>Ga0209037_1000080_pt1 | contig 28063 bp, 24 predicted proteins | sample SaaInl25SG_5_DNA_FD_188225 | JGI IMG/M metagenome (GOLD analysis project Ga0209037, IMG submission 188225) | Marine microbial communities from expanding oxygen minimum zones in the Saanich Inlet - ESP_125SG_5_DNA (SPAdes) (version 2) | ecosystem: Environmental > Aquatic > Marine > Intertidal...
AGCAAATCTCCCGCACCAACGATTCCAGATGCGTCTTCATCGGGGTTGTAAGGGTAGATGACTTGCGACGGGTCTTGCGCGACCTCAATGACAACGCTCTCTTGGCTGAAAAAGATTGCTGGCATCACAAGTCCAGCAAGCAAGATTGTGAAGCACAAGAATTTTGGTGTTGGGTTCTTCATCGCGACAATTCTTGACGATCTTAAGCACTGATTATGTCCAAAATACGGGTTTTCGAAGAAATCTCCAAATGGCAGAGAGCGTCTCAGTCGCCTCTGGATGAGGACATTGCTCAGGTTGAAAATGCAGGTCAAGGCGCATTTCCATTTCACATGCACGCCCCCGACGACCGAAGGCCTGTTTGGACCGAGAAGTCGTGACAACGTGGGGAGGAACTCCGGTGGAGAAGTGAAATCCAACACCTCATTCTCACGAATGCAGGGATTCAGGGCAGGTGGTCTGACAATCTTGCGTTAATTTGTTTTTGTGCTGATGCCCATGGAAATACAGGAGGTTTGGGGGCCATGGCTTTGGGTCATGGTGGTCGGAATTCTGATTCTGTTGGGATGGTGGTTTTTCCGGACAACCGTCGGGCAAAGTCAGGCAAGCCAAAGCGACTGGAAGGCCCAGCTCAGCATCATTGAATATTTTTCGCAAAGCGTGTTTCGTCAAAACACGACGGAGGACATTCTTTGGGACATAGCTTCCTCGTGCATTGAAAAAATGGGCCTTGAGGATTGTGTGATCTACCTCAAGGATTCCTCGCGCAATGCCTGGGTCCAAAAAGCCGCTTACGGCCCGAAAAACGTGGATTACCGGGCCATTCATGAGCCCATTGAATTGGGGTTTGGACAAGGAATCGTGGGGAGAGTCGGACGCTTGGGCGTTGCGGAGATCGTCGACGACATTTCGCAAGACCCTGATTACGTGGTGGATGACGCCATTCGTGGGAGTGAGATGGCGGTGCCCATTTGGTGCGACAATGAAGTCATTGGAGTCATCGACAGCGAGCATTCCCTTGTGGGTTTTTTCACTCCCGCTCACTTGCGAATCATGCAAAACGTCGCCAACATCTGCGGTCAAAAAATTGGTCGGAGTTTGGGAGAACAAAGAATCCAGGAATTCGCAAAGTTTTTCGAGTTGAATCCCAACCCTGTGGCTCGCGTGAAAATGGATGGCTCCATTTTGTTGGCCAACGCTGCGGCAACCCGCGTATTTGGCGAGACGTGCAAGGAAGGGCGGACCTTGCCGCGCAACCACGAACTGTGGGAACTCATCCTTGGGCTGGAAGGGGAGAGCCCCGAGACGCAGCACCAACTTCAAATCGGTGATTCTTGGCATCAGGTCTCGTTTTCCAAGCCGAAGGGCCTGCAACATGTTGAGGTCTATGCGGTGGACATCACGGAAGTGCAAGAAGCACGTGCTCGAGCTGCCCAAGCGGAGAAGCATAAATCCGATTTTTTGTCGGTGATGAGCCACGAAATCCGAACTCCTCTGAACGCCATTTTGGGGCTCATTGAATTGCTCATGCGGGAAGAGGATCCAGAGGCCGATCGGATGTCTCACCTGGCTTACATGGAATTCGCAGGCAAACACTTGCAGGGTTTGTTGACGGATGTTTTGGACCTGGAGCGTTTGGATGCTGGCAATGCTGAACCTCACGTGACGCCTTTTGAATCGCGCGACCTGTTCAAGCGCGTGTTGAACGGTTTTTCAAACCGTGCAGCCACGACCCAAAACGAGCTCTTGCTTCAGGTGAACGACGATGTTCCTGAGGTCCTCGTAGGGGATGTTGGGTGGATCACACAAATATTGAACAACCTGATAACCAATGCATTGAAATTCACATCGAACGGCAGAGTGTCCTGCAAAGCGAGTTGGGCAAGCGATGCGCTCGTGATGGAAGTGACGGACAGTGGCAAGGGGATTGCAGCGGAGGACATGGAGCGGATTTTGGAGCCGTTTGAACAGGCCAATCGACGGGAAATCAATGTCTCAAACGAGGGTGTGGGTTTGGGTTTGGCGATCACCAAGAGGTTGATTGACCTCCACGGCGGAAGGTTGCACGTCGAGAGTGAGCTGGGAGAGGGGACATCGTTCACCGTTTTCTTGCCACTTGAGGTTGGGAGGCAGGGTGAAGAGAAGGGGGCAATTGGGGTGCCGCCCGCAGAGCTTGTTCTTCCTGATGCCCCCGTGTTGATTGTGGACGACAACGAGCTCAACGTTCTCGTTGCGAAACGAATGGTGATCAATTGGGGCTACGATGTCGTGACAGCAAGCGATGCCGAGGAGGCGGAGGGCTTGCTCCTGAGCGAGAAACCCTTTTTGGTCTTGCTGGACATTCACATGCCGGGAAAAGATGGGTTTCAGGCCGCCCGAGATTGGCGAAATCGGGGAGCGGAATGGGAAGGTTTGGGAATCGTGGGGTTGACGGCGGATGCAGAGACGCGAACCAGGGACATGGCGTTGGAATCCGGAATGGACAACGTGGTGGTGAAGCCATTCAACCCGCCTCACCTTCGTTCCGTGATCGAACAGTTTGCACGTCAATACCTTGCAAGAGATTTAAACCTTGAAAGCGATCCAAATCACGATGCTTGAATTGCCCACCCGTTGCCCCGCGTTGTTGTTATCAATGTCCCTCGGCTTGCCCTCTTGGAGCCAGCCTGGAGCCTGCATTGACCCTTCTCTGATGGATCCAGATGCCGCTTGCATCGCCGTGTTTGATCCTGTCTGCGGTTGCGATGGCATCCAATACGACAACGCTTGCTTAGCCCAAACCCAAGCTGGTGTTACCTCGTGGACGTCCGGTCCCTGCGTGGTGGAGGACTGTCAAGATTTGGCCGGGGTGGACTTTGGAGATTGCGACATGGTCCTGGGGATTGCTCGGGTCAATGGGGTGTGCACCACCTTGTCCGGATGCGATTGGGTGGTGAATGGCGTGGATTACAGCCCCGCCTTTTTCGAAGATGAACCTACCTGCACCATGTGCAACGAAGTCCCTCCCGAGTGTGGGCTGCAGTTGTTGACCACGAGCATGGACGGCATGTGGTACACCTTCATGGCCATCGATTACCCTGCGGATGCTGCCTTGGAGTGGCACATCGACGGCTTCTTGGCGCAATCCGGAGGGGATGTTTTCGAAGCTGGTTTTGACTTCAACCCCAACTGGAGCGTTTGCGTGCAGTATTGGAGCGACCCGTGTGGAGGATGGGTGGAGCAGTGCTACTCCAACCTTGAAGGCGTGGCTCCTTGCACGGACTTGGGAGGTGTGGACCTTGGGCTGTGTTCAATGGCGTTGGGCGTGGCTAAAGTCAATGGAACTTGCCAATTCGTGAGCGGATGTGGAACCTATGCGGGGGGGGTGAATTACGCGGGAGCCTTTTTCGACACCTTCGAGTCCTGCATTTTGGAGTGTGCCACTTCATGCGTGGACGACCAATTGCTTGCCATGGCCGCCACAGTGGATTGCACTACGGAATACGCGCCGGTATGCGGTTGCGACGGAGTGTCGTACGGCAACACGTGCCAGGCCATGTTTGGCGGTGGCGTGACGTCGTGGACGGACGGGCCTTGCGAGCCAAATGGAACGGTGTACGGATGCACCTACGCCATCGCCTGCAACTTCGACCCTCTGGCCAACTTAGACGACGGGTCTTGCCTGTTTCCTCCCTACCAATGCACGTCCGCGGTGGCTGGGGGGTGCACCTATCCCTCCGCGCCCAATTACGATCCTGAAGCCTTGTACGACAACGGGACTTGCGCTTTCGAGTGGCCCAGCGAATGCCCCGGAGATTTGAATGGAGATGGCAGCATCTCCGTGTCAGACATTCTCGCGATGCTCGGAATGTTCGGTGCCGTGTGTTGAGCTTTTCGCGAAAAACACATCCGGGCATCTTATCTTTCTCCTCGATGAACAAAGCAATCCAAATTCTCACTGCTGCCGCGCTTTTCGCGGGTTGCCAATCGGGTGCTCCCGACGAGTTGAACAACGTCGTCCCCCTTGAGCAACAAAAAAAAGTTTACCGCGAATTGCGCTCTGCCATGAAGCAGTCGGGGGTCGAGGCCTTGGCTGCGTTCCCCCAGACGGGAATGCCTGAAGGGGGGGCTGAGGAATTTCGCGACCTCCAGGACAGCTTGCGATTGACGTATTGGGCCCTTGTTTGCGACACCAATCACGTGGCTGCGAATTACGGCGATTCGATTTGGACCAAGGGTGTGAAGGAGAAGTGGCCCGCCGTGGTCAAGGAAGGGAATTGACGCATTTCGTTCTGTCCCAGCCGCCTTTCGTTTTCGCCTAAGGTGGATGTGGGGTGGTTGAGTTGTACATTTTCAGCCATGAACAACTCTCTTGCTTTCCTCGTGGCTTGCTCAGCGGTGGCGACTTTGGGTTCCTTGCGAGCCCAAACTCCGGAATTTGTCAGTGACCCGTGGGAAGTCCGCATGACGTCGACCCCTTCTGTGGTGGACGTCGATTCCCAGCGCTTGTTCCGCCAAGGTTCAATGTGGGGCGAGTCGAACCCGGCCATGGCCGATTGGCAAGTGCTGAAACACGCAGACCGCAACCTTCCTTCGCGCATGTGGGGTGCTGGAGAGCCTCTTCCCGGTCTGGACATTGAGGCACGTGCCATGGAAGCGTGGGCGTGGTCGCTAGATGCATTTGGATGGGCTCCTGCCGTGGTGGGAGACATCCATGTGGCGCGAGGATCCAAACATCAGCGCGCCTTCGCGTCTCAGTTCTTGGAGGGATTGCCCGTGCTTGGATCCAAATTCCAGGCCAAATTTCACGACGATCGACTGGTGTTGGTTTCAAGCGACTGGTGGCCAGAGCTTGTTCCCGTAGAGGCGGGTGCCGGAGTGACCACGGGAGGTGTCTTGGCCCAACTCGAGTCGGACATGGCAGTGGGCGGTTCTGAAGGCAATGTGGGGACGACCTACGTGACGGATTTTGGGTGGCAAGACCTTGGCATGGCCTGGATTCCAGTGGAAGAGGCGGGGGAGGCCGGTTCTGCGTGGTTAGCCCATCCCGTTTGGCAACTGGAAATCACCGGCCGCAGGGGTGTTCTGCCCGTGAGGTATGTGACTTGGGTGGACATGGTGACGGGTTCCGTTGTCATGCGTGTAAATCAAGTGGTTCACGAGGCGCCTGCCAAAGAGGTCAACCGAATGGGGATGAAAAACGCGGGTGCGGAACGGGGATTGGCGCGCATTGAGGCTGGACTTCCACCCAACGTTTTGGGGCAAGTGAAGGCTTTGGCTCACGAGGCTTACCCCTACGACGTTCCCGAAGCGTTGGCGATGCCCCACCTTGAAATCCCTTTGGGAACCATCTCCTATTTCACGGACACTGCGGGACTGTTCAACACGGCATTGAGCGAGGATTTCCTGGCCGTGAATTTGGAATTGAAAGGGTTGTTTGCCACGGTGTATACCAACAACGCAACGCCCTCGAGTTCTGTGGACATTGTGGACGGCTTCAATGCGTTGTCCGCTCCGGGCAACACGAAAGAGGCAAGTGCATACCGCAGCACCAACTTGATTCACGACCACATGCGGTCGTGGCTGCCAGAATTTTCAGATTTGGATTGGAGCATGCCCGTAAATGTGGATGTTGCGGGAGAGTGCAATGCGTTTTACGACGGCGGCAGCATCAATTTCTTTGACGAAGGAGGTGGGTGCAACCCGACGTCGTTGATTGCGGATGTGGTGTATCACGAGTATGGGCACGCCATCAACGATTGGTTCTACCAGAGCTACTTCTACGGATTCAACAACGGAGCGATGAACGAGGGGTATGCGGATTTTTGGGCCATGTCTCTCGCAGACGTTGCTGAGATTGGGAAGGGATTCTACACCGACAACAACGACGGCATTCGTCGGTACGACGTCGACCCCAAGGTCTACCCCGAGGACATTGTGGGGGAGGTCCACGCCGACGGAGAAATCATCTGTGGCGCGTGGTACGACACGCACCTTTTGCTGGGAGGGGATTGGGACCTGACGATGGGACTTTTTGTAGACGCTTTCCCCGGGCTGCAGGCGACGGTGGTCAATGGGTTTGAAGGAATTGCCTTCACTGACGTATTGCTTGATGCCTTGCAAGCCGACGACGACGACGACGATTTGCTCAACGGAACGCCCAATGCAGCGGCCATCATCGAAGGGTTCGACATGCATGGCATTTCACTCTTCAGCTATGTGGACCTTGCCCATGAGCCGGTAGAATTTGCCGCAGCCACCGAAGATGTCTTGATTGAAGCGGAAGCCTCGATTGACTTCCCTTACGTGGTGTATTTCGAGGCGGCCAGGCTGCATTACCGGACGTCACCCAACGACCCGTACACGACGGTGGACATGGCGCAAGATGGGGATGTGTTTTCTCACCTCATTCCAGGCGTGCCCGCAGGCACGGTGGTGGAGTACTACATGGACATTCTGGATGTCTTTGGAGGTGCCAGTTCTTCTACACCTACGGCGGCACACAAGCCGGTCAACGGAAACCTGCCCAACTACATTTTGGTCGGGGTGGAGCCTGTCTTGGTCAACGACTTGGACGATTATTCTGATTTTGGGGCTTGGGACATGGATCTTCCAACCGACAACGCCACGACGGGATTGTGGACCGAGGCCATTCCTGTGGGCTCCATGGGAGACGTGACGGACCCCAGCACCCTGGTGGCCCCCTTGCAAGATCACACAGAGGGACTCTACGGCTTTGCTTACGTGACAGGGTTGAATCCACCCCTTGGCGAAGGCATCGGATCGAATGACGTGGACGGTGGACACACAACCTTGATTTCACCTGTCATCGACTTGACGCCATATGAAAACCCGGTGTTGTCCTACTGGCGCTGGTACACCAATGCGCCAGCCTCGGGAGCCAACCCCGCCAGCGATTGGTGGCAAGTGGAGGTGACCAACGACGGGGGGAACACTTGGCAGTACCTGGAGAACACGTCTCAGCAAGACATTTCTTGGCGCCGCAAGGCCTTCCGCATCTCAGATGTGCTGGAGCCCTCCGAGTCGTTCCAAATTCGATTCATTGCTTCAGACAGCACAACGGTTGGGGAATACCTTGATGGTGGAAGCTTGGTGGAAGCGGCTGTCGATGACGTTGTGTTGTACGATTTGGCATCAGGAGATGACGTGTCAGACCTTCCTGACATGCAGGTGGAAGCCATGCCAAACCCGGCAAGCCAAGACGTCACCCTCAGCGGCTGGACGGCAGCGAGTACGGTTCGGGTTTGGGACGTTCAAGGGCGAGAGGTCTGCGCATTGCGAGCCGACGGTTCAGGGCGGGTCCAATTGGACGTGTCAGGATGGGCCTCTGGGATGTATGTCGCGAAGGGATGGAATCAGGGCCTTGCTCAAACGCAAGCCAAATTCGAAGTGCGACACTGATCTGCTCCTCAGACGTCTTCCGTGGCATAGGTGGGGATCCACCCAACGTTGCCGTTGTCAAGCTGGATTTCCGCCCAACCGGACGTTTGATCCAGGATGCACGCCAATGCGCCTTCGTGGAGCTGGAACAGCACAGTGCCGCTTGAAGAAGGTGTGCTCAAGACATCCACTCGGTCGTTCATGACGACAAGTTGGCTTGGGGATTGCGCCTTGAGGTTGGATTCACGGGTCCCCCAAAGTCCCACCACGCCAAGCGTGAGTGAGGCGGCACCCAAGAACGCCAAAGTGGCGCGCGAGTCGCGGCTGTTTTTGCGCCAGCGCAGGCCCCACATGGCCCATGCTGCTGTCCACCAGAAGAGTGTCCAAAGCACCCAGCCGCGAATGCGCCCGGGGCTCACCCACGAGGACAGCCAGGTCGATAAGCCCAGTTGAGGGATGGGGGTGATTCGATCGACCACTCTCGACTTGAGCAAAGCAAGATTGGCTTCAAGGTTCTCGTTGGACGGTTGGAGCAAGGTGGCTCGTTCGTAATGCAACCGGGCTCGACCGAGTTCGCCAAGTTTGAATGCGGCATTTCCGGCATTGAACTCCGTTTCGAAATGCCGGTGGGTGGTAAGGATTCCCTCATACTGCTCCAAGGCAAGGGCGTAGTCCCCGCTTTCGTAGGTGGCGTTGGCTGAATCAAAGGCTGCAGTGAGGTCGGTGCGACTCCACAATTGGCCTTGGGTCATCGAGGTCAACATGCAGGTCGCCAAGACCCAGGACAAGGTGGGAAGTATGCGCTTCTTCATGTCAAGACGCTTTCAGTGGTTTCAGCCAAATCCGTCAACGTGTTGGCCAAGGATTCCAAATCCCCAGCAGAGGCCCCGTATCGTTGCATTTCGCACGCCACCCAAAGGTCATCCCAAGCCTTGGCCAGATCTTGGTCGGTCACGGCGATGCGCAGGCGAACGGCCTCGCGGGTCAGCAGAGAACGGTCCATCTCCGTGATGGCCATGAGGTATTGCTCCATGGCTTCGCCGACCGTTTCCACCGTCAACGGTGACGATTGAGCGAGGGTTTGTTTCAATGACTTCAAGGCCCGTTTGCGGCGTGTGCCGCGCACATCACGCTTTTCCTTCTGGCGCTTCCGACGCATCCAGGCCATCAACCCAAAGAGCAACGGACTTGCTCCCATGGCCAGCCCAAAGGCCCACGTGGTCCACGTGGGGCGAGATTTGGGATAGAAGGAGCTGGCGGAGGTCAAAATGTGCCTCACATCTTGATTCAAGACCTGCACGTCTTGTTGGTGCGTGAAGGTCAGCCCCGAGCTTTCTCCGGCGCCGCCGACTTCACGAGCGACGTGAAGTTGGATGGCGGGAGCAGAACTGGTGACGTGGCTTCCAGTCAACGGGTCAAACGACGTGGCGGAAAAGGAGGGGAGCATGTAATCTCCGGGAGCGCGCGGGATCGCCACGAATTTGAATCGACGAGTGCCCTGTTCGCCTTTGGCGGTGATGGAGATTTGGTCTTCAACCTCCGGGTCAAAGACTTCAAATTCAGAAGGCCAAGCCACTTCAGGTTCACGGAGAAATTTCAGGTTTCCCGAACCTCGGAAGGTCACTTCGTAGGTCACGGCCTCGTTGGTTCGCACACTGTCTGCAGAGAGGCGTTGTTCCACGGTCAAATCGGCAAACGTGCCAAGAGAATTGGAGGGAGCGTTCTCCGGAAGAGGGAGCACCTCAATCTCCACGGGGTCGCACGTGGCTTGTATTTCCCGTCCCTCAAAAAAATTGATGCGGAGGTACCCGTTCAGCGTGAAACCCTGCAGCACCATCGTTCCCGTTTGTTGAGGGAACGCAACGATTTGCCTGACAGTGGCGACGTTGTAGCGCTTTCCGTTGATCAGTTGCGGTTCCCAACGCGCTTCAGGCCCTTGTACGGTTTCTTTCCAAAACCCTTCCAATTCCGGAATGTCGTAGTTCCGTACATCCAAGTTGTTGTAGCGGTTGTAGATTTTGTAAGACAGGACAAGGGGCTCCCCAAGGTAGACAGAGCGTTTGCTTGGCTCAATGGACGTGACGAGATCACGGTTCACGGCGCGGGGCTGCGATTTTGAAGCGCCCTGGGATGGCGAGGAGGGGTCGTTGCCACTGACGAGAAGACGGACCGGATTGCTTTTCAGGTTGCCTCGGTTGGTTTGCCAAACGAGACTTGGGATTTGGATTTCTTTTGGCCCGGCGACGACGTAACCGTAGGTGTAACGTTGCTCGGACGTCGTCACTCCATTGACCCATTGGGTGCTGTTGGACGTGCTCGGCCCCATTCTCCATTCCAATCCCGGAATGTTGGGAGGATCGATTTCCCGCACTTTGCAATTCACGAATGTCACGGTCACGCGAAGCACGTCTCCTCGGACCACGTTCGTCGAGTTCACCGTGACCTCCACCGAGGCTTCTTGTCCCCAAATCCTGGCGCCTTCGCCCAAGGATGCCCAAGCAACCATCACCAAGGCAAGGCGAACGAAGGAGGAGAAGAAGGGACGTGTCATCATGGCTTACCAGTCTTTTTCGATGGACTTGGATTTTCCCTTGCTTGTTTCTTTGGCTTGGGCTGCACGCAATTTCGCTTGGACTTCCGCTTCCTGCCGCTCCAAACTTTCCAAAATTCTCTCCATGTCGGCCCGGCTGATTTGCCCTTCCTCAGGCTGATCTAGCCCTTCCTGAGGTGGGTTTTGCTGGTCTTGCTGCTGTTCTTGATCCTGTTTCTCGCCCTGTTGCTGTTCCGAGTTTTGGTCCCGTTCCGAATCTTGCTCCTGTTCCGAGTCCTGCTCCTGTTCCGAATCTTGGTCCTGTTCCGAATCTTGGTCCTGTTCCGAATCTTGGTCCTGTTCCGAATCTTGGTCCTGCTGCTGCTGCTGCTGCTGCTGCTGCTGCTGCTGCTGCTGCTGCTGCTCAAGGCGTTTGGCCAGGGCCAAATTGCGGCGAGCTTCGTCGCTTTCAGGGTTGAGCCGCAGAGCAGACTTGGCCTGCTCAATGGCTTGCCTCGCGTCGCCTTGCATCAAGGCGCTTAAGGATGCGTTGTAATGTGCTCTTTCTCGCAAATCAGGATCCTTGGATTGCTCCAACGCCCGGCCGAAGGCTTGGCCAGCCGACGCAAAATCCTGTTCTGCCAAGTAGGCGCATCCTTGATTGTAATGAGCAAGAGGGGCGGATTCAGAATCCATCGTCGCTCCTCCAAATTCGACAATGGCTTCGCTGGTCAGGCCGTCGTAAAAGGCTTCTGTGCCTCGGACGAGGTGCTCGCGAGGCGTTGTTTGGGACCAACTTGCGATGTGGACGCTCAACGTAAGCGGAAGCAACAAGGCCAGACGGGCTTGGCGACGGAAGGGCCTCTTCGGGAGAAGGGATTCGAGCAACAGCAAAAACGTGGCCAACACCAGCCAAGGCATCAAGAGGTGCTCAAAGTCGACGTAGCTGACCGAAGAGACTTGAGCGCGATCCAAGCGGTTTTTGAACTCCAGGAGGGGTGTCAACTCCACGTAGCCCTTCGCGGCCCGGGTGTACGTGCCTCCTCCAGCCTGTGCGGCTTCCATCAGCGTTGCCTCGTCCAAACGCGAGACCACGGGCTGACCGCTTTTGTCGGTGCGAAATCCCGAAGGCCTGCCTCGCGCATCCATGGAAGGAATGGGTCCGCCCTCCAAGGTGGCGAAGCCGAGGAAGTGAACCGAGCCCCCTTCGTCCCGCACCTTACGCGATGCGAGCACGACGTCGTCTTCGTGGTTTTCGCCGTCGGTGAGGACAACCACGACTCGCGAAGCTTCGCTGTTGTTGTCGAAACCGTTCCAACAGGCTTCCACAGCGCGTCCCACGGCTGTCCCTTGGGTGGGAATCATGCCAGGGTGAACGCTTTCAAGGAACATCTTGACGGCTTCGATGTCTGTGGTCAAGGGACACTGCACGTAGGATTCGCCGGCGAATACCACGAGCCCCACGCGATCTCCGGCCGTGGCGGAGAGCAGGCGTTCGACCGATCGTTTGGCCAAATCTAGTCGAGGCATGCCCACGTCTTCGGCCATCATGCTGTTGCTCACGTCGAGCGCCACCATCTGATCAACGCCTTCGGACTTCACCTCCTGCATTTTGCTCCCCATCTTGGGATCAAGCCAGGCCACAAGCAAGGCGCCGATCGCCACGCGAACCAACAAGAATTTCCACGTGGGAAGGAAGATGCGGTACCCTTCAAACACGGAGCCCAGTCGCGAAGCATCCGCCAACCTTTTCAAGGCCCTTTGTCGCCAGCGCAAATGCGCGGCCATGATCAGGGTCAGGAGTCCGGTGAGTGTCAACACCGGCCAAAATTCCATTCGATGCAGCGTCAAACTCGGCACGAGAGCTCGGGCCGTGAACCAGCCCGAGGCCAAGGCAGCCCAAAACAGGAATTCCAGAAAAACCAGAAGCCCAAGGGCTGGACGTAGTGATGGCCAAGCCTTCATTCGGCCACGGATTTGAGGAACGTGGATTTCAGCAAAAACTCGAAGACCAAGCTCAACAAGGCGAAGGCAATCCAGCTCGCGCTCGCTTCCGATTTGCGCTGGTAGCGCAGCACGTTGAATTGCGTCTTTTCGAGGGAGTCAATCTCGTGGTAAATCTCTTCGAGTTTGTCCGCATTGGTGGCGCGGAAGTAGCGCGCACCCGTCTTTTCGGCGATCCTTTGCAGAACGTCCTCGTCAATGCGGACGTCCACCCAGTCGTATTGGTACGTTCCATCGGGGCGAATGGCGACAGGACTCTTGGCTTTGCCTACGGTGCCTACACCAATCGTGTACACCCGGATGTTGTTGAGTTTGGCCAATTGCGCGGCGTCCATGGGTTCGATTTGGCCTGCGTTGTTTTCCCCGTCCGTCAGAAGGACGATGACTTTGCTGGCGGCTTCGGATTCACGCAGCCGGTTCACGGCCACAGCGAGGCCGGTTCCGATTGCTGTGCCTCCCTGAAGTTGTCCCGTTTTTAGCGTGGCCAGCCCGTTTTTCACCACGATGTGGTCGGACGTGATCGGCACCTGAGTGAAGGCCTCACCTTCGTAAGCCACGATTCCAATGCGGTCAAATGGACGGCTGTCCACAAAGTCAATGGCCACCTCTTTGGCACTTTCGAGGCGGTTGGGCCGGAAATCTCTCGACAGCATGGAGGCGCTCAAATCCATGGACAAGACCAAATCAATGCCTTCCCGAGTCATGTTTTCGACCGTCGAGGCCGTTTGAGGTCTGAAGAGCGCCACCGTCAGGCTGACAAGGGCAGCTGTGCGCAGCGCGGATGGCACTTCCATCCAAAAGGCTGCAAGGAGGTGCATGCGGTCGACGCCTTCACGGTCGGGTACATCCGTGCGAGAAGCGGACCAGCTCAGGTGGGGTGCGCGGTAGGCACCTCGATGTACACCGCGGATCACAAGGTGCACCAACGTGGCTGCGGCCCCGAGCCAGCCCCACTCGGAAGCCCATTCCACCCCTCCGCGAAACGAAAGCCAAGCCACGGTTGCTCCGACGAGAACGACGAAGTGGGAAAGGGCTCGCGCCGCTGTTGTCCAAATCAATTCACTGCGCCAGATCATCTTCACGGGGTTGGGTTTCCAACACAAAGCTGATGTACGCTTCCAACAAGGATCGATGCGTGATGTCCGGCAGCTGGCCTTTCGCGAATTTGACAGCGTCAGCTTGTTCGAGAGCTAGCGTCAGTCGATCGTGCCAAGATCGCGGAACGGCAGAGGCGGGGAGAAGGGAAGCGATTTCACGCGTCGTGCGTTCAGCTGCCGGGAGGGCGAATTGCCCTTCGAGGTAATGCCTGACCGCCAACGACGCCTTGGCCTGAACTTCCTTGGCCTTCCCCGATTTCCAGCCTTCTTCGTCGAGCAATCGCTGCAGGATTTGCAGGGCCGTCACGTGCGCGGGGACGTGAGATTGGAAAAGATGCGATGCCTCGACTTCTCCGAATTCTTTGGCCTTCCAAAATCTCAATGCCCACCACAACACTCCTGCAATCAGAAGCAAAGCGAGGACGCTTCCCCACCACATGCGTGCGTTCATGATCCGTTCCCACAACGTCCAATGCACATCCCAAAGTGCGGCGGGAGGGGCGGGTTGGGCCTCAGGTTCCAAGACTGGCGTCAGCACCTGAATCAAAAGGGGGGAGGTCCGGTGGGGGCCAAAGGTGGCCGGCGGCATCACCACGAATCCTGAATCCCAGCTGGTCAGCACCCACGACTTGCGCAGCAAAATGTCCGTATTCAAGCCGGCGGGCGCAGGCAAGGTGTCCGTGAGGGTGGTTTCAAGCACCTCAAATCCGCCTTGCGTTGTGTCGGTCCAAGCCGGCCATGCCGCACTGTCCGCCAATCCGGAATTCAACTCATCGAGAGTCAGCACCCATTCAGCGGTAAGCGTGACAGGCTCTCCCCATTGGATCCGAGTGGTGTCCACGAACCACTCCACTTGCGACCATCCAGCAGACGCAGTGAGCATCAGGGCCATCGCGACGCCCCTTTGACCGAACTCAAGCCCGCGCATGGAAGAGCTTCAGTAGGGGTGAGACGAGGGACCCCTCGGTGGGGATCGAAGTGAAGTCCATTCCAGAACGCGCCATCAGTTTGGTGAGTTCCTCGCGGTGTTGCTGGCCCTGCTTGCGCCAAGCTTTTCGCACGTTGCGCGAAGAGGTGTTGCACAAGCGGATTTGACCTGTTTCAGGATCTTCAAGACGCATCCAGCCAAGGGACGGCAAATCCACATTGAGCCGGTCGTCCACGTGAAGCGCGACCATGTCGTGGCGTTTTCCGACGCGTTTCAACATGGTTTCCAGTTCCGCGTGGCTTCGGGTTTCCTTGAAGTCCGACATCAAAAAGGCCACCGTTCGCTTCCGCATGGCTGCAGAAAAGTGACCCAGGGCTTTGACCACGTCGCTGCCACTGCCTTCTGGCTGGCAGTCGAGGATGTCGCGAACGATTCGAAGCACATGGCTCCGTCCCTTTCCAGGTGGGATGAACTTTTCGACGCGGTCGGTGAAAAGGATGGCTCCCACCTTGTCGTTGTTCCCCATGGCGCTGAACGCGAGCACGGCGGAGAGTTCCGTCAGGAGGTCCATTTGCGTGCGCTCGCGAGAACCGCCTTGAACGGAGGGGCTGACGTCGACGAGCAGAAACACCGTCAATTCACGCTCTTCCTCAAAGACCTTGACGTGGGGAGTGCCCGTGCGCGCGGTGACGTTCCAGTCGATGGTGCGCACTTCGTCACCAGGCTGGTACTCTCGATTTTCGCTGAATGCCATGCCGCGTCCCTTGAACGCGCTGTGGTATTCGCCCGCGAAAATCTTGTCGCTCAGTCCGCGCGTGGAAATCTCCACCCTTCGCACCCTTCGCAGCAATTCGGCAGCGTCCATCGCAAGAGGTGAATCAGGGGACTTCAACGTGGTCCATGAGCTCCGTCAAAATTTGCGCGGAGCCGATGTTCTCAGCTTCCGCTTCGAAGGTCGTGCCAATGCGGTGCCTCATGACGTCCATGGCCACAGCTCGCACATCTTCAGGCGTCACAAACCCACGGTGCTTCAAAAAGGCGTGTGCCTTGGCGGCCAAGCCAAGCCCGATGCTCGCGCGAGGCGAAGCCCCAAAGGCAATGAGGTCTTTCAAGTGTCCGAGCCCGCAATCTTCCGGATTGCGCGTCGCGAAGACGAGGTCCACGATGTAGCGTTCAATCTTCTCGTCCATGTAAATGGAGCGCACGAGCTCACGCGCTTCCAGGATGTCGGCTTGACTCACCACTTGCTGTGGCTTGGGAAGGCCATCTTGCTGCAAGTTGGCGCGAACGATGGCGCGCTCTTCGTCTTTGGTGGGGTAGCCGATCACCACTTTCAGCAGAAAACGGTCGACTTGCGCCTCTGGCAGGGGGTAGGTGCCTTCCTGTTCGACCGGGTTTTGGGTGGCCAAAACCAAAAAGGGCTGCGGCAAAGGGTGCGTTTCGCCGCCAATGGTCACTTGACGTTCCTGCATCGCCTCGAGCAGGGCGCTTTGCACCTTGGCGGGTGCGCGGTTGATTTCATCCGCCAAGACAAAATTGGCGAAGATGGGGCCCTTTTTGACCGTGAACTCCTGAGACTGTGGGTTGTACACCAACGTCCCTACGACGTCTGCAGGCAGCAAATCTGGAGTGAATTGGATGCGGCTGAATTCGCCGGCCACGGTGTCGCTCAGGCTGCGGATGGCCAAGGTTTTGGCCAAGCCTGGAACCCCTTCGAGCAAAACGTGCCCATTTGCCAGCAAACCGATGAGCAGACGGTCCACCATGTCGGATTGTCCAACAATGGTTCGGGCCATTTCGGATCGGAGCGAATCGACAAACTGGCTTTTCTGCGCAATGCGCACGTTCAGCTCTTGGATGTCCGGCGCCCCCTGGCTCGGAGCGGATGAAGGTGCTTGGACGGCGACAGGAGAGGTCGATTCGGTGGGATTCAATGAGTCCATAGCACGCGAAGATATCGGAGGAGGAGGGGGAGGCGAAATGGGGTTCTCAAAATTGTGTGAATAGCGCGTGGGAAACCTTTTGTCGTTCTGTTTGGCTCGGCGGAGAGGTTTGGAGGAATTTGCCCGCCATGCTTCTTTCAGACGTCCTCTCCAACGTGGCCGAGTTCCACACCGCCTTTCGCATTCCCAACGCCGACACACCTCATGCTGCCTTGACCGCGGATGAAGCACTGTTGCGTCACCGCTTGATGGCGGAGGAAAACGACGAATACTTGGAGGCTGCTTGCCAAGGGGATGTGGTGGAGGTGGCGGATGCGCTGGGAGACCAGTTGTACATCTTGGCCGGCACCATGATGCGTCATGGCATGCAGGACGTGATCGCCAAGGTGTTCCGGGAGATTCAAGCGAGCAACATGTCCAAACTTGGACCAAACGGTGAACCGATCTTACGCGAAGACGGCAAAGTCATGAAAGGTCCCCAGTATTTCCGCCCGGACATTGCAGGGATTCTCGAGGCCAATCGCCTGGCGAAGGACGCTTCACCGGAAGGCGGCGCGCGCATCGAAAAGCTGGCGTGGAGTGTGAAAAACGAGCCAGTCTTCGACCGTTTGGCACACGCAGAAGTGCAGGAAGAAGCGGTTGCCTCGACGCTGTGACGTGATCGGATCAGCCCAACAAATGCAGTGGCTTCAGCGTCAGTTCGAAGCTGCCAAGGATGGCCGAGTAGGATGGGTCAGTCGCCTCATGCAAGAGGTCATTCCCTTCAACCGACCACACCGCCTTCGCGTGGTGAGCATCAGCAGCGACGAATGTCAGGTTTCCTTGCCTTGGCGTCGCCGAAACTTGAATCACCTTCGCACCATGCATGCATGCGCCCTCGCCACCGCTGCGGAGTACGCTTCAGGGTTGTGTGTGTTGAGTGCGATTGGAGTCGAAGGCAAGCGCTTGATCATGTCGCATTTGGCGATGACCTACCAAAGGAGGGCGGAGTCTCCTTGCCTGGCAACCGCAAAACTTCCTGAGGTGGAGTTGGAAGCGTTGCAAGATGCGTTGAAGCGAGAAGGGCGCGGTTCGTTTGTGTTGCATTCCGTCGTGCAGGACGCGGCCGGTGACGTCGTGGCAGAGGCTGCAATCACATGGCACGTGAAGCTCACGAAAAGGTGATTGAATCCACGCGAGAAAAAAAAAGGCCTTCGGGGGCTTGACTTTGAAAAAAGTCGTTTCATGTTTGCTCCGCCTAAGCGATGTGCTAGGCCCCTGATTCTCATGACACGCGCACTCGATTTTGCCCACGAAGAATCGCTTCTCTGGAAGCGGGCACGCCGCCATGCGGCTCGTCGAGCTTTTGCGCGCAGGCTCTGAGTCAACAACAAAACACGAAGGAATCCAGTGGGTTCCGAGTTCATTTGTTTGTTGAATTTAGATAGCCTAAAAAAATGAAAATCAAATACTTTGACCTCATTGACCAGAGCTTCGATTGGCCTCAAGAGGAGTTCCAGTTGAGCGAGGGTGAACTGGCCTTTCACGGCATTCCCATGATGGATTTGGTGGAGGAGTTTGGCACCCCTCTGCGGATCACTTACCTGCCCAAGATTGGGCAAAACATCGCTCGCGCGAAAGGTTGGTTTCGCGAGGCTGCAGCCAAGACCCAATTCGAAGGCGATTACCACTACTGCTACGTCACCAAGAGCAACCACTTTCACCACGTCACGAAGGAGGTGTTGAGCCACGGTGCGTTGATCGAAACGTCCTCGGCATACGATTTGGACATCGTCAGCCACTTGGTCAAGAGCGGCGACATGCAGCAAGACGCCCGGGTCATTTGCAACGGATTCAAGACCGACGCATACATGAGCCGGATCTTGGAACTCCGCGATCAAGGATTGTCAGGCCTGACGCCAATTTTGGACAACCTCGACGAGTGGAAGCGCCTCAGCGCCAACTCCACCAAGCCCATGGACATCGGAATCCGCATTGCCACGGAGGAAGAGCCCAAATTCGCGTTCTACACGTCGCGCCTGGGTTTGGGCTACAACCGCATCATGCCGTTGTACAAGGAGTCCATCAAAGACCACCCGCATTTGACGCTGCGCATGCTCCACTTTTTTGTGAACACGGGCATTCGAGACACGGCGTACTATTGGAACGAATTGAACAAGGCGCTGGACCTCTATGTGGCCATGCGCCAGATTTGCCCAACGCTGACGGCCTTGAACATTGGAGGGGGGTTGCCGACGAAGAACAGCTTGGCCTTTGAGTACGATTACGCGTACATGTTTGAGGCCATCCTCGAGCAAGTGGCCATGCGCTGCAACGCTGCCGGGGTTCCCCATCCGGACATCTTCACCGAGTTTGGGTCGTTCACGGTGGGGGAGTCGGGTGCGACCTTGTTCAAGGTGCTTCACCAAAAACGCCAAAACGACCGTGAGCGCTGGAACATGATCGACTCGTCCTTCATGACCACTCTTCCCGATTCGTGGGCGGTCAACCACCGCTTTCTGATGCTTCCACTCAACCGGTGGATGGACCCGTACGAGCGTGTGTTCCTCGGCGGCTTGACGTGCGACAGCGACGATTACTACAATTCGGAGCAGCACCTCAACGCGATCTACCTGCCGACGTTCAAGGAGAACGATCCAATCTACCTCGGCTTTTTCCACACGGGAGCGTACCAAGACAACATCGGCGGGCACGGAGGCGTGCACCATTGTTTGATGCCTGGCCTCCGCCACATTTTGATCGACGACACCGAAGAAGGTGGCTTTGAATGCCGGGAATTTTGTCCTGCTCAGCCCTCGGAACAAGTGTTGTCGTTGCTGGGTTACGCTGCATCTGCAGCCCAAACTGAACCGTCATGACAGATTCCAAATCGGAAGGAGCCCGCGTGTACTCTGACCTGCCTGAAGCCAAGGTGAACTTTGCGGATGCTCGCGTGGCCATCCTGCCCGTCCCGTACGACGGGACGAGCACCTGGGGAAAGGGGGCAGACCGCGGCCCACAGGCCTTGCTCGACGCCACAGACAACATGGAGGTCTACGACATCGAAACCGGGACGGAGGTTCATCGCGAGGGGATTTGGGTGGCTCCGGCCATGACGGAAGATGCTTCCCCTGAGGCCATGACTGCTGCGGTTCGAGACGCGGTGTCTGAATTCCTGAGCGCAGGCAAAATGCCATTCGTGCTTGGCGGTGAGCACAGCGTCAGCATCGGCGCCATCCAAGCGTGCCACGCCGTTCATCCAGAACTGGCGGTGCTCCATCTCGACGCTCATGCGGACCTGCGTTCGAGCTACCACGGTTCGAAGTGCAACCACGCCTGCGCGGTGCATTGGGCATCTCAAAACTGCACGTTAGTGCAAGTGGGCATTCGAAGCATGGATGCCTCTGAGCGTGAGTTCATCCAGCCGGGTTGCCTGTTTACGGGCGACGACTGCCATCACCGTTCGGACGAGGACTGGATGGCTGAAGCGTTGGCGGCCCTAGGCAAACGCGGGGTGCCTCTCTACATCACCGTGGACCTCGATGCCTTTGACCCCGCCTTTGTTCCTCACACAGGGACCCCGGAGCCCGGGGGTCTCAGCTGGCACCAAGTCACAGGCTTGATTCGATTGGCTTGCCAACATGGCAACGTGGTGGGGATGGATGTGGTGGAGCTTGCCGCCAACGAGCACAGCGCTCCGAGTGATTTTTTGGCTGCCAAATTGGTCTACAAAATGTTGACGTACGCCCTCAACCCAACCCCCTTGTCATGAATTCCACTGGATTTTTGCGCCCCTTCATGGCGCGCCACTACAACCACTTCAACGCCGCGGTCGTGGAAGACGCTGCCAAAGGCTACGAAGCTCATTTGACGGCAGGAGGAAAAATGTTGGTCACACTCGCCGGAGCCATGAGCACGGCGGAGCTTGGGAAAAGCTTGGCGGAAATGATTCGCCAAGACAAGGTTCACGCCATTTCATGCACGGGTGCCAACCTCGAGGAGGATGTCATGAATCTCGTTGCGCACACGCATTACGCTCGCGTGCCGCACTACCGGGACCTCACGCCTCAAGAGGAACAAGACTTGTTGGATCGCGGAATGAACCGTGTGACCGACACGTGCATCCCCGAAGAAGAGGCCTTCCGTCGCTTGGAAGGAGTCATGGTGGACTTGTGGACCAACGCTGAAGCCGAGGGGCGTCGGCATTTTCCGCACGAGTGGTTCTATCAAGCCATTTTGTCGGGTGCTCTCGAACAGCATTACGAAATCGACCCCAAAGACAGTTGGATGGTGGCTGCCGCAGAGAAAAACCTTCCGATGGTGGTTCCGGGGTGGGAAGACAGCACGCTGGGCAACATTTTTGCGGCACACTGCATTGCTGGCGACGTCGTCCCGGGCACCACGAAGAGTGGCATTGAGTACATGACTTGGCTTGCTGAATGGTACACGGAAGCCACGCGCGATTCGTCCATTGGATTTTTCCAGATTGGCGGTGGCATTGCTGGTGATTTCCCAATCTGCGTGGTGCCCATGTTGCATCAGGACTTGGAGCGTGGCGAGGTGCCGCTATGGGCCTACTTCTGTCAAATTTCCGACTCCACGACGAGCTTTGGTTCGTACAGCGGAGCCGTCCCCAATGAGAAGATCACGTGGGGAAAACTTGGTGTAGAAACGCCCAAATTCATCATTGAAAGTGATGCGACAATTGTTGCTCCTTTGGTGTTTGGTTGGCTTTTGGATTGGTAACTCACAAACGATGGCATGGCATGAAACGTGTGATCAAGAACTACAACACCATTCAGGCGCAGCACATTGCCCTGATTGAGGAGGCTTACCCCTTGGGAATCAACCAGGAGGACATCATCTCCCTTCGGATGCCGGATGGCAAATACTTGTCTTGTTTGGAAGTGAAGACAGACGAGATTGTCTACCTGTTCCGCATGGATGATGGCATGATCCAAATGCTTGAGGAGGAGACGGGGGACGACTTTAGCATCGACGGTGATGACCTGGACTTGGAGGGTGGCAACGACGAAGGCAGAAGCGAAGACTCCGACAACTGGGACGACTGACCTTCGGGGGGACGCAGGACGAGGCGCAGCGCCGCTTATCTTTGGGGGCCTGAACAAAACCTCATGATTGCAATCACCCTGCCTGACGGCACCGTCAAAGAAGTATCTGAAGGAACCACGTCTCTGGATGTGGCCACCTCCATCAGCGAGGGCTTGGCACGCAACGTGTTGGCCGCGGAGGTGGATGGGGAGGTTTGGGACCCGCAGCGTCCGTTGATGAGCGATTGCAGCCTCAAGCTGTTGACCTCTCGCGACGAGCAGGGCATGTCCACCCTCTGGCACAGCTCTGCGCACTTGATGGCCGAGGCGCTTGAATCGTTGTATCCGGGCATCAAGTTTTGGGTGGGGCCACCGGTCGAAAATGGATTCTATTACGACGTCGATTTCGGGAATCACACGTTCACGGACGGCGACATCCCCGCAGTGGAGAAGAAGATGCTCGAGTTGGCCAAGGCCAAAAACCCCTTCGTGCGGAAGGAAATGTCCAAGGCGGAAGCGATCGCGTACTTCAAGGGCAAGGGCGACGAGTACAAACTCGATTTGCTCGAGAACTTGGAGGACGGCACCATCACCTTTTACACTCAGGGCGACTTCACGGACCTGTGCCGCGGCCCGCACATCCCTCACACGGGACATGTGAAGGCGGCGAAAATCATGGCCATCGCAGGGGCGTACTGGAAGGGGGATGAGACTCAGAAGCAACTCACCCGCGTTTACGGGGTGACCTTCACAAAGAAGAGTGAACTCACTGATCACCTCGAATTGCTCGAGCAAGCTCGTGCGCGAGATCACCGCAAGCTGGGCAAGGAGCTGGATCTCTTCCATTTCTCAGAAAAGGTGGGGCAGGGGCTGCCACTTTGGTTGCCCAAAGGAGCGGACCTCCGGATGCGGTTGGAAAACTTCCTCAAAGAAGCGCAACGCAAGTCGGGTTACGAGCCGGTGATCACACCTCACATCGGAAACAAAGAACTTTACGTGACCTCGGGTCACTACGCCAAATATGGCGAGGACAGTTTCCAGCCGATCCACACGCCGGCGGAAGGAGAAGAGTACCTCCTCAAGCCAATGAATTGCCCGCATCACTGCGAGATCTTCAAGGCGCGGCCCCGTTCGTACCGCGATTTGCCGGTGCGTTTGGCGGAGTTTGGCACCGTGTACCGGTACGAGCAGAGTGGCGAGCTCCATGGCTTGACTCGCGTTCGCGGGTTCACTCAGGATGACGCGCACATCTTCTGCACGCAAGACCAAGTGAAGGAGGAAGTTGGCAAGGTCATTGACCTCGTGCTGTACATCTTCAAGACGTTGGATTTCCAGAACTTCGTGGCCCAGGTCAGCCTGCGCGATCCGGACAACCCAGACAAGTACATCGGCGCCCAGGAAAACTGGGACAAAGCCGAGAAGGCCATCCAAGAAGTGGCCGAAGAGAAGGGGCTTGAGACGACAGTGGAATTGGGCGAGGCCGCGTTTTACGGCCCCAAGTTGGACTTCATGGTGCGCGACGCCATCGGCCGTCGTTGGCAGCTCGGAACGGTCCAAATTGACTACAACTTGCCCGAGCGTTTCGAGCTCGAATACGTTGGGGCGGACAACGGAAAGCATCGCCCTGTGATGATCCACCGCGCGCCGTTTGGATCCATGGAGCGATTCGTCGCCATCCTCATTGAGCACTGCGCCGGGAAGTTCCCCCTGTGGCTCACTCCAGAGCAGGCGCGAATCCTGCCCATCAGCGACCGTTTCAACGATTACGCTGAAAAGATTTCAAATGTGCTGGAAAATGGCGATATTCGCGCCCTCGTAGACGCGCGGTCAGAAAAGGTCGGCAAGAAAATCCGCGAAGCGGAGCTTGACAAAGTGCCTTACATGCTGATTGTCGGGGAAAACGAAGCTGCTGAAGGAACCGTTTCCGTGCGCAAGCAGGGAGAAGGGGACTTGGGCAGTGTCAGCATCGAAGCGTTTGCAGAGCGCGTTCAGCGTGAAGTGGCCGAGATGCTGGCGAACAACATTTGAGTCTCATTAAACACCACAGTCATCGCAATACGTAGAAGAAGGACCGGCTTTCGTGGCAGGGTCATCAAGGAGGATCCGCACCGGATCAACGAGAAAATCACGGTCGATTCCGTTCGCCTTGTCGGTGACAACGTGGAACCGGCCATCATGAAGACCCGTGCCGCTTTGGCTCTGGCTCAGGAGATGGAACTCGATTTGGTCGAAATCAGCCCCAATGCTGACCCTCCTGTGTGCCGTCTTGTTGAATACCGGAAGTTCCTCTATGCCCAAAAGAAGAAGCAAAAGGAAATCAAGGCCAACCAAGCCAAGGTTTCGGTGAAGGAAATCCGCTTTGGACCCAACACCGACGAGCACGACTTCCAGTTCAAGCTGAAGCATGCCCGCAAATTCTTGGAGGAGGGCTCGAAGGTGAAAGCCTACGTGTTCTTCCGTGGCCGCACGATTGTCTTCAAGGAGCGCGGAGAAATCCTCCTCCTGAAGTTTGCTCAAGAGCTCGAAGATTTGGGCGCCTTGGAGCAGATGCCCAAATTGGAAGGCAAGCGGATGACCGTGATGTTTAATCCGAAGAAGAAATAACCCACCACTCTAAAAATCTGAGGCCATGCCAAAGATGAAAACCAAATCCAGCGCCAAGAAGCGTTTTAAGCTGACGGGAACTGGCAAAATCAAGCGCAAGCACGCCTTCAAGAGTCACATCTTGACCAAGAAGGGGACCAAGCAGAAGCGCAACCTCACGCACGCAACCACCGTCGACAAGGCGGACGTGCCCAACATCAAGCGTCAGTTGTTGGTCTGATCGACCAACCAAAGACGCTGGTTTGTTTCACCCGGTGTTTGGCCCTGCAAGTGTGAACGACAGTTTGCCGCCAACCACCAAACAAGAACACAAAAATGCCAAGATCAAAAAATTCAGTGGCCTCACGCGCTCGGCGCAAGAAGGTCCTCAAGATGGCCAAGGGGTACTACGGTGCCCGCAAGAACGTTTGGACGGTCGCAAAGAACGCCGTCGAAAAAGGCCTCCAATACGCATACGTAGGACGTAAGCTTCGCAAGCGTCAATTCCGCAGCCTGTGGATTCAGCGCATCAACGCTGGCGCCCGCGCTCACGGCATGTCCTACAGTGCATTCATGGGTCAGTTGTCCAAGTCGGGCATCGAACTCAACCGCAAGGTCCTCGCCGATCTCGCCATGAACCACCCAGATGCCTTCAAGGCCGTGGTGGATCAAATCAAAAAATAAGACTTCAACACCTGTGGTGGGTGCATAAGAAGGGCGGTCCAATTGGGCCGCCCTTTTTCGTTTGCGAATGTGTGGTTCGGACTTAGGGAGCCAACACGCGTTCAAGAGCGATGGCCGCCGCGGTGTAGTCCGGGCGGATCCGCAGGGCTTCACGGTAGTCCAGTTCAGCCTGGTCAGGCTGGTTCAAGCTCTCCAGGGCGAGGCCTCGGTTGAAGAACGCTTGGTGGTAGTAGGGCAAGGCCACAATGGCCTGGCTGAAATGATGGACAGCACTGTCGTAGGCTTGCAGGTATTCGAGGTGCACGAAGCCGCGGTTGAATGCGGCTGCGGCGTTGGACGGATCGATGCGTGAGATTTCTCGGTACAAATCGAGCGAACGATTCAGGAAGTTGCGCGACGTTGGTTTGTGCTCTTGGAGGAAGTAGGCGAGGTTGTATTTGGCCTCGACGCTTTTGGGGCGGAGTTCCATGGCGGTTGTGAAATACCCGATGGCCAAGGTGTCGTTCTCAGTAGCGTAAGCAAGACCCAACGCAATGAATCCGTCAAAGAAGTTGGGGTTGACTTCGACGGCGGTTTGGAAAGAACTTTTGGCGTTGTCGGCATTTCCTTGCTCGCGGTAGATCATCCCCTTCATCCAATAGGCCTCGTGGTTCAAGGCGTCCGATCGGAGCACGTCGTTCAACCGAGCAAAAGCTTCGGGGTACTGGCGCAGGTGAATGTGCATCTCTGCGCGCCTCAGCAAGCAAGGGATGTGGTCGGGTGCGATGTCCAAACACGCATCCAGATGTTCAATGCATGGTTCAAAAGCTTGGGTAAGGTAGAGCGCGTCGGCTTTGGCGGACCAAGCCGGAGCGTGGGTGGAGTCCGCCTCCAGGGCCAAGTTCAAATCTTGAAGGCCTTCGGCAACGCGCCCACGGCGCAGATGCCAAGCGGCTCGGTCCACGTACCGGGTGGGGTCGGCAGGAGATTCGACGATGCGGTCGCTCCAATATTGAGCGCTGTCTGTGTTCGCTTCGGACGACGGCTCAGCGCGGTTTGTTGCCGGTGTGTCACACCCCACAAAGGCCAAAGCGAGGAGGCACAAGGCCACCCCGCTTTGGATGTGAAGGTGGAAATGGACAAGGGGCCGAATCATGCAAAGGCTTCTTCCGGAGCTGCCTGCTCTTCGGCGGCTTTGGTGGGTTGGACGGCCTCCTTGATTTTGGCTTCGAGTTCTTCCATCAATTCGGGGTTGTCCGAAAGCAAGTTCTTCACGGCGTCGCGGCCTTGGCCAAGCTTGGTGTCTCCGTACGAGAACCAGGATCCGCTCTTCTTGACGATGCCGTGGTCCACACCGAGATCGATGATTTCCCCTGTTTTCGAGATTCCCTCTCCGTACATGATGTCAAACTCGGCGCGACGGAAGGGGGGAGCCACCTTGTTCTTGACAACCTTGACCTTGGTGCGGTTGCCGTTGACGACGTCGCCGTCTTTGATTTGCGTGGAGCGACGAATGTCGAGGCGCACGGAAGAGTAAAACTTCAGGGCGTTTCCACCCGTCGTGGTTTCAGGGTTGCCAAACATCACCCCGATCTTTTCGCGAAGCTGGTTGATGAAGATGCAGCAGCAGCCTGTCTTGCTGATTGTGCCTGTGAGTTTGCGCAATGCCTTGGACATCAAGCGTGCTTGGAGGCCTACCGAGCTGTCTGACATCTCGCCCTCGATTTCCGCGCGCGGTGTGAGTGCCGCCACAGAGTCAATCACGATGAGGTCGATGGCACCTGATCGAATCAGGTTGTCCGCAATTTCGAGCGCTTGCTCTCCGTTGTCAGGCTGAGAAATGAGGAGGTTCTCGGTATCCACACCGAGGTTTTCAGCGTAGAATTTGTCAAAGGCGTGCTCCGCGTCGACAATGGCGCAGATGCCACCCGCTTTTTGACATTCCGCAATGGCGTGGATGGCCAAAGTGGTCTTGCCTGAGGATTCTGGCCCGTAGATTTCAACGACTCGCCCTTTGGGGTAGCCGCCTATGCCGAGCGCGAGGTCCAGGGTCAAGCTTCCGCTGGGGATGAAGTCCACTTTTTCCACCGCCTCGTCTCCGAGTTTCATCACGGTGCCTTTGCCGTACGTCTTGTCCAGTCGATCCAACGTCAACTGGAGGGCTTTGAGTTTGTCTGCGTTTACAGCCATGTCAATGGGTTTTGAGCGAAGGTATTTGAGTGACTCCGTAAAGGACTTACGGAGAGGGGGGTGTTTTGTCCACGTTTGACAAAAAACAATGAACGACGCCCATGAAGAGGGCAATTGGGCATGACCGGGTACGTCAGTTTTCTGGCTGGAGAATTTCCTCGGCGTGGGCTTTCACCTTGGGCTTGGCGATGACCTGCTCGAGGGTGCCGTTCTCGTCGATGACGAAGGTGGTCCGGTGGGTTCCGTCGAATTCGCGGCCCATGAATTTCTTTGGCCCCCAAACCCCGTACGCGTGGTGCACGCTCAACTCCTCGTCGCACAACAAGTCAAACTTCAAGCTGAACTTGTCGATGAACTTGTGGTGAGACTTCGCAGGGTCCTTGCTCACGCCAAGGACTTTGTAGCCGGCGTTGGCGAGGGCATCGAGGTTTTCGTTGAGGTTGCAGGCCTGCGACGTGCAGCCAGGCGTGTTGTCCTTGGGGTAAAAGTAGAGGACGAGTTTGGAACCCTTGAACTCGTCGAGGGTACGTACGTTGCCGTTTTGGTCTGGGGCGGAGAACGCGGGAGCCTTGTCGCCGGTGCTCAGGGGAGAAATCGTCTTGGCCATACCTCAAAGAACACGCGAATGCCTGCGAGGTTTGCCGGCTCTTCGGCCTAATTTTCCCCTCCGTGTCCACAACTGCGTCTATAACCCCAACCTTCGTCGAGGTGGTGGTGCCTTTGGCATTGCCCAAGACCCTGACGTACAGGTGGTTTGGGGCGGGTGAGGTGCCGCCCAGTGTGGGGGCGCGGGTGGTGGTGCCTTTGGGGAACAAGAAGTGGACGGGGGTCGTTTGGGAGGTTCATCAGAATGCCCCGACCGGATATGTGGCTAAAGAAGTCGAGGCCGTGGTGGACGACACGCCGGTGATCACGGAGGCGCAGCGCGACATGTTCACGTGGATGGCACAGCACTACATGTGCTCGCTTGGCGACATGGTTAGCGCCGCGCTCCCAGCCGGAATGAAGCTCGAGAGCACCACCCTCATCGTCCTGCACCCCGACGCCGAGAACGCTTCGGAGGACGGCTTGGACGAGGCTGCGATGACGTTGCTTGACGCGCTGCATGTCCGGGACGAACTGAGCCTTCGTGAGTGCGCGGAGTTGTTGGGGGTAAGGCATCCCCAGCGCGTGATCAAGACCCTGATCCAGCGTGGACTGGCCTTGGCGAAGGAGGAATTGGCGGAGCGCGTCAAGCCGAAGAAGGTCACGTGGGTGCGCATCTCGGACGAGGTGAGTGAGGAGGAGTTGTCCGCCGCGTTGGCGTGGGCCGGGGTTAAGGCCGTGGCAATGGAGCGGCTGCTCCTGGCCGTGGTGGAGGCCGAGGGCGAGCTCCCCAAGGTTCAAGCCCAAAAGCGAAGCCGCACCGACGCCTCCACGGTCCAGAAATGGGTCGAGCGCGGCATCCTCGAAGTGGAGGAACGGGAAGCGGCACGGCCGAGCCGACCCGGCACCGCAAGCCTTCCCGTCCTTTCCGAAGCCCAAGCGAAGGCGTACAACCAGGTGCATGCGGGGCTCGTGTCGCGCAAGCCCGTGTTGCTTCATGGGGTGACGGGGTCGGGAAAGACCGAGGTCTACACGCACTTGATTGCCGAAGCCTTGGCGGCTGGCCAGCAGGTCCTGTTCCTCGTTCCAGAAATCGCCTTGACGACGCAGTTGATCGAGCGGCTGAGGAA
>Ga0209037_1000083_pt1 | contig 27974 bp, 24 predicted proteins | sample SaaInl25SG_5_DNA_FD_188225 | JGI IMG/M metagenome (GOLD analysis project Ga0209037, IMG submission 188225) | Marine microbial communities from expanding oxygen minimum zones in the Saanich Inlet - ESP_125SG_5_DNA (SPAdes) (version 2) | ecosystem: Environmental > Aquatic > Marine > Intertidal...
CAGTTTGTTGCCGCGGTAAACGGAACGACTGCAATGAAGCTTTTTGCGGCACTAGGTTGGCTTACGGCATACCTCGTGACCCACCAAGAACACAGGGTGGAGTATGTGTTTTCAACGTTTGGAGTTTTCGTTTTGGATACAGCCATTTTGGTGGTGTCCACGACACGTTCTTCCTCCCAAATGGAAAAGAACTGAATTCCTTGTGCGGAACACGGCTTTCGTGAGTACTTTTGCCGCGGATTTGCGACCATGTACACGCGATTTGCACTCTTTTTTCTAACGTTGACCACGGCACTGTGGTCCCAGGCTTGGGCCTCTGATTCGCACGACTCTCACGAAGAGACGTCGGAGGCATTCAACCCGAGCGAGTTCATCATTCACCACATTGCCGACGCCCACGACATTCACTTGTGGGGCGAAGGGCATGGCGCCGTCCACATTCCGCTTCCCATTTTGTTGTATTCTGAGGAGCACGGCTTGGATGTTTTCATGAGCAGTGCTTTCGAGGGTCACGGAGAAGTTCGGACTGCCGTTCGCCCTTCAGGCGCGACGTACGAATTGAGTCACGGCCACATTTCCTTGGCGGTCGCGGATCACACTCACGACCACAGCGACCACAACCACCACAACCACGACGCCCATGCTGGTGCGCATGTGTACGACTTGAGCATCACGAAAAGCATTTTTGGCATGTTGCTGATGCTGGGGTTGATGCTGCTGTTGTTCGGCCGAATGGCGAAGAGCTACCGCTCCCGCTCCGGGCAAGCCCCCACCGGAATGACCAACGCCTTGGAGCCCTTGGTGATTTTCCTGCGCGACGAAATCGCGATCCCCAACATTGGGGCGAAGAAAGCGGACAAGTTTTTGCCCTTCTTGATGACGGTGTTCTTCTTCATTTTCTTTGCCAACTTGCTGGGACTTGTTCCGTTCTTGGGGGGATTCAACGTGACAGGCACGTTGGGCATCACCATGGTGTTGGCGGCGTTTGTGTTCCTCATCACGGCTTTGAATGGCAACAAGCACTATTGGGGACACCTGTTCTGGCCTCCAGGTGTGCCGTTGTTTGTGATGCCCATCATCATCCCGATCGAGATTGTCGGGATGTTCTTGAAGCCCATCGTTTTGATGATTCGTTTGACAGCGAACATCAGTGCTGGACACATCATCATCTTGTCTTTTGTCAGCCTCATCCTGATCTTCGGAAAGGGAGGAGAGGCATTGTTCGCGGGTTACGGCATCGGCGTTTTCTCCACGGCTTTCATGATTTTCATGTATTGCTTGGAGCTGCTGGTGGCGTTTTTGCAAGCATTTGTTTTCACCCTCTTGGCGGCGATTTACTTCGGTGAAGCGACCCACGAGGCCCATCATTGATTCTTATTACTCTTTCAAAATTTTCCAAATGGAATTGTTGACCATCCTTCTTGAAATTGGACAAGGCCTCGCAGGCCTCGGTGCTGGTGCTGCCGCAATCGGCGCAGGCCTCGGTGTTGGACGTATTGGTGGATCCGCCCTGGAAGCCATGGCTCGTCAGCCTGAAATCGCGGGCGACATTCGCTCCAACATGATTGTTGCTGCGGCACTGGTTGAGGGTGTGGCCCTCTTCGGTGTGATTGTGTGCTTGCTCGTCGCCCTCGGATAATTCCATGGAGGCGCTGCTGACACCCGCATTCGGGACAGTCGTCTGGTCCACCATTGCTTTTTTGGTGGTCATGTTGTTGCTGCGCAAAATGGCGTGGGGACCGATCCTCGCTGCCCTGAAGGAGCGCGAAGAGAGCATTTCCACAGCCCTCAATGAAGCCGACAAGGCCCGTTCTGAAATGACGGCCCTTCAAGAGGACAACAATCGTCTGCTGCAAGAAGCCCGGGCGGAACGCGACTCCATGTTGCGCGAAGCACGAGACTTGGCAGATCAGGTTGTGGCTGAGGCGAAGAGCAAGGCAAAGGAAGAGGCGAATCGCGAAGCAGAAAATGCTCGCCAGGCAATCGCAACGGAGCGCAAGGCCGCTGTTGCGGAATTGAAGGCTGAAGTGGCGAAGCTCTCGGTGGCCATTGCAGAGCAATTGGTCCGGACGGAATTGTCCTCCAACGACAAGCAAGAGGCGTTGGTCCAGAAGTTGATCGAAGAAAGCCCATTGAACTAAGCCATGGCCACAGCACGAGTCGCCGCACGGTACGCCAAAGCCCTTCTTTCTCTCGCGCAAGAGAGAAAGGAGTTGGAGGTGGTTGAACGCGATTTGGAGACGCTGCACGCACTGTTTGCGGGATCGCATGACCTCGTTTTGCTTTTGCAAAGCCCCATCATCAAAGGGGATAAGAAACAGGCTGTGTTGAATGCTGTGGTGAAAGGGCACTTGGGCGAACTCGTGACCAATTACTTGCGAATCTTGGTTGACAAGGGTCGTGAGGGCTTGGTTGTGGACATGGTGCAAGAGGGGCAGGCGCAACTTCGCGTTCTTCGGAACATTCAAGAGGTGTCTGTGACGACTGCGGTTCCATTGACCGAGGCGTTGCGGTCGCAGATTCTGGCTCAGGTGGCGAAGGCGCACCGGGGCGATGTTGATTTGACTGAAAAGGTGGATCCTGAAATCCTAGGCGGGTATGTCCTGCAAATGGGTGACCAGATGATCGACGCGTCGGTGAAGCGCCAACTCCAGGCTCTTGGCCGCGAACTAACTGAACACGACTACGAGCCCGAATTCTAACCGGGTCAAAATCACAAAGTGATGGCTGAAATCAACCCAGCAGAAGTCTCTTCCATCCTCCGCGAGCAACTCGCCGGCGCTACAAGCGCGGCGCAGCTTGAAGAGGTAGGCACCGTACTCCAAGTCGGAGACGGCATTGCCCGCATTTACGGTTTGTCCAGCGTACAATCCGGGGAATTGATCGAATTCGAAAACGGCGTTCGCGGCATTGTCCTCAACCTTGAAGAGGACAACGTAGGTGCGGTGTTGCTCGAACCTTCAGGTGACCTGAAGGAGGGGAGCACAGCCAAACGTACGGGCACGATCGCCTCGGTCAAGGTTGGCGAAGGCATGTTGGGCCGTGTGGTCAACATGTTGGGCGAACCCATTGATGGAAAGGGCCCTATCGCCGGCGAGACGTTTGACATGCCAGTAGAGCGCAAGGCGCCAGGCGTAATTTACCGTCAACCCGTGACCGAGCCTCTGCAGACGGGCATCAAATCGATTGATGCCATGATTCCCATTGGGCGCGGTCAGCGAGAGCTCATCATTGGTGACCGCCAGACGGGAAAGACCACTGTGGCGATTGACACCATCATCAACCAGAAAGAGTTTTACGACGCAGGTGAACCGGTGTTTTGCATTTATGTGGCTGTAGGTCAGAAGGGGTCGACAGTCGCAGGCATTTTGAAGACGCTGGAGGAAGCGGGAGCGATGGCTTACACGGTGATCGTGGCGGCAACGGCTTCTGACCCTGCGCCGCTTCAATTTTACGCACCGTTTACGGGCGCGGCCATCGGGGAGTACTTCCGCGACACGGGTCGTCCGGCATTGGTGGTGTACGACGATTTGTCCAAGCAAGCTGTGGCTTACCGTGAGGTTTCTTTGCTGCTTCGCCGTCCTCCAGGGCGCGAGGCATACCCAGGTGACGTCTTCTACTTGCACTCTCGTTTGTTGGAGCGCGCAGCCAAAGTGATTGCTGAGGACAGCATTGCTGCTCAAATGAACGACCTTCCTGAAAGCCTGAAGGGCAAAGTGAAGGGAGGCGGTTCATTGACGGCACTTCCCATCATTGAAACCCAAGCGGGTGACGTTTCTGCGTACATCCCCACCAACGTGATTTCCATCACAGATGGTCAGATTTTCTTGGAATCCAACCTGTTCCTCTCCGGTGTGCGCCCTGCAATCAACGTAGGGATCTCGGTAAGCCGTGTGGGTGGATCTGCGCAGATCAAGTCCATGAAAAAGGTGGCTGGTACGTTGAAGCTTGACCAGGCGCAATTCCGCGAGTTGGAAGCGTTTGCCAAGTTTGGTTCAGATCTTGACGATGCCACCAAGGCGGTTCTCGGCAAAGGGGAGCGCAACGTGGAAATCCTCAAGCAAGCCCAAAACTCTCCACTTCCTGTAGAAGAGCAAATCGCCATCATTTACTGCGGAACCAAAAACCTGCTGAAGGCGGTCCCTGTGAACAAGGTGCGTGAGTTCGAAGCGGAATTCTTGGACTACATGCGAGCCAAGCATGCCGACACGCTTGCGGCGTTGAAGGCGGGCAAGTACACGGATGCCGAAACCAGCGTGATTGAGTCAGCGGCTGCAGAAATGACCGCACGTTACGCCTGATTCCTGAACCATGGCTGGAGGACTCCAAGAAGTACGTGACCGCATCTCTTCGGTGCAGAACACCATGCAGATCACCTCTGCGATGAAGATGGTGTCTGCGGCGAAGTTGCGTCGTGCCCAAGACGCCATTACCCAAATGCGACCTTACGCAGTGAAGCTTCAGGGCATGTTGGCCAACGTGAGCGCCAGCCTGGACAAGGGCGAGGGAAAGTATTCGGAGGAGCGTGAGGTCAAGCGAGTTTTGATTGTGGCCATCACGTCCAATCGGGGTTTGTGTGGCGCGTTCAACAACAACGTGGTGAAAATGGCCACGCGAGTCGCTGAGGAGTGCTCGAGCAAAAGCCAAGCTTGCGATGTTTTGCCATTGGGTAAAAAAGCCCTGGACGCGGCAAAGCGTTTGGAGTGGTCGTTGGCCGAGGGCTTTGGCAGCGTTTCGACCTCGTTGTTTGACAACCTCGACTTTGACCATGCGTCTGAAGTGGCTAACGAAGTGATGAGCCAGTTTGTTGGTGGCAAATACGACAAGGTGATCTTGGCGTACAATCAGTTCAAGAACGCAGGCGTGCAGTTGCCCACGAATGAGCCATTCTTGCCCATGCTTCCTTCGGAGGAGGAGGGTGCCGAAGCCTCGTCTGTGGACTACATCTTCGAGCCCAACAAGGAGGAAATTGTGGAGCGCATGCTGCCTAACGCCTTGCGTGTGCAGTTGTACAAAGCTCTTTTGGACAGCCACGCGGCTGAGCACGGCGCCCGCATGACGGCGATGCACCAAGCCACGGACAACGGTGGGGAGCTGTTGCGCGACCTGCGCATCACCTACAACAAGGCGCGCCAGGCGTCGATCACCACCGAGATCCTCGAGATTGTGGCGGGGTCGGAGGCGCTCGACGGCTAAGCCGGCAACCTGTTTTTCTTGGCATGCTTTGTGGTTAGCTTCGGGCCATGGGTCTGAGGTTCCGCATTTTTCTCGGCATGATGGCGGTCGTGGTGTGCGCATTGCTTGCCACGGGTTTTGTGGCGTATCGCTACGGAGTGGATGCGGAGGCGACCTACAACGCCCAGCGTTTGTTGCGCAAGGAGGCTGCGTTGCAGCGAAGTTTGAGCTACATGTTGGAGCGCATGGGTGGAAGTGTGGGTCAAGACAGCCTGGCGATTGTATTTACAGATCGCATTTGCGAGTTGGCGGACGTGCACAGCCTGACGTTTTCGCTTTACAACAGCAGGGGCCATTTGGTGACCACCTCAGCAGGTCCAGGGTCTCCTGACAGCACCGTGGCGCTCGATTTGGATGAGGCGGTGTTGTTGTCGGCCACAAGTGGAGTGGGGCGGACCGAAATCCCCGACGTGCGAGGCGGCACCGAGGTGGTTTGGCCGTTGATGGGGGCCTCAGGGCAGGTGTTGGCGTTGGGGCACGTGCATTACGATCCTCGGGAAGCAGAAGAGGCCGATTGGCGAGCTTTTCTCATTCGACTCACACCAGTGTATTTGCTCCTTTTCTTCCTTGTCGGGCTGTTGGCCTTTTCGCTGTCCAACTCCATTGTTCGCCCGTTGCGGAGGTTGAGCTCTGACATGAGGTCTGATCCGCTCGAAAGGGCGAATTTTCGCGCATTGGAATACCGATGGCGGGATGAAATTGGAGGCCTGGTGCAGGCCTACAACGAGTTGTTGGAGCAGCTTAAGGAGAGCATGAGCGAAAGGGCCTCCCTTGAACGAGAGGGGGCTTGGCGTGAAATGGCCCAACAGGTAGCGCACGAAATCAAGAACCCACTGACACCATTGAAATTGGGCGCTCAGCATCTGGACCGAGCTTGGGCAGACGGTGCACCTGATTTTGAAGCGCGATTGCGTCGCTACACCCAAACCACCATCCAACAAATCGATGCCTTAAGCCACATCGCCGAGGGATTTGCCGTGTTGGCGACAGACGGAAAGGCAGAGCCGATGCTCCTCAATCTAAGCCGACTGATTGAAGATGTCGCCTTCTTGCAAGAGACGAGAGGCGTGACGGTCAACCTTGGCAATCAAGATGTGTGGGTGTTGGCTGACCGGACAAGACTGACTCGGGCGTTCAACAACCTCATTCAAAACGCCCTTGAGTCCAACGACGGTGGTGAGGTGAATGTCCACGTTTCGCTGAAAAGTGAAGGTCACATCGCGCTTGTGGAAGTTTCCGATGACGGAAAAGGCATCGACCCTTCCCGGATGGCCCGAATTTTTGAGCCGAAATTCACGACGAAAACGCACGGGCTTGGCCTGGGTTTGGCCATGGTGCGGGCCATTGTGAAGGGAGCCAAGGGGGAAATTCGTGTGGTTTCAGAGGTCGGACGAGGAACCACGTTCAAGGTGTCCTTTCCGGTGAAAGAGGAAACAGCACGGGTCGACTCGGGGAAGCATCGTTCATGAACGGAGCCACACCCAAATGAAGCAGGTACAAGCCGTCCGAGACGTTTTGGGGCACATAGATGAGCTCGGTGATGGTGCTTCTATGTCTTGGGTGGTCGGGTAGCCCCCAAAACGCGTGGTGGGCCTCCAATCGTCCCCCATCCACCTCCTTGTCCACCGAGGGGAGGTCGACAAGGAGGTGTTCCACACCCTGCTCCACCAAGCGCTTCATGAAATGGACGGTGAAATATGCCGGGTTGGAGTTGGACCAGTTCCGGTGTTGTTTGCTTTCCGGGTTGGGCAGGGTGCGAACGACCAGCGCTTTGGGCCACCCCAAAACGTGCAATTCATCCAAAACATGTTCATCGATGACCCGATTGTCTTCCCTTAATTCAGGCGTGACCGTAATCACGGCGCAAGGAAAGTGGGCGCTCTGATTTCGAAACAACGGATCGACAGGGTGGATCTCTTCGGTAATGTGCCCCAAACACTCCGTGTGTGTGCCATGTCCGTGGGGATTGAACATCACATTTCTGAAGTTGACAGAGCCTCCCGAAGCGACCTCACCGACGAACCCCTCTCCACGTACCGGTTCAATCACGGGGGAATCCACGTACCATGCCGCGGGATTGGGTTCACCGTTGGCCGCCAGGGGAAGACTGAGATCGATGGGTTGATCGAGTCGTGCGCTCCGGTTTTTTCCGTTCCAAATGAATTCACAAACCATGACTTGAAGAAACGAAGAAAGGCGCCACTTGGGCGCCTTTCAGGAAAATTCGAGTGGGATCGTTCTTATTCGAACAAGAAGCCAATCCGGAGCATGCCCGTAGAGTAGGTGCCCAAGAAGTTCGATCCGTTGAAGAAGCCGTCACGTGAAGCATCACCTGGGATGCCGTTTGGCTTTACGGCCTGGTCAAGGGTCTGTGGCGATTGCTCGCTCCAGTCGCTCCACAAGTCGTCCACCGCGATGTACGCTCCTTGGTTGTAGATGTCACCTCCAACGCTTCCTTGAGAGTAGTACACATTGTCGGAGATCCAAGGCTCACCGTTGATGACGTAGTTCACTTCTGTAGAGGTGCTCCACAGGTAGTTGCCGCCTTCCACGGTGTTCACAACCAAACCGTCTTCCGTGCCTTGACCGCCGTCGAAGTAGATGTTGAAGGCGTTGTTGTCGCTAGCCGTGATGGTGGAGGTGATGCCAGAAGTACGTCCGTAGCGGAGACCAGCTTCAAATCCGACATAAATGGCGTCGTTGAAGTAGTAGTCTGCACCAAAGAGAAGGTCGAGGTTGATGGTCGAAGATTTGACGTCGTTCGAGTACGACCAAATCCCCCAGTTCGCGGGGTCTTCTTCGGCACGCCATTCGGCGTCTTCTGCAGTTCCGCTTTCCAGGTTCAACGCGCTGAATCGCTCACGGGTCAAGCTGAACGAGTTCATGCTGATTCCTGCGCCAACCGCGAAGTACGGGGACAAGTTGTCGGTGCCTTTGAAATGAATCTCGTAGCCGAGGCCGAGGTCAATCTGAGAGTAGTTGTTCGAAAGGAACAAGTCATCGTGGGTCAACGTTCCGCCGGCAGGGCCGTCTTGGAGTGAGTTCTCAGGAACGACCAAGTAGCTGTTGCTGGTTTGGTTCAGTCCGAGCGTCACGCGGAGCGCGCGGTCATCGTCCATGAACTTCCGGTACTTGATGACCGAGGCGTTAATGGGGTTGCCGCTGAAGGGGTTGAAGGAGACTTCAACGTTGTGCTCACCGCCGAGCTGCTTTTGAGCTTGGGCGGAAGTAAATGCCACGGCGAACATGGCAAAGGTGAACATCAGTTTTTTCATGACTGAAATTTAGGTTTCAATGATTTCGGTGGTGCAAGAAAGCACAGAACGAGAGATTCACAAACAGTTTAGTTTATCAACATTCACAAAGACAAATGTTCATAACCTTAAAAACGGGTCACAAAAGGTCATTCGACGGTCACGCTTTTGGCCAAATTCCGAGGTTGATCCACGTTGCACCCCCTCATCAACGCAATGTGGTAGCTCAAGAGTTGCATGGGGACGACAGTAAGCAGTGGAGAAAGGGCGTCGTGAACCTTCGGAATCTCGATGATGTGGTCGGCAAGGGAGCGAACTTTTTGGTCTCCTTCCGTGACGATGGCAAGGATTTGTCCTCCACGAGCTTTCACCTCTTGGATGTTGCTGACCACCTTTTCGTAAACCTCATCTTGTGTGGCGATGAACACCACAGGCATCGCTTCGTCAATCAACGCGATGGGGCCGTGCTTCATTTCGGCGGCAGGATATCCTTCGGCGTGGATGTAGCTGATTTCTTTTAGCTTGAGCGCGCCTTCCAATGCCACGGGGAATTGGAACCCTCGACCGAGGTACAGCGCGTTGTCAGCTCGGGCAAATTTTGATGCAATGTGCTCCACTGGGGCGGAGTTGTCCAGGACTTTCTGGACCAAGCCAGGGATGTTGTCAAGTCCAGTCATCAGGCGCATGAACTTCGCGTCGTCGAGGGAGCCCAGCCGTTTGCCCAGGTGCATGGCCATCACTGTGAGCACCGCAACTTGAGCGGTGAAAGCCTTGGTTGACGCCACCCCAATTTCAGGACCAGCATGGGTGTACGCGCCTGAGTGGGTTTCACGGGCGATGCTTGAACCCACCACGTTGCACACACCGAATACGTGGGCGCCTTGCTCCTTGGCCAAGCGGATGGCCGCGAGCGTGTCCGCGGTTTCCCCGCTTTGAGAGATGGCAATCACCACATCACTGTCCCGCACGATGGGGTTGCGGTACCGAAACTCAGAAGCGTATTCCACTTCGACGGGGATACGTGCGAGGCTCTCGAAGAGGTATTCTGCCACGAGGCCTGCGTGCCAACTCGTGCCGCAACCAAGAATCAAGATTCGTTGGGCTTTACTCCATACGTCCCAGTGGTCGTCGATCCCAGACATGTGAACCTCGCCCGACTGGAGACGGACACGGCCCCGGATGGAGTCGCGAATGGATTTGGGTTGCTCAAAGATTTCCTTGAGCATGAAATGGTCGTACCCGGCCTTTTCCAGAGAAGCAATTTCAAGCTCAATCGCTTGAATTTCAGGGGTAACCACGGAATCGCTGATGGTGCGGATTTTCAGCTCGCCCGACCGGGTCATGGTCGCAACCTCTTCGTCCTCGAGGTACACCACGTTTTTGGTGTGGGCCACGATGGGCGTGGCGTCAGAGCCGACAAAAAATTCGTTGTCTTCGCCAATGCCGATGACCAAGGGGGAGGATTTTCGCGCAGCAATCAACCGATCAGGCTGCGTTTGGTCCAAGACCACGAGTGCATAAGCACCAATAACCTCCTTCAAGGCGGTACGAACCGCGTTCGGGAGATCGAGGCCTGTGGACGTTTGAATTTCCTCGATGAAGTGGGCCAAAACCTCCGTGTCGGTCTCGCTCACCAAGTCGTGACCGCGATGCGTCAACAACTCCCGAATCGCCTCGTAATTTTCAATGATTCCGTTGTGGATGATGGCGATGCGGCCTTTTCCACCGGCATGAGGGTGAGCGTTGACGTCGCTCGGGGGACCGTGAGTCGCCCAGCGCGTGTGTCCAATCCCGACGGTGCCTTGTGGCAAATTCCCACCTACGTGAGATTCGAGGTTGGCGACCTTGCCTTGTTTTTTTTCAATGCGCAGCTCCCCATTGGATTCCAAGGTCGCGATGCCCGAGCTGTCGTACCCTCGGTATTCGAGGCGCTTGAGTCCATCAATCAGGATGGGATAAGCTTGCTTAGGTCCGAGGTATCCGACGATTCCACACATAGGCGATTGGTGAAGTTGAAGTTACAATCCAAGGGTGAGCGTCAGCCTTGCTGGGTTGTCCACCTCGGTTCCGGCGAGCACGACGCTTGAAACTGAAATGCCGGCTCGGCTGGAGACAAGGTACAACTCCCTTCCATCAAGACCTCCTTTCATCAAAGCCTGCACAGTGCTGCTCAGGTTAAACACAAAGGCTTTCTCACTCTGGCTGTAAAATCCACCCACAGAAATGGGCGCGCTTTGGTCTGGTGACTGCACGAACCCACCGGTGGTGCCTTCGAGCAACACAAACAATTGGTCTTGTGCCGGGATGGGCTTGTCAAAAAAGGCTTCTTCGACCGGCAGGGTCAACTCTGCTTTCAAGACAGTTGGCGTGTGGCCAGCGCTGTCTAGGAATGCGGAAAGGTGGGGAAAACGCAATTGGACTTTGCATCCGGATGCGGACAACACGTAGGCGCGTTCCGTCCCGGGCAAGGCTTCTGGCCCTCCTTCCTGATCAAGCGCACCCAACTCACCAAGCAACTCCCGATCAAACAAGTTGACCCGTGCGCTGAGGGGGCTGAACAGGAAGTCGTACGCTGACGTGTCGTTGTCGTTGTGGTAGTGCAGCCTCATGACACTCAACCCGCTGCTGATGTCAAAAGCCGCCACACCCTGGCCTCCTTCCGAATGCCGGATGAGCAATCCAGGCAAGTGGCCAAACCACGAATCGTTGCCGTCAAAGGTGGCGGTGTCGAGTTCAACAATCGCTTGTGCGATGTCGGTGCGCAGGGGGATGCGAAGTTGAGAGGCAAGGGAGTCTGAACCCACAACGGTGGGCTCCCGGGGCTCAAACGCCAACGGTCCTGTTTCCAAGGGAATCCACTCCTCTCCTGTGGTTTCCAGGTGGATGTTGGAGAAGTAATTGCTGTCAAGCGACAACGAATCCAAAAGAGGCTGAACCGACAGCAATTCAGGCATCAAGCGCCCGTAAAAATCTCCGGTGTAGCGGAGCTGCAAAAACATGCTGTCCGCAACTGGGTTGGGTCCAAAGTTGATGTCGGTGGCTGAAAGTCGGAGTTGCGTCGCCAGAGCAGCACGGATCGTACCAAAACGAGGCACAAAGACCTGGCCAATCAATCCGGTGCTAAGCTCGTCGGTCTCGAGGCTGTCTTCAAGCACAGTCGCGAGTTCGACCGTGACGGTGTCCACCACTACGGCATCCAACAATTCAGACGTGGGCTGCAGCCCGAGGCCAATTTCGGTTTCAGGTTTGGTGCACCCCCAAGAAAATGCAATCAAGCATCCAAATACAAGGCAGACTGTCGGGTGGATGCGGAAATCGGTCCTCTTCATGAGGGCACGAAGTTCAGCAAGAACTTCTCTTACTCCGCGACAGCCTCAGTTTTTCCCTCCAACATGGCGTCATAGAAAGCGTTAATTTCTGACACAAAGCCTTCTGTGCCTTGGAAGGGGAGGATTGGCTTGTCAAGGCTGGCAAGGGTGGCCTGCGATTCCGGAGTCAGGGATTCTGACCCCACAACGATGGCGTCGGCTTCGCGCATGGCGAGGCTGTTCAAGTTTTCGAAGGTGGGTTCCGCGATGCTTTCCAGGGCTTCGGCTGGAATGCCGTGAGCCACTGCTTTGGAAGCCATGCCGGAATCAAGTGCGCCCTCAAAACCTTCGTCGTAGGCGTGGTAAATCACTTTGGCGTTGGCGAAATACGGCTCGTCTGCGAACACGTGCTTCAAGTACAAGGGGACGAGGCTGGTCATCCAACCGCTGCAGTGGATGATGTCTGGAGCCCAACCCAATTTGCGCACGGTTTCAAGCACCCCACGCGCGAAAAACAAACTGCGTTCGTCGTTGTCTTTGAATCCTTTTCCGTCTCCATCTTTCAACACCGCCTTTCGCTTGAAGTACGTGTCGTTGTCGATGAAATAGACCTGGATGCGAGCGGAAGGAATGGAAGCGACCTTGATGATCAACGGATGATCCGTGTCGTTTACATTCAGATTCATGCCTGAGAGGCGAATGACTTCGTGGAGCTGATGCCGGCGCTCATTGATTTTGCCGAAGCGCGGCATGAACACGCGAATCTCTTTTCCTTTCTCATGCGTTCCCTGAGGCAACATCCGTGAGACGTGGCTCATGGTGGTTTCTGGGAGGTAGGGAGTGAGGTGCTGAGAAATGTAGAGGACGCGAGGCTTACTCATTCTGTTATGTCATTCGTGAAACGGATAGCCAAGATAAGTATTTTTACCCCAAAATCCAAGTAAAATAGCGGGTTTCAGCCTCAAATCATCTCGTTTTTATGGTCCTTTTGCATTCTTTGGAAGCCCTAAAAGATTGGCAGTCAAACGCGGGTTGGTATGACGAAGCAACTGGCTTTGTGCCGACCATGGGTGCGCTGCACGAAGGTCACTCGAGCTTGATCCGCCAGGCCAAAAGTCAATGCAAACGCGTTGTGGTGTCGGTCTTGGTGAACCCCACCCAATTCAACGACGCGGCAGATTTTGCCGCCTACCCTCGAACGCTCGAAGACGACGCGGCCAAGGCATCGGCGGCAGGTGCGGATGCGGTATTCGCTCCGACCGCGGAGGATTTGTACGGTGGGAAACCGTCGTCCAAACCCATCCACTGGGGATCGTTGACGCACGCTTACGAGGGCGCTCACAGGCCCGGTCACTTTGACGGTGTCGTGGCCGTGGTGGATTTGTTGTTTCAATCGATTTCGCCGGATGTTGCTGTGTTTGGTGAAAAAGATCTGCAGCAGGTTGCCGTGGTGAAGCGGTTGGCCGCAGAACGACATCCTGGAATTGAAGTGGTGGTTGGGCCGCTCGTTCGCGACCGTTCCGGTTTGGCCTTGAGTTCGCGCAACGCGCGTTTGTCGGACCAAGGGGTCGAGCAGGCGCTGGCGTTGAGCCGATCCTTGCGGTTTTTGCAAGATGCGGCACGCAAGGGAGAGGATTGGAAAGGAGCCCTCGAGCGCGAGCGTGCAGCCCTGGCGTGCAGTCCTGGCGTGACGTTGGAGTATTTGGACGCGGTGGATGCCTCGTCGTTTGAGCCCACTCAACCCGGCACCTCGGGAGCGATTCATGCGGTGGTTGCGGCCCATGTGGAAGGCGTGCGCCTCATTGACAACGCGCCGTTGAGGACTTGACTTTTCTCGTGTCGGGAACTGCAAAGGATTTCGGAACTTCGTCACAAATCTTCACGCCATGGGTGCCGTCGGTCCTACACAACTCCTGCTTATTGCCTTGGTCATTTTGCTGCTGTTTGGCGGCCGAAAAATCCCCGAATTGATGCGGGGTTTGGGCCAAGGAATGAAGGAATTCAAAGACGCTTCAAGCGGAAAAGAAGACGACGCCAAAGGGTCCGACAAGGAATCTTGATGGGTCGTCGGGCGTCTTGGACGGGGGCCCTGTTTTGGGGGACATGCGCGTTGGCATTCGGTCAAGACACGCTGACTGCGGTCACAGCGCAAGCAGACACGTTGACCTTGGTGACGCTGGCAATGGATTCCATGCGCTCAGAAGAAAAGGCGATGGAGGACTCCCTTCAAGCGCTTGACGTCTTGGTGAATTGGGAAGCCCAATGGGCGGAGTGGTGCGAGACTGCGCATTGCGTCAGTTCCGACTCCTCGCTTTGGAACCTGCCAGATGCGGGCTTGACGCGTTTGGGGTCCGGGTTGGACTCCGCAACGGTGGCGTCGAATATGGAGGCCCTGAATGTGATGTCCCAGCTGGATTTGAGGTGGAATCCGGTGGCGCACCGTCGGATCGTGACGTTTGGGACGCGCCGCGCCTACCACTTGGGAGCGATGCTCGGCCGGTCGGCGATGTACTTCCCCTTGTTCGAGGAGGTTTTGGCCAGAAACGAATTGCCCCTAGAACTGAAGTACCTCTCTGTGGTGGAGAGCGGGTTGAATCCCGAGGCAAGGTCGCCGGCGGGAGCGCGTGGACTGTGGCAATTCATGTACTACACCGCCAAAGCTGAGGGGTTGCGGATCGACGGGTACATCGACGAACGGAAGGACCCGTTGCTGGCAACGGAAGCGGCGTGCCGCCATTTGCGCCGCCTTCACAACATGTACGGGGATTGGTACTTTGCCTTGGCGGCGTACAACGCGGGACCCGGGAACGTGAACAAGGCCATTCGTCGGTCTGGAGGAAAGACGAATTACTGGGAAGTTCGGCCGTTCCTGCCCAAGGAAACGCGCGACTACGTGCCGAATTTCATCGCCGTGGTGTACCTGATGGAGCATCATGCGGAGCATGGCATCTTCCCACAAAAAACCTTGCCAGGGGCGATGTCGGTGGACACGATTCGTGTGGAAGGGCCTCTGAGGTTCGACCAAATGGCGGCCGTGACGTCCTTGACGGAAGCGCAGATCGCGTTCCTGAACCCCATGTACCGCTTGAAGGTTGTTCCAGGGCCGGGGGAGAAGTTCCCCGTGCGGTGGCCGGTGGCGAACGTGGCCGAGTTTTTGGACGAAGAGGAAGCCATGAGGAAGCACAAACCCGACCTGACGCCGGTCATCAAGTACGAACCAGAACCGGTCGTGTACCGCGTGAAGAGCGGAGATGTGTTGGGTTCGATTGCCCAAAGACACGGCGTGAAAGTGTCCCAAATCAAGGCTTGGAACGACCTGAATTCCTCGGTCATTCGCGTGGGCCAAAAACTCATCATCCATGCGGACCCCAGCAAGCTGTAACCGGATGTTTTGGGTGCTTGCGGCGGCGTGGACCGTCCTGATGGCGACGTCCTGCGAAGGCGACGGCGCTCGTGTTGCGCTCCCCGGCAAGGTGGGTGCGGCGGGGGAATTGGTGGTGGTGGCGACGCCCGGGGTTTGGGAGAGTGTGGCGGGCGACACGCTGCAGGCCATCCTGGGGCAGCCGTACCCGGTCCTGCCTCAGTACGAGCCGTTGATGGACGTGGTGCATCTGGAGCCGGAGCTGTTTGACCGGTTTTGGAAGCCTCACCGCAACATCTTGATCCTCGAGGTGGCGGATCGTGTCGACACGCAGAAGCCGTCGTTCTCGTTTTTCAGAAACAAGTACAGCCGGGGCCAGATTTACATGGTGGCCAAGGCTCGCACCGCCGACGCTTTGGCCGAAGTCATGCTTCAGCGCGCCGGAGAAATGGTCAGTTTGCTTCACGCCGAGGAGGCGACTCGATTTGCGGACATCGTCGCGCTGTCGCCCAACGAAGTGATTGCTCGCGAGGTGTTGGAGGAATGGCGTGTGCAGGGATTGTGGCCAAAGGATGCGCGTTTGGCCAAACAAGAAGAAGGCTTCTGGTGGATCGACCGCCAATTGACCAGGCTGAAGGGCGGAGACAACCACGACATTCAGCAGGGCTTCTTCATCCACAGCGAACCCTACGTCAGCCAGGATCAGCTCAGCCTCGAGCATGTCCTGAATCGCCGCGATGAGGTGACACGCGCCCACGTCCCGGGGCCGACCAAGGGCAGCTACATGGCTACGGAACGTCGTTTCTTTCCGGCGTACGAAGAGCTCGAATTTGATGGCCACTTTGCCCTCGAGGTCCGCGGGCTGTGGAAGATGGAAAACGACTTCATGGGCGGGCCCTTTTACAGCCTGACGCTGGTTGACGAGGCTCGTGGTCGGTTGTTGACGCTCGAAGGGTACGCCTACGCGCCGTACTTCGACAAGCGCCCATACATCCGGGAAGTCGAAGGCGTGATCCGTCGCGCGACCCTCCTGGATGCTCTTGCGGCGCCCTGAAGACGAGGTCGCGCTTTAGCGCGTCACCACAAACGTGGCGGACCCTTGAGATCGACCTTCACGGTCCATCAACCGAAATTCGTAGGCACCCACGGGGAGTGCACTCACGCTGATTTCTTGGCGTGAGGCAGGCTCAGTCAACAGGAGCTGGCCCGCAGAGTTGTAAACGTGGGCCGCGATGAGGTCAGAATGCAGGGGTTTCAGCCCTTCCCACCGCAAGACATCGCTGCACGGGTTGGGATGCAAGGTGAGTTCGAGGTCGCTCGGCGTGGCTTCGGCGAGGCCCACCGACACGTCCCCCTTGGCGAAGGCGTAGTGGCCCTTTCGGAGCTTGGAAATCTTGAACAAGCCGCTCCCGTTGGAAAGCGATCCTGCTTGCCAATCGCAGTCGGGGTACTGCACCCACGGGGCCCCAGCATGCGGCCGCCACGCGAGGAATCCGCCTTCTTCAGTCTCTCCGTAGAGGTCGTAGTCCAAATCGGCGACGTCGTTCCCCACGTAGTTGAGTCGAGCGTCGAGCAAGGGCGCATTCGACGCTCCGTCGTCCCACGTGCCGTCCACCACCCAAAAGTGCGACCCGCTCAACTCTTCGACGTACGCTGCCTTGGGTCCCTGATCGGGCGCAGCCCAGTGGTGTTCCACGCGGACCAGGACACTGTCGCCCTCGGTGACCTCGTCGCATCCCACGCGCATGTCGACCCAAGGCAGGTTGGCGAGCCCCGTGGGCTCAGTCACGGCAAACGTGTGGTCGAGACGACCCTGATTGAGGCGGCCATCGGCGTTCAGGCCGAGCAACACAAAGGGTTCTTCATGCCAAAACGTGATCTCGTCAAATTCCCCGCCGACTCGGGCGTGAACCAGGGTCGTATCCCAATTCGCGTTCCAGAGGGTAAGGTCGAGCGGCTCGTTGTCGTGGAAGTTGTCGCAGGCGCGGAGCTTTTGGTGAAGGTGCACGGTCGTGGCGAAGCAGCCGTTGTCCGGTCCGGTGCTCAGGCTGTCGACGACCCACGTGCTGAAGCCCGGTTGCAGGGCCTGCGCTGCAAAAAATGGCGTCAGGTCTTCGCCCGTCGCTTCTTCGAGGAGCAACTCGAAGTCGGCCACGTCCATGTGGCTGTCAAACCTTGCAGCGATGACGTCTTGGGCTGCCGTCCGAAACAGATCGTCGCCGAGGTATGCGCGGAGGTTGTGCATGATGCTCGCACCCTTGTAGTAGGTGTGCCGCCCATAAATGTGTTCGTCAGGCATGGGCGACAGCGGGTGAAATCCGTCGTCCTGCACGTGGCATTCTTCCAGCACAAACCGCTGGTTGTCCTTGACCAAATCGACAAACGCTTCGTGCCCGTCCTTCCACTCCACGAACAAGTGGCTGCTGTACTCGGCCGGCCCCTCCTTGAGCCACATGTGGTTGTGGATCGTAGGCGCGACCAAATCGCCCCACCAGTGGTGCCCCAACTCGTGCGCGAACAGGTCGCCGTTGGCGAAGTTGCTTTGCTCGACCATGAACCGCGGGTAGGCGATGTTGGTGGGGATTTCCAACGCGCCATCGGTGGTCAGGATGTAGCCCACGCGTTCCCAGGCATAGGGCCCCCACCAGTATTCGAGCGCGTCGATGGCGTAGCCGAGGTCGGCGAATTTCTGCTGCATCACGCCTGTGTCGGCTGCCTTGCTCGTCAAGCGCACCGGAATGTCCCCGTATGCGCCTTCGTGGGTGTAGTCGTGGTCCACGTAGGGGCCCACGGCCATGGCGCTGAGGTGGGTCGGAATGGGGTGGTCCAAAGCCCAAGTGCACAGGAGCGTGTCGCCCCCGAGCTGGACTTCTTCAACCAAATGGCCTTGGTTGTGGGCGCGGCGCCCTCCCGCGCTTTGAATGCGGTACGTGTAGGTTGCCCGTTCCACAAAGTTGTCGAAGCACGGGTACCAGACCCGGCCAAAGTTGGGCGGGATCGAGGTCAGTCCGATGCCGAGGTTGTAAACGAGGTCGCTGGCGTAGTACACCCCGCCCCAGTAAGGGTCGGCGTCGGGTTGCCCCCCGTACCAAACGTCGAGCGTGACGGCTTCGCCTTCCGCCATGGGGGCAGGCGATTGCACATGAAGTTCCTGCCCCCACTGGGCGAAGGCGACTCCATTGCCGTTCCAAGTCACGCTGTCGACGTCCAAACCCTTGAGGTCCCACCACATCGACGTGCCTCCCCCCTGCAGCACCGTGAAGGTGATGGTGGCGTGCGCATCGAGGGACTGACCTGCGTAGTCGGTGACGTCGAGGAACAGCTCGTAGTGGGCGACGTCAAAGCTGTCGCTCCGCGCAATGCTCGGCCCCATGTCGAAGTTGTCGACCGGCAAAAACCCACGCGTGGCGGGCTCGTCATGCGTGCACCCCACGGCGTGACATCCCTGAACCAAAAAAGGAGTCCGGACGGCCCGCGCATGTTCGTGGAGGCGCGCGAGGGAGGCGTTTTGGGCCAGGAGGCTTCCGCTGGCGATCAGGAGGGCGCCGAGAAGGAGGGCGGGGCGCGTGTTTTTGGGCTGAACGGAGGTGAACATGCCACCAAGTTAGGTGTACTTTCGCCGGATGAAACACGTCGAACACGGCTCCCTCGTAGAAGTGGCCTACACCTTGCGCGCCAACGGCCCGGATGGGGAAGAATTGGAAACCTGCTCGGAGGAAGCGCCGTTTGTGTTCCGCGTGGGCGCGGACGAAGCGCTAGAGGCGTTCGAGAAGGGTTTGATGGGCAAGCGCGAAGGCGAGCCGTTTGAGCTGCTCATCCCCTGCGACGATGCCTACGGAGACGAAACCGACGATGCCGTCGTCCCTTTGCCGAAGGAGACGTTCATGATCGATGGCAAAATCGACGAAGAGGTGATGCAAGTCGGAGAGGTCGTGCCTTTGGAGGACGACGAAGGCAATGAGCTTGTTGGTGTGGTCGTGGAGATCGAAGCGGACGTGGTGCACGTCGATTTCAACCACCCGCTCGCAGGCTTGGACCTGCACTTCGAAGGCGTGGTGGTGGCCGTCGGTCACTGAGCGATTTGACGCAAAGGAAACGGTTTGTCAACGCACAATCAATGGATTGTTGACGCAATCTGAACACACCGTGGGCGGTCGGGTCTGGGCCTAGTCGCGTCCTTTGCGGGATGCCTAACGACTCGATATCAACCCCTCTTTCTCATCCAAGTCTGGTTGTGATGGACTTGTTCGGCGCTTTGGTCGAACACGACGAAGCCATTCGCGGTGCGCTGGCGGCCGCATTTCAAGCCCACGGTGAACGGGTGGATTTGGACGTGGCCTCGATGGCCGTCGGTTATCCAGGTCTTCACGGCATCGCGCGCATCTTGCGTTGGCTTCATCCCCTCGAGGAGCCTCATGCAGGGTCGGTCCAGTCCATTCACAACCTCGCGGTCAAAGAATCGTGTCGCTTGGCTGCGTACGCCGGCTCCATCCAAGCTGCGGGTGGCGTGGTCCGCTTGTGCAACGCTTGGACCGCGGCAGGGGTGAAGGTGGCGGCTACGAGCACGCTGGGCGCCGCCGTGGTGAAGGTCTTGTTGAGGCGGCTGGGTTGGGACGAAAACCCGCCGTTTGAAACGTTGGTGCTGGCCGAGGAAGTGGAGCATCCCACACCAGGCCCCGACATGATTTTGGAGTGCATGAGACGAACCAAAGTGACGGACGTTTCACGCGTGGCCAAGGTGGCCTGCCATGCGATCGGGCTGGCAGACGCCAAGCAGCTGGGGTGCGGTTGGAATGTGCTGGTGGATTGCGGAACGATGACCACAGACCAAATCGCCGCCATGGCCCCGTCCGCCATTGTTGATCAGGTGTCTGATCTCGCTCAACTCTGGACGTTTCCTGCGACTCCGGACACCGCCATCGAAGACGAAATAGCTCAAATTCTGCACCGTTCCTCCAGAGATGGAGTGACGTGACAAGGAGCCGCGGGGGTGCAGTACCTTCGCCGCATGGAACGCACGGAAATCAGTGAGTTGGGGGAGTTTGGCTTGATTCGCCGCATGACCCAAAACCTGACCCACCAGCAACCTTCGACGTTGCGTGGTGTGGGGGACGACGCCGCGGTCATCGATCCGCTCGGCAAGCGCGTGGTGGTGACCACCGACATGCTTTGCGAGGGGGTGCATTTCGACCTCAGCTACGCCCCGTTGAAGCACCTTGGCTACAAGGCGGTCGTCGTGAATTTGAGCGATGTGTGCGCCATGAACGCCACGCCGACCCAAGTGGTGATCGGCTTGGGTTTGAGCAACCGCTTTTCCGTCGAGGCTGTGGACGAACTCTATGCCGGCATTCGCCTGGCGTGCGAGGTCTACAAAGTCGATTTGATTGGCGGGGACACCACTTCTTCGCCTTCCGGATTGACGTTGTCGGTCACTGCGATGGGGCTGGCTGACGCGGACACGTTGGTGGGCCGTGACGGCGCTGGAGATGGGGATTTGCTGGTGGTCAGCGGAGACTTGGGGGCGGCCTACATGGGGCTCCAAATCCTGGAGCGCGAGAAAACCGTGTTTCAGGCTGCGCCGACCGCGCAGCCGGAATTGGTCGATTTCACTTACCTCCTCGAGCGTCAGTTGAAACCGGAGGCGCGCGTCGATGTGGTGCGGGAAATGGCGGATTTGGGCTTGAAGCCGACCTCCATGATCGACATCAGCGACGGACTTTCCAGCGAAATCATGCACCTCGGCACCTCTTCAGGGGTGGGCTTCAAGGTGTACGAAGACAAGTTGCCGATCGACCCCAAGGTGTACGAGACGGCGCGCGAGTTCAACCTTGATCCGACGCTCTGCATGCTCAGTGGTGGCGAGGATTACGAGCTGCTCTTTACGGTCAAGCAAGACGACTTTGAAAAAGTGCGGAACCACCCCAAGCTGAGCGTGATTGGCCACGCCGTGGCGGCGCCGGACGCGTTCACCCTGGTGACCAAAAACGGCCCTGAAGTTCCGCTCCAAGCTCAAGGATGGGATGGAGTGAAGGGGCGATCGGATTCTGAATCTGAGCAATGACCTGAAGCATGTGCGGCATCGCGGGAGTTCACGGACTGGAGGCGTTTCAAGGCCTAAGTGATGCCACCGGGCGCGTTGGGGATATGGTGCGGGCTTTGGCGCATCGAGGGCCCGATGCTGAAGGGGTTTGGACGGACGAGGAACACGTGGTTCTTGGGCACAGAAGGCTCAGCATCCTCGACACAGGAGAGGGCGCCAACCAGCCCTTTGTGCTCGGTGACGACACGCTGGTGTTCAACGGCGAAGTCTACAACTACCTCGAAATCCGACGGGAACTGGAGGCCGAGGGCGCCCATCGGTTTGTGACCTCAGGCGACACCGAAGTCGTGCTTGCCGCGCTGCGTTGCTGGGGATTGGAAGGTGCCGTTCACCGTTTCAACGGCATGTTCGCCTTTGCGTGGTGGTCCTCGACCACGCGTCGGCTCGTTTTGGTGCGCGACCGACTTGGGATCAAGCCGCTTTATTGGCACCAAACCTCCGGAGGCTCCGTCCTGTTTGCCTCCGAGGTTCGATCCCTGCTGGCCTCAGGCCTTGTTCCCCTCAAACTTAACCGCGACGCCCTCGCCGACCAATGGATGTACGGCACGGTCCATGCTCCCGCAACAGCAGTCGAGGGGGTTCGCCTGCTCGAACCGGGCTCGCTACTCGTCGTTCAAGACGAGGACCTTCGCGAAGCGATGTGGTGGGACCCGTCCGACGCTGCCCTCGGCGAATCAGACCTGTCTGCACCAGAGCGTCGCCGCCGCATTCGCGAGACGTTGTCTGATTCGGTGGCGCTCCGCATGCGGTCGGACGTGGCGTACGGAGCGTTCCTTTCCGGGGGCATCGACTCCAGCGCCATCGTGGGGTTGATGGCCGAAGTGTCCACGCAACCCGTCAGCACATTCAGCGTGACGTTTGCTGAGCAAGAACTTGATGAAAGCCCTTGGTCGCGCGCAATCGCCAAGCGATTTCAAACCGACCACCACGAGATCCGGTTGACGCCCGCAGACTTCTTAGCCCAAGTTCCTGCCGGACTGGCGGCGATGGACCATCCCAGTGCCGACGGATTGAACACCTTTGTGGTGAGCGGGGCGACCCGCGGGGCAGGCGTCAAGGTGGCGCTGAGTGGCTTGGGTGGGGACGAATTGTTCGCGGGCTACCCCGTGTTTGCGCGAAGCGCTCAGCTTGCCCGACTCAACTGGTTGGCGGCGTGGCCCAAGGGGTTGCGTCGCTGGGCGGGCAAGGCCTACACGTCCTTGAAGCCGAGCATGACGGCACGCAAACAAGCCGAAATCTTGGCAGGCCATTACTTCGATGTGGCACACACGTATCCGGTGTCGCGACAGATGTTCCTTCGAAGCGATCTCCAGCGCATGTTGACGTCCGACGTGCCCCTTCGGAACGACTTGTTTTCTTGGCTGGTGAAGGAATTGGCGCCAGGGAAGAAAGCGTTTGGGCTGCCATTTTTGAGCCAAGTCAGCTTGGCGGAGATGCGCAGCTACATGGGGCACACGTTGCTTCGTGACGCCGACCAATTCAGCATGGCGCACGCGCTCGAGGTGCGTGTCCCGTTTCTCGACCACCGGCTCGTTGCGGCGGCCCTAGCCGCTCCGGACAGCGACAAGTTTCCGTCGTCGCCCAAACGCTTGTTGGTTGAGTCGCTCGATGGCCTGTTGCCCGACGACGTGGTGAACCGGCCCAAGATGGGGTTTGTCTTGCCCTGGGAGGCGTGGATGCGTGGCGAGTTGAAAGGAGTCTGCGAGGCAGGACTGCAAAGTTTGAAGGACCGCGCTTGGGTGCAATCCGACGCGATTGTCGACATGGAGCGGTCGTTCATGGCAGGTGAATCCCAGTGGTCGTGGAGCCGCGTGTGGTCGTTGGTCGTGCTCGGAGAGTACCTTGAACGCCATGGCTTGGAGTGACCTTCCCACGGATCGCCCGCTGCGGATTTTGGCCGTGGTGGAGTGGTACCCGCCGGCGTACCGCGCAGGAGGTCCGATTCGGAGCGTGCACAACTTGATGCGCCTCCTTCAAGCCCAAACCCCCCACCACCTCGAAGTCGTCTGCGGCAACCGCGATTTGGGTGCTTCCCAGCCCTTGGAAGGCGTGCCAGTTGACGCGCCCCACGACCAGGATGGCATCGCCGTCACCTACCGGTCCGAAGTGTCGTTGGCGTGGTGGCGGGAGAAACTCCGCGGCTCTGGAGACGCGCCTGCCCCGGACGTCCTGTACCTCAACAGCCTGTTCAGCGTGCCCTTCGCGTTGCAGCCACTCCGCGCGGCCCGCGAACTGGGCATTCGCGTGGTGCTGGCGCCGCGTGGCATGCTTGGTGCCGGCGCCCTGGCCATCAAACCCGGAAAGAAGAGGCTGTTTTTAGCCGTCGCCCGATTGGCGGGGTGGTTTCGCGACGTGCGCTGGCACGCCAGCACGGAAGTCGAGGCGGCCGAAATCAGGCAGGCATTCCCACAAGCGGAGGTTTTGGCGGCCCTCAATGTTCCGCTGTTTCAAGGGGTTTGTGAAGACCGTACACGGGATAGAGAACACGTTTGGGTCATGTTGGGTCGAATCCAACGAAAAAAGAACCTGCACTTTGCGCTCGAAGCGTTGCAAGACGTTGATGTCGCGGGTCGGGAAGTGACGGTGGAGTTGGTGGGGCCGGCGGAGGACGAACGGTATTTGGAAGAGCTGTTGGGCATGGCGAAGCCGGGATTGAAGGTGGTGCATCGTGGCCCTGTGCCGCCCCATGAGCTGGGGGAGGTTTGGGGCCGGGCGCACGCGCTGTTGATGCCGACGACGCACGAGAATTTTGGGCATGCCGTGGTGGAAGCGTGGGCGCACGGCCGTCCCGTGCTGTTGAGCGACCAAACCCCGTGGCGCGACCTCAAGCGCAACGACTTGGGATGGGAGCTGCCCCTGGACCGTGCGGTTTGGGTGAAGGGCCTGTCCGAAGCGTTGAATTGGAGTCCGGAAACGTGGGGGAGGATGTCGGAGGCGTGCCGCGCCAAGCATCGGGCCCTGGTCGAGGACCCGAAGTTGGTGGCCGCCAACCGGGCGCTGTTTGAGCGCCCGAGCTTGGGGAGCCCTGGGCCGAGCGCGTAACTTGGCGTCATGAACACGAGCAACCGGGTGTGCGCCCTTTTGGGCATGGATTACCCCATCATCCAGGCCGGGATGGTGTGGTGCAGCGGGTGGGAGTTGGCGAGTGCCGTGAGCAACGCGGGCGGTCTTGGGATTTTGGGCGCGGGAAGCATGTACCCGGAGGTGCTACGGGAACACATCACCAAAGTTCAAGAGGCGGCGCCAGGGAAGCCGTATGCCGTGAACGTGCCGCTGTTGTATCCGGCGGTCGAGGAGCACATGGCGAGCATCGTGGAGCTCGGCGTGCCCATTGTGTTCACTAGCGCGGGAAACCCCAAGACCTGGACGTCGCACTTGCGCGAAAACGGGGTCAAAGTCATCCACGTGGTGAGCAGTGTCAAGTTTGCGTTGAAGGCGCAGGCAGCGGGTGTGGATGCGGTGGTGGCAAGGCGCAGGCGGCAGGTGTGGATGCGGTGGTGGCAGAGGGCTTCGAAGCTGGGGGGCACAATGGACGGGAGGAGACAACCTCGATGTGTTTGGTGCCGGCTGTAGCGGACGCGTGCGACGTGCCGGTCATCGCGGCCGGCGGTCTTCACGACGGACGATCCATTTTGGCGGCCATGATGCTGGGAGCGGAAGCGGTTCAGTTGGGTTCGCGTTTTGTGGCCACGCCGGAGAGTTCGGCGCACGTGGCGTTCAAGAAGGCCGTGCTCGGGGCGGGCGAAGGCGCGACGAGCTTGGAGCTGAAGGAGGTGACGCCTGTGCGTTTGTTGCACAACGAATTTGCGCGGCAGGTGATTGCGGCTCAGCAAGGCGGAGCTTCGGCCGACGAGCTTCGTGAACTTCTTGGCCGTGGCCGCGCCAAACGCGGCATGTTTGAGGGTGACATGAGCCAGGGGGAGTTGGAAATTGGCCAAATCGCGGCCATGCTCACCACCCTCGAGCCTGCAGGCGATTTGGTGCGTCGGCTCGTGGACGAATGCCGCGTGTTGGGAGGACCTGCGCTGGGGGGGCGATTCGATTTTTGAGTTCCTGCGGCAAGCCCTTCGTGGACGAGAGGCCTTAACTTCCGAAGCCTCGGATGGCAACCTTTCTCATCCAAGAGTGTTCTTGCATCAAATGAACTCGTCATGAAGCATTTTTCTCTTGCCCCTTCCATGCTCACCTTGGTGGGCGGGTTGTGCGCGGCTTTTGGCACCCAAGCCCAGTCCTTTACCAACGGCAACAACGCCCTGCCTGCCACCTACAACAGTGGGGGGTGCGTGGGGTTTGCCGACCTCGACGGGGATGGGTACGACGACTTGGTGATTTTGGACCAAAGCCGAGCGCTTCACACGCTTTACCAAAGCCCCGCGGGAACGTTCACCGATTACGCCTTAGGCAACGTGTCGGGGTCCAGCCAATGGGGAATGTGTGTCGGCGATTTTGACAACGACGGGCACAAGGACGTGTTCAGCGGAGGCTCGTACGACGGGGTGCACCTGATGCACATCACCGCGCCTGGACAAGGAAGCCTGCAGAGCTTGGGGAACGGTTCGATGTTCATGCAAGCGTGCAACATGGCCGACATCGACCAAGATGGCGTGCTTGACATTTTTGCCTGCCACGACGATGCCGTGAGCCGTCTTTGGAAGGGCGACGAGTCCGGGACGATGACCAACGAGCAAACCCTCATGCCTTTGACGAGCTACGACACGGGAGGCTACCCCAACACCGACCACAGCGGCAACTACGGTTCCGTGTGGACGGACTTTGATCGGGATGGGGATGTGGACTTGTACATCGCGAAGTGCCGCCAGTTTGTGAACGACCCACAAGACCCGCGTCGCATCAACCAGCTTTGGGTGAATGATGGGCAAGGAAATTACACGGAAGAAGCGGCAGCTCGAGGTTTGGTCTTTTTCGAGCAGAGCTGGACGGCCGACTTCGCGGACATCGACAACGACGGAGATTTCGATTGCCTTGTGACCAACCACAGCACGACGCTGTTCCTCTTGGAAAACGACGGCACAGGGAACTTCACCAACATCACGTCGGGCAGCGGCTTGGAAGTCACCGGGTTTTTCCTGCAAGCGAAGCTGGAGGACTTTGACAACGACGGCTACGTGGACCTCATCTACAGCGGAGGCGCGCATGCGTACTTCCGCAACAACGGAGACCAAACCTTCTCGCAGGTCCCCAGCATGTTCCCCTACGGTGATACAATGCACAGCTTTGCCACGGGTGATGTGAACCGCGACGGCCAGGTGGACGTGTACGCGAGCTACGGCAACAGCTACGTCAGCCCCGACAACAACAACGACGACGTGTTGTGGATCAACGACGGCAATCCTGGCCAGCACTGGATCACGTTTGAATTGGAAGGGTTCCAGTCCAACCGCGACGCGGTGGGGGCGACGGTGGAAATCACAGGGGCGTTTGGCACGCAGGTGCGCAGCGTTCGGGCTGGGGAGAGCTACGGCATGACGTCGACGTTTTCGTGCCACTTTGGTCTCGGGGCGAACGACGTGGTGGAGACGGCGACGGTGTTTTGGCCCAGCGGATTGACGACGGAATTGACGACTCCTGCGGTGGATCAGTACCACACCGTGTTGGAGGTGCCGTGCACGGTGCCGCTGGAGATCACGGCTTCTGCGACCCAAATCTGCCCAGGTGATGCCGCGATTTTGATGGCTCCAGCCGGATTCGCTTCGTACCAATGGAGCGACGGGTCGTTGGCGGGCAACATGATTGAGGTCACCGAAGCGGGCGTGTACTCGCTGACGGCGTTCAACCAGGACGGTTGCGCGGGCATCTCCAATTCCCTTGTGGTGGAGGTGCTTGACGGCACGGTGGCGCCGACGGTGGCTGTGGCCGGTGACGAGTTTTTGTGCGCGGGCAGCACGTGGACGTTGACCTCGAGCGAGGGGTTCTCGTACCTCTGGAGCAACGGCGCTACCGACGCGTCCATTGAAGTGGGGGAGTCGGGCCAATACACCGTGCAGGTGGAAGACCAGTGCGGCAATTTCGTTGCTTCGGAAGCAGTGGACGTCACGGTCTTTGATGGACCAACGGCACCTCCGGCGACGTCCGCTGACACGACGCTTGCGGAGCCTGGTTCTGTGTTGCTGACTGCTTCTGCTGACGCAGGCCAAACCTTGCGGTGGTACGACGCCGAAGTGGCCGGAAATCTCCTTGCGGAAGGCACGACCTTAAACCTGCCGGGAGTGACCGAATCGTCGACATACTGGGTCGAGGCCAGCCAATCCACCACGGGTCCGTCTGGCACAGGGGGAGAAATGGCCACGCAGCCAGGAGGCCAGTACCACACAAACAGCGCCCGTTGGTTGGAGTTTGACGTGCTGGAGCCCATGCGTTTGGTGGATGTGACGGTCTTTGCCAGCGGCACCTACGACCGCGGCTTTGAAATCATTGACGCGATTGGTCAGGTGTTGTGGTCGACCACGGTGAACGTGACGGACGGGGAGTTTGTGCTTCCCATCGGTTTTGACTTTGAGCCTGGAAGCGACTACGGCTTGCGCTGCACGACGGGCGACCCGCAGCTTTGGCGTGAAGGCCTTTCGTCGACGTTGAACTACCCCTACGATTTGGCCGGACTCGGAAGCATCACAGGAAGCACGGTGGCGGCAACGCCGGAGAGCTACTACTACTTCTTCTACAAGTGGAACGTGGAGAGCACGCTCGATGTGGAGTGC
>Ga0209037_1000094_pt1 | contig 25600 bp, 27 predicted proteins | sample SaaInl25SG_5_DNA_FD_188225 | JGI IMG/M metagenome (GOLD analysis project Ga0209037, IMG submission 188225) | Marine microbial communities from expanding oxygen minimum zones in the Saanich Inlet - ESP_125SG_5_DNA (SPAdes) (version 2) | ecosystem: Environmental > Aquatic > Marine > Intertidal...
GGCCGCGAGGTATGCGCCATACTGCACGCGGTAACTGATCTCGGGGTTGTACACCTTTTCACGCAAGTCGCGCAGCAACTTCTGTTCCGCTTTTTCGGCGGTGTTGCCGGCGTGGACCAACATCTGGGCCATCTGGGCGGCCGTCAATTCGGAGATGATCGTGGCGCTGTCTTGGGCAAACGTCGTCGGATCTCCCTTTTCAGGGGCGTACATCGCTTTCCACTCGGCCAAAGAAATGGATACGCCGTCGTCGTTGACGAGCAAATCAGGGCTGTTGATTTCCAAATCGCGGTGATCCGGCACGCCGTCAGCGTCCGTGTCAACAGCGCAACCGTACTTGTCGACGATGGCACCCACTTCCGTTCCGCCACACATGTCCTTGGTGTCTTTTACACCGTCGCCATCGGCGTCGTTCCCCAAGGCGAGGAATTCTTCAGGAAACAGTGTCTTGAGGTAGGTCTTGCCTCGGCCCAGCTGGAACCCGACGCCAGCTTGTGCAGTTGTCCACCCGGCGCCCCCTCCAGGGAGCGTGGTCACGGCGAGCGTGGCGTGCAAACGACGGGTCAATTGAACGTCCACCCCAGCGCGCAACGGAACCGCCACGCCTGTGTTGCGCTCCAACATCGTTTCGTAGACGTTGTCGCGAACCAAAGGCGAAGGCATGTCCACGTCCGGCATGGGAACCGGTTGAGGTGTGGCGTACAAGAGGCCGTCGTTCCACAAGTGGTAGGTTTCTCCTCCGGCGGCTTGGGCATCTGAATGCTTGGCCGCGATGCGCCAGCTTACCCCGGCACCAGCCCAAGGACGAATCGCATGGGTTTCGGAGGAGAAGGGCGTGTAGCGAACCCCAGCACCTAAACTCTTCAAGGTGGCGCGCTGGATGGCGACACCTTGATCGTTGAAGGCTTGTGCTTGGAGGTAGTCCAAATCCACAGAAAGGAACGAACCAACGGGCTGCGACATGGACGCGCCTTGACTGAGGGAAGCGTTCATGCCCTTCGTGGCGTTGGTTCCTGAGAGGACTTGCAAACTTGGTTGCGACAGCGTGGTGCCAACGAGGCCCAGCGTGAAAGCCAGCGCGGAGAGTCGCGCAAATCCATGAGTTGTGTAAGAATCCTTCATGAGAATGGAGGTAGGGTTGGGATGCCTTACGTCCACTCGTGAGGAAAGGTTACACCAAGTCCGCGAGTTGTCTGCCCGTCAGCGTGCCGATGGCGACGCCCATGCCGCCAAGACGCACTCCCGCAAACAGACCCGGTTCGATTTGCTGGACCACCGGCACACGCACTTCACCGATTCCCAGCTGACCCTCCCACTGGTGCGCAACCTCCATGCGTTCGGCACCTTGGATGTGTGTTTGGGCCCAACTCACAAGAAACTCCATTCGCTCCTCTTCCGAGTCACACGCCCAATGACGCCCTCCACCAATGAGAAGCCGTCCGTCCACCTCGCGCGCATAGACGTAGCCTTTGTCGTGGTGAACCGTGTGCTTGAGGCTAAGGTTGGGCAGTGGCTGGCTGACGACAACGCGGTTGGAGACGGGCTTCACGTCCACCTTGAGCAAATCGCCAGCCCAGGCATTCGTGGCGACCAGGACGCGCGGAGTGGGAATGACGCCGTGGTTGGTGCAAACGGCCCATCCGTTGTCGGTTGGTTCAAGCAATTCGACGTCAAGACCGCTGAACGTGGGGATGGATGCGTCGTGAAGGGCGCGGTTCAAAACGTGCCCCAATTGAGCAGTGTCCAAATCCCCTTCAAAAGGGCTGTGTATGACGCCGGCCAAGCCATGCATGCCCCATGCGGAGGGGGAGTGTTGAAACGCCGCGCCCCCCACGATGCCTTCCAAGGCGTCATTCAGCTCGGGCAACATGGCTTGGCAGGACTCCATCAAGACGGAGTCCGTGAACGCCTCCACCGCGCCACAGGGGCGGTAGCCCAACGCACGGTCCCCCCATGCGGTTCGCAAGGCCAACAGGCCATCCCACCTCATCCGAACGAGGTCGATTGTGGCCTCTGCGCCGAGTGTCTTCCAATCGTCGAGGAGCTCTGAAGGGCTCCCAAAACAGGCAAATCCCGCGTTTCTTTTCGAGGCGCCCCCAAAGGTTGACCGGTCCAACACGACGATGCGCCAGGAGGGGTGTCGTTCCTTCAACCGGAGTGCGGCATTGATGCCCACGAGTCCGGCTCCGAGCACGACGGCGTCCAGTCCCGTCAGCCAACCTTTGATTTCCCAAAAACTGAAACCTGAAGGCGGTTGACCCCGTTTTGGTGGGAAACCCGTATTTTTCGGCTTGCCTGCCATGATGCAAACCTACGCGACACCAACCCGTGCACGGCGCCCTTGGATTCAAGGGGTCTTTGCTGTGCTGTGCTTTTTGTTCCTTGCCACCTCTGTGTGGTCTCAATCCGAATCGCTGGTCGTTAGCGGTAGCCTGAAGCACGAAGACACGAAGCAGAGGTTGGACAACGTGATGGTTTCGGTCTTGCAGGATGGATCGGCGTTCGACGAAATTCAGGTGGATCGAAATGGAAAGTATTTCTTGGACTTGCCTCTCCGTCACAACTACGTCATCGTCTTCAGCTCCGACGGCATGATTTCGAAGCGCGTGGCCATCAACAGTGCTCAAACTCCTGAAGGTCAGCTAAGCGACGGCTTCATGTTCGATTTGGACATGTCGTTGTTCGACACCATTGAAGGTTTTGACGAAGGCATCATGGAAACGCCGATTGGCATAGCATCCTTCGACGATCGAAGTGGCCGCATCCAATTCGATTTGGACCACACCAACGACATGCGTCGCCGCATCGACGACGAATTGGATCGTTTGGCCGAGTTGGCAGACGACATGGAGCGTGCTCAGATGCGCTACGACAACGCCATGGAAGATGCGGACCGTGCTGAGGCGCGGCAGCGTTGGGACGACGCCAAGGACGAATTCGAGAAGGCCTTGGATTTCAAGCCAGGTGATGCGGCTGCTCAGGCAGGTCTAGATCGCGTCAGCGCCCAGCTCGACGTCCTCCGCCAAGCCGAGGAGGCTGCGGCGGCAGTGGAAGCGGCTGCGGCTGCGGCAGATGAAGCGGCGCGTCAAGCGGAGGAGAATGCAGCTCGTGAAGCGGCTGAGGCTGCCTCGCGATCTGAACGTGAGGCGCAAGAAGCGCGCGACGCGGAGCTTGCCGCGGAACAGGCAGAAGAACAGGCTCGTGCCGATCAAGAAGCCCGCGACAGGGCTGCTGAGGAAGATGCATCGCGTGCGCAAGAGGCAGCGGATCAAGCGGCCCGAGATCGGACAGAACAGGAGGCGGCCGAACGAGCGGCGCAAGTTCAGGCAGGCGACGACGCTGCGGCAGCTCGCCAGGCGCAACGCGAGGCGGAAGCTGCAGAGCGACAAGCTCAACTCGAGGCCAACTCTGCGGAACAACAGGCTCTGCTTGACGCGGAAAAAGGCGAGCGCGAGGCACGCCAGCGCGAATGGGATGCTCGCCAAGATGCTCGAGAAGCCGAGAAGCGGGATCGCCAAGCCCAGGCCCAAGCCAGGGCCCAGAGCCTTTCTCAACGATCGAGCAAAGCCGAGGACGAGGCGGAGGCTTACTACCGCCAGGCGTTGGAATCGGAGCGTCAGGCCATGGCGGCTGAGGTGCAAGACGTGAAGTACGAGGTGTCCATGCAGGCCGAACGCTGGAATGCCGAAGCCAATGACCGTGCACGCGACGCTCGTCGGAGCGTCTTGTCTTTGGACAACGGGACCCGCGGCACGACAGGTCGCGAAGTGGGGCAGGCCTACGAGGGAAGAGAAGAAGAGCACCGCCTGAAGCGGGCTGCCCAATTGGCTGAAATTGAGGCGTTGAAACAAGCCGACGAAGCCCTCAAGGCTCAGAGTTCCGCGCGATTGAAAAACGAATCCCAGGGAGCCTTGCTCGACCTCGACATGACGGTAGAAGCGTCGAAGGAGCGTGGTGTTCCCGTCGGACTTTCTCCTGAGGACCGCGACATTCCACAAGGCGTTCAGGAAACCAGCTACGACATCCAAAACGGACTTGTCATCATGCGCACCGTGCGCCAAGGCGACGTCGTCAAGCGGTACCGCAAAGTGGTTATGAAGACGGGCACGTATTACTTCTGCGGCGACCAGAGCATCACCAAGACGCGTTGGGAGCTCGAAACCAATTTCTCGTACGACTGACGCATGGGGCTGGTTCGCAAGGCCGTGCTCTATACCTTGTTGCTCCACGTGGCCGTGTTGGGTGCGCTTGTGGCTTTGCCAGTGAGTGAAGTCGTTCCGCCGAGTGAGCAATTCACGGAGGTCACCATGTTGGATGCCGAGGATCTCGTGACTGAAGCACCTCAGTCGTTTGAGGACCAGCTTCGAGCCCAAATGGCCGAGAAAGTCGCCAACCTCCGCGCCAACGCTGAATCCGCCGCTTCCTCCGAGGCCCGCTCAAGCTCCGACGATGTTCCCTCTGAAGCAGAACTCGCCGCGCAAGTCGAGGCCGAGCTGCGCGCGATGGAAGCCGCCGAGTTTGAACGTTTGGGCGCCGAAGAAAAGGAATTCGAGACGGCAGGAGAAGCGGACGTGACACGCCAGGAGGTGGGGCAGACCTACGAGAAGTGGGACGCGCAATACGACGGGCTCGTCACGGTTCGCTACAGCCTTCCTGGACGTTCAGGCCGAGACCTCGACGTGCCTGGCTACACGTGCGTGGGTGGCGCCCAAGTCGAAGTCGCCATCGAAGTCGCTGCTGACGGTCGCGTTGTGGAGGCCCGGCTCGTTCAGGGCGATCCTGAAAGTTGTTTTGGGGCCGCAGCCCTGCGAAGCGCAAGTCGCGCTCGCTTCAACGCGTCTTCCGACGCCCCCAAGCGTCAAGAAGGGCGCCTGACCTACGTTTTTGTCGCCCAGTAATCCGCCGGCTTAGGCCTGCTCGATGTAGTCCTGCAAGTAGCGGTACTTCGGCGCAAGCTCTCCGCTCAACGTGGTCTCCGTCGCGTTCGTGATCATGTTGTCCCGGTCGCCCCCAATCAAAAGCGGGATGACGTGGGCCATCATTTCTTTCCCAAACCCAAGGCTCGCATCCCGTGGCAATTCGCACGGCAAGTTGTCCACCGCCATCACGGTGATGCCCTTGGGGTCGTTGAAGGCACATTCGCTCTCGGTGGATGGGGCGTAACCGTAAAGCGGGTCGGCGATGGTGCTCGGACGAATTGTGCACGCGACGGGGCCGTCAATGTCGCAGCTGACGTCCGCAACCACTTTCACGCGCCACGATTCTTGCTTCATGTCGTCGCGGGTGAACAGGAAGGGGGAGCCCTCCGCCCAATAATGGCCTGCGATGTAGAGGTCGGCCACTTCCGCGTAGCGCATGAATGTGCTCTTGAATTCCGTGGGGTCGGCGATGAAATGGCTCATCTCGAAGGCACGGCCGTCCCGTCGCGCGTTGTATTGACCCACGTCAAGGCGTGTGAAGACGGCCTCGTTGAAGTCTTCCTTCAGAAACGCGTCGGCGTGAACCTCGCGCAGCCCCAAAGCGGTCAAGAGTTCGTGCGCTCCCATGCCCACGCGGCCTCCGCCTGTGAGCACAATCTTCATGTCGGAAGGCAAGTCCACCGCTTTGGCGTGCCCCAACATGTCCTTCATGTCCTCGCACTCGATTGCCCTTGGCAACGCGAACGTTCCGTGCCGAAGTCCCCACGCCCGCAGCGCGTTGTACGCGCCCACGATGCCGGCCCACCGGCCAAACCCAATGACCCGCTTGCCGCTCGCGCGCTTGATCAACTCGTAGTCGATGAGGCGGATGCGCTTGTCGACGACGGTGCGAAGGAGTTTGGCGTTGTAGGGCTGCAGCTTGTAGGTGTGGCTGAAGAACAAGTAGGTCGTGTCGGGGATCAACTGGTCCAGGGGCACTTCTTTCACGCCCAAGAGGACGTCGCAGTCTGCACCCACCAGCGTGTCGACCACCTCAATGCCTTCTTCGCGGTATTCGTCGTCCGTGATGCGGCGCACTTCGCTCGCTTCCACCACCAGCTCAACCACAGGGTAAAGCCGCTTCAATTCCGCACATTGAGCAGGGGTGAGGGGCACCCGTTGGTCAGGCGGCACTTTGCCTTCGCGCACAACGCCAATCTTCATAAGACCAAATGTAGCAAGCCCATGGCCGAATTGGCGTGCGACGTGTCAGTCCTTTTTAGGTGCTATGGCTGGGGGTTCTTTTCCCTTCGCAATGGCTTTCCAATACCTTTTGCGGAGCCTCTGATTTTCCGCGCGCTCCAGGAGCCTCGTAATCTGCTTGTTGACGCTTTTCCGGCCAGCGACGGCGCCGTATGCGATCGATCCAGCCGTGGCAATGACGATGAACGAAATCCACATCCAGTCAAATATTGAAATACCCATCTCAGTCATCATTGATTTCCAATAAGATAAGCTTTTTCAACCGAAGTTTCCAAATCCTCTCGCCCTGGGGTAGCTTTGAGGTCCGCTCTGAACGGCGGATGTTCTTTGAATTTTGGGGCCGATTTTGGATTTGACAGCAAGATGACCAAATCGGGGAAGCATGTCGAGCCTTTGGAGAAGTGGCTCGTGAATCTCAAATCTCCAGTCAGAAATGACAACACTTCCTACGCGCTCGCAGCCTAATCGACTCAGTCGATCGGCCTAATTCCAGTCATTAGATGGCGGAACGAGCTACCCAGTGGCGACGTACGGACCCTTTCGTCGTCACAGCGGGTATCAGGTAAATGGGACTAGCTAAGGGTGTGTCCGACGCCCGGCGCGAAATTCACTGGACTACGCTGATTGGTGGGCTGCTCGTGGTCAGCCTTCAGCCGACAATCAATCACGAGATAAACATGTAGAAACTCCGGTGTGGCCTTGTTTGGACGGGGGTTCGACTCCCCCCGGCTCCACCTTGTAGAATGTGAATAAATAGCCTGCATCCTTTACGGTGCGGGCTTTTTTGTGCCCTAACTTGCAGCAATACCAAGGGAATTGACGGAGGAGCGTCCTTCAGTATTTCCAACATCTTCCAAGGTGATCCCATGCGGCAAAGGAATCATTCGAGGAATCATTTAGCACATCAAAAGGAATCATGCAAGCATCCATCTACCTTCTCAAAAGACCCAATGGAAGAGGCAATCTGAAGATCAGACTGAATTGGAATGGTCAACGCTACGAGCAAGCCTCTGGGAACAGCATTGAGCTGAAACATTGGGACAGTGATAGGAAGCAGGTCAAGCGCCTTTCTAAAAATGAGGAGCTCAAAAGAATCCACAGCGATTTGGCCAGAAAATGTGAGCGACTTGAGCAGTCTTGGCAAAAGTTGGAACACCTCAAGCCTGGCTTCACTGCATCTGATTTCAGAGCTTTTCTGGAGGGAGACTTGGACCCTGTGCGTGGCACGAAGATGGACTTCCTTCCCTGGGTGACTCAATTCATTGATGATTTTGACACGCGCCCAATGCCTGGAGGCTCCAAGGCTGGGGCCATTGCAACCAAGAAGAAGTACCAGAGTGATTTGTTGATCTTGGAGGCTTTTGCTGCCAGCGAAGATGAAGACCTTAGTTGGGAGAACATGGATGCCAGCTTCTGCAGGAAGATGCGTCAATGGAGAGCTTCACTGCCCGCCAATTACTTCCGCAAAGGCTACTCCCAAACCACAAGAACATCTGAGGGTACCATTGGCCGATGGGTGAAGACTGTCAGAGGATGGATCACCAGAGCCAGGAGTGAAGGCATTCACAGCTTTGATCACCATCTGCATCCAGAGTGGACAGTGAAGGAGGCTGATGTGCTGCGCTTTGCTTTGAGTAAGAAACAGCTGGATGCCTTTCTTGATTGGGATGTGCCAGACACACCAGCTGCCCAGGGCGGTGCTCCGAGGACGGGAGTGAAGAAGGCCAGAGACCTGTTCTGTGTGCAGTGCACCACAGGGGTGCGGGTATCGGATTTGCCGCAGATCATTCAGCAGTACAATGAAGACCCAAAGAGGGACACCTTCAATGTGCACATGAAGAAGACAGATGCTGCTGTGACTGTACCTGTGATGGACCTGGTGCACAAAGTTGCTGCCAGGCATGATGGCAAGCTGCCAGACATTGGTGCTCTGACAAGGTTCAACAAGCTCCTAAGAAAGGGAGCCAAGCTGTGCGGGTTATTTGATCAGAAGATGCTGAAGCCTGTCCTGGATGACAATGGCCAGAGGAAGATGCAAGAGGTGGAGCAGTGGGAGCTGGTCACAAGCCATGCAGCCCGCAGAACCTTTGCCACCTACCTGGTGGGAAAAGGATTGCCCACCAAGACAGTCATGAGCATGACAGGTCACAAGGTGGAAAGTGAATTCAACAAGTACCTGAACCTGAATGCCCATGACACCGCCATGATGGTGAAGGAGATTGCTGGACTTTAATCAGAGCCCACATATCTTCCTAATGTGAGCCCCAATCATCTTCTGGCTGGGCGCATAGAATTCATCAAGCTGCTTCTTGTGCTGCTCCAAATAGGAAGCCAACTCCAAGCCCTCAGCTTCGGTCATCTCTGGGTCCTCAATGCGGTCTTCCAGATCGTCCTTGCAAGCCCTTTCCAGGGAAGCATCATGAAGAAGTGCCATGCACCTCCTGCGCAGTCCATTAGGACAGGGAGTGAGGCTGGGATCAAAGAAGTCAATTGGGCTCTCAGCGGTCAATGTGGGCCTCTTCCACTTCCGAATACACTCCATTGGCATAGAGGCCACACAGCATGAGGACAGCTCTGCTTTTGGCTCTTTTCTCAGCCATCTCCAGGAAGTAAGGACTGCGGCAATTTTCAGGACACGCGCTGCCAAAGGTTGTGATGCTTTGGTCAGAGAGATTGGTGGCAACGCACCTCACAGCTGCGTACTTCTCAGAGCATCCTTCCACATCGTACTGCAGAGTGATGCCTGACTTTGCCATGATTTTTTCTATGCCTTGCCTCTTGATGATCACAAAGTGTTGGTGCCTAAAGATGTCATCTTGATTCAGGCCATATTGATTGAAGAGGCCATTCATGAAAGCCTTTTCTTCTGCGGTTAGATTCGCCATAGTTTGGTGGGGTTGATTTGGTTGGATTCAAGTAGGTCAATGGCCTTTTGAAGGCTCTCTTTGATGTTTTTGCTTTCTGTTTTCAGGGCATCAACCTGGTGCTTCAGTTGGCCAATTCGCTCAGCGTCTTCCAATACGCGCATGCGGTGATCACCAAGGTCATTTCTCGTGCGGGTCATTTCTTCCTCCATGTCATGGAAGCACAGATTCACTTTGGTCAAGGTGTCCATCAGCTTCCGCCAATTGGCTTCTTTCTCTGGGGTCAGATTGTGGTCCTCCTCCAGAAAGCATGCAATCAGTTCGGCTTGTATTCCGAGGAGAAGCCTGGCTTGTATTCGTTCAAGTGGATTCATCATGCTCTTTTGGATTGTAGGTCACCAGCAAAGAGCCGCTGTGTGAAGTCGGATGGATCGGTGCGCTCATAGAAGCACCCGCTTTCTTTGTCGTAGTAAAGGATGGCCTGGCCAAGCTCTGCGGTGCCTTTGGGCTTTGCTTTTTGACAGATCACCCAGCTCTCAGACTCAGCGGTGACCACTTTGTGCTTGCCAAATTTGAGTTGATCATTGCCTGGTGGCCTGTACACAAGAAGCACGGTGAAGGCCCGCCTACTCCAAGCAACGCCACCATTCATTTCGTTCATCAAAGCGGGAGGTGCAAAGCGTTTGCCACGCTCAGAGACCATAGTGCTCTGCTGCTGGGCAATGTGATTCACCAGGATGTCCAGGCGGTCCTTCTTCATCGCCACATCTCTTGCTGTCTTCAGCACCGACGTGAGCCACAAGTCTTGCCTTCCTCCGTGCCGAGGTAGGTCCATCTCCACATCATTGAACGGGTCCAATACAGTGACATCAGCTGCAAAGCCATCGGCTTCTGCTTCGTCGCACCAGGTGTGGAAATCATCAAGGGTGAAATGCTGACACCTTGGATGCGTAGGGTCAATGAATCGGAAATGCTCAGCCACCCATGTCTGGGCGTGGATATGCTCTGCCTCTGTGGCCACATTAAGTCTCTCATTGCCGCGCTCGGTGTAGATCCGCAGCGGCTTTCTCAGGTAGATCTCAGCCACCTCCAGAATCAAGTCTGCAACCGTGCCCTGTTCACTTGAAAAGATGAGGTGCTTCCATCCATGTTGCCTCGAAAGGTTCACGCACATGTTGAGCATGAAGACTGACTTGCCGCTGTGTGGTGCACCATAGATGACCAAGGGAAAGCCCTTCTTTGCTGTGTAGATTTCATCCAAGGATTGCCAACCTGCATAGGCTCCACCCTTGGGTACGCTGCTGCGTATTCGCTCCACCTCAAGACCGTGGTCCAGAGGGTTTGTGATGATGGGCTGCTCTGTCATCCTGCAAACATGTTTGACAGGTCTTCCTTGCTCACCATCTGCTCCTCTGAGATGTCTTCCCGCATCCTTTCCTGGGCGTATTCAATGGCCTTTGTGCCAAACAGAGTTGACGGACGCAGAAAGGGCTCCATCTTTTCATCTCCCTTCCATTGCTGCACCTTCACATTCACCACATGCTGAAGCTCTTCAAGGGTCATCCCATCCGATCTCATGCGAGAGCGAAGGAGGCTGCCCACTTTGGGTGTCATTTTGTAGGAGCTGCCCAGGAGCTCATTCAAGCGATCCAGGACGGGACTCATATCAACAGCATCTTCTTCCTCCACAAGCCATGGACTCATGAGCTTGAGGCCCTTCTTTCTGTCAATGGTCACGGTGCAGTCTTCCTTGCTGTGCCATTCCACGCGGTGGCCAGCATTCCGAATTGCCTTCACAGCTGCAGTGAGTTGCTTCCTGTCAAACCCCGTCAGCTTCTGGAGCTCTTCAAGGGTGACATGCACGGATGCGGTGCTTGCAACTTTTGCCAAGTAGCCGATGGCCCAGAATACAGGAAGGCCAGAGGCTATGCCTGAAGAAGCAACGGCCCCCACAAGAAAATCATGGAGGCCGTTTGCATCAAGCGTCTTCTTCGCCGCCATCAGAATGGCGAGGAGTTGGAGTGATCATCCTCTTTGCTTGCCGCAGGTTGCTTCTTGAAGCCTATCACTTTGACATTCCCAAGGATTTTGCCCTTGGCATATTGGCCTGGAGGTAGCGTCTCATCCTTCCACCATTGGGAGATGAAGCCCCAAGACTCATTGCCGTCTGGCCAGGTAGTTGGTTTGTTTACAAGGTCGCAGGTGATGCAGCGCTCACCTTTTTTGTTTGTCCAGATGTGATCCTCTTCGATCGCATCCAGGCTGATTGTCACACTTAGTTTTTCCATGTATGTAATTGGTTATTTGGGTTTTCTTCGTTCCATATTGCAGCCACAATCTGCAGCGCTTCCCGCAGTCTGGGCTCAGGTGAAGGGATGCCTGTGGCGCGCTCCACCCATGTGCTTTTGCGCTCACTCCAAACCATCAGGCCCTCCGTGCGCACTTTGTTGCACCCAGCCATGATGCTGGAGTAATTGAAATGGCCTCCATTAGCGCTCTTGAAAATTTTGCTGATGTTTTCATAGGTCATCAGGTAGCCTTCACGAAAGCACCACCAAAGTGCCCGACGGAAAGCCACGGCAAATTGATCTTGATCCGGCCCATAGATTGACCGCGATTCAATGCCGGCTTCTTCAGCCACCATTTCAACGAGTTGCACCAGCTGCCTTGCATTTGCTTTGGTTAGGCCTTGGATGCGGGTTGGGCCGTTCATGTTTGGGATTGCTGTCATGTAGTTTGATTTTTTGGTGAAGGAGTCCACGTCTTGAGGTAATTTCTCAAGCGCTCCGAGTATTCAGGAAGGCCATTTTTGCGGTGTTCTTTGAGCATCCACTTGCCAGCTTTGGCAAAGGCAACCCAATCCTCCTGGGTACGCCATACAGGTACGCTCCTCTCATCACCGTCCATGATGCGCTTGCCGTTTTGATCGCAATGCACCTGCCCAAGAGCTTGCCATTCATCCAAAGCATGTCCAAGGACCGTCTTGAAGTATTGAATGCGCTCTCTGTCAAAGCTTGTGGCACTTCGTTTCACGATGCGTTTGGCCAAGCTTGGATTGGTCTCCTGGATCCGCGTCATCATGAGCCCTGTGGTGGCACCCTCAGCACGTTGGTGCTTGAGGATGTCCATCACGGCTGTGACAAGTTCACGGTGGAGGCTGTCGTTGTTTCGGTTGGCTTTGGGCCAAAGGTTTTGAAGCATCGTCATCAGAAGAGGGGAAATTGATTTTGAGAAGATTGACTTGAGAGCGTCCAGGTAGTGCACTTCTTTTGGAACTGAGCCCAGGGATTGCCAATGGCTGGAGGGTATTTGTCTTCCATGCGTTCAAGGATTCCAGATGTTTGAAGCTCCACCATTCGCTCCTTGATCCAATTCAAAGCGGCTTTGCGCTTTTTGTTTGGCTTGTCAGGCTGATCTGATGCAAGAAGCTCTGGGATATCGCATCCTAACAAGTAGGAGCTGCTTTCATCACCAAGCACACCCATGTGGCGCATATTGTTGGCAATGCATGCTGTAGTCATCATTGGCTTCAGCATGCAGTGGCAGATGATCATGGCGTACAGAAGGCTGATTTTCTCGACGTTTTCCTTTCTGCAGCCAATGGTTGGGGCACATTGGTTGTAGACGCGCTCAATGCGGTCCATAAACACAGGAAGCTCCACTTCAATCAATTGCTTTGATTGCGGCTTGATGTCCATGATTTGATTGGGCACTTCCGCAGCCAGCCAGACTTCTGGGAGGTCATGGTTGGTAATTTGTTGCAATAGCAGAAGCCTTGCAAATGCCTCGACCTCGTCCCATTGCAAGCGTGTGTGCCCATGGTCTCTGGTCTTCTTTGGTTTTGGCGGCTCCTGGCTTTCAGGAGTTGCAATCATTTGCTCCTGCAGCAGTTGAATTTGCTCAAGAAGCTTGTTCACCTCCTTCTGGAGATGTGGGGTGGGTAACTTATTTTCCATCCTTTTTAAAAGTGCCCGAATGCCAACGACTGTCATCCTTGTGGGCTTTGATTTTCTTACTTGTTTCGCTGCTTTGCCCATTCAGCTCCCGCTGGCACCAGGTAGGCATCAATGTGCTTCTGGGTCAGCAGGTAGGGCCCCTTGCCTCCACCTTTGCGAAATGCCCCCAGCTTTTGGTCACTGATGGCTTTGCGCACCACCTCTGGATTCATCCTGAGCATCTCTGCGGCTTCTTTCAATGTGTAATATGTCATTCAATACAGCTTTTCAATTTTAGGGCTGAGGAGTCCAAGCAATCCCGTTGATGGGGTTGCTTCTGTGTCGCTTTTTAGTAACTTGGGGTCAGCTCGACGACAAAGATACAAGCATCTTTCTTAATTCGAACACAGAAAAGCTATTGAGTTGTTGACATTTGGTCAACACTCCCTATCTTTGTGTCAGAATTTAGAAAACACATGGACAATTCCAACATCATAAGCAGTCTGAGCACCAGGCCACCGCTGCCGAATGTGAAGCTGACTAAGCAGGGGCACATGCAGACGGACACCTTCTTCCAATTTTGTGCATGGAGGAAGATTGTGCTGAACAACATTGGCAATGGGAACCTTCCATTGGGGAAAGACCCACTGAAGGAGATCAATCGTCAGGTGGCTCTTGCAGTGTATTCGGATTTGGAATACAACTTCCGCACCACCAGGAATGCCTTGGAGGAGTTGACAGGCAAATCACAGGTGTATTGGAATTTTCAGATCCTTGGCACCACAGCTGAGGGTGGAGCAGGTAAGGTGCGCACCGAACAATTCACCACGGATTACTTCATTGCGTCTCTCTTGAATTCCTTGGATGCGCGGGGTGTTAGCTTGGATTGGAAGCGCCTGGGATTCTATCTCCAGGAAGCGCGTTGGAGGGTCATTGCCGAACCTGCAGACAAGCAGAAGCGGGGTGAGTTCCGAGATGAATGCAGGGTTCAAGGCATTGAAATTGGCATTGATTACCCAGCACCTTGGGATGTGTCAAATTGGGCGGGTGAGCACATTAAATCTCAAGAGCTTCAGGTTTATTTGGGCTATCCATCAACAATGGACATCACACTGAGTCCAGGAAGAATCAAAAGACTTGACGTGGCTTGCTTTGGTCCCGACGGTAAAAGAGTCACAGTTGCAGGGGAAGCCAAGTTCTTGAACAGGCCAAGCATCTTGAAGGGGCTGGGCAAGAGGGATGAGAAGCGGTTGGAAGGTGGTGGTGCTGACTTTGAGGAGATGCTGATGCGTACACGGAGAAAGCTGGGGCAGATGGAGCAGCAGGAGAGAGAGCGCAGGATGACGGCTGAGAGGAGGGCGCTTGACTTGAAGATTGAATTGGATGATCTGCGTGTTGAATATGAAAAGGCTAAGGGCGAGAAGAAGGAGTTGGAGGAGCTGAGGAAGGAGAACAAGGCCATGAAGAAGTGGGGCAGTGAAATGAGGAAGAGGTTGGAGCAGATCAACAAGCTCAGCTGGATGACAGACGTTGGAAGGAACGTCAACAAGGACTGACCCTCACACACACGTACGCACGTACGTACATGCGCCCATCTCTCAGAGATAAGAGAAGACCCTACCCAGAGGGTCTTCTTTTTGTGTAAAGAGATTCCACATCAAAGAATCATGGTGTGACAGGAATGTCATTCGATTGTGCTGGTATACGGTGAGCCCATCTGTGAGCTTTGCCCCAGATGCCAACGATCATCCGCAAAGAGCCACAGCGTCCCTGGAAGACCAAGCGACCAGCCCAACAGGGCAGGAAAGCGCCAAGAGATCCCAGGTACAAGACAGCTGCCTGGCAACGCCTCAGAGAGTCTGTCCTTCGTTCTCAGCCGCTGTGTCAGTGGTGCGAGAGCAAGGGACGGATTCGAGAGGCCACCGTGGTAGACCACATCAAGCGAGTGAGGGCAGGAGGTGACTTCTGGCATGGACCATTTCAATCCCTGTGCACCCACCACCACGCAGTCAAGTCAGGCCGTGAGGCCCATGAGAAGAGCTGAGATGCAAGAGGAAACAGCACAGCAATCCACAGCACATGCAATGGTGAGAGACATCGCAGAAAAGATGCTTTCATTTCATACAGATGGGACTGTGCTTGCAACGGCTGAAGTGTTGAGCCTGGATCTCAATCGACTCTGGGATCACTTCATTGACCACTCAGACCCAATGCTTTTTGCGAAGACAACTGACCCTGTGGTGCTGGCATACCTGACAGTGAAAGGCTTTGAGGATTGGTGCATGGACCAGCTGGCAGACAGCTATTCAAACAGCGAGGAAGACGCTTGATGGGGGTAGGGGGTAGCAAAATGAAAGTGCTTTTGGCTGTAGACCGTCGGGTTTCTTTGAGCGTGCATGCGGTCAGAATATCACCTGGGGGGATCAATCATCACGATGCTTCAGTTCTCTTTTCTGGAATATGAGGAACCAGGCTGTGTGTCGCTTGGATCGAACTGAACGGTATTTCTTTTTTTCTCAGTAGAGAGTGAAGGAAGAGCCCAGTGTTGCCTTGCTAAATCCTTTCTTAAAGCAAAGTTCGATACTGGCTCGGACATGGCCAACACAAATCTTTTGACATTGCATTGACTGGAAGTTGCAAACATGGACAAACGCATGGACGATGCTTGGCAGACCCTGTAGAATCAAGTAGGTTGGGGCTTTGAGAAAGGGGTTCAAAATCCGCCGGCTCCACTTAGTGTGAATTCTTTGTCACATAGTTTATCAGGGATTACTGGGGTTTCAGGCTCAACTTGCGCTGAAATTGAACTGATTGGCTTGGGTGAAGAAGTCACATGTTTTCACAGGGAATCACATCTTTCCCCATTAGAGATCATGGACGAATCCATGGACGAGCTGATCGGTTCGAATGAGCCGAGCATTGAACACCACCTTTCGAGCGAAACCCATTCCGACATCGCCAGATGAGCTCTCTCTGAGCTTGATCTGCCGGTGGGCGGGTGTTCGTGGCATGAAGCTGGAAATCCTCAAAGACAACAGTTTCACTCGGCATCCCGAATGGACTACTGAACAAGGAGTCGCCAACCCATTCCCACATCAGTGCTATGGAGAACGTAGGGGCCCGCGGGCAAGGATTCAGGGATGAAAACCTGATTGCCAGCAAACGCTGGGGTCGTCCATACTTGCGTGCCGTGGCCATCGTACAACCCGCAGGGATGCAAGTCACAAGGAGATGGAAGATGAAGCCCTTCGCCACGCATCACGGGATTCGGAAACGGAACATCCACTTGATTGTGCACACTCGGCTGGCCCAAGGTCGGTTCGAGCCATGTTGATGCGGCGAGGGTCGTTGCTCCCGAAAGTTGGTGCTGGCCTACCGTGACCCACCTGGACCACTCCGCATGGTAGGTCGTTTTGATGTGGGTCCAGCTGCCCGGGTCAATTCCCGGAGTTAACTCCACTTCGGACATTTCACTGGGGTCAACGACCCGCGGTTCCTCGGCATCATAAAACCCCACAATCGACCCCGCTCCTTGGTGGTACCCATCCGTGTGAACAGCCGCCATACCGTCTAAAGACGCCCAATCCAGCAATTCTCCAGACTCTGCGTCCACCTCCAACTGATGCCAGCCCGGGTTGAGCTCACCCCCGCCGTGGCTTTGAACTTGCAAGCACAGCCGGCCTTCGATGATCACGGCATCGGCGACCCAGTGATTTACCCCGGGGTTCAGGTTGACGTGAAACCAACCCGACTCACCGAATGTCTCGACCAAGGAACCGTCCGGAGCGTGCTTCGCAACAAGCACTTCATAGTGCGCAGCATTTGAATAAGCCCCAGCAGCAATCCAACCTCCTTGGGGCAAGGGAACAGCGCAATAGTAAGCCCCGCCTACTTCGTGCCGGTCATGCGCAGGACGCAAGCCCAGGGTGTCTGCCGTAGTCTCATTTCCAACATCAAAGACCACAGATGTGAAGCTCTGGTCTGAAGACACTTCAACCAGTGCGGGCAATTCGCGATGAAAGCAACACGGGTCCAACACATATCCTGTTGCCACACCCCACACCTCGGCAGCGGGCGAAACATCCCAACCAAACATGGCTTGAAATGGGCTCCCGAAATTTATGTAGACGGCGTTTGCCGTACCAAGCACGCTCCCCACTTCGATGGGCCACAATGCCCATTCGCTCGTCCAGCCGTTGACGTTGTGTTGCTCACTTCCGAAAGCCCAGAGCTGACCAGACAGGTCGACATCCAAGGCCGCAATGTCATATTGAGCCGAATCGTCCTCCGCCTTCAGCGGCCAATCCCAGCGCTCACCCGAGTCATCCCAGCGGCAGGCGAATGGCACAAACGATCCATCCGAACTGAACACGTTGACCGCGGCCGCGGCCTCATTTTGCCAAGGAACCACATCCACGACTTCATGCCATTCTCCGATGCTGCCGGTGCTCCAACCTTCCTCGGCCCAATCCCCATCGTGCGTCCAAACCGGCGCCTGACCCAACGCCGAAGAGGCCAGCGTCAAGAAAACACCGAACTGATAGGCACGCGTCGGGACGTTGACCATCAGCGCACAATCAAAAGGGGCATGGCCTGCGTTATGACGCCCTCACGGTTGCCTTGTACCCAATACATGCCTACCGGCAAATCCGAGGCATCCCACGTCCAATTCGATCCGGTCACGCATCCCGAATGAACGACCCGACCTGTGGCATCCTTTACCAGAAATGTTGTGCCCACAGAGACATTTGATAGCTGCACCTGGTCGGAAGCCGGGTTGGGATGCATGGTCCATATCGGTGCCAAGCGTACTCCCAATCCATTGGTTCCATTGTACGTTTCCACGGGTTCGTCGATGGTGACGTTTGTATTGCCAACTCCACCTCCGGGTCCTTGCCCAAAATTGTCCGTTTCAACAACCCCGCGGTAAGCTGTAAAGAAATAGGGATATGCCGGGTTGTGGCTTGCATCAACCGTAGCAAAGTAGGCATACGTACCTTCCGGATATTCGGGTGTGATGCCAAATCGGCCGTTGAACACATCCAAATGCCCCGACCCTTCGATGAATTCGAAGTCCTCTATGTAAGCACCCAGCACGGCCTCAACAGGATCCGCTCCAGGAGGAACGGCCGGCGTCACCAACGCGCCCACATCCGGACCGTATTGATTCGGAGCCAACTGCGTACCGTCTGCAAGGGTGTGTCGTTCCGTGATGTCGCGCAAGGAATAACTCGATTCCATGCGCACGACGGCTCCGGAACCATCGGTATTTTCATACGCAAACGGTCCGTATATGGGGTAACCGTCAAATGCATAGCCAATGATCGGACTGTGAACGGTGCCATCAATCGCCAACAACCCGTCGCTCGGAAAATTCGCACAAACGCCGTTGAGCACATCCTGGGAATCATCAAAGCGTGTGGGAATCAAGTGGTGATGGTAATTGCCCATGGCCGGATGCCCTTTCGCACAATCGAAGCCCGCCAACTCGAAAAACCCTGCGTTCTGGTGCCACACGTCCTGGTTGTTGTAACTGAACGCGTCCATGGCATTGAAGGTGGGAACTCCATTGATGAGCACCGCCGTGTGCCCCAACCCCGTGGGCGTTCCAGCCGTTGGCCCCTGCTCCGGGTTGCGGGGAATTTGAAACAAATAATCCGCGTTCGAGGCTTGCGATGGGTTGCCATCGCCGTATGGCGCCGTTGCATAGCGCGGCACACCCGTGGACTGAATGTAGACGTTGTTCTCTGAAAATTGGACCGTCTGAACATCGCATAAAATGCCGTTGTCCTGCAGGTTTCCGTTGTTCCAAAATGATCCTGAGGCACCATCGGTATTGATGAGCCAACTCGACAATTCCGGTTGAGCATGGCTTGACGCTGCAGTGGCTCCTAAAACAGCCAAGATGAAAACGAGGGTTTTGGAAAAATGGAAGAACATGGACATTGGAATTCGTTTCTACTCTGACGCAAGTAATACACAAAAGTTTAATGTTCATGGACACCTTTCATCTGATGTCGCGGTCTTCGCGCATTGAAAACGGAATGGTTGGGGGTAAGGGCAATCAAAATAGGGGTTGAATGGACTCTAGACCGTCGGGTGGATCACAGCGTATGCACGGTCAAAACCTCAACAGGGGGAGCAGACCGTTAACTGCTTCAGTTCTCGCAAATGGCCTTTCAGAACCAGGCCGTGCATCGCTGGGCTCGAACTGAACGTTAGTTCTTTTTTTCTCTAAAGGAGTGAAGCAGACAGGGGAGGAAACGGTCAGGAAAAGAACCTTTTGAAGTTCTGTTCTCTTCTTGAAAGCAAAGTTCGATACTGGCGCGGACATGGCGGGTAAACCCTGTTGACGAATTCGGTGCCATATGAAGTTGTGAACATGGATGAGCGCATGGACGAGGCATGCCACCACCAGCAAATACAAGTGATACAGTCCTTTTGAGAGGAGGGTCAGTTCCCGCCGGCTCCACTAAATGTGTTAATTTTATTAGGTTTTAAGCCTATTGGAGCCCGCTATGGAGCCCGCAATCTTCACGCAAGCGGTAGCGAATTGGTCAGCCGCACTTCGTCACTCTGAAAGCATTCAAGTTCCCGATCGGTGGCTTGGTGGCCGCACCTCCTTGGCTCTGCCATTCATAGATACTGGTCACCATGCGAAATGCTGCTCCCATCTCCCGTTTAAGGCGTTTTTTGTTGTGCGTTTGGATGGAGGCATACTTCTTCTGACTCCATGTGGACCCTCCAGAAATGAGAGGTGATTATTTTCGTGGTATGCAGAATTCGTCCCTTGTAGGTTTCAATCAGCTTCTCGTGGTTGCTGTCACCTTGTGGCTCCTTTCAGGGTGTTATTACGACCGCGCTGATCACTTGTATGGTCAAGGTGGTGCGAGCGACGGCGGAGGAGGAGTGATGCCCTGCGACACCACTTTGGTGGTTTCTTTTGCGGGCAATCTCTTGCCGATACTGGATACACATTGCAACAACTGCCATTCGGCTACAGCGCCGGATGGGGGATTGGATTTGACATCCCACGAAGGCGTTTCTCAAAGCGGCAACGTTGGGAGCTTGGTGTCGCGTCTGCGACTTCCCATGAGTGATTTGGGTTCCATGCCTCGGAATGGTGTGCCCTTGCCTGAATGTGACATCGTGTTGTTCGAATTATGGATCGCCCAAGGGGCACCCAACAATTGAGTCATGCGAAGTCACCTGTTGTCACCCTTGTGTGCCCTGGTTTTGCTTGGATCGAGCATGTCAGTGATGAATGCCCAGAGGTACATGGGACATTCGGGCATGGTGCATTTCCATTCACAGACATTGATGGAAGACATTGAAGCCACATTGACAGACATGACGGGAATCATGGATGCGGTTGACGGAAGTTTTGCCTTTCAGGTCAAGATGCGGTCGTTCTCTTTTGCGAAGGCGTTGATGCAAGAACATTTTAACGAAGACTACATCGAGTCCGATCAATTTCCAAAGGCCAGTTTCCAAGGCCAAATCGTAGGTTGGAGTGTATCCTTGGGTGATGGAGAAACACACGTTGTCCGAGCGGAAGGAGTTTTTTGGTGTCATGGCATTGAGCAACGCAGAACAATCGAGGGGTCGCTGAAAAAAGCTGACGATGGCTGGGAAATTTCATGTCGATTTCCTGTGGAGTTGGAAGAGCATGACATCGACGTGCCTGGCTGGGCCACTTATTTGATCTCACCAACAATTGACGTGGACGTCCAAATCAAACTGACCCAACAATGAGAAAGCAAGATTCATCTTCATGGCAGGTCGTTCTTCTTTTGACGCTGCTTGTCTGCTCGGTAAGTTCCAGAGGACAGGGGTTGCTAGATGTTCTGAATGAGTCGGAAGAACCTGTGACTGTGCCGGTTTCGGCCACCTTCAAAGACACACGAATCGTCAACGTACAAAGCAATGAAACCCCCGGGAGCGGCGTCCTTCATTTTGTCATTGCCCATCGGTTTGGGACACTGAGCTCAGGAGCGTATGATTTGTGGGGCCTTGACAATGCTCAAATGCGCATGGGACTGGATTACGGCTTGACGGATCGATTTGCCATTGGTGTTGCGCGCAACACGTATCAAAAAACTTACGAGGTCAATGCCAAGGCCCGTGTCTTGAGGCAGTCGACGGGCCCCAAGGCCTTTCCATTTTCCTTGTCATGGTATTCGGTGATGATGGTCAACGGATTGAAGGCATCACAAGAGTATTCCCCTTATTACTTCACGCATCGCTTGAGCTACGTTCACCAGGCGATTTTGACACGAAAGTTCAACGAGCGACTGAGCTTGGCTCTGGTGCCTTCGTTTGTCCACCGAAATTTTGTAGAGGCTACGGGTGATAAGCACGACATGTTTCTGATCGGGGGTGGTGGACGCTACAAGTTGGGGCCGCGTTTCAGCATCAATGCCGAATACCATCACAGATTGACCCCCGCCTTTGCTCTAGGAGCTTCGCCAAGTCTGTCGATTGGCGTGGACATTGAGACGGGGGGGCATGTCTTCCAATTGCACATGACCAACGCAAGAGGCATGTTTGAGCGCTCCTTTTTGGCAGAGCCAGCAGGCAGTTGGGCGAACGGAGACATCTACTTCGGATTCAACCTCAGTCGTGTATTTCAACTCAAAACCAACAGCGAAGGGTGAAATCAATGCTTCCATTTATCATCGCTCCCCGGATTTGTTATAATCCTCACTCATCCAGCACCCTCACAATTTTGCCGCGGCCAATGGCCAGAAGAAGAGGATGGTCTAATAGTACATGCGCCCGATTGGCTTGGCGTCCGTCAATACACTTCCCTTGGCCAAGCAGGAACGTCTTTTCGAGGTTTTGTCCGAATCAACTCATTACCTATGGCTTAAAACTCTTGGTGGTTGGCGTAGCTTTTCGAGATTACAATGTGACTGCCTCGCTGCGGGAAAATGGAGACATCATAGCATTCAAAGAGTCCATTTGACGCTATTTTCCATGATATGGAGTTGAAACAGCAGCGCTTGGATTAAAATGAAAAATCTGGCCAAAGCATACCTTTGCGTCTTAGACAATTGTTGGGCACAACAATGAGGATCGCCACCCGTTGATTGAATTAGAAGTTAATTTCACCAGTAATGAATGATTTGATTGATGGAAGTGTCTGAACTAATTTGGATTCTTTCTGCTGGATTTATTCTTTCAAATTCAACGGTCTTAGGTCTAGTGTTTCTTGTTGCCAAGTCTTCTAACAGAAGGGCGAACATCTTTCTTGGTCTATTTTTTTGGAGCATTGCGGGTAACTTATTGAATGATTTGCTCTCAGAATTGCGGATCAATGAAGGATTAGGTGTCTCGCTGTTCATAGTTGAGCCTTTTCTTTTGAACCTTCCGCTATTGTTCCTCTATTTATTGGCAACAATGAATAAGGAAATCAGGACATGGCACTTTTTACTTTTTCTTCCAGGTGTTCTCCATAATGTACTTATACGCGCTGGTGGATTGTTTTTAGAAGAGGGTGTCACGACCATTTTGGAAACAATCGTTTACTTCTTGGAGATAGTTTTGTTGGTGTATGCTTACAGCCTATTGCAATACCACTATAAGAGGATAGCCAATTATTATTCGGATTTAGAGAATAAAACGCTTACCTGGTTAAAAAGCATTTTTGCGCTGAATGTCCTCATCCATTTATTAAGTATATCCACATTTATCGGGGATCTGTCACATATGGAGATTCTTGAATTCTCAATAGACACCTTTGCCATAGGCCTAACCTTATTCATGGTTTTCTGGACTGCTTATAATGGCTTTTCACAGCCAGAAATTTTCAAGCAACATCTTTCATTGACCACACATAATCTAGGAAGCACTGAAACAACTATTCTGAAGAAAACCCGAGATGTCAATTTGGAAAAAGACGTGATCAGCACATTGGAGAAGAACAGAACCACCAATGTGATAAAAGATAGAGCTCCCAGCTCAGGAGAGCACAGTCTTAGGCCTGAAAAAAACGAACCGCAATTTGGCGGAGGAAAGCCGATGATCTCAGAATTAGACATTCAACGATTTAATGCAATCAAAGAGCTAATTCAGGAACAAGAACTCTTCACCAAGCCAAAGCTGACTTTACGTGACTTATCAGAAGTAGCAGATTTGAAGGAGAAGGAATTATCACGTTTGATAAATGAGTGTGGACAAAGCAATTTTTACCAGCTTATCAACGGTTATCGGATAGAAAAATTCAAAGCTTTATCGGAAACTTCAAAGGCTTATGAATTGTCAATTTGGGGATTGGCAATGGAAGTCGGGTTTACTTCAAAGTCAGCATTCTTTAGCTTGTTCAAAGAGCATGAGGGAATGACTCCGTTACAATACCAAAAGACTCAAAAAAAGTCCAGCTAGAAGCAGCAGGACTGTTTTCATTGGCTGTAATCCTTCCCGGAGCAGTGGTTCAGTTATCCTTGCAGAAAATAACATCTGAATCATGAAAAAATCAATTGGAAGCTACCTCTTACTAATGACGGTTGCTGTTACTGCAAATGCGCAAAGCTATTTAGGACAATGGTACTCGGAGGAGAATGACACGTACCTATTGTTTGATGCTGATAGTCTTGTTTTTGCATACGGAGTGGAATCAGATAATTGCTACGAGTTCGAAACGTTCGCACACGCAGACGATGGCGAGTTCATTACGTTATCTGACATTGAAGGATCTGTTTCATTTCCTTACGTGTTAGAAGCAGACACATTAATGATAACAGAGGAGGAAGGCCAGACAGCCTATGTTGCCAGTAATCTCGATTTGAGTGCATTAATGAATTGTGCGGAAATCTATTCTTGGTCCTGTGGTAGCCAAGGGTGTTATCAAACGGCTGTCGGAGAGGGAGAATATCTATCAGAAGATGACTGCACAGAATTTTGTCTGTTCACTTCCATAACAGAACAAGAAGGAAAGCGAGTAGTGGTTTATCCTAATCCTTTCAGAGACCATACAGTACTCGAGTTCAAGGAAATCCCACTCGAATACAATTTATACGATGTCAACGGCAGAATCCATCGATCTGAAAGAGTGATGGAAAATCGTTTACAGCTTAACAAGGGAGACCTGCCATCAGGGATTTATCATTTGGAGGTGATTTGGACATCCACAGTATCAACAGTCAAACTGCTCATAGAGTAGGAGTTGCGAACAATAGTTCAACGAACGAATTAAAGGGACTTAAGATCATGAACAAGACAGCAGTGATATTGGCCGTGGTCTTGGGGGTTTGCTTGGTTAGTGCTTTGAATTCTTGCAAACACGACCCAATTGGCATTCCAGGTTGCACCGATGCCGCCGCTTGCAACTACAATCCTCAGGCGACCACCGATGACGGGTCGTGTGATTTCGTCAGCTGCTCCGGATGCACAGACCCCACAGCGTGCAACTACAATCCTGATTCCATCTCCGATGACGGTTCATGTATTTTTGAAGAGTTTGGGTATGATTGTGACGGAAACGTTATGGGCATGAGGACTGCCCTTGACCATGCGTATGAATGTGAATCTGTTTTGGGGCCGCTTCCAAGATTTAGTTGCGCTGACGCTGTAGAAGTTCCATCTACTCTAAATGGTATTCCCCAAACCTATCCCATTACCGAGGAAGGAAACGGTAGTTCAGACCCAAGTGACTGTGACCATCCATGGGCCTTTGGAATGGCTTGCCAAACAGGGAATAAAGTAGGTCGCTATAATGGCTTGAACACAGATGGTTCTGAAAACCCAGATGTTGTGTTCATGACATTTTGCCGTGATGGAGGATTGGGTGTTATTGGTCATAAATTTTCTACTGGGGAAACCTGCTTCTTTTCAATAGTTGATGAAGGCAATCCGATAAATTCTCCAATACCAGGAGAGAAAGGATACAACGATGCTTGGATGTCACCTAGCGTTGTAGCTGCAGACAAATGCCAAAATTGCCACATGGCAAGTCCGTTTCTGCATAGTCCAGCGGTCGACCAGTTAATGAATCCTGACAATCCAACAGAACTACTTGTTCCATTAACAGGAAACAATCCTTATTCTGTTATCGGAGCGGAGTTTCCACAACTACATACTACATCTATTCAGAATTCTTGTACTTCTTGTCACCGACCTCAATGCACTCAACATTTTGAGAATTATCCTTTGGACGAACTAACGATGCCACCTCCATTTCAAAATGCGACTGATTTTGACCATAGCACAATTAGCATTGCAGATAGACAAGCGATAAGAGATTGGTGCAATACTTTGGACTTCAATTAAAAATACTGTTCCCAAAAAATGCTTTGAGTAATGCTGCCTGATGTGCAAATCGCAGCCTCGGTGCTTGTAGCCCGCCAAAGCTGCACTTGGCGGTTTTGTTCTATTTAGTTGAGGGTACTTACAAAATTTTATATGGTGAGTAACGTTGTTGAAAGCATGATGGGTTCAAGATGGATTTCGTTTGGACTTGCGTTTGGCCTGGTGTCAGCGTCTGCAGTTTGGAGCTCGTGCAACAAAGAGCCGCAACCTGAAGGAAGAACTGCTCTCGAACACGCCTACGAGTGTGAAGCAGTCCTGGGGCCATTGCCCCGGTTTTCTTGCGAGGATGCGGTGCCAGTGCCCGTGACAAAGAATGGCATCGCCCTGACGC
>Ga0209037_1000096_pt1 | contig 25311 bp, 42 predicted proteins | sample SaaInl25SG_5_DNA_FD_188225 | JGI IMG/M metagenome (GOLD analysis project Ga0209037, IMG submission 188225) | Marine microbial communities from expanding oxygen minimum zones in the Saanich Inlet - ESP_125SG_5_DNA (SPAdes) (version 2) | ecosystem: Environmental > Aquatic > Marine > Intertidal...
TATAAATGGACTTGATATTTGACAAAGAAAAAACTGTAATCGTAGGTGGAGCAGCAATGTTCCACCACGGTTTAGTTGATTCTTACAATGACATAGATATTGTTGTAACTAACCTGGAAGACATAGAAGGGATTACTTACTTTGATTCTAAGTCTACACTAACTAAAAGCGGTAAAAGAGCTTACATAGATAATGTAGATATATTTATAGAAGAAGAACTTCCTGAATATGAAGTTATAAATGGGTTTAATGTAGCTACAATAGATTCAATGATTAAGTACTATGAATCAGTTATAGAAAATTCAGATGGATACATGAGAGAATTTGCAATAAAAAAATTAAACATAATAAAGCCTCACTAGAGGCTTTTTATTTACTATGAAGTATATATGTGCACAGCCAGCAATAACTTATTTTGCATGGCAAATAGATGTTTTAGTGAACAGCCTCATAAAGAATAATGTAAGCCCTAAAGACATACAGGTTTTGTGTTCTAGACAAGGTAAAATAAGCAAAGAATTTCAAGACTTATGTAATAAATACACGGGAGTTAGCTTTTTCTTTTATGAGGACGAAAGGAGTTACAAGGGGTATATACCTTCAATAAAACAACACATGCTTCACAAGCACTACCTTGCTAATCCATACATGGAGAAAGAAGACATCTTTCTTGTAGACGCTGATATATGTTTAACAAGACCACTAGACTTGACAGAGCTTCTCAAGGACGATGTGTGGTATGTTAGTGACACTGTAAGTTACATAGGATATGACTATATACTTTCAAAGGGAAGAGATATATTAGAACCAATGCTAAAGATAGGCGGTATATCAGAAGAGTTAGTTAAGTCAAACCAAGAAAATGCCGGAGGGGCTCAGTACTTATACAAAAAAGTAACAGCTGCTTTCTGGAAGGAAGTTGTAGATATGTCTCACGAATTGTACATAAAAATATCTGAAATAAGCAGAAATAAAAAGAAACTAGACCCATCGCACCACGAGATACAAATATGGACTGCCGAGATGTGGGCTATGCTTTGGGTGGCTTGGAAACAAGGTAAAATTACTAGCGTAAGTAAAACACTTGATTTTTCTTGGGCTACAGACCAAATAAATAGATGGGACGAGAGAGCAATATACCACAACGCAGGAGCAACAAGCGATTCTGATGGTATGTTTTACAAAGGAAAATACACTTCTAAGTTCCCTCCTAACAACCTGGAGATAAAGGATAGTAGATGCTGTTATAATTACTACCAAATAATTAAGGAAACACTGTACTAAATAGCCCAGCGCAAAAATAACTATCTTTGCAAATAACAATATAAATAAATGGCCAACTACACTTTAACTTTCGATGAAAAGATAAATGGATGGACTTCTTTCCATTCTTACGAGCCAGAGATGATGGTCAACCTTAATAATGATTTCTTTTCATTTAAGGACGGACAAATATATCTACACGAAAGAGATACAAACATTAGAAACCAGTACTACGAGCAACCATCTGCACCTACAGAGATAGAGTTAGTAATGAATGACGGACCTTCTGATGTTAAAATATTTAAAACCATAGAGATAGAGGGCAGTACAGGTAAGTGGGACACTACAGTCGTTACTAACCTTGAGTCTGGCAACATACCTAAAGATTCTTATAAGAATAAAGAAGGGATGTTCTATGACTTTATAAAAAGAAATGCTTCTGACGAAATAGATCCCACTCTTTTATCGGTACAAGGTATTGGAAATATCGTAGATATTATAGGATCAAAGTACGCGTTCAGTGTAGTTCCTCATAACATATCAATAGGAGACGTTTTATATCACGAAAATGGCGGACACTATGTCAAGGTTGGAACCATAACAGATAAAGGGCCTGCGTTCGTAGAGGTGTTGTCTCCTTTAGTTTTAGTGCCCGATAATTCATTTATGTTTGTGGCAAAAAACACTGTAGCAGAGAGCTACGGGTTAAAAGGATATTTCGCTAGCGTTAAGCTTAGCAACTCCGACAGTAATCCAGTGGAATTGTTTGCAGTAAACAGCGAAGTAAGCAAGAGCTTCCCTTAAAATTTGTATATTTGCATGGAGTCTGACATATTGAAATACGTCCATGAAAACAGAGGCATACTCTGGGACAAAATAGCTACGTTCAACGAGCAACTAATGAGTGTTAGTGCTACTGCGATACATGGCACAGAAGAAATGCAGGAGCAATTCCCTGTAACACATCACTTACAGGATGGGTTATACACAAGGGAGATATTCATGCCAAAGGGTACAGTTGTTGTTAGTTTTATACATAAACAAAACCACCCCTCTTTCTTCTTAAGTGGGGAAATGTCAGTACTCAAAGACACTGGGGAGATAGATAGAATCAAAGCCCCAATGAAAGTAATGACTGAGATAGGCACACAAAGAGTGGCTTATATGCACGAGGACTGCGTTTGGGTTTGCGTGTATAGAACAGATAAAGAAACAATAGAGGAGGCCGAGAGAGACGTTTATACTAGCGACTATAGAGACCTACCAGAGCATATTATATTAAATAAGAAATTATTATGGCAGGAGTAATAGCAGGAATATCAGTAGCAGCGTTAGGCTCAGCCGCACAAATAATGAGCGGAGCAAAGAGAGCTAAGCAAGCTAAGCAAGCACTCAGAAACTTTCAAAGACAAGAGCTAAAGAACGTAACCAAAGGTATGAGAGTATCTACTATGGGCGCTGAGCTGCAAACTAGAGAGGCGCAAAGGAGATTCGCTACTAGTGTTGACGCACTAAGGTCCGGAGGCGTTAGAGGTTTAGTTGGCGGAATGGGACAGGTTGAACAGCAACAGCAAATGCAGCAGCAACAAATAGCGGCTGGCCTAGACCAACAACAAGTGTCTATAGACAGAATGGCAGCCCAAGACGAGGCTAACATGAGACAAATGAGGGAGCAAAGAGACAACCAAGCCATACAAGGCATGGGCGCTGAACTAGCGGCTGGAAGGGCGCAAGTGTCAGCTGGGATACAAGGTATTGCTCAAGCGGGTGTGTCCATGGCTACAATGGGGATGGCATCAAAAGCTGGAGAAGCAGCAGGAGCAGTATCAGAAGGAGCCTCAAAAATAAATAAAGCAGGATTGGCTGCGTTAAACGTTGGGTCACAAGCCGCGTTGGCGCTAGGTAATAACATGTCTGTTATGCGCGCTAGTAAGCAGTCTTCTTTTACACCGCCTTCGCAACTAAACAACGTAAATTCTTTTGCTCCACAACAGCAATACGAATTACCTAAACCAGACTTTAACGACAATCCATTCAATAATTAACATGGCAGAAAGCGGAGCATATTACCAAGGACTTGGCCAAGCGGCTAATGTTAAACCTGTTGACTTCGGAAGCATTGCAAGTGCATTTGCTGACGTTGAAATGAGAAGAAGAGAGAAGCAGGAGATACAAGACAAAGAGAGAGAGAAGCAGCAGATAGAAGCATACAAAGAGTTTGGTGTTATATACGAACAGTATGAGCCAACTAGCTTGCAGAACCTAAATGTTATTGGGGCTGAAATAAAGAATAAGGTACTAGAGAAAGCTCAGGCCTACAACAAGGCACTCAAGGAAGGTACTATGAGTTACGCTGATTATTACAAGAACAATATGATGCTCAAGTCTCAGTCAGAAAAATACAGATCATTTATATCTAACATAGGTGCATTCGCCGAACAAGTACAAGCTAAAGGCGATAACATATCAGCAGAGACTTCTCAAATAAACGAACTCATAAGCAACATGCTAGAGGAAGGAGTTAATGTTGTAGAAGACGAAAATGGTAACATATCTTTTATGTCTAAAATAGGAAGCAAGCCAGCCTTGGTCCCTTTTGATATGCTAGATAAAATAACTCAAGTAAAGGACAAGATTAATATATACGAGCCCCTAGAGACTATTCTTTCTACTACAAAACCAAACGTAGAGACAAGTAAAAATTTAGTTACAACTACTTACCTGACTAACGGAGAGCTTAACAAGTCACAAAAAGACTACGTATCTAAATGGTTTAAGGGGAAGACGGACGGGGAGATATACGACATATTAGAGTCTATGGATCTAGAGGCTGAAACAGTAGTTGGTCCACAAGGCTTTAGGCTTAAAAATAAAGATGAGGCCATAAAGTTGGCAATGGACAATTATATGAAAGAGGCTAAGACATTCTTAAAAGGAAAGGATGTAAGGGATGAGTTTAAAGGCGGGCAATTTACAAGCAGCCAGGCAAACATATACTCTCAAATAGAAGCAAGAAATGAAACACTGAATGAGAACGAAAAGACAATAACAAACGTTGTTAAGAACGGACTCGAATTAACATACAGAAAAGCACAAAGAATACCACTAATAAAACTAAAAGGTAAAAATTATTCAGACGTAAACGTAGTTAAGTATGTAACAGGCGATGAAGGATTCCCAGACAAAGTGGTGATCACTGTTCCTAGTAGTGTTCAAGTAGGAGTTAATGAAGTGCTTGAGATTCCTTTAACAGACCTAGGGGAAATAAAAAACATGAGAGACTTCTTGAATATTCCAGGAGTAAAAACAAATGCGGGAACTAATACTCCTGAAGCTAATGCGCCTGAAAACAATAAAGCTCCAAGATAATGAACGAAGAGTACTTAGTAAATTTATATTCATGGATCGACAGTCAAGACTCGACATTCAAAGAAGACGTAGACATAGAATCATTTAAGCAAAAAATGCTAAATGAGGATTACGTAAAAAGTATATACGAGTGGATTGGATCTAAGGACCAAACTTTTACAGAAGACATTTCTCCAGACATGTTCTCAGAAAAGGTCGGTTTAAAAAAAAAAGACGATTCCAATTTGGGGATGGACAATATGGATTCAGATTCAGAGGATACTTCATTGGAGTCTCCAGATCTTGAGCCACAAAAAATACTAGTAGATCAATTAGACGCTTACAATAAGAAGCACGACGAACTCACTAGTGACTTTAGGAAGTACAAGAAAGAAATATTTGACACTAACATTCAGCTCTTAAAAGAAGAGAAAGAGGCTGGCGCAAGGACACCTGAGCTATTAGCTAAAAGACAGGAGTTAGAAAAAAGAATAGATACCCTAAACCAAAAAGAACTAAACTTAAATGAGTTTAAGGTAACTCTAGCAAAACAAAAAGCTAAGACACAAAAAGAAGCTGCTGAGTATATAGATAAGAAAGCCGGAGGCGGGTCTTTTATTGGAGCCATGTACAACTCTCTATTGTCTGGTTTTGAAACAGGAGGCGCTGGGTCAGGTGGTATTGCTACAGATCTAGCTACGTTATTCCTACCTAATTTTGGTATGTCTGACGATGACTACAACAAAATGAAGAAGGACGGAATGTCCGACACTCAGATACTAGACAAAGCAAGAAAATCCACAAGAGCAGATTTATTACCGGCTGTAAGATCGGGTTTAAGTTTCGCAAAAGACGACAGTACTACGGAGGCTTATATGGCTAAAAGAAGCGAAGAGAGCGTAGTGTTTGAGGGCATGACAGGTATGGCGGCTAGTTTACCAGCTATGTTAGCACCAAAAGCGCAACGTATTATTGGATTCGCCTTAATGGGCATGGAGGCTATTGATAAGGAAACAGAAAACAATCCTGACTTTGCGGATATAACTGAGTCTGAAAAGTATATCGTTAAGACGCCAATAGCGATAGTATCAGCAATTCTTGAAAATATCGGATTAAGAAACATCGTCTCTGGGAACTCATCTTTGTTGAATTACATAACAAGACAAGTCCTTGGTAAAACAACAAAAACAACTACTGCCAAAACGTTTACTGAATTAGTAAATAAAGAGGTAAAAAATGCTGTAGTTAAATTTGGACTAAGAGTAGGGGCCGCTGGTGCAGCAGAGTTTGAAACAGGTGCCGCTCAGTACGCATTTGAGGTTGGAGTAAAAGAACTTTATGACGTAGCAAAAGGAAAAGATCTATTTAAAAACCCAGAAACAATTGGAGAGTTTATAGGCAAAACAATAAGATCAGGTGTAGCAGAAGCTATAGGTGGTTTTACTATGGGGTCTGTAACAAGCTCAGTGCAATCTTACAGAGAAAACCAATCAGCTAAAGCTATTGGTAAAAATTTTGACATTATAAATAAATTCGTAGAAGACGATCAACTTTACAGTGCATACAATACGCACTTAGCCTCTGAACTTAGAGAAGGAAACATAACTCAAGAGCAGTATGACCAGCAAATTGAAAGCCTTAATGAAATAAAAAATATATCTTCTAAGATTCCTAAAAACATAAGCACTGAAAACAGAAGAAAAGCTTATGACTTAATAAGAGAAAAGGCTCAGGTTACCAAGGAGATGGAAGGCATGGATGATGCATTAGCTACTCCAAACAAAGAAAGGTTGCAAGAGATAAACAACGAGCTTATAGATATAGCTAAACAAAAAGAGCAAGTTGATAGTGAATCAAGGTATGAGATAGACGGGGAACAACTCAGTAAGGAAGATTTTAATAAAAAAATTCAAGAGTCTTCTTCTGATCAGTTGTCAGGTATGTCCATTAAAGTTGACAACGATCAAGATGCTATGAACATGGTTAATCAAAAGATGAAACCTAAAGAAACTGTAGTAGACTTACTTAATAGGCCTGTCATATTAAACTCACTTGCAGGCTCTGAATTGGTTACGCCTATACAGGGAGATCTATATGTAGAAGGCCAGCAGGTAGTAATAGAGGATGAGAACGGAAACATCACAGAGCTTGGCATAAGCAAAGAAGAGGCTGCTACAGCAAAACTCTCTGATCTAGGTATACAAGAACAAGTAGCCTCAGTAACAGCTACAGAAGATGGTAATTTACTATTTAATGGAGAGACCCTTGTAACAGAAACCTCTAAAATAAGAAGAAATAAAAGAGGCGAAATAAGCAGTGTTACATTAAGGAACGAAGACGGATCTGTGACTAGGACCCTTAGAGGTGCTGAGGCAGAAGAGGCTGCGTACCAGATACTACTCAAGAAGGCCACTAGCCCAGAACAGGCACAATTCATAAACGAACAACTAGAACAAAATGACGAATTTAGAGAAGCTACAGCAGCTCCCCAAGCAGAAACAGATACAGATATTGAGCAAACTCCAAAAGGGAACCGATTCAGAAGTGAGCCTCTACAGGACGCGACAGAAATTAGCAATAGAATTACAGGAAGAGAGCGCAGAGATACAGAAGGACCTAGACAGTTTGAAAGGTTAGATCCAGAGAAATCTAAAAAAATAGCTGACGCATACGACAAGCTAGAGAACAATCCTAATGACCCAGTAGTAAAAAGATCATACGAGGCGCTAGTCAAAGAAACATTAGATCAGTATCAGGCAATGCTTGACGCTGGTTATTCTATTGAGATAGACAATGAAGAGCCTTACGCTAACTCATCTGAAATGATAGATGATCTTAGAGAGAACAAAAGAATTAAAATCTTCTCTACTGAATCTGGCTTCGGAGATCAAGGTATTACAGATAAGCAAAGAAAAGAAAATCCTTTATTAGCTAGCACTAAATTCAAAGACGTAAACGGTGAACCATTATTAGCCAACGATGTGTTTAGAGCCGTGCATGACTTCTTTGGTCACGCGCAGGAAGGTAACTCATTTGGTCCAAGGGGAGAAGAAATAGCATGGCAAGTGCACTCTGAGATGTATTCTAAAGACGCAAGAAGGGCGTTAACAACTGAAACTAGGGGGCAAAATTCCTGGGTTAATTTTTCAGGTGTAAACGAAAAAGCTTTTAAACTAAGGGACGAAGCAAGGGAGCTAAGAAGAAGGGCTGATGGCATTAAAAATCCGAAGAAAAAAGAAAGGATGCTTAGAAAAGCAAAGGCTTTAGTGGACCAAGCTTACGCGTCTATGAGTTTTGCCGATCAAAAGATAGGGCTGCTTTCCGATGAATTTGTTTTCGAGGAAGTCAGACCAATAACATCAGAGCAAGTAGCTGAAGCCGGTGAAAAAAACTTAAAAGAAAAATTTAAGCCTACTAGCTACCTAAGCAAAGAAGGTAGGACTGTTTTAAGAGAGAGAATATTTGACAGGCAAGCCAGGGTAAAAAACATGCTTAAAAGTGTTAAGTCAAAATTATCAGCTAAGGCCGCTAATCTACTAGTAGTAAAAGCTGGAGCAAAAGGATATGCAAAAGCAAGGTTTGAGGAGGCTGAGAAAAAAATATTCTCAGGATTAAATTCAAAAGAAAGGAAAGAGCTAGACAATTTTATATACTCTAGGCGTATTATAGCTATTGTAGAATCTAAAGGCAGGTACGAATCTTACGGAGGATTTAGTATTAACGAAGCCAGACGAGACATGGCTAAATGGAAAAATGAATATGGAGACAAAAAATACACAGATTTTAATAAAAGAGCTGACGCTTATTTTGACGAATACAAAAAAAGTTTAGCTAGGTTAAGAGAGGCTGGACTAGTAACTGAAAAGCGTTATAAAGAAATATCCGCTATAGACTATTCGCCTATAAAAACCATAGACTACTTAATAACTGAAACAAATGATATTGATGAAATAAGTAGGATGGCTAATATGAATGGAATTACTGGCGATCAAATAAAAGCACTTACACAACAAAATGAAAAGCCAATAATCACAGACTCTAAATGGTTGCTAGAAACAAATATCGGTTCTGTTGAATCTAAAATATTCGAAAACAGAATGCTGTTAGCGTTTGATGACGCCATTAAAAACGCGACAAAAGAAGAGTTGGTCCTAATAAGAGAAAGCATAGTAGACAATAACGACAGGTCAAAAGACATGGACAAAGGCTATGAAAAAGTGAAGTTTTTTAGAGATGGCAAGGAGCAGTTTCTTGTCATGAAAAAAACATTTGCAGACAAACTATTAGATGTTAAGAAACAATCTGACTTAGATAAAATAGCTCCATACACCGGTACTCAAGTATTGAGATTCATGGCTACAGGTGGGAACCCATTATTCATAGTTGGCAACACGGCTGTTGATTTTACAAACATATTATTATTGTCTGACACTTACAGTAGCTTTAAAGCACTAGGAGGCCTCGAGCTCGCTTATGATTTCACAAGAAATTTTTTGAAGACAAAATTATCAAAAGACAGCTACCAAAAGATATACATGGACTTTATGGAGCATGGCGGTGGTATGGACTACTTATCTTCTGACGGATTAAGGGCTTTGGAAAGTTTAAAGCCAATGAGTGCAATAAAAAAAGACGCGCAAAAAGCTCTCTTGTGGTATGGAAGAAAATTATCTGCACTTGGTGAAATGTCTGAAATATCATTCAGATTAGCCGTTTACGAAAAAGAAATATCTAATTTAACAAAAAAATTTAAAAAAGAAAACAACGGAGCTAACCCAATAGGCCAAGATCTAGAAGACTTAAAGTTTGAAGCTGCAAGAATATCTAGAGAAACAATTGACTTTAGTCAAGGAGGTTCGTCAGTTAAAACTTTAGACAAGTTTCTTCCCTATTTAAACGCAGCTACACAGGGTTTTAGAAAAGGATCTGACTACGCTCAAAAAAACCCACTGGGATTCGCTTCTAGTATGATTCAGTATGGCGTAATGGCAACTTCAATGGCTACATTTTCTTTAGCATTACTAATGAAGAGACTAAAAGATGACGACGAAGAAGACAAAGTATCTGATATTTTAAACAGCGTAAGTGTATATGAAAAATCAAACTACCACATATTCTTCACTGGAAAAAAAGACGAAAAAGGAGAGTATGAATACTATAGAATAAAAAAACTCCCATTTGTAGCTGTTTTATCGACGTCAATGGAACAACTAGTTTATAAGCAGATGCTTAAATCTAAAGGTATAAACTACGAAATGGACGAAAAAGCTATATCTACATCTTTTGCATCTTCATTGCCTATAGCTATAGACATATCTGGAAGTGTTCCAGATGCGGCCATGAGTTTGCTATCTAGAAACCCCGCGTTCTCTTCATTAATAGCTTTGGCAGCTAACTACGACACTTTTACAAAGGAGCAAATATTTAGAGAGCCTAAAGGAAAAAAGATAAAAGAATCGGCTAAAGGCGCTTTGGACGAAAGAGTTGATCAAGTATATAAAGACGCCGGAAAGGTTCTTAATTTATCTCCAAAAAAACTAAAGGTTGCTATAGAGAAAATAGTTACAAGTCCAGGGACAAATCCAATGGTTGGGATATTTCATAGTGCATATGAGGGAATATTTTCTAGTGAAAGCAACAAAAAAGTTTTTGAAGAAATTCAAAAAGCAGGAGAAGATCTTATTGGGAATTCTGTAAAAAAACTAAAAAGATCAACAAATAAAAACATATTAAAGTACTCCAAAGAAGATCAGCAAGAAAAAATAATAATGGAGTATGACACTGAATTGTACAATAAGGAAAGAGACATGTACAATAAGATAAATGAAATATATGACTCAGGGGAGGAAATGGACAGCAAACAGCTTGAAGAAATGGTGAGAGAAAGATTCGACGATATGTCTTTTCAGACTTACTACAATAAGTACATGAAGTTTGCCCAAAACAGAGACACAGACAGACAGATCCTAGACATAATGTACGAGCAAAACCCTGAAAGACAAGCTATGCTTTTAACACTTAAGTATGGGGAAAGCTTAGACGAAGAGGAAATGAAAGACTTAGAAAAAGCGGCAATGTACAGCGGAAGAAGACTGGGTAGAAAAACTATGTATTACTACAAACAAAAAAACCCCTTAAAAAAATAAGGGGTAATTTTTCAATTAAAAAACATAAATCATGGCAGATCTATTTCGTCGATGGCTCGCTGTATATACAGCAGCTGGTCCATCATTTCTTCTTTAGCATGAACGAGCCAGTCCCTTAGGGGTAGATCATTCCTGTCTAGTGTTGTTCCGTATTTTTTAATACCAAGGTCACTACGTTCCTGGAATTCTTTTACTACTTTACTTACTACCGAGTCCTTCACTATTAACTTTTTCTTCGTTAGCCTTTACAATCTCAGTAGCTTTTTCAAACCCCTCCATCTCTTTTAGTATCTTAATCACAGACACTAGTCTTGAGTCTATTTCCTGTACTATAGAGAACAAGGCATTTGATCTTTCTTCATTAAGTTTAGACCTGTTTCTTATTTGTATTATCTCTTGATCTTTCATGTGTGTAAAGGTATTTTTATTGTTACTTAAATAAAAACGTTTTGTTTATGTGTTATTAACAAAAAATTATTTGTCTTGAATAACAAACTCTATAGTCCACTTTAGCCATACGAAATCTATAGCCTTGTACCCGAAGTCCCAAAAATAGGATATAGTTGGAATAAAGTAGAACGTGTTCTCGTTGGTCATTTTTATTACTGTCATGGCTGTATCTTGTGTAATATGTTAATTAAGTTCGATAGATCATCTATATTGTCTACCCAAACATTATGTTCTCCCATAGAATTTATAATCCAATCTTCGCCCATTCTTTCATTGTCACACACCGAAAGCAAATCAAAATGCCCTCTTCTTACGAAGTAGTAGAAAGGCATATCCCCGCTTTCTTCAGCGGAGACATCCACCCTTTCAAATCCTAATCTAATTAAGTCATATGTATATATCATAGCGCTAAAATAAGTGCGTAAACCTAGCCACTTGCCCGTGCTCTTTGCTATGTATGAATCCTTCTACAGCTTTAGGTGCATGCTGGTATCCATTCCTGTGGTGCCATCCATCTGTTCCACTTGGACTACGTAAACTTTCTATTGTAACGCCAATGTCGTCCTTAACAATCTTATGGTGTACGTGGTGGGTGTATACATATCTATGCTTAGTTGCACTCCAGTCAGGAGACTCTACAGCCGCTAGCTTACCTAAGTCTTGCCACTTAGCACCATCCCCGTGTGTGGTTCCAATTAAACTAGTGCCGTAAGTATAGTACTTCCTGTGGGCGATACTAACGTCAAACGTTATGTTTTTACAGTCCCTATACCAAGACTTTATAGAGTCAGCTAAAAAGAACCCGTGTGTGTAGTCGTGGTTAGATGGGTTATACATGAAGTGCACATCAGCCACCTGCATTAACTTATCTATTACGTCAACGTAAAGTTTTTTTGCAATTAAAAAGTTGTCATACCACATCCCGTCCGTGTCTTGAGGCGTGCCAGATGTAGTCTTTCTTTGCGGCGAGTCAACATGTAGCACGTCGTTTCCTGCAACAAATATAATCTGATCTATGTTAAACCCAGCGGCCTTAGATAAAATACCTTCAACGCCTTCTAACACCCTTTTTACGGCTATCTGATTGTTATACTTCTCTCCCGTTTCAAACGAAGAGGCAAGCTTCCCTATGTGTATATCGGCCGGATCAATAACTAATAAACTACCGTCCTTGGATATTGCTCTCTCTATAGGGGTGTAGTTAAAGGCGTGATTTCTAACCTCCTCCATATGGTCCTTAAGCATATCCTCAAAGGAAGGGCCTTCGCTCTCATCCGGCTTAAAGGCTATGGACCAACTCTTACCCTTGTACCATCCATGTTTTACAGAATTTAATGGGATGCCCACCATGTCACACTCAGCGGCTAGAGCCGGGTGGTCTGACTCCTTAACCTTTGAGCTAATCCAATTCGACACACTCCGCCTGACCCTGTCGTGATCTTCTTGATCAATATAGCCAGAGCTTATAAGCTCCCTAGTTATATCTGTAGGCCTACGAGTTCCGCTGTCGTAAATGTAAAATACCTGTTCCTTGATTTCTTGTTTAGATTTCATTTGTGATTGATTTATTTAATTCAAACATTATGTCTTCTACTTCTTTTATTCTAGAAGACGCAACAACGAAATCCTCGTCAACAAGGGCCTCGTGTATATCACTAACCAAGGCTCTAATATCCCTAATTACGTTATTTATATATGACAACTTTCTGTCTTTATATCTCATACTCAAGAGTTTACACAAAGTTACAAATATGTTAACAAGTAATTAAGAAAGTTATTAACAATCTACATGATACTTCTCAACAACTCGGAGCCTATGTACGAGTCCAACTTACTTATTTCCTTATAAATAGCCTTGGATTTTCTTTCTACACGCGCCCTTTCCTTGTCATTAGAGTCTACACCAAGGTTAGTATACATATAAGAATCTATCCTAAATAGTTCATCTATTTTCTTTTTGCTGTTCCAGGTTTTGAAGTTTAAAACCTTGTCGATGTCGTCATAACTATACTCCATAATTTATATATTGCTTTTCATTAATAAAATCTAAAAACTTATTCACGCCTATCTCATTTAAGTCATCCAAGTAAACAATAGTGTCTGACTCAAAATAAAAATCTCCAACAAAAAACCTATCAGAATCGACCCTGAAGGCCAGGTTCATTATCACATCCTCTTCGCCGAAAACAATGTAATCTAGTGTGTCGTAAATCTCACCCCTTATTCCATATGACCTTATTTTTTTATAAGCGTCCTCGGATATAATAACCTTGTTACTCTCCTCTGTATACTTCTGCTTCGAATCCATAAGCCTTGATCTCTTTTAATCTATACTCTTGTATTTTACTAAGCTTGCCTGTAGGGGTTTTTATTTCTGAAAATATTATACCCTTATCAGGATGCATCGCAACAACATCCGGTATACCGTTCTTATTTGTCTTAATAAGCTTCAAGACATAATATCCCTCAGCCTCTAATTGGTTTATTCTCTTTTTTTGTATCTGCTGCTCTGTCATATTACAAAGATAGCAAATCACGCTTAAAATGACTAAGTGTGTAGTTTTTCTTGCCTGAAACAGCCTTGAATATCTTGCGTTCTATCCCATTCCTAGCGAAAATCCAGTATATCTTGTTAAACTTTCGATCCTTAGTAGTCATCCTATCCCTAGCCTGCCAGTAACTAGTAGCACTAAAATCTATGTTGTAGAACACAATGTAATCTGCATTACGTAAGGATATTCCCTCACGTCCGGAAACAATCTGTAAGGCTATATGCTGACCTTTACCTGAGTCAAAGTCCTCCAGGTTGTCGCATACGTCATCACCAAACACCTGTTTTATAGCATCTAACTCAGCCTTAAACTTGTAAAACATCCCTATCCTATTGCCCTTAAACTTCCACTTAATAAAGTCAGCCTTACTAGTATCGAGCACGGCGCTATTGCCGCTCTCAAACTTAACAGTACCACTGTATAGTTGGTGGAGCTTAGACATGAGTTTAACGCCTGTATCAGCAAGGATCACCTCTTCCGAGCCTTCTACTACCATATCGCGCTTCAAACGAGCACACAAGGCATAAGTAGAGTCTTTCATGTCAACTGTAAGTATCTCCTCTTCTATGCTAGACTCAAATCCAGCCTCTTTCTGCGTGTACGTAATCATGTACGTTTTCATGTACTCCATTATCTCAGGCTTACCGTCAGAGTAGTCTTTAATATTAAATCCATTGATCTTTTTTTGAGTAACATTCACATACTCATCACTGAATCGGTAGAAGTTCTTAAACTTACTAAAAGGGTTACTAGATATACCGTAAACCTGGTGGTACATCTGACTATAAGACTCAGGGGTTGGTGTGCCTGAGAGTAAAACAACGTAAGGACTATTCTTCACTATCAACTCACGGACCTGTTTAGCTCGCTTGCTAGGCTTAGGGAACGCCCCCATACCATGGGCCTCGTCAAGTATGATCATGTCCCAAGAAACCTTAGGTAATTTATGTATACTCTCGTAGTTAATTACTACTATCTCATACTCAGCACCAAGCAACACAAAGTCAGACTGAATACTGCTTATAGCTTTCTTTTTAGTAATAAACAAAACAGACCTTACATTCATTTGGTCAGCTATACTAAGGGAAGTAAGTGTCTTCCCCGTTCTAACCTCCATAGCCAAGTAAACAAATCTGTTTACTTTGAGTACCTCACAAGCCTTGTCAGCTATATTTTTTTGGTAGTCTCTTAAATCAACCATATTTTTTTCTTAAAATTTCTCTAACCTCATGAGCATACTCAGAGGCCTCTGTTATATTCTTGTAATCACTCTCACTGAGAACAACCTTAGACTCAATCCTAACGTCATTCATATAAATAAAGTCCTTACCGTTAGTAGTTATGCCTTTTCGCCTTACAGCTACCTTGTACCTATTCATAATAGTAGGCACAAGGTAAACCTGGAAGTCATTGTCTATACACCACTTAAAATTTGAGTGTCTCGTCTTCTCTTTCTGTGTTATCATTTTTTGTGCTGAATATAATCCATCGTCCTAAACTAGTTCTACCCTCTATAACCTTTACGCCTTTCTTGAACTCCCCAAAACTAACTAACCACTTGTAAAAAGTTGTTCTTGAAATAGTCATCTTAGCCTTTGGAGCAAAGTCCGGATTGTCGGCTATAAAGTCAGAATGAAGATCGTCCTTGAATATTTTTTTGTCGTAAACAATTAAAGGATTAGGCTTCGTGCCCTCTACCAAACCTAGCCACTCAATAAACTCATGCCTAGTATTTTGGGCCAGCTTTCTTACAGAAAGGTTCTTAAAATCACACTTAACAAGGCCTTCCTTCAAGTAGTACTTAAGATTGTTAATCATGTAATTGTCAAACATACACCATTCATCCGCGGTCCACTCTTCGAAAAACCTCTTGCCAAACTCGTCCACAGGGGTATAGTCCATGTTATAGTGTTGCATAAACTCAAGCTCCCACTTCCTTCTAGCGAATGAATTACCCTTACCACTTATAGCATAGTTAGTAGTAATAACAATCTTAGGGGAGTACCTAAAAGGCACCGTAATAGCATTCTTGTTTTTCTTCTCTATGGTTATTCCTTCGGTAATAGCAGAGAACAAGCGCTCAAAATTAAAGCCCTTTTTAACGTCATCAAAAGACATTACCTGCGTGTCCGTTGTTATGGTTTGGTACATAAAGTTTTGATCAAAAGAGAATGTCTTACCGTCTATATAGGACACTTTTTTCATAGCTGAAATACCCTGAACAAACAATCCCTTACCTGTACCACCCTCAGGGGTTTCACTTATAACCTCATCATTTAATATCACAGAGGGGCAAAACCCAGGGTCCTTGTAGCCGCTAAGAAGAAAACCTATAGTAGACTCCAAAGACTTTATTCTTTTATCATCACCTCCTGATAGGTTGGACACGAAACGTTTAAAGTCACACTCTAAATCGTCACAGAACACAAAGTCCCTGTTTATCACCTGGTCACTCCATACGTAACCATCTAGGTCCACATAGTCTATTGGCTCAATCTTATCCTTGGTAACCCTTAAGGCGCAGTTCTTAAAGTATATGTGAGAATAAAGCTTAGTGTCTTCCACGAAGTGTATATTAACCGTGTCCAAGAAAGAAAGAAAATCCTCCTTAAAAAACCTAGTCTTGTCAGCAAAGAAGTTATACACCGACAGGTCATCAAACGCAAACAAATGATTAAGCGTGAAGTCTTTTACCTCCTCCTCACTAGCCTTATTTATTAGGTTGTTGGACACCCTAACGAATTCATACTTTTCGCTGTCATGAGGGGCGTACTTATAAAACCCATTCAGCTCTAGGAATTCCTTGAAAAGATAGTGCACTATATTAATCGTTCCCTTCTCGCTCTTCGTCCAAAACCTAGAGACATTAGAGTCCTTCTCTATGTTTTCTAGTACAGTATCAACCGCCTCTTCATTGAGGTCCAAGTTACGCAGGTCTTTCTTTATTTCGCTAGAGGACGCGCCATTATTTATTTTCTTTCTTATACGGTGTAACTCTTCTTCGTCCTCGTAAAACTTTGAGCCATGAGCGGCCGTGTTTTTGTAAGCAGAATCTATAGTGGTCTTAATCTCAGACATAGGGAAAGACGACGACTCCATGCGTCCTATTATATACTCAGACAATGACCGGCTAACCCCAAAGTCATTAAAGGCCGCCGCAAGTATAAACACATTAGTGTTTCTCTCACCCTCAACTAGTCCGTACTCCTTCTCCCACCAACGCATAAGCCTGTCTACAATTCTGTTCTCATTGGTAACAGGTATAGTGTAAAGTGCCTGAGTCCTGGTAATCTCCTTTGACTCAAGCTCAGCCATCTCAGTCCAAACCTCGGAGTCCATATTTATATATAGGTCCGGGTCATAAGACTCATAACATACACGGCTAATATTTTTAGATGTAACATCAAAAAAATCAGAAGCAAAGTGATCGTTTAAGGCGTCGAAGTATCTCTTATGATTGTCAGCATCCTCAGGTATCTTTACAATAACCTTAAGCCCATTGCCACTAGGTGAAACAAACACAGACAAAACATATGGGTCACTAGACATAGAGGCCTTGTCCGCTAGCATCTGATCAGTGGTCTCATAGCCATCAAAGTCTAAACATATTAGACCGCTGTGCTTTATTAAGGCGCCGTCAGCCCTCTTGTTAAACTCACCAGAGAAACATATAGCAGGCAACTCCTTCTTAAGTTCATTACGGGCCGTCTTGTCTTTCTCTAATCTTATCTTAGAAATAAGTTCAGCATACTTGCCGTCCTTAATCCTATCCAAGACAAAACTAATGTCCCTAAAGAAAGGCGTAGACGTGTCCTTTATATTCTTAAATATAGTTACCATGATTAATAAAAATTAGCGTTCTTAAGTAATTTAACTGCATTCTCTAGCTTAAAAAAAAGCTCCTCCCTTTTCCTGTCCGTGTCCAACACGTCGAGTAATTCGTTAAACCTAGCGTTCCTTTGCTTATATTCCTCGAACCTAAATTTTATCTCATTATTTTCTTTCCTTAAAACCTGAACCTCAGACATGAATATATTTGGGGTCAAATTATCCTCCATCTCAACACGATCAAGTTCCATCTTTTTGTCGTATATCTCCCTGAAGTTATTATACACAGTCATGAAGTACTTGTCCTTTTCATACGAAGGGAAAACCTTAGCTGTGTAATGAACGACCGTGGCGTGGTGTCTCCTCATGTGTTTGCCAATCTCCTTCAAAGAGAATGGAGAGTAGTCCCTGGCTAGCTTCGAGTATAAACATCTAGCCTTAACAAACTTTTCTTGACGGTCCCTTTTTGATAACTCAACGTCGTAATAAGACACGACGAAGTCTTCTATTTCTTGTAGATTTATTGCCATGATTAAAATAAATTTAAAGAAGTAAGGGGCCGAAGCCCCTTCTTCTGATTAGATTAAATACTTAAGTCCATCTGAGCTAATACAGCCTCAGCCTCCTTATTAGCGTCCCTTGACGCTAACGCATTCTTAGTGTCATGAGACACAGAAACGATCATCTCGTTCTCCTTCGCCGTGAAAGGCTTACCCAAAGAAAAAACTGGTACGGTCCACTCGATGTTTCCTTTCTTCATCTCCTTAAAAGAATCAATGTGGATCCACTTATTGTAGACCTCTTCACCGCTCTCCTTAACGAAGTCACTCCATGCACTAACAACAGAGCCCTTGAAGGCTAGGTTTATAGGCGTGCCGTTATCAGCAACACCGTACACAGACTTGTGAAACTTACCACCCAAAGAAAGAACCTTAGGTTTAATCTCACTGTAGATGCCCTCTATTAATTTACCACCCTTAAAAGAAGAGACGGTAACCGGTTGGCTACTTATGTAAGCAACCTCATTAGAGTAAATCTTACTGCCGCTTTCAGAGTGCCACCCTTTAATAGTACTAAACTCACAGAACATAGAGAACTTAAAAGGCACATGCTGTTGCGCATTCCCTTTTTCTTGCCTCTCGTCGTTGTCTTCAATACCTTCAACAGCGTCGTTGTCCCAGTACTTTAGACACTTGTTGCCTGAGTCCCACTCCATCCAGTGCTTTGCCGGCTTCAGGCGTTTAACATTCGATTCATTGTTTGGTTCATGACTAATTCTTGCCATAGTATAAAAATTTAAAATACGGTGAAACATGCCGTCACCGCGTCGGCGAAATTATAAAAGTATTACTCCCTCTTCGTTCTTCTCGTAGCCGTCATAGCTAAGGACCTCTCCTGTCTCAAGGTACCTCTTCCACTTGTCTAGCGCGTCAACATAAGCCTCTCTGCCGGCCTCAATACGGTCCTGCCTAAGCGTGTAGGTCTGTACTGAGTAAGGCGGGCTAGTCTCGATCGCCGTGAAAACAAACCTATCGGTATCCACACCTAGCACGTCGCAATAAAATGCGGCCTGGATGTGGTAACCATACTTATAGACGTCATTCAAGAAACCCTTTGGTGTGTTGTCCCTACACGTTTTAGGGTCGCTTATGAATCCCAGTGCCTCATTGTAGCAGTCAGGCCTCACCTTAACAAGAACCCCATTTATTTCAGAGTAGTAAGACATTTCCTTGGCGCCCTGATTAAAGTACACAGCCTTATCATTAGCATTGAAGTTCTTCATTATAGCCTCCTTTATGTCTATAGTATCCTGGTCGATTAACTCCCGGCCATTGGCCTGCTCCATGTACTCAGCATACAACTCCTTACCTGCATTAGTGCGCTTATTGATCTTGGGTATTAAAAAATAATCCTTGTCAAAATTCTCTGGCTCTAGTATAGCTGTATGTATTAAAGTACCAAGACTCAGTGACTTTGAAAAGAAAGGCGGCTGATGTATGTAGTGATACACAGACTTCTTACTTATAGTCTTAAGTGCGGAGCTACTTATGTGCTTTCTCTCCCCGTGGTACGACTCGTTAGACTCTATTTTTGCTTCCATAACTTAAAAATTTCTTTAAATGCGGGCGCGTCATTGCTTAACTTAGACAATGCAGACATAAACCTTTGGTTCCTGAACTTTCTAATACCCGCCTCAAGGCCATGGTTTAAAAATTCATGGTACATCTCAAAACTAAGCTCAGTGTAAATATCCGTAGCGGTAGATAATATAAAAAAATTACCGTCCTCTGAACAAAACTTAAGTCCCTTATATATTACAGCCTGAGAGTCAGTCTCGTCTAGTATGGCTACACCACGTATAGCCCTTACCTCATTGTAAATATCTCTTAATTGTCTCATATGCACACAAATGTATAATAACTATTTGGTTGACGCAACTTTTTTCCAGTTAAAATTAGTTTTCCTACCTAAATCCATCCTAAGTACGTACTTGTCGTAAGCCTTTGCGGCCTCCTCCTCAGTCTTGTAAGTACCCAACTCAAGCGCCGTTCCTTTTATGTATATCCTGGCGTAGTAATAATTCCTACCACCAAACTTTCTAAATGACACTCCCTTATACTTACTCCCTTTTTTACTCATATTTATTTATTTATTTGAGTCTCTCATAGAGATTAAAACCGACATTTCCGACACACCCCAGTGTTTATAGGGCTTAACAAGTGTCGATTTAGTGTCGATTTACAGATCTTATGTCGACATTGCTCCATTTTCCAAGCTTAATACTTGTTGGAACTAAAAAATCTATTCTTTTTTTCCATCGTTTGTTCATCCTATCCCTAATAACCCACACCCCATTCATTGGCCCGGCATTTTCGACACAGACATAGGTGCCCATGGTAAAACCTATCTTCTCAAGGTCCCTGGACACAGCAATGATCCTATGTTTTAATGGGTCATCCACGTCTATTACGAAGCCTGTCGCTGTTATGTTTGGTGTGTCATCAGTTTGGCCTGGGACCGCGTGATAGATTGTACCTACCACGCTTACCCATATAGCCATTAACTTGAACATTTTACCTTATTAGGTTTAGCACGTTCTCGAACATTTTTGCGTCCTTAAAAGACACAGACTTACCGTTCTTTTTGATCGTAGCCACGTCCTTGCTGAACTTAACCGTAACATCTTCGTTTATACGTAACTCAAAGCCAGTGCTTTCAAAGAACGTTTTAGTCTCAGTGGTTATGCTAGGCTTAGCTTCACTATCAACACGCTTGTAGCTTGTTCTACGTGGGGCCATTTTACCTTCTCTTACGGCCTTCTTAAGCGCATACTCATTCCTTATATAGTCATTAGAAAGGTCAGCGATCGCAGTCAGCTTCTTACTACTGGACCAAGCTAAGTGGTAATCATTGTACTTTTCACTCTTGTTTTTAATCGTGCCCGACAGCCTTAAGTAGTCAACACATAACGTATGCACGTTAAGTATTTTTCCTAGTTTGTAAATGTTCGTGTGTGGGTTGTTTTTTACGAACCCTTTGATCTTCTTAATTGTTTGATAAGTTACCATGATTTTTCTTGAATTAAATTAGTAAATAAATTTTCGTTTCTATTTTCGAACCACTTAATGGCCCTGTTGTAATACAGCTCCCTGCCTGGGTCTGTCTCCATCTCTCGCTCCTTGTCGAGCAAGTAGTTATACATAGTCAACTCTAGCCTGTCTAGGTCAACCTTCACCCCGCTTACACGGTTCTTTACAGTGCCCCCCTGCGCAAATACTACGCCGCGGAACCAACTTGGTAATAATTCTCTTACTTCCATACGTTCACTAAATAAGTGTTTAAAGTGTTAATATTAACGCCTAACGTGGCGCCCGAATCAAAATACTCCGACAAAAACGCGTCGACGTAAACCATTGGCATCTCACACTCCCGAGAGATGCTTATTATTTTGTTTATCATTTCCATATAGTTCTTTTAAAACCTGGGCCCTAAGAGACCCAGGCAATTCATTTATATCTAATACCATCTCGTTCCTGAAAGACTCCCTAAGAGCCTCATGGTAGGTGTCATACACTATGTACTCACCGGTGTAATGCTCACACAGTATGCTATCTGTGGCGGGATCAAAAATTACGTACTTACTTAACATTCTCATAGCACTCAATCTTTGTAACCCCTAGCACTCCCGCCAGGGAGAAAAGGTCAAAAAATTTATCACCCTTGAATGTGATCTTTAGTATGCCGTCTCTCTCCGTGTAAAGGTGTGGCACCTCCTTTAATAGTACGCTCATAACCTTTGCGATCTCCGTGTAATTGTACCTGGATTCCTTGGTGTTTATAAAATAGTCCGTCATGATATTTTTTTTAATATGTCCTTTAATCTATTAACCATTAGTGTGTTGTGGCTCGTCTGCTTTGCCATGTCGATACAGAAAAAATAAGTTCCTCCTTAATTTCTTCGTTCAATTTAATTAGCTTATCTAGTGTAAGCTCTCCGGATTGGCTCATGCGCTGTGCATCAAAGCCTAAAATGTAAAGTAATTCGTTCATAACTCTATTATTTCTGAATGCTCGCCCGTCATCGCTATTGACTGGGCCTGATCGTAATTGTTTGTGTAATATGTTTCGTCCAAAGACTCGCCTCCATGATAGACGTTCACCTGGTACCTCATAGCTCTACGTTTAATTGGTTCATGTAGTCTGTCTGTCTGCCTGTGTCTAACAGGTAGTCTCTCCCGTTAACTAGTGACACATGCACATAGTCCGCACCGTCACTGTTAACCATTTTTTCTAACACATACGCAATCTCTTGCTGTGTCATGTCCTGGGGTATAATTGTTTTTAGTATCATGTCGTCAATTACTATCATTATATTGATTTAAACGCCTTTGTGTTGGTAATTACTACCACCATTAATGTAGTTTATTAGTCTTATGAAATTAATCACGTCCTTGTTTTTTGACTCACTAAGCGCCGCTAAAAGCTCATCTGTTCGGTCAGACATTTCATATGTATTGCTAGTGTGTGTCTCCCACAAAAACCTATTTAACGCCCCCCAATAAAGGTCACCTTTCTTCGGGTGCTTTGCGCACTCAATAACCTCCTGCCTTATGGACTCACGCTCCTCCAGGTCCATGTGTATTTCTGCTATTGCCCTCATGATTTCCTATCGTTTAGCGCCTTAAAGTGTTTGTACACCTCAGGGATGTGTTTCTTGTAGTAAGGCTGTGCGTACCTAATTTCTTCCCTTAACTTCTTAGGGTCATTGATGTGTGGCCATCTTTCAAAGTCCACACTCACCTCGTCTATAAAATCCTGGGCCGTCCAGCCCTCCCATATATGTCTACTCATGACTCTCTTTCTTTTTTAAAATAATTTATCTAACACACAGTCATAAACAAAATCTCTCTCTTCGTTTACCTGGTCCAGTTCTACCTCAGTTAATGGCTCACCGTCTATCTCGGCGTAACATATGTACGCGTCACAAAAGTCCGGGTAGTCCGTAGTATCAATGCCGTCGACGTCAATACTTGTAAGCTTGCTAATGTCTACCATAATTTTTCTTTTACTAAATTTAAAATACTTTCCCTTGCCTCAGTGCTTAACAGCCCCAGGACTTCCCTATCGTACTCGCTAGAGTATACGCTCTCGATCTCAAAATCTGATCCGTCTGCCGGGCTAAAGTAGTCACCGGCAAAGCCCGTCGTTTCTTTTACATAGACACGCAATTCCAGGTTGCCTATCTCTACTGTTTTATTATGATCTATTACCATCTGATTAAAAATATGTAGATTAATACGTTTACTATTACTATTGTTGTCATTGCTAGGTACATGAGGCTCGTGACGTGAGCCTCCCTATACATTTTAATTATTTCCTTCATACTAATACTGGGTGTGTGTAATTGCCGTTAGGTAATTTAGCTAGGTTCTTATAAACATTGCCGTTCTTTAGTGTTACTGTGTACACCTCGTGGCCCATGAAACGGTCCCACTGTATTTGTGCATCCACTACTTTTGTTTTATCTATTGCTCCCATAACTTAAAAATTATTTCTGTCCCTTACTACCTCCCATATGATCGCCTGGTACTCAAAGCCCTTAAGGCCTACCCTCTTAGCCTCATCCAGGGTGATCGCCTCTATCATGTCGTAACGCTTAGGCGTTAACCCCGTGTCGATCGTCTTGCCAAAGCATGCCCTAAGGTGCCACACGTCTACCGTCACACGGGCCGGATCTAGCCTGGCAATATTCCTAATAAACGCATAGGTCTTGCGCGACACGTCTGTTATGGTCCTGTTACCTTTAGCTATCTCAAAGGCCTTAAACTTGTTGGTATTGAAGGTACACACCTTCACGTACTCAGGCAATAGACCTTCTCTTACCGCATTGAGCACCGTTTCAGCGTCAATTATATTGCGCTCCCACTTGTTTCTAGGGCTAAGCGCTGAAATTACGCCGGCCACTTGCTCAGCAGTAAAGTGATCCCCAGCTAACTCGTTACATATGTCGCTGGCATTGTAGTACCACTGTTTACCGCTCTCAATTTGGTCCTGACTAGCCAGGTCAAAGTACATGCGTAAATTTTCCCTGATTTTCTTTGCCATGTAAGGCGTAATGTCTTTTAATTTTGCCATGATTTTAGGTATTGTGGGGCCGGTTAGGACCCCTGGTTAATTCTATTTATTATACTTTTTAGCTCGGTCATGCCCAATAATTCAGGGTAAAGAACCCCGTCATATAAGCCGCAAAGCATGTTGTGTAGGCCCCAGTCTGAGCTGTCCATGGCCTGTTCGATCAAGCCCCTAACCGTCCTTAGGTCGGCGATCGTAAAAATCTGATGTCTGTTAAAGTGTTGCATATGTTAAAAATTATATGATTCCTGAAGGTATATTTTTACGCTTTCTTTTAAAACGTCCATGCTCATTGACGTGCTAACTAAGCACCCACAGCAATCATGGATGTGTCCACAAGAATACCCCTGTCCATAAGGATATCTATTGTCCTGGTTGTACCTTTCAATAAAGGCCTCAATGGTTTTGATCCTGTTTTTTGTCACCCTCCCATTGATTTGTCTCACCGACGTATACGATCCGTAATCGTCGTCTTTAAACGGCTTAAAATTATTCATGCTAATAAATTTAATGTTAGATACCATGCAAGGTTTCGCTCCTTGGCCGCTTCTAGCGGTAAGCCCGTTGGCACATGGTTAGTTAGTTTTGTAGCCCGCTGTCGATACACTCGGAACACACATTAAGGTCTTTATCTCCCACCCTAACCGCCGATAAATTGGCAGTCTGTATGAACCGAACACGTTACGCATTTGGCTTATTCTAGTCAGTCCTAACACACACCCTAACTGATATTATCCAAGTCACTCGGCACTCTTTATTGCCCTTGACACCGCTACGTTGCACGTATTGGGCGTTACCAAGCCTTGGTTTTCATTATAGGTGTGTGTCAGTATGTCAATGAACGTTTCGATCGTTTTGATACAGCAATGATACGGCGGGTATCCTGGGCCCAGTGAAATTATTCGATTAAAATGTATTTTGTTTCGACGAATGGTATTCAAGCTTCGATTATCGGTATTGTTAATTGTTGTTAAATGTTATGTTGTTGATTGTCAAGTTGTTACGTTTATCTGTTGTTGCTGATCCCTTTACTGACGGGGGATGTTGTTACTGGTGTTATTGTCCACCTGCTTGTGTGTTCCTATCTCGCG
>Ga0209037_1000102_pt1 | contig 24683 bp, 9 predicted proteins | sample SaaInl25SG_5_DNA_FD_188225 | JGI IMG/M metagenome (GOLD analysis project Ga0209037, IMG submission 188225) | Marine microbial communities from expanding oxygen minimum zones in the Saanich Inlet - ESP_125SG_5_DNA (SPAdes) (version 2) | ecosystem: Environmental > Aquatic > Marine > Intertidal zone...
GAATGATCATTCCTCGTGCGCCTTGACCAAAGGGATCTGTGTCGCCGTCCCAAGAACCGCCAGCTCCGCCTCCTTGAGACGTAACGCTTGAAAAAACACTGTTACCGCCTCTGCTTCCTCTACCTGGATAAACTCCTGCGGCTCCGCCGGCTCCAACAGTAACCGGATATCCAGTTCCAGCACTAACAGGAAATGCACGATTATAAATGACGCCGCCGCCGCCCCCAGCGCCGCCCCAGTGTGTTCCTCCTGAGCCGCCGCCGGCTACTACTAGTATTTCAACAGTTCCTGTAAACGTAGGAGTAAATGTGTGATTGCCAACGGTGGTAAACATATGTGATATACCGTTACTGGCTCTATTACCATTATTTCCAACATATCGTATTTGTTGACCGCCTGTACCAACAGTACCTTTACTTACTCCTGTAATGGGATTCCAATTACCATCTCTATAATGTTCTAACAAGTTCATTGCTGTGTTGTAACGTAACATTCCGTTAGTAGGAGAACCTGGTCTCTCAGCCGTAGACCCTGACGGAAGTATTAGATTAGAGAACGTGGTATTTTGGAGTATGGCCATTATCTGTTACCTTTTAAAACTTTTATTTCTTCGCTTAATGTTTTAACTGCTTCAATTAAATATGCACTTAGTTTTGTATAATTAATACCATTTGGCTTGTTATCTTTGTATGTAACAAGATTTGGTAACACTTTTGCTGTTTCTTCTGCAATTAAGCCAGCTTCATTTCTGCTACTTCCGTCTTTACGATCGTAAGTAACACCCGCTAGTTGTAGCACTGCATCAAGTGCATTTGTAATAGGATTTACATTTTCTTTATATTCAATACTTGATGTTTCTGTAATTGTTGTAAATGTACCAGCTGCTGCTGTAGATGCTCCAATAGTTGTACCATTAATGTTACCACCGCTAATTGTTGCTGTACTTACAGAAATAGCAGTAGTAGTTAATAATCCTGTAGATGGAACAAAATTTAATTTAGTATTAGAAACACTTAAACCAGTAATAGTGCCAGTAGTAGCATTAGCAAGTGCTGGATAAAAAGTAGCACCATCTGAAACAGTATTTGTTATAGATAGACCAGGATCTCCAAAAGTTAATACGCCGCTACCGTCTGTTGTCAACACTTGATTAGCAGTTCCATCATCTGCTGGTAATGTAAGAGTTACATTAGAAGCAACTGTGCCGGGTGCTCGTAATAGCACATAGTTAGACGAATCGCTGTCTGCAAATCTAATACCTGACTGTGCATTTGTTTGGATATCTGAAACTGTCTGGACAACTCCTGTTCCGTCTGGTGCAAATATAATATTTCCATTTGCTTCTATTGACGAAAACGTGTTTGTTGATGTAGAGAGGCTTCCTAGTACCGGTCCTCCAACTCTTCCTGATGATACTTTTCTTGGCATGATTTAATTCCTTACGCTGTTGCGGTTTCTATACCGTACACCATCACTGCTGTATTAGCTGTAGATGAACGTGCATAAATTTGTCTACTAGCATCAATTACTATACCAGTTCTTTCTAGTACACCGTTTGGTAGTATTGTTGTTTCGTATTCTAAGTAGTCATCTGCGGCTGGCAATAATGCGCCAGTAGCGTCTGTTTTTGCCACAGCTAATCTAATTGTGATGCTAGTTGCGTTTTTATTACAGATACTTACAGTTGCTACAGTAAATGTGTTTACTGGTACAAGATACACTCCTGTATATGTTGTTGCTGCTAGATCTGCTGATCCTAGTATTCCGTTTGCCATTTTTAAATCTCCAATTTAAAGTTATCTTAAGAAGTAGTTGTATGCTAGTGGTAGTCCGAGTACCGTGCCGCTAAACACTACGTTTGCATTTATATTTAGCGGAGTTCCGCTTAGTGTTGTTATAGTATCGGAGCCAACAAATATGTCGCCTGCTGTTACTGAGTTAACATTTAATACTGCGCCGCCGCCGCCAATTTGTGATTCAATAAAGGCCTTTACTGCTCGCTGTGTCGGTACAACATTGTCACTGTTTGCTGTAAAGAACGGGTCTGTACTGAATTCGTTAACGCTTGCTGAGTTACCGCCTAGTGTAACTTCGCCCAGTGATAGTTCTTGTAGACCTGCAATATTAAATGCGTCAGCATTCAACGTTGCAACACCTGTGCTCTGTTCAATATTAAACAAATCACCAACTCTAAAGTTACCATCTTGGTCAGTAGCAGTAAAGAATACTCGTCCGCCGTTGAAGTCGTTAGTTTCTTTATTTTGGTCTGGTGCATTTGCTGGTGCATTTGGATAGTTAGTTTCTATAAATCCGCCAGTACCGATATCTAAGAAATCATGTCCTGTTAATCTTGTTTGTGAGAATCTAATACGCATCTCAACAGCATCACCGTCCGGTAAATCGTCTTCTACTGGAATAGCCGGCGATATCTGTAAGAATGTTGTATAGCTACCATCGTTAGTTCCTAAGAAACTTACAGTGTTAACTAACTTAAAGAATTCTCCTGGTAAATTTGCAAATTCAATGTTTGATCCGTTTACTGGACGTTCAGTCATTCTACGTACAGCAACAAATGATCCTGCTTGAGGGAACAATGCACTACCATTTGATGCCTGGGCATTAATTTCCGCGCTTGCACTTGTAAATCCTGTACCTCTGTTTACAAAAGTTGGATTTGCTAATGCACCGTTGCCAATTTGCGGTGTAAACACTACATCGTCAACATTATTAGGATCGGTCACTGTTACAGTTGGTACAGTTGTGTATCCACTACCTGGTTCAATAATCTTAACTTCAAACACTTGTTCATTTGCAACATTTGCTCTACCTTTAGCAGGAGTATTAATCTTAGCAACATTACCGCCAGTACCTGCTGCATTAGGAAGTATTGCAAATTTGCCTTCTTGTGCAGGATTACCAAATGCTATTGCATTGTAGCCGCCTGTTACAGTAGTTGATAATGTATATGCCTGCCAGTATATACCATCATGACTATATTGGACTTGATCTGTATCATCTGATGTAATAACAAATGTACCTTGGCCATATGCTAGTCTACGTTCTATAACTGGTAGTGGGAGTGTCAGTGCATTATCATACCATGTAACACCATCTAGCGAGTACATAATACCATTTGTTCCACCTAGTGCAACAAACTTGCCGTTACCCCAAACAATATTCGTTACTGCTGCAAATGCTGCTGGAGCCGTTACTGCGGTCCATGTAACACCATCTGCCGAGTATGCAGCACTTGTTGTACCTCTATCAATAGCAATAAACTTACCTGCGCCGAATGTCATTTCGTTAAAGCCTGCTGCTGGCAATGCTGTGCTTGTTATACTCCAAGTTGCTCCGCCGTTGTCTGAGTATGCAACATCTCGATCTTGGTCGCTTATTACAACAAATCTTGCTGTAATATCACTAATTTGTCCAAATGCTACATTATTCTCTCCCGATGTGTCAAGTCCGCCCGGAAGATTACTTGTTAGCCATGTATCTACGTCAGTTGAATATGCAACAGTATTATCACCGTCTGCAACTACAAGTACAGTACTTGGTCGAAATGTACTCGATCCGTCATCTAATAGTCCGTCGGCAATGCTTGAATAATTGCCGCCTGGCAGTGTAGGCAATACTTCAGCTGTCCATGTACTACCGTCAACACTTACTGCACCGTTAGTGCCTGCGCCTACAGCAAGGAATTTACCTGCTTGTCCAACACCATTAAAGTCAAATTCAACTATTGCACCTGTTGCACTGTTTAATGATAGCAGTGTAATAGTAATGTCGTTTGCAGTGCTTGCTCCTCCTACTAGTGTACCTGCAATTGTTAGTTCGTCTAGTCTAGAATAACCTGTACCTGCTGCGTTAACAGTAAGATAGTATTTGCTTCCGTTGCGTGTTACATCAAAAGTTGCGCCTGCACCGCCGCCACCGGATGCACTTATACCAGTATACTGCGCCGAAGTTTGAACGTATTCTGCATCATACCAAGTAGTCGATGTTGGCATTGTGATTGCTGCATTACTGTTAGTCGGTGCAGCAATAGTAATTCTAGGTTCAATCTGGTATGTTGAACTTGAGTTAGGAGCAACAATAGGTGTTCCTGGAACAACGTGATCCCAGCCTGCAACACCGTCTGTTTCTCTAACAACAGTTGCTTCTTTAGTACCAGCATTGTATGTATCAATAATGCCGTACTGACCGATGCCAGCTGCACCTATGATGTAAACCTTCATTCCAGGATATGCACTCGACAAGTTGCCGTCTGTAGCACTTAGGAATATACCTGTAGTACTTCCACTTTGTGCAACGTTACTAGTAAGTAAATATCCGCTACCGCCTAGTGGCACATCAGGATCTGCGTCTTGGTCAATATACACATAGTTAAGGGCGCCGTCACGGAATTCGTCTGCAACTAGTACTTCGTTTATACCAGGTCCAAATATATTAAATGTTGCTTCTGTATAGTCATTACCAGCATGATTAAATTCTACATTAAGTAGCTGAACGTTGTCAACATTTACTTTGCTTATAGTAGAATTGTATTGTGTTTTATTATCTACAATAGCTGTTACTGGAGTTTCGTCTGGATCAACACCTGTTGCTACTGAACCAAAATCACCGTATGAGTTGTTACCGTTAGTTGCACGTATGCGTCCGCCAGTTTCTGCTAGGTAACCTATATGCGAGTAGTATGTGAATACAGATACAAGTTCTGCTCTACCGTTGTTAAGAATATGAGCGCCAATACCGTCACTGATAACTTGTGTAAAGTCATTTGACACCATTGAGTCATTGCCGCCGTTATGTAGTGCACCGTCAATCTTCTGTCCTGTTGCAGCATTACCGAATGTAGTAACACCTTGTATGTATGGAGAACGTGAAATAATCCAAGTACGGAAATCGTCTGGTCCCCAGCCTGGGTCTAATGAACAATATGCGCCAGCACTTACTTTGCTGTAACCATAAGTGTTTTCAGGTAGCAGTTGTCCGTTCAAGCCTTTCAATGAGCAGTTTCTTACACCAGTAGCATCACGCAAGTAGAACATGTCTTCTTCTTGTGATCCTGTTACTGCGTTGTTATAGAAACGTGCAACATATCTTGATTCGTAATTGCCTGGATACATTAGATCATACTTTAATGCATCAATATAGTAATCTACATCTCTTAGACATAGTGTTTCATCGTATGTATAGTTTTCCCAAATGCTGCCTTCTGCTGCTGCGGCAATCTGTACATCAATCCATGCACTTACTTCAGCTTTAATAAATGCTCTGTTGCGCTCTAGTTGTAACATTGCGTAGTATGCGTTTTGATCATTTGTTTGACATACGCTACCTTCGTTGGTTGCGCCAAAGATAACTGCATCAATAATTCTAGCACTTGCTGTTATTCTAGAAATAGCTGTTGCATCACTTGCAACATTTGCTATTGCTTCTGTAGTCAACGCATTTGTTATAGCATCTCTAGTGATTGTTTTTTGATTTCCTGTATAAACTTCAATAGCAGTTTTACGTAAGTATGCGTGTGCTGCTTTTAGTGTTCTATAGTTACTGTTTACTGCGAAGTCAAATCTAACTGCTTCTAATATCTTACGGATATCTCTTATACATTTAATTTGAAGATATTTAACTTTTGTTACTCCAGATTGTGTCGAAGTTGCACTCGGGAACACTGCATTAGATGCTCCAGATCCGCTGTTACAACTTACTGTAATATTTTCAATATTAACTACATCACCTGCTGATAATCCGTGAGTGCCTGTAGTTACTATGGCATAACCAGTAGCATTATCATACACAAAATTAGTTACTGCTAATACAGTTCCATTTGCTTTAGTAACTGTTCCTCCGCTAACATATGTATGAACTAAAGAATGTTTGCCTACATATATACGGAATTGAGTAGTCGTCAACGATGTACTGTCAACTGCCCAGTCAGTATGCCAAGCAACAACATTTAAATCATCTATAACATTTTGAATAACAGTATCTTCTGCTGCTATAAGTGCATTACTAGCAGCAATCAATGCTGTAGTCGAGTTAACACCGTCTGCTAGTGTAGGATTAACTAGTGTAGTTGTATCGCCCACTGCATCTGGACCATTAGTAATAATATCAACAATATCTTCTATGTTGTTTGCAATTTCAGTAATACTACCTACATTACTTGTTAGCGTTTGTGTAACAAGAGCTTGTTTTGGTGATGCTACAGTGGTATTTCCTGCAACACTTTGGGCTGTAGTTTTTAAGTAGTTAATTGCAGCAATTGTTTGTGTCTTGATAGAAGCTGGTAGTTGATCGAATGTTTCGTCGTCGCCGTCCCAATATGCTAAACCAGTAATAACTGCTAAACTGTTGCCACCGTATGTTAAGTCGTATACTAAGGAGTCAAGTATATATGCTGCATCTCTTTTAGTATCTGTTTTACCATATTTAAGTGTTGGATATTCTGTGTCTAGAAATGCAATTACTTCTGCAAGCAAGAAATCCTTGTTTGCTATAATATTGTCTCTAGCATTTTCTAATGCTGAAGTAAAGCCTGTAGGATCTGTTAAATATCCTGCCGACATGGTGTTTAACCCATAGTCAATTTGATATTTCATTAAGTCAACTAAACTTGAAACTTTTGTTGCTTGAGTGCTAATAGCCAGTGGCCATTCCTGACTTTGCGGCTCTACATTATTTGTAGATGCTGTTACAGTTGTGCCTGTAACTACATCACTTACAACACTTGCAATTCTATCAAATGTTGCTACTGTATTTGGTGTGTCTGATTTTGGCGTAACTGCTTCGCCTGCAAAGATTGCAGTAGAACGTAGTTCGTCACCTAGTATAACACAATATGCCGGTACTCTAATTGGAAGTACTTCTCTGTGTTCGCCTGTTGAAATCTTAATTGTTGTGTGCGCAATTTCTCTTTCGGGAATGTCGTTAGCACTTTGCGAAGCAATAGCTGTAGTGATAATGCCTACTAGTTCAGCAAGTCTTGTGTATGCTCCTGCTTCGACTTCTAATAATTCGTTAGTGTATTGATCAACAATTGCTACAGAATCATCTGTTACATTTTGGTATATTGTAGCAGGCGCTTCATTTTTAAGAACTGCGTCAATTAGCGTTAGCATATGTCCATATGCTGCTAAACTTACATCTTTTTCGTCACTAAGTCCAGGATAAAAACCCGAACCTTCTTGCTCAGATGCAGCTGAATACGGACCGTCACCTAACAATCCTAAGATTGACTGTGCTGCTGAACGAGTTTTTAAGTTGCCGCCATGTCCTAAATCCCATTTGATCTTGTCAAGAATAATACCTACGTCACGTTTACACTTGTCTTCGCCATATGTAAAGTTTTCGTAAATGCTTCCCGGTGTTGCATTTGCAATTTGATAGTTAATAAATGAACCAACTTCTTCTTGGATAAACACACGGTTTAGTTCAAGCATGTATTGTGCATTTGGACTCTTTGGTCCTTTTTCAATCTGCTCTGCTGCATAACGAATAGTTTTAAATGGTCTGTCAATGTTGCTACCTGATTCAGGAAACGGTCTATCAATACCATGTTCTGCAACATAATATACATCTTCTATACTTTGTAAAAACTGCCATTCTGGAATTCCGGCGCCGCTTACTGCAAGTACTTGACCTTCTTTACCAACTGGTAATCTAACAGGCGCAGCGCCGCTATAGTATACTAAGTCGCCGGCAGTTGTAAGAACACTCTGTTCTGAACCAATAGCAATAACTGCCCAATACTGAGAACTGTCTGCTAAGTCTGGACGAGAACCTTCTGCTCCGCCGCCTGGCTGTACATCAGTTTCTGTCGAGTAATCATCCCCTTCTGAAATATGATACTTAACACATACATATGAGTTATCGCCATAACGTACAGTATCACCTTCATAGTATTCTTGATCGTCAATCCATTCGCCTCTCCAACGGAAGCCTTCATTTATTTTTGTCCAATATATTGCATTTGGCGGTTGCTGTGAAGTTTCGTGATCTAAAACACACACATATGTAAATCCACCTAGACGTACAACTTCACCGACTTTATAATGTTGATTGGCACTATCTTCGTTCCAGTCTCCTACAAAACGAAATCCTTCTGTAAATAAATCCCAATCAGTCTGTGATTCACTCTTATAATCACCGCCCGAAGTATATACTGTAAACCCTGTTGAATCCAGTGGCACAGTTAGAGCAGCATTTTCATATAAATCAAAGGTATTTGCATCAATAACATCAATATATAGAGTAAGTCCATTAATTTGTGTCATGCCTAGCACATTACTAATTACAATTTGTCTACCATCTTGTAATCCATGATTGGCACTAGTAGCTCTAGCAGTAGCATCTCTTGTAATATTAGTAATTACACCACTTTGTGGTCCTGGTATTACTTCAGAGTTATTAGATCTTGCGATGTATTGATTTCCGCCATAGCGTACTACATCGCCTGGCTGATAAATTCTAAACGGACTCCAGTCGTTTTCATATTGGAAGCCTTCAACAAATTGACTCCAATATTGAATATCTGTTTGAAAATCTGAAGTCGAAGTGTGCGCACTAGTACTAATCCAGACGCCCGCGCCCCAACGTACTAAATCATTGAGTTTATATCTAACACCGCTAGTCCAAGCACCTTGGTATTCTAAGCCTTGATTGAAAACATCCCAGTTTGCAATATTGGCTTCTAAGCCGTCTGCGGCAGTGGCAGATGATATATGCAATGTATTACAAACATATGTTGATCCGCCATATTTTACAAAGTCATTTACTCGATATCTAGTAGATGTAGACCAATCGCCTTGCCAATCTAGTCCTTCAGCATAGGCATCCCATTTAGCTAAATCGGCTTCTAGACCATCAGTAACGTCAACTACAGTAGCGGCAGAAGTGTGTATAGTATTGCAAATATATAATCTTGCACCGTAACTTACAATATCATTGTAAACATAATCAGTGTTTGTTGTCCAGTCGCCCTTCCAAGTTTGACCGTCACTAACTAAGTTCCATTTAGAAGGAACAATGTCTAAGTCAGTAAAGAAATCTAATTGACTTGTATGTCCTATTGTACAAATGTATGTCTTGCCACCAAATGCAATAACATCGTCTTGGTAGTATGTATTACCGGCGCTCCAGTCGCCTTTCCATACAAATCTAATTCTACCTAATTTAAATTCTGCCATTTTGTTTAACTCCGCTATTGTTATTTATCTTGTTTGTCTGTTGCATGTTATTGCATCGATTCATCGAAACCTTTCAAGTACAGCATTTGCGAAACTATTGTTCCTGAAACATTTGTCTGTTCTATTGTTACGTTTCCTTCACCGTCGTCGGTTTCAAATGTTCCGTCAAATACTACATCAGACGGAATTTTTAAATATTGTCCTGTAACTGTGTTTATCTCATTTTCAATAAAGCCGCCGACTAAAACTCTACCTGCCTGCAATTTCGTTACTTCAAGGCTTTCGCCGCCAACACTTAATCTATTTGCAAGGAATGCTGCAATAGCTCTCTGGGTAGGAATAACGTTGTTACTATCAGCAGCAAATGTCGGATCTGAACTAAATTCATTTACAACTGTGCCTGAGCCGCCAAGTCTTACGCCGCCTAGTGCTAGTTCACTTAGGCCATCTAAGTCAAAGAATTCGGCACTAATAGTAACAATACCAGTTGCCTGTTGTACACTAAACAATTCTCCTGTTCTAAAGTTACCATCTTGGTCTGAACTAACGTAGTAAACTCTGCCGCTATTTGTTTCAAATACTTCGTTTTCTGGTGCTGCTTGGAAAAACGCTCCTCCTGCATATATATCCGGATAGTTTGTTTCTTCAAAGTTACCAGTACCGATGTCTAAGAAGTCGTGTCCTGAAATTCTGCACTGACTAAATCTTTCTCGTAATGTAACTTCTGCACCATGAGGTACAACATATTCAACATCAAGTCTTGGAGATATTTGGAATCTTACTAGCTTAGTTTCGTTACCCGTTCCGTCATCGCCTAAATTTTCAACTGTTACGCCAGCAAAGTTAAACAACGTTCCTGGAACGAGTGCTAAAGGATCTTCAATACCTTCTATTTGTATTTGGACCCCAGGTCCTGGAATAGTAGTTACACCTGAGACAGTAAGAGTGTTACCTACCGGTACTATATCAGCAAAACCGTCACCTGTAATAGTAATTATACTAGACGTATTTCTGTATCCTGCCCCTCTGTTAATAAAGTCAGGCTGCGATAATACTCCGTCTGCAACTCTAACTTCTGGTAATATATCAGTTGAATTATTTGGATCTACTATAGTAGCTTCTAACGGAGCAAGTAAATCATATCCACTACCAGGATCAATAGTTCTAATTTCTGATACACTACCAACATCTATAACAGTTCTAAATTTAGCTTGAGCACCTACATTAACTTGTGCAACAGCATCAGTACTTGCTGCATTTGCTTTTACATACCAGGTGCCGTTGCCATATGTTAATGCACTCCAAATTTTTGAACTTGGCAGTGCTCGCGACGTCCAGATTAATCCGCTTTCACTAGTAAATGCTACAGTAGTTGCACTAGCTGAATCTGTTCCAATTACAAAGAAAACACCGTTTTTATATTTCATATCAGTTACTTGATAAGTAAATCCTGCCAAAGTACTTAACGTTGTAGTTACAGTTGTCCAGGCAATTCCATCAAAGCTGTAAGCAACTTCGCCGTCTGAGGCTGCTATAGCAACAAATCTATTATTACCATAAGCAACTTTACTTGGGTTAAATGTTATAGCACTATCATGTCTAGTCCAAGTTACGCCGTCTGTACTTGTAGCTGTAGCACCGTCACTTGATGATATTGCTACATATTTGCCAGCGCCGTATGTTACACTAGACCATACACTAGTAGTACTATCAACGCCGCCGTCAGTATCATTAGGAATGCTCCCTGTAGACCAAGATGTGCCATCTATACTAGATACTACTACATCAGTATCTGTTGCTACTAACACGAACTTTCCATTACCAAATACACCATCGGACCAGTTAGCTGACAACGGTAGTGCAACTTCGTTCCATGCTACACCATTCAAACTACTTGCTACTCTCGACTCTCCACTTGCTGTTGCAATAAATCTATTGTTTCCTGCAATTAAACTTGTCATTGTAGCGTTAAATGGCAATCTAACTTCAAACCAGTTTGTCCCGTCATCGCTGTATCGTGCATTTTCAATATTAGTTAATGATACAAATCTTCCGCTGCGGCCTACTCCTGTGCTAGTGAATGTTAGTATACTTGAAGTACTATCATCACTTACAGTAGTTACAGTGATTGTTAAATCGTTAGCAGGTGTTGCTCCGCCTAGCTGTGTGCCAGGAAGTGTAATTTTATCATTTACGCTATAACCACTGCCGCTATTTATTAATGTTACATCATAATCTAGACCAAACCTAGTTATATTAAATTCGGCTGCACTTGCTTCTCCGTCAAATGTATCACCAGTACCTGCTACAAGAACTAAATCTAATTCTTCGCCTACAGTAAATCCATTTGCACCAGATTCTACATCTACTTCAATTACTGTTCCAGTGTTTGCAGTAATTGTAGTAACTGTTGCTTCTGCTCCTGACGTTCTTCCTTTAATAATAAAAGGAACTTCAGGATTAGTTACAAAGTAAGCATCAAACTGCATAGTTGTGTCTGAAATTATACTATTAACCAAAACTCTTTTTGGAACATCATCTCTCCAAATTACATTACCGCCAGCAGTTACACCTGTATAACTTTCAGTAATAGTGCCAAAGGCCATATCTACATAAGTTCTGTTAGTAAACAAACTACTACTAGATGCTGCATAAGGAGGTGGAGCTAAAATTACTCTAGGTTCAATTCTATACTTAGTAGTTAAGTCAAATGCACTAACTAAAGGCGTTCCTGGAATCAAATGTTCCCATCCTGATTGATCGTCACTATCTCGCCTAACTGTAATTTCCTTTGTTGCAAAAGTAAATCCGTCTATATAGCCGTATTGACCTACTCCAGTACCTGCTGTTATAGTAACTCGCATGCCTAATATTTCAGATTCGAATTGAGTAACGTCAGTAGCAGCTAATTTTAATGTACTTGTTGCATCAAGAGTTTCTTGGGCATTACCTTGTTTACGTGTATAGTTTGCGCCTCCGCTACCGCTTGATCCGTCTGGACTTAATAATCGTAGTTCAAAGACACCACCGTCTCTAAAGTCTGTATACTCAACTTCAGCATCTGCGCCTGCGCCGACGATAGTTGCATCTGCTGATGAATAATTTTGCCCTGCATTAGAGTATTCAAAGACCTTAATCTCATCAGCTGCGCCGCCTGCAAATGCCTCTGCTACTTGCGCTTCGTCGTTTCTATTAAATGCTGCAACAACTTGTGGTATTTCAGTGTCGTCAATACCGTCTGCAATTGACCCAAACTTACCGTACGAGTTATTACCATTTGCTGCACGTATAATACCACCGTCTTCTGCAAAATAACCAATTTGACAATAGTAAGTAAATACACTTACAAGTTCTGCTCTTGCGTTATTTGTAATCCATGCACCAATACCGTCACTTAATACCTGAGTAAAGTCGTTAGCAGTCATACTCTTGTTGCCGCCAGCATGTAACGCACCGTCTACTTTCATGCCAACACAGCCGGTACCAGTGTTTGTAACGCCCTGTATATACGGAGAGCGATTTTTAATCCAAGTACGTTCGTCATTCGGTCCCCAACCCGGGTCAAGACTTACAAGAGCGCCGCCGGTTGGTTTTTGGTATAATTCAAATACGCCTGGAGGATTTAGAGTCCCTCCTAAACCGCCGGTTGTCATATCTCTTAAACCTGTTGTGTCACGCATAAAGAATAAGTTGTCAAATTGACTTCCTTTTACTGCATTAGCATATCTTCTTCCTGCAAATAATGTAGCATAATTTCCGCTATATTTAAGGTCTCTAGCAATACCGCGAAATAGTGCGTGAATATCGCTTTTAAGTTTATTTTCTGAAAAAGTTACATTTGGATGTTCATTTCTTAAAAAAGCTAAAAGTTCTTGTGTTATAAATTTCTCATTTACTAATAAAGCTAATCCTGCATTGACTAGATTTTCATCTGTGTTTTCTATATTACTGCTTGTCATTACTGGCGCATCACTGTTTCCAAGTTGAGAAAGAACATAGTTACTAAAGTCAACTACTAAGTCGACAACAGCGTTTGCTCCTGCAAAATTTGAATATGGATATACATTTGTTACTTGATCAACGAGAGCTGCTTGAGGGTCAACGACTATTTGCTCTAAAATTTGTTCTTCAGTATTTCCAACAGTTGGTGTTATAAGATTGCCTTCTAATATGTCCAGTACAAAGGTAGTAAAGTGATCAAAATACTCTTGCACATATTGAAAATCATCTTGGTATTCAGGTAAAGCTGAAGCTGCAAATACTCTAGTTGATCTTAACTCGTCACCGTTTATTGAGCAACCTGCTGGTACAACTATAGGACCAATTTCTTCAAATTTACCGGTACTGGCTCTTATAATAACTGGTTGTAATGGAGCAAAGTTATCTTCTACATACTCTGCAGCATATCTAATAGTACGGAAAGGTTTTTCAAATGTTCCTCTATCTGTATCATCAATTCCGTTTGTTGCTACAAAAACACTATCTGCATCTTCAACTAAGTCTCTCCAAAACACTTCTAAATCTTCGTTAACCGAAAGTAGTTGTTCTTCATCGCCAATGATTACTCTTGAGTCGCCTAGTGAACTGTCATCAAAAACTGTGCTTCCGTCCTGATCAAGTTGTCTATTAGGACCAAATGATAACAAATCTCCTTTACGCTCTAAAGCCGAAGGCTGTCCTGCTTGAATCAAAATATCCCAATATTCAAATCCGCTGCCATTGTCACCTGGAAAGTTTACAAAACTAGCCGTATGCTCTATATTACAAGAATACGTAGTACCTTTATAAATTACAATACTGCCTACACTATATACTGTATCTTGAGTCCATGTACCTTTCCATGCTTTTCCTGGTACTATTAATTCCCAAATATCGTTTTCGAGGTAATCTAACGTGCTGTTATCAGTAGCATAATCAGATCCTATATCTCGCAATGCAAGATATAAATTTCCGCCGCGCAAGGTAACGTCACCAGTTTTATACGAAGCATCTACTGCCCAAGTACCTACAAAATTTATGTTTCTTGATAGAAGTATCCAGTCTTCAGATGAATTTTCGCCGCCAAGTTCTGTATAAGGTTTTGAATTAGTATTATTAGTTATAGCATAATACATAAATCCTTCATGCCTAACAATATCACCTATATTATAATTTGTGTTACTGTTCCATACTCCCTCGTTTTCTGAACCAAAAAACTCTACTATAAATTTAGTGTCATCTAATACAGATCCACTTGTATGAGTTTCTATACAGCGGAATACAGTCCCTCCATATTTTACAAGGTCGTTCAATCGATATTCTGTTGATTGTAATTCTCCGCGCCATTGAACTCCTTCTCTATAAATTTCCCATAGAATAGTACTATCATCAGGAGTAGTTACTAAAATATTGCTCGATTCATGAGCAAGAACACATTTGTAAGCGTTACCATTGTATGTAACAACAGCACCAGGTGCATAATCTGTCGAACTTGACCATTCTCCGACAAAACTAGTTGTTTGGCTGAATACTGCCCAGTTATCAATATCAGTTGCAAAACTACTACTTAAATGATTTATACTACATACCCAAAGGCTGCCATTATACTTTACTATATCGCCTAGATTATAATAAGTGCTTGTAGTCCAGTCTCCGATGAAACTAAGACCATTAGTCATTACTACCCATCTAGGTTGCGGTTGCGGAGGTACCGATCCAGGAAGAATTGCATCTAAATCTGATGCAAATGCACTACTTGATACATGTCCAATCACACATACGTAACTTTTACCATTAACACGAACAACATCGTCACGTTTGTATGCAACACTGTCAGTCCATTCACCTTTCCAAGTGTACTTAAATCTTTCTAATCTAAATTCTGCCATCTTTTAATCCTTAGTATCCTGGCCCTGATATGTTTTCTGGGTATTGATAATCTTCTGAAATTCTTACAATAAATTGTCCGTCTGTTGGATCAATATAGTATGTTAATAGTCTACCGTCCCATTTAATCTGTTGGTAACGTAAGTTGTCGTATACAATATCGTGATCTGCATCAATTCCTTCAAGAAAGTCAATACCTTCTTCAAAGTCAGGATAGTTATTTTCGCCAACGCCAATATCATTTACTACCGCAGTTCCTTCGCCACTTAGCTGATCTACTCGTATTAAGAATAGCTCTCCGTCATCGTTTCGACGAAGTCCATAAAAATATCTTTTAATAAATCCATCAATGATCGAGTCTGGACTATTTCCTATATAATGACTCATTACACAATCTCCACTATACTTGCTATAACATCAACACTGTCATCGATACTTGAGCGTACTTGTAATTTATTACTAGGTGCTATAATTAATTTTTCACCTGTTGCTACTACACGTAAACTTGTATTTGCTGGTAGTAGTGTTTGTTTTAAATAGTAACCAGTAACGCTAGTATCATCTTGTAATAGTACATCAACATACACAAAGCTTTGTGTTAAATTTGTTAAACTTATACCAATAATAGTTGCACGAGTACTTGCATCAGTTTCGTATACATCTACAGGAACAATTCCTACATTATTTACTACTTTATTTTTAAATGTTGTTGCCATCTTTTTATCCTAAACCAAATACAATCTCAAATGCAAGATCTTCTGCATCTGCTCTAGAAATACCTGCTTGCGATCCCGAAACTGAAACCCAGTTGTTTCCGTCCCAAATTTCAGTACGCTGTGCATCTGTATTCCATCTCATTTGTCCAACTTCAGTATATGCCAACGGAGGCCTATCGGCGTTGCCGCCTGCTGGAATAACTAACCCATATGTTCCATCAAATTTAACATATCCATTAGTTGTTGTATCAAATGTTGTTACACTATTTGGAACAATATTAGTTATAGTATTGTCTTTAAATGCAAAATTATCAAATACAACAGAACCTGTTCCGTTTGAGTTTAATGTCAAATTAGTATTAGTAGTTGTACTTATGACATTTCCGTCTATTTCAATATCATCTATGATTATTTTTGGTGCGTTTATTCTAGTGTCGTCAATGTCTACAACAGTTGTGCCGTCAATATCAAATCTAATAATATTGTCATTAGCACCTTCAGTTAGTTCAGCAGTAACTTTAGTGTTTCCGTCTAAATCTTCAACACCTTTTAAGTTTATCCAATTAGTTCCGTTATAACCTTCAAATCTTGCTAATTCACTATTGTATCTTATTTGTCCAGCTACTGCTGTTGGGCGCTCGCTAGTATCACCTACAGGTAATTTAACTGCTCCAGTTGAATCAATTATTAAAAGTTCTGATCCAGGTGATAGTACCATATCACTAGGTGTACTGATTATGTTAGTATCAAAAGTAAAGTCTTGAGCAATAATATTACCAGTACCACTTGCACGAAGTTCTAAATCGCTATTACTATTAGTCGTTGTAATAACATTTTGGAATATACGAATATCACCAGTGTTAAATTCGTTTGCAGTTGCAGTGCCAGTTAATGTAATGTCATCGGCAGTAAAATCACCAGCAATAGTTAAATCATTGCCAACTGTAACATTTCCGTCAACAGTTAAGTTGTTGTCGATCTGTACATCGTTATTAGGAATAATAACTTTTCCAGTGCCATTAGCACGAAGTTCTAAGTCTGCGTTTGATACTGTTGTTTCGATATAATTATCATTGATGTATATATCGCCTATATTATAATCATCACTGCTAACTGTGCTAGTTGCAGAAAGATTTCTAACAGATATAGTTTGTGTAACTGATAAATCTTGACTAACTAACACATCGTTGTTAGGAATAATAATTCTGCCAGTACCGTTTGCACGTAGCTCTAAATCTGCATTTGAAGTAGTTGTTGTAATATAATTGTCGTCTACTAATATTTCTTCAAACTGTGCTGCGGCGCCTACTGTAAGATCTTGTGTAACTGTAAAGTTTCCAGTTACGTTAACATCACCAGTTTGACTGACGTCGCCTGTGTGTGTTAGTGTTCCAGTAATATTTGTTCCTGCTAGAGTAGTTGTTCCGGAAACAGTTAAATCATTATCAATTTGTACATTATTTTCTGGTACTAGTACGTTACCAGTTCCATTTGCACGAAGATCTAAATCTGCATTACTAACTGTAGTTGTAATTACATTAGTATTGATAGTAATATCATCAACTGATACTTCGTCAGTATATAAAGTTGCCCAGTTATTTGTAACAGTGCCTAAGCTATAAGTGCTTGTAGCATCAGGTATTAGATCGCTGTTAATACCTGCAATAATTTCAACGCTATCAGTATTTTCGTCACCTATTGTAATATTGCCGCCAATAGTTACATCACCAGTTACATCTAAGTCACCTGTAATGTTAACATTATCTTTTAAATTAATAATGTCGCTGGCACTATCAAAATTAATCTCTCCGCTTAAACTTTCAATAGTGTTACCACTAATACGCAAGTTACCAGTGTCAATGCCATCACCTGTGATAGTTGTAACACTACCGCCAGTTGTAATTGTTATGCCGCTATCTGTCTCAATGTTAAAGTTTGAACTAGTAAAGTTAACAGTACCGTCAGCTTGGTTAACATAAAATAAATCACCGACTCTAAAATCACCTCTGTGGTCAACTGAACTATATCTAATCTTAGCACGATTTAATTCTACAACTTCGTTTGCTTGTATTACAATAGTATCGTCATTGTCAGTGTCTTTGCCTACACCAATGTAAGCTAGGTTTTGACTGATTAGATACATTAGTACGCCTGGTCCGTCACCGACTATACCAAAGTTACCATATACACATGCACTTGCAATTGAACGTACTTCGCCGCCGAAATCTGTGTGATCTGCTAGTGTAACAAAGTTAGCTGTTGCACCATTACTAAATCTTATGTCTTGAGAATTAAGCGTGTCGTCTTCTATTACAATACTACTATCATCTGCATTGTTAAAATGTAACAATAGTTTAGTATCACTATCACTTACAAACTCTGAGATAGAAGCAGTAAAGTTGCTAGTATAACGTGCTACACCTTTTGTAACTCTAAATTCGTCAATATTTCCGTCAGTGTTTTGAGAACCGTTCCAGTCAGCGCCAATGTTTATTGGTTTAGCAATTCCGTAATCTGTAGAGTCTACCCATGGAGTTCCTTGACTAACACCATCAATAAACAAACGGGTAGTTCCGCTAGATCTACTAACTGCAATGTGATACCACTGTCCTGTTGAAAGAGCCGAACCTACGATTCTTGAGGCATTATATGAATAAAACTGAACTCCGCCTCCGGCTGCTACAAGAACAAGCGGAGCAACGTCTGTTCCTGCGCCTGCTCTAAAATCAAACAATATAGATTGCGATGCTACACTATTAAGGTAGAACCAACCTTCAACAGTATAATCGCCTGTGCCAAAGCCAAAGTCGTTATTTGATGTAAGACCAATATAGTCTTCAGTGCCGTCTAGTTGTAAACTACTAGAACCAAATTTCTTAATAGCAGTATCAGTTACAGGATTGTTATAACGTGTTACAGTCTTGCCGCCGCGCTCTCCTGCTGTAGTTAGCCCTGTTAGATTACCATCAACGTAAAATTTACCGTCTGCATCTACACCGTTAATAGTACCTGTTGCAAGTACTGTTGTACCGTCTGTGTCGTAGTATGTAAAGGTGTTTCCGTCTACGATAGTACCTGTTAAGTCATTTACTCTAACTGCTGTCTGTCCAGTTCCTCGTAAGCCTGTGGCACCATCTACAGCATATATACCGCGATTAGCAAAGTATGTAAAGCTGTTGAGCCATTCTACTCTTGCGCCGTTAGTTACTGTAATAGCGTCTACGCCGGGTGTAATAAATGTGGCACTATGGAACAGCATAGTCGCTTCCAAGCTTGTAGCGGCTGCTACAGCGCCGTCTATGTACGCTCCGCGTCCAGCATCACCCTCGTCAAACCCTCTTGGGTCAGCGGCGCTTGTAACGCTGCCTTGAGTAATAACACTGATGTTTCTTATGTATGGTGAACGGTTGTTTCCTGATACTGTAAAGCCAGGTGCAAACTTAAATGCGTATCCTGTGTAGAATCCTGAAATAGTTAAATCTTCTATTGTTGCTCCGCCGTTGAGCAAAAATGCATCATTACTTTGTGTAACAACTGTTGGCGTTATGTTAACACTACGCATGCTGTGTCCTTTAACAGTTACACCTGCAGGCACTGTCATTGGAAATTCTTCTTGATAAACACCCGGATAAATGTGTATTGTGTCGCCACTGGTTGCTTGGCTTAGTGCATGTTTCAACGACCCAAATGGATCGTTAGGATGTGTACCTGTAAGTAAGTCGCTGCCGTTTTCTGCAACATAATAAATGTTACCCTGGCGAAGTGCTAGATCAATACCGTCAACATCAATTGAGGTAGTTGTAATCGATCCTGCAAAAAAGTTTTGTGTTCTTATATCTTGCCACTGTTTTGTTGCGCTACCTAGGCTATATGTATTTGTAATATCTGGAATGATATCACTTGCTACTTCTGCATTAAATGTAATATTATCAGTATCTGCATCACCAATAGTAATATTGCCATCAGCTGTAATACTACCAGTAGCAACTATATTACCAGTTACATTTGTATCTGCAAATATTTCTACAGTGCCGGTGCCATTTGGGGAAAACTCAATATTTGCATTAGTGTCGTTTGAACTAATAACATTGTTTTCTAAATCAAGACTGTCAACTGTTAGTTTGTTTTGATAGATAACATTATCAGCTGCACCTAAATTAAGTGTAGGCTGATTTGTTGAAATTGTAGTGCCGGTAATGTTTACATCACCGATATTAGCAAGTGTGCTAACTTCTAGTGCAGGTGCTCGTGTAGTTCCAGTTACATCTAAGTCGTATTGAGGCGATGCATTATTAATACCGATTCGGCTGTTATTAACATCTAGATATAGTAAGTCGTTCTCAAATGCAAGATTTACTCCTTCACGAAGTAAGTTTGCCTTTAAGAGCGGACCACTAATGCGACCAATAGCCATCTCTTCTCCTCAATACGGGGATCCTGTCCCTCTAGCCAAATTCTCAGCCTTTCGGCTCTTTGCTGGTTAACCACAGTATGTTTGTGCAAAACAAGGTCGCGTCTTGCATTAATAGTATTTATCGTATTAAGAAAATAAGTGTTAGTTACTCAAAAGTTAGCGTGTATAGTAATAAAAGATCTTCAAAATCAGCTTCTTCAATTGTTTCTGCTGATCCGGCGGATACAACATACTGATCTCCATCCCATGTTTCAAGAACAACATTATCTGTGTTCCATCGGGTATCGCCAACTTGCGGTGGTGTAGAATCTTCTGGTTGTTGAGCTGTTGTGCCGGAAGGAACAACTACACCAAATGTATCAGCAATCTTAGTTTTACCAAAGCCAGTTTGTCTGAATATTATATTGCTGGAATCTATAGACAGATTGTTAATAGTGTTGCCTATAATACTAAAATCATCGATATCAAGTTGATTAGTTATACTAGATTGTAAGTCTAAATCTGAATTACTAACATTAGTTGTAATAACATTATTGTTTATAAAGATATCATCTACTTGAACACCAGCAGTAGTTTCTAATCCAGTACTGTTTATTAACGTATGTATTATATTATTTGCAGTAATAATAATTGTATCGTTAGATGGGTGCGCAACAAGACTTGTTTTTCTATCGCTTGAATAAACTCCACCAAACGTTACTGTGCTAGCACTAGTTCCTTCAAAAACATTATCTGTTGCATTAAATCTAATATCTCCTAATGAACTTGATCTTTCTGCTGTTATTCCTGTAGGCAATTGTAAAGATGCAGTACTTGTAATATTAAGATCACCTGCAATAGTAAATTGTAAATCATCCTCAGTTGTTCCAAGTGTATTTGTGTTTGCAAATACATCGTTAAGGAATGTTGAGCCAGTACCATCAGCTCTTAGATCTAGATCTGAGTTTGATTCAGTTGTAGTAATATAATTATCTTCAATAAGTATTTGACCACTAATATTAAAAATTTCAGCATTAAATGTTTTAGCTGCTGTAATATCAGTAACACTTAGTATATCATCACCTATTAAATTACCAGTGAATATCATGTTATTGAAAACATTAATATTTGAACTTATATCAACAGGGTTAGGTGTTATAACTTTTCCAGTTCCGCTAGCACCAAATATAAGATTAGAATTTATACTAGTAGTTTCAATAAAATTATCACGGATGAATATATTATTACTTGCAGATAATTCAACACTTGTAATATTGTTCTGTACATTGATATTGTTAGTATCAATATCATTAGCAGTTAAATTATTTTCAATTACAACATCATTGCTAGGAACAATTACAGTTCCGGTACCACTTGCACGAAATTCTAAATCTGCATTGCTTGAAGTAGTTGTAACTATGTTATCGTCTATAAGTATTTCTTCAAACTGTGCTGCTCCAGTAATATCTAAATTTTCTGTTATACTTGCGTTTCCAGTGACAGTTCTGTCACCTTGATGATTGACGTTTCCACTAAGTGTTAGTGTACCTGTAATTGAAGTATCTTGTAAATCTGTATCGCCGTTAGTTGTTAAATCGTTATCAATTTGTACGTCATTATTAGGAACATATATATTTCCAGTTCCGTTTGCTCTTAGTTCTAGATCTGCATTTGATTCAGTTGTAGTAATAAAATTGTCTTGTATTGTAATATCAGCAATTTGTGCTTGACTTAACCAACTCTTTGCCCAAATTTTATTTGTACTACCTAAATTATATCTTCCGCTTATATCTGGTACAACGTCTCGAATAAATTCCGTATTAAATGCAACTGTATCTGTAATTTCATTACCAACATTTATTAATTCTCCAGAAATAGTAAAGTTGCCAGACATTTCAATATTGCCGTCAACTGTTGTGCTTTTTAGAAAATTAATATTATTAGTTGCCGACTCAATGTCTAGCGGACCGGTTAGAGTTTCAACATTGTTACCTGTAAATCTTATATTGCCGGTGTCAACACGTTCTCCGTCGATGTAAGTTTGATCAACTCCGTTATTGATGTTTATTGCACTAATGCCGCTAAAGTCTACTTCATTTGCATCAATGCTTGTTTCACCTGTTTCAAAATCTACGAAAAATGCATCGCCTACACTAAATTTACCTGTTTGGTCTGTGCTGGTATGTACAATAGTTCCAGAATTTAATTCAGTTACTGATTGACTTGTTATAGCAAGTGTGTTATCATTGCTTGTGTCTTTACCTGTTCCAATGTAAGCAAAGTTATGTCCTATTAGATACATTAACGTATTTGCGCCGTCAGCTACTGCGCCGTAGTTTCCGTAAACATTTGCACTGCCAATTGAACGTAATTCTGCACCATAACGTATTGACGCATCTGGCATTAATTTGCCGCTTGCACCTTGAGTAGCGTACAATCCTCTATTAGCAAAGTATGTAAATGAATTTAACCATTCTACTCTTACACCATTTGTCATTGTAATACAGTCAACACCGGGCGTCATAAATGTACAACTGTGGAACAGCATACTTGCTTCTAGACTTGCACTATCTAATGCAGCGCCATCTATTAATGCACCTTTACCTGCATCACCTTGATCAAAGCCTCTAGGATCGCTTGCACTTGTAACACTACCTTTTGTAATAACAGTTACATTTCTAATATACGGTGAACGTGTGCTTACTAATCCGCCGGTTGTAAATTGAAATGCATATCCATCATAAAAGTCTTTGATAGTTAAGTTTTCAATAGTAACATCATCTTCTAAATAAAATGCACTATTATTTTGTGTAGCAACTGTTGGTTTAATAACAACATTTCTTATATCTTCGCCAACAATATCTGTATGTGAAGGAACAGTTAGTGGAAATTCTTCTTCGTACTCTCCAGGGAATACGTGTATAGCAGTTGGTCCTGATGTACTGCCGTCTGCTTGTGCTAGAGCATGTTTTAGTGTACGAAACGAACCTTGAGGATGATCGCCTACATTAGTATCATCACCTAGCGTACTAACATAGAATATATTACCCTGTCTGCGTGATAGACTCACTCCAGTCAAAGTTAATTGGTCAACAGTAACTTTCTCCCCATGAAGAAGATTACTATAAAGATTTAACCACTGTTTACTAGGTGATCCTAAACTATGTGGTTCAGTTTCATCAGGAATAATATCACTATTAACATCAGAAACAAATGTTACATCATCAGTATCGTCATCACCTAATGTTAAATCACCACCAAATGTAATGTTACCTGTTGCATGTAAACTTCCAGTAATATTCCAATTGCTATTGATATTAACTGTGCCTAAACCGTCCGGGCGTAATTCAATATTAGTATTAGGTGTTGTTGTACTAATTGTATTGAAGTCTATTTTTAAATCGTCAGTTGCGATAGCAGTTGCAAAAATATTATTTGTAGCATTAAAATTAATAAAACCGTCGCCACCTATTGCAACTATTTGACTTTGGTCAATAGTAATGTTTGGACCGATATTAGCGTATGTTGATATTAAATTTTCTGTTGATAATGTAGTTGATACAGTAAGTGCATCTGTTGCAGTTTCTGTGTTAACACCGATTTTAGCATTGTTAACATCAAAATGTAACAGTGCAGTTGAACCACTAGTATTTTTAAAATTAAGGTTAACGCCCTGGCGTAATAGATTATCTTTTAATACGCCGCCGCCAATTCGACCAGTCTGTGGTTCTGCCATGATCACCCTCTCCTATTATAGTATTTATTTGTCGAGGTTATGTATTACCGTAACTGGTTTGCCTGTCGGAACTGGACTTGTGAATTTAATCCACCAGCCAGTGTCACTAGCAGTATACGGTGCGTTAGGGCCTTCTTCTGCGCCGCCTGTTGTGATTTCAGCAGTTTGATGTATAGTATAGTTTGTTGTAGGTATTTGTACAACGTTTTCGATCATTACAATTATATTATTTGCACTTGCCGGTACTGGAAAGTCAGTATCACCACTATTCAATTCACCAAATACAGTTTCATCTGCTGCTATATTACCAACACCTAAATTTTGCCAAACAATACCAGGATCTTGATTTGGTTCTTTGAATCGCAAATGCCTCCATGCACCATTTTGATATACTTCAAATTGATTATCAGTTGTATTGTATCTAAGTTGACCATTTATTGAGCTTGTTCCGATACCAGTTTCTCCAGGACGCTCTGATAACGGTCCTACAGGAACAACCATTGCACGTTGACTGTCAACAATAACTTGATCGTCAATATCATATTGAACGCCTTTGCCTGCAATACTTCTTAAGTTAGTTGTTTGACGTTTAATTAATCTCATATTACACTTCCAAGTAGCTTATTGTCGCAGACAAGTAAGTTAGGCCGCCGCCAGTATCTGGTTGTGCTACAAACGAAATTTTATCTCCAGCCTCGAGTACAATTTTTTCATTATCAAATGTAAATGTTTCTCCGTCTGGTAAATTTAAATTATTAATAACTCTAGTAACTGCATTA
>Ga0209037_1000108_pt1 | contig 24099 bp, 7 predicted proteins | sample SaaInl25SG_5_DNA_FD_188225 | JGI IMG/M metagenome (GOLD analysis project Ga0209037, IMG submission 188225) | Marine microbial communities from expanding oxygen minimum zones in the Saanich Inlet - ESP_125SG_5_DNA (SPAdes) (version 2) | ecosystem: Environmental > Aquatic > Marine > Intertidal zone...
CGGCCCTCATCGTCGCTCGCGGCGGTCAGATCTTCGCTGAAGGAACGGAAACCTGCCCGATCATCTTCACGTTCGAAGCGGATCCGCTCGACGGTTCGGTAGCGTTTGACACGCGTGGCCAGTGGGGCGGTGTCATCATCCTCGGTGATGCAACGACGAATTTGCCCACGGGCGAAGGCCAAATCGAAGGCGTCCCCGCAGACAACGACCGCGCAGCTTACGGCGGATCGAACGCCAACGACAACTCCGGCGTCCTCAGCTACGTGAGCATCCGCCACGGCGGTACCACCCTCGCGGCGGCCAATGAAATCAACGGCCTCACCCTCGGTGGCGTCGGCGCGGGTACCACCATCCACCACATCGAAGTCGTCGCCAACGAAGACGACGGCATCGAGTTCTTCGGTGGTACCGTCGAAATCAACTACGCAGCCGTGGCCTTCGCAGGCGACGACAGCTTCGACTGGGACCAAGGCTTCTCGGGCGGCGGTCACCACTGGTTCTCCATCAACAAGCCGGGACTCGGCGACCGCGGTGGTGAGCTCGACGGCGACGACAGCCCCAACGTTACGACGAACGGACAGCCTTTCGCCATCCCGACCGTCACCAACTGGACCATCATGGGCCAAGGCTCTTCGGCCAACAAGCAGGGCCTCCTCTTCCGCGCCGGTACCGGTGGTCACGTCTCCAACGTGCTCGTCGTCGGCTTCGGGGAAGGCATTGAACTCGAAGACATCCAATCGCCTTCTGACGCGTTCGACAAGTGGGCCGCGGGCGACCTCACCCTCGAGAACTTCCGCATGCAGGACGTCAACGAACTCATCGACTACGACGGCGTGGCCGTGGCAGACGGTGATGCCCAACTCGACAGCTACGCGGCTGCCAACAACATGAGCCTCGCCAACGTCGGAATCGACAACGACTGGGCCACCAACGCGGCTGGAACGGCGTTCACCAACCCGTTCAACCCGGTGCCGACCGCCAACGTGGACGCCAGCGGTGCGTTCGCCTACATGGGCGCTTTCGATGCCGACGGTGAGAACTGGCTCGGCGGATGGTCGTACCTCGACGAAAGCGGTGCGGCTGCAACCGGCCTGCCGGACGAAGGCGAAGGCAACACGGGGGGCAACACCGGTTGCGACTGCCCGGATTTGGCCGATCGCACGGAAGTCATCATCTCGGATGCTGGACAAGGTACTGGCACCACGACCTGGACCTGCAACAACACGTACTTGCTCGACGGCTACGTCTTCGTCAACGACGGACAAGCCCTCACCATCGAACCTGGAACCGTCATCAAAGGCATGGCCGGATCGGGTGCTGACGCGTCGGCCCTCATCGTCGCTCGCGGCGGTCAGATCTTCGCTGAAGGAACGGAAACCTGCCCGATCATCTTCACGTTCGAAGCGGATCCGCTCGACGGTTCGGTAGCGTTTGACACGCGTGGCCAGTGGGGGGGTGTCATCATCCTCGGTGATGCAACGACGAATTTGCCCACGGGCGAAGGCCAAATCGAAGGCGTCCCCGCAGACAACGACCGCGCAGCTTACGGCGGATCGAACGACGCGGACAACTCCGGTGTCCTCAGCTACGTGAGCATCCGCCACGGCGGTACCACCCTCGCGGCAGCGAACGAAATCAACGGCCTCACCCTCGGTGGCGTCGGTTCGGGCACCACCATCCACCACATCGAGATCATCTCGAACGAGGACGACGGCATCGAGTTCTTCGGCGGATCGGTCAATGTGAAGCACTTGCTCGTGGCCTTCGCTGGCGACGACAGCTTCGACTACGACCAAGGATGGCACGGAAACGGACAGTTCTGGACCGCGATTCAAGACCCTGCCGTGGGCGACCGCGCAGGTGAATTCGACGGCGACGACAGCCCGAACGTGACCACGGACGGACAGCCTTACGCAACGCCTCACCTGTACAACGTGACGGTGGTGGGCCGCGGCATCGCTGCCAACAAGCAGGGCTTCTTGTTCCGCGCGGGAGCGGGTGGACATGTGCACAATGCCGTGTTTGCCAACATCGCTGAAGCCATTGAATTGGAGGACATCCAGACCCCGAGCGACGCGTTCGATAAGTGGGCAGCGGGCGATTTGACCTTGTCCAACATCACCATGACCGCGGTCGGCGAAGTCATCGACTACGACGGCAGTGCCGTGGCGGATGGAGACGCTCAACTTGACAATTACGCTGCCGCGAATGGCATCGGATTCGGCGACGCAGGCATCGACTTTGAATTTGGGTTCAACAGCACGGGCGTGGCGGTGACCAACCCGGTCGACTTGACGCCTTCTGGCGACGTTGCGACGGACGCTGTTGCTGCTGACGCTTGGTTTGACGGTGCAGACTACCGCGGTGCATTCGCTCCGAACGCGAACTGGGCAGCGGGCTGGACCTACCTCGACGGCATCGGCTTCTTTGCCGAAGGCACCACGACGGTCGCAGGTTGCACAGATGTGAACGCTGACAACTACGACGCAGCGGCGACGGTGGACAATGGTTCGTGCATCTACTCAGGTTGCACCGACGAAACCGCTGACAACTACGACGCTCAGGCCAACGAAGACGACGGCTCATGCGTGTACTCGGGTTGCACGGATGTTGACGCTGACAACTACGATGCAACTGCGACTGTGGACGACGGCTCTTGCCTGTTCACGGGCTGCACGGACAACACGGCGGACAACTTCGATCCTCAAGCCAACACCGGCGACCCGATGGTGGAATGCCAATACAACGGCTGCACCAACGAGACCGCTGTGAACTTCAACGCCGGTGCCAACACCGACGACGGTTCTTGCCAGTTCGAAATCACCTTCCGCGTGGACATGTGGATGGTGGATGGAGCAGCGCGCATCACCGGTGATTTCACTGCGGATTCAAGCGTGGAGATGGAGTGGGCGAACTACTCCCTCTACAAGTACACGGCAACGCTGCCAGCGGGAACGTACTCCTTCAACTACGAAATGGAAGACGGTACGTCAGAAGTGTTGTCGCGCGAAATCGTTGTTGAATCATCGATGTCGCTCAGCGCCGTTTGCTTCAACTCGTTGGAAGCGTGTGCCGGTTGCACGAACGCTGAGTTTGCGGACTTCAACCCGCACGCAGGCCAAATGACCGGTTGCGAACTCGCGCCGGTGGCCGGCTGCACCTACGCAGACGCTACGAACTTCAACGCGCAGGCGAACGTGGAAGACGGTTCATGCTCCTTCGAATTGGGTTCAAGCTGCCCCGGCGACTTGAACGACGATGGCGCGATTGGAACGAACGACTTGTTGGCCTTCTTGGCCTCGTTCGGCACGATCTGCGAATGACCTGAACGGACGGAATGGAAGGGCCGCTGCGTGTGCAGCGGCCTTTTTTTTGTCGCTGGTTTTCCCCGTTGAACGGATTCGTCGGTGGTTGGTTCAGCCTCAAGAATTTGGCCGCGGCCATGGCTGACGAAGGAGGAAACCGCCTCGGTCACCGTTCAGCATGGCCGAGGCGGTTCATCCTTTGAGTTGAAAGGCATTCAAATGCCGAGCAGAAGCCGCACTAGCGGACTGGGATTTGGTGTACGGGAGGAAGGCATGAAGATCGCCGATGGCCTGCTCCCACGTTGCGCTCATTCCTTGTGGTGGCGGATCTTCCGAGTGCGGTGTTTGGGCTCCTTTGCAGGCAAGTATTCGTCATCGAAGGCCTTGCGGATGCTCCACACCATCCCCATGACCAATACCGCATACGGAATGCCCGCTGCAATCGACATCGCCTGCATGGCCTTCAAGCCGCCGGACCACAACAAGGCCGCAGCGACAGCGCCTTCCGTGAGCGCCCAAAAAATGCGTTGGCCCACCGGTGCATCCAGTTTGCCCCCACTCGTCAGCATGTCCACCACCAACGAGCCGCTGTCTGAAGACGTCACGAAGAAACTGGTCACCAACACGATGCCGATGGTGCTCGTCAAAATGCTCAACGGATAATGTTCCAACATGACGAACAAGGCGGTGCTCAGGTCCTCCTGGATGGCCGACCCGATGTCTGCAACGTCTTGGAATTCGAGTTCCAACGCACTTGTTCCGAACACCGAAAACCAAAAGAAGGTAAAGATCATCGGGATGGACAGCACACTCAGCAGAAACTCCCGCACCGTTCGCCCTTTGCTGATGCGCGCAATGAAGATGCCAACGAACGGCGACCAAGCAATCCACCACGCCCAATAAAAGACCGTCCAGGCGTTCTGCCAGTGGTTGTTCGGGCGAAAAGCTTCCGACCACGTCCCCAAGGACAGCACGTTCCCGAGGTACTGCCCAGTGCTTTGAACGAACACGTCCAAAATGCGCACCGTCGGCCCCACGAACAAGACCAGCAAAAGCAGCCCGAACGCAATCCAGATGTTCATTTCGCTCAGGAAACGCACCCCCTTCTTCAGTCCAGTCACCACCGAAATCGTGGCAAATCCGGTGATGACGGCGATGAGCAGCGTATGGGTTTGGACCGAGGCTTCCCAGCCCAACAAATGGTTCAAGCCAGCACCTATTTGCTGCACACCGAATCCCAGCGACGTGGCAAGGCCCACCAACGTCGCGATGACCGCAACCACATCGATTGCGTGGCCAATGGGACCGTAAATCCGATCGCCGAGCAACGGGTAAAAAATGCTACGCACTGAAAGAGGAAGCCCCCGATTGAAGGTGAAATAGGCCATGCCCAGCCCCACAATTCCATAGACAGCCCAGGGGTAAACCCCGTAGTGGAGGTACGACATTTGAAACGCCATGGCCGCTCGACGAGCCGGGTCCGGGATGGCGTAAGGGGGCTCATGGAAATGGATCATGGGCTCGGCCACCCCGAAGAACACGAGGCCAATCCCCATGCCCGCCGAGAACAACATGGCCAGCCACGTTCCCCGCTTGAACTCCGGCTCCGCATCGTGCCCGCCCAAGCGAATGTTGCCAAATCGACTGATGGCGAAGTACAAGGCCGCAAAAAAAGCCACGTTCACGGACAGGATGAGCATCCAACCGAAATTCTCGTACGCGCTGTCTTGGAACGACGAGAAAAACGCCTCCATGCGTTTGCGAACAAACAGCGTGGAAAGGACAAAGCCCACCACCACAATGGCGGAGGGGATGAACACGGGAAGGCTGAGATCGAAGTGACGGTTGTACCACTGCCGAAAGGTCGAAGAGGGTCGATTCATTTCTTGTCGAAAATAAGGCGCCCGGAATGAACCGGGCGCCTTTCATGCCATCGAAGGGATCAGTGTCACTCCGAAACAAGCCACATGCGGGCGTTGAAGTCGTTGGATCCGAGCAGCGCAACAGCCGCCGCATTGTTCGCACCGTTGAGGCTTTGCTCCTCTCCCGGGTAGACGAAGCGCATGGGCAACTCATCGCCGTTCGTGTTGTTGCAAGGAGGCGTCAGGAAGGGCAATTGCAACCAATCGCCACCGGCTTGGTGGTACCAACGGCGAACCTCGAAGTACGGCTCCATGCCGTGGAAGTAGAGCGCCACCCATTTTTGTTCCATCAAGCGAATCCGCGTTCCATCCCATGCCACATCGGGTTGAGCGAGGAAATCTTCCACGGACGTCAAGCCGGTGTCCTCCGGATTGGCCGCATGGTCGGCCATCGAAGCAGCGATGCCCGCGTTGTAAAGCGCTTCGGCATCCTCCGCGACCCACCCGTTCAAAGCGCCTTCGGCCAGAAGGAACGACTGCTCAGCGAAGGTCATCCAAACACCGGTCGCCTTGTCTGCAGCAACGGGGTGTCCGGGGTAGTCGTAGTAGGCGTAGCCTAACCGGGACCCGCTGTCGTCGCAGCCCTTTCCGCCGTTGACCCAGCCCTCATAGACTTCCGCGTCAGAGCCGATGGTGTCCTCCGTCGGGCGAGCAAACGCCATCAAGCGCGGATCCGAAGTGTTCGACAAGTGCTGGAACAATTGCTCGCCGAGGCGAACGCTCTCGAAGTCCCCGGTTTTGAACGGAATGAGCGGGTATTCGTTGGGAAAGCTGCCGAGGTAAACGAGTTCGGCGTTGTGGGCCGTGCCCTCCATGAGGGGGCGCGAGGCCACTTCGGCGAAGGCTGCCGCCACATCGATTTGGCCTTCAGCGTGCATCAACAAGCGCAAGTGCAAGGCATTCGCAAAGCGGTGCCACAAATCAGAGTCTCCGCCGAACAAGATGTCGCCATTGACGGCGCCCACCCCAGCATTCGTGAACAACGCGTGCGCCTCGTCCAACAAGTCGAACAGCCCGTCCGCTCCGGTGTAAATCGACTCCTGCGCATCGTACGCGGGATAGAACACCCCGTCCGAACCGGAAAGCGCGTCACGGAAAGGAACGTCGCCGTAGGTATCGGTCAACACGGAAAACGCGAAGGCCTTGAGGGTCAGCGCGACCCCCAGCAATCGATCATCGCCCGACTCGCGCGCCGCAATTTCGATGTTGCGGACATCGCGAAGCGCCCCGTACAACCCCTGCCAAAGCGGCTCCACGCCGATGATCTGCGCGCTGTTCCAATTGTAAATATCCACTTCATTCCGAAGCGACTTCGCCGAATGCTGGGAAGCGCAGTTGGAGATGAAGAATGCGTGGCCGACCAGCGTGTTGCTGATGTCGCGGATGACACCGGGGAGCAAGATGTCCGGGGTCACGGACTCCGGCTGATTCGGGTTGACGTTGAGGTCCTCCAGCTTGCCGCAACCGAAGAGCAGCAGGGCTGAAAGGGCCCAGACCAAAGCGGTAGGTGTGCGATTGAATTTCATGTTCGGTTGCTTAGAAGTTTACGTTGAGGGAGAAACCGACGGTGCGCATTGACGGCAGCGAAGTCGACTCGAAGCCGGGAACGAAGGCGCCACCACGGATGGAGTAGGTTTCGGGGTCGATCGAGGGCACTTTTGAGAACAGGAGCAGGTTGCGGCCGATCACCGAAACGGTGGCCGATCGCGCGCCCAAGCGCTCCGCAAACGACTGCGGCAACGCGTATCCGATGCGCAATTCGCGCAGCTTCAGGTAGGTCGCATCGTAGGTGGCCGCCTCGATGTTGTCGCGGCTGAACCCGTTGCCGTAGTAGGCGTAGAAGTAATCGCGCGTGGCAGCCGAAACCGTGTTCTCCACTAGGTTGCCGTTTTCATCGTACATCACCCCCGGTCCGACCACGCCCCAGCTGGCTTCATCCACCGCCGTGTAAACCGGCGTGCCATCCGCATCATACGAAACGTCGTAGGTTTCGCGGCCTTCGAGGGTTGTGAGATCGAGCAGCGGATCGTCCGCATTCGTGATGGCGCCGCCCGTTGCGCTCAGGGCGTGGGTGCGGCTGTAGATCTTGCCTCCGATTTGGGCCGAGAGCAAGAAACCGACTTGCAAACGCCCCAGCGTGAAGTCGTTGTTCCAGCCGATGAGGGCATCTGGCTGGTACGTGCCTGCGCTAACCTTTTCAGTAGAAAGCAATGGCAGCCCATTCTCGTGGATGATGTTGCCCTCGTCGTCGCGCTGGAATCCGAGGCCGACCAACTGACCGAGCGGCAGGCCGACTTGGGCTTCCAAGCTCAGGTCTTGCCCGCCATCGTTGGGATAGACGTCGGCGACCATTTGGTACGTCGTGATTTCATCGGGGAGCGAAAGCACCTCGCTTCGGTTGCGCGTCACGTTGAGCGTGCTGTTCCAAGTGATGCGCTCGCGGTCCATGATGAGGCCGTTCAGCACGAGTTCCACCCCGCGGTTTTGGATCTCTCCGCTGTTGATCACCCGGCTGGTGTATCCCGAGGTGGAAGCCAGCGGAAGGGTCACGATTTGGTCACGTGAGACGAGGTTGTACCAGGCCAAATCCAGCCCAAACCGACCTTCCCAGAACCGCATGTCCAATCCGAATTCCAACGAATTCGTCCGTTCCGGCAAGAGGCTCGCGTTGTTCAACTGCGCGCTCTCACCCGCAACGGGAAATTCCCCCCAAGCATTGTCGTATGCGTAAATGTTGCGAATGCGGAACGGATTCGTATCCCCGCCCACCTCAGCATAAGCCGCCCGAACCTTTGCAAACGACAGTGCAGACGTTGCCGGCAAATCGATCATGTCGCTGACGATGGCGCTCAACGACGCACTCGGATAAAAGTAGCTGTTGTTCGCCGTCGGCAACGTGGAACTCCAATCGTTCCGCCCCGTCAAATCCAAGTACAGGAAATTTTTGTAGCTGAAGTTGGCCAACCCAAACACGCTGTTGATGCCCTTCGCATACGTGAACTGGTCCGTGATCACACCCGACCGGGCATTGCCCAAGTTGTAAATGCCGGGAATGAGCAACTGCGGCGCATTTGCGCGCAACGTGGTGCTCGCTTGGCGCATGATGTTTCCTCCTGCGCGGACGCTGAAATTCAAATCTTTCTCGTAATCCACGCCATCGTAGGAAACCAGCAGTTCGCTGTTCGTCTCTTGGAAGCCGATGTTGTCTTCGCGGTAGCTGCCCAACAGCACCGATTTCGTCGACATCGCGCGGCGGAACCGGCGCTGGTCGTTGTTCACATCCATGCCGAATCGGTACCGGATGTTGATGCGCTCGGTTAAATCAAAATCCAGCGCCGTGTTACCGAATACGCGATCCGCCTCAAAGGCGTTCGTGTTCTCGTTGACCACGAACCACGGGTTGTTCGTCCACAATTCTTCGACATTCGCCTGCTGCACATCCTGCTGCCCCGGCTTCCAGTAATCCTGCAAATCCGCAATCGGTGTGTTGCGCGGAAACCAAATCCAGTTGTACATGATGGACGAGCTCTCGTCATAACCCGCATTGGGCACGTTGTCCGAGGCGCTGCGCACGTAGTTGAAATTCGTCCTCAGGTGCAACCGCTCCATGAAATCCTGTCCCGCGCTCATGCTCAATGTGTGGCGGGTCAAATCCGTGTTCGGAACGATTCCGCGGCTGCCCAAATGCGTGTACCCCACTCGGAAATCGCTGTCCTCCGTAGCGTTCGACATGGCCACGTGGTTCCGAGTGGTGATGCCGGTTTGGAAAAAGTTGCGCACGTTGTCCGGCGCTGCGTTGAACGGAACCGCTTCCCCGTTCGAGTTCCACTGCACGATGTTCGCGCCATTCGTGCGCGGTCCCCAGTTCTCACCAAATGCGTCGTAGTAATCGCCCGTGTAAGTGGTGCCGCCGTTGTAGCTGTAGCGGCCGTAGCCACCGACCCCGTACTCGGCTTGGTAATCCGGCAACTTCAGAATGCCACTGAACGTGGTCGACGAATTGAGGGTCACCCCCCACCCTTCCGAACCTTCACCGGTCTTCGTAGTTACGAGGATCACGCCGTTCGCTGCCCGCGTTCCGTAAAGCGCCGCAGCGGCCGGGCCTTTCAGTACGGAGATTTCCGCGATGTCATCGGGATTGATGATTTGAGCCGCGTTGCCGAAGTCGATCGTGGTGGAACCGTTGAGCCCGTCGCCCGAACTGAACAAGCCGTTGGTGATCGGAATGCCGTTCACCACGAACAGGGCTTGGTTATCACCCGACAGCGAGTTCTCGCCTCGGATCGTAATGTTCGCCGATGCCGTCGGCCCTGCCGCAGAACCCTGAATGTTCACCCCCGCCAGTTTTCCGTTCAAACCATTCACCACGTTGGTGCTGGGCACTTGTGAAATGTCACCGCCTTCCAGTTTTTGGATGGCATAACCCAGGGACTTCTCGTCGCGCTCTACGCCCAACGCTGTGACCACAACACTCTCTAAACCAATAACTCCAGACAGGGAGATGGCATACGACTCGCGCCCATCCAAAACAACCTCTTTCGGGGCATAGCCCACGAAGCTCGCCACGATGGCGCGGTCCGTTTCAGAAACTTCCAACACGAATGAGCCATCCAATCCCGTTGCGGTTCCACGGGTTGACCCCTTGACAACCACACTGGCCCCTGGCAGTGGCAAGCCGTCTATATCGGTGACCACACCTTTAACAGAAACCTGCGCAATCGCACTGGATGTCAATAGAATAAGACCCGAAAAAAGGGATAAAAGCGGCACGTATCGAGCGCCAGACGCGCGACAGGATCGCGGGTTCAGGGTATGAAATAGCATCAGGTTGCGATTAGAAAACGAGCGCAAACCTATCAATTATTTCGTACCGAAACAAAAAACCCTTCCCGGTCGTCAATCGAACCCGGGAGGGACGGGATCCGAGAAGGACGCCTCCGAGGTGACAATGGGGGCCGCATCAATGCGCTCAATTTCCAAGAACTCGATGATCGTTCGGAAGGCTTCCCGCAGCTGCGTGTACTCCGCTTCTTCGAGCTGCTGAAGGCGCTCAAGCAAGCGCTCGTGCAGGATTTGCGGGTTGCTGCGCACGACTTCGGACCCCCGTTCCGTGAGGGTAATGAGCGACTTGCGCCGGTCCTCCCGCTTAGGCAATTTCGCCACGTAACCTCCGCGCTCAAGCCGCTGAACGATGCCGGTGGCCGTGCTCGCGTTCAGCTGCAACGCGTCCTTGATTTCCTTCATCGAAGCGACGAAATTTGGCTGTTCCTCCAGGTGCTGAAGGCACAGGTACTGTGGAATGCTCACGCCAAATTCACGTTCAACGCGCTTGGCCTCCAAGTTCACCGATCGAATGATGCGTCGGAGGTCGGAGAGGATTTCCTTGTCTGCGGGTTTCATGTTGGGAAGGTAAATCGTTTTCGATTGAAAGTCCGTGATTTGGCCAGCCACCCTTCTTAGCATTCTCCTGCGGTTTCGCCAACAGCCACTTCGCAATTCGGCAACACTTTCCTCGCAAACCGGTAACCTAACATTAACATGAATCGGCGGGACGCGCAGGAACATTTGCACGTGAAAACGCACCCCATGCACAAGTCCCTCCTGACCGCGCTGTTCATGATTGCAACAGCTTGTATTTCAATCACTCAGGCGCAAGGCGTCATCCGCGGAGTCATCGCGGACGGCACCACGGGCGAGACCCTCATCGGCGCGAACGTCATCATCCGCGAGCCTTACAAGGGCGCGATGGCGGATTTGGATGGCCGATACAGTTTGGAAGGCCTCGCGCCGGGCACTTACGAAGTGGTCGGTAGTTTCATCGGATACGTCCCCGTGACCGAAGTGGTCACCGTGGTGGGCGATGAAACCCAAATCGTGAACTTCAACCTCAACATGGAGACCTTCGTCATCGAGCAGGCAGCGGAGGTGGTGGCCAAGGTGGACCGTTCGCGCGACGTATACATGGAGAACATCCGAAAAAAGAACGCCGCGAGCATCGATTACATTTCGAGCCAGCAGATTCGTCAAACCGGGGACAGCGACGCTGCGAGCGCCATGCGCCGGATTCCGGGAGTTTCAACGGTGGGCAATTTCGTTTTCGTTCGCGGCCTCTCGGACCGCTACATCAAGACCACGCTCAACGGGGCCGAAATTCCCAGCATCAACCCGCGACGGAACACCATCGAAATGGACATCTTCCCGACGACCCTCGTGGACAACTTGGTCGTCGTCAAATCGTCCACGTCGAACCTTCCAGGGGACTGGTCGGGCGCTTACTTGAACGTGGTAACGAAAGACTTTCCCGATCAATTCCTGTTCAATTACAGCACCACGCTGGGATTCAACACCCAGACGACGTTCCGTGAAATCATCAGCTCGCAACGCAGCAGCACGGATTGGCTCGGATTCGACGACGGCTTGCGCGGCTTGCCGAATGCGGTGGACGGCGTGACGGCATCGGATTGGCCGACGATGGACATGCCGTGCTTCTATGAGGGGTTGGTCCACATGGGATACGCCGAACAGTTGGACCAAATGGGCATCAACGACTGCACCGACATCGGATCGGGCAATCCCATCAGTGCCGTTGTGAACCAATTGGGCCTTTCGGTCGACAGCCTCGAACAGTACGGCATGGTGCCGCTCAGCATCTCGCAGAACGCGGGACTCAGTGCCATCGGTCAGAGCTTCTCGAAAACGTGGGAGAACACCCGGCGCGTTGCCCCGTTGGACATGACGCACAGCTTGAGCTTCGGCAACCAAACGAAGCTGTTCGGACGGGATTTGGGCTACATTTTCGGATTGCAATACAAAATGAACTCGCGCTACTACTCGGGCGGCGACTACGCGCGATACAACGCAGGCAACCTCGAAAGCTCGGAAGGGATGCAGCTGCTGCGGCAGTTCGCCGATGAACGCAGCTCCGAAACGGTGTATTGGAATATGTTGTTGAATTTGTCCTACAAGGTCAATGAGTTCAACAAGGTTTCCTTCATGGCCATGCCCAACGTCACCGGCCAAAACTCCAGCCGCTACCTCCTCGGAATCAACCCTTCGGACACGGACGAAATGCAGGAGCAGCGCACCCAACGGTACGAGCAGCGCCGCCTCAACATTTACCAACTCCGCGGCGAGCACTACCTGCCTGCTTCGGAAGGACAGGTTTCATGGACAGCGAGTTACTCCGAAGGCCGCATGGAGACGCCCGACATGAAGGTGTTTTACAACAACTTCTCGGAGCGGATCACGCCCATTGATTCCCTCGCTTCGTTCACCGGAGCAGATGGGAGCGATTTGACGGCAGAAGCCCTGGAGCGCATCAACGAAATGGTGTCGGATGGGGTATTGCCTGGTGATTGGGCGACAAACCCCGAGGCAGCAGTGGCGGCCCTCGCGAACCAAGGTGTCATCGTGGATGCGTGGGACGTTCCGCTCGATGTGGACACCGTGTACAGCATCAACACGGCGCTCTACCCTTCTCCCACTCGTTACTTCCGCGAATTGAACGAGAGCAAGCTGGACGTGAAAGTGCACTACACGCGTCCATTGTTTGAGGACCGCGACTGGCCGAGCAAGTTCTCAGCGGGTTTGAGCTACGTCCGCACGGAGTTGAGCCACGCGGAGAACACCTTTGGCATGGTCCAAAACGGCACCTTCTTCGACGGCAACCTCACCTCGTTTTTCGACGATGCGAACATGACCATTTCCCGCGGTGGAGACTTCGTCAGCACGGTTTTGCTCACGGACTTGGTGAACTCCTACCGTGGGACCATGAACGTGAGCGGGGCGTATGCGCTCATCGACCACACGTTCTCGGAGCGATTCCGTGTGAATGCGGGGATGCGCATTGAGACGACCGACATGGGCATTCGTTCGACAAAGCTCGATTTAGTGGACGACTTGACTCCTCAGGAGGCCGCGCGGTTGGAAGGTGGGTTGAACGAGGTGGACTGGATGCCGAGTTTGAACGTGACGTATGCGCTGGGCGAAATCGACCCCATCAAGATCACGAACCTCCGTTTTGCCTACAGCCGCAGCATTGCGCGTCCGGTGTTCCGGGAAAAGTCGCCGTTCCGCGGGTTTGATTTCGAGACGTTGGAGGTGCTTAAGGGCAATCCGCTCCTCGATGAAACGAAGATTGACAACTTCGATTTGCGCATTGAGCACTACCCCGCTTTGGGTGAGGTCTTGAGCGCGAGCATCTTCTACAAGCGTTTCACGGATCCGATTGAACAAACCACCGTGCTCGAGGCCGTCAATACGGAGTACACTTGGGCCAACGTGCCGTATGCAAACGTATTCGGTTTGGAGTTCGAAGGCCGCAAGAACCTCGGCTCGATCAGCGATGCGCTCTCCCCCTTCACCTTGTCGGCGAACGTGACCTTCATTCGTTCGCGCGCCGTCATCTTCGAAGAAGAGCTCAACGTCATTCGGAACACGGACCCGATGCACCCGAACACGCGCCCGCTCTTTGGTCAGAGCCCGTACATCGTGAACGCGATGTTGAACTACCGCAACGATTCGTTGGATTTCAATGCATCGGTGGCGTTCAACGTGCAGGGTGAACAACTGATTTTGGCCACCATCGGCGGATTGCCGGACATTTACCAGCAGCCCACGCCGGCGCTGGACGTGACCTTGACGAAAAACTTCGGCGACCACTTTGGCCTCCGCCTGCGCGCGCGCAACCTGATCAACCCCATCGACCGCAAGACGTACAGCTTCCAAGGCGTTTCGTACGATTGGCTCGCCAACACGTCCGGTCGCAATTTCGCACTCACCCTTTCTTACCGCATCTAAACCCATCCCATGCGCAAAACCTTCCTCCTTTTGGGCGCAGCGGCAGCATTTGCCTCGTGCACCAAATACGAGCAGAACGGCTCCCTGTTCCACCTCCGCTCTCCGGAGAAGCGGATCCTGGGCACGTGGACTTCCGTTCGCGTGCAAGAAGTCGGTTCCGACACCAACGAAAACGTGACGGAACTGATGGGCTCCAACAACCTGCGATTGGAACTCGAATTCCGTGACGACGCCACGGTGACCGTGACCAACATCGGCGAAGCACTGGTCTACGAAGGCGACTACCTGTTCAACGACGACAACAGCGTGCTTCAGTTGAATGTAGTGAGCAACACGACGCTCGGTCCGTTCTTGTGGGACGCAGACAGCGTGGACTACACGGCGGAAGTGGAGGCGCTGGCAGCTCCGCTCTTTGAGGCGGACACGTTCTTCTTCGCTTCGGGCAGTTTCGAAGACATTACGGCGGCCGTTTATCCCTATGCGGTTCAATTGATGTCCGCTTACACGCAATGGACGTTGACGGGCGGAACGTGGGGCGGATACGAAGTCGGTGACGACGTGACGTTGAACGTGGAGAACTTCGTTGAGGACTTCGTGAACGACGGAATCGTGGCCTCTGCGGACGACACGGACGGCATTGCGGAGGCGATGTTCAACATTTACGGCATCGAAGTAGAATTTCAGCAGGTTGAGGCGTTGGCGACGGGCTGGAACGATCCCAACCTCGAGGCGCTGCTCCTCAGCGAGTTCGACATTGCTGCGGAGTTGTTCATGGGCGTCTTCGCCAACTCCTTGAACGATGCGAACGTCTTGGCTTGGGTGCGGGATAACCACGACTGGGACTTGAGCGTGGTGACGCCGGAAGAGACGAAATTGCTGAACATTTACTGGAAGGTGCTGGAGCTGGAACTGGATGATTTCCAGGCGTATCAGTTCCGCGAGTACACGGGTGAGGACTTGTATGACTATTCCTACCTGTTGCGCTTTGAGCAGACTTCGAATTGATTGGATTCAACGATCCAAAAAAAGGCCTCCCGGTTGCGGGAGGCCTTTTTTTTTGAACGTCGTTCAGAGCACTCAACGCGGGAATGAAGCCGACCAGCGCTTGCGGGACGTGCCGTCCTCAAGGCGTTCGATGACGGGTCCGTTGAATTCGGCTTGCGGCTCGATCAGGCGGCCCGTGACGTCGTACCGTGCGACCACGCGTTGTCCATCGCTGCCAAGGGAGGGAGCAACATTGCTCAGGGTCCGGATGTCCATGGCGAGAACTCCCGGGCTCACCCCGCAGTCGAACGAGAACGCCTCTGTCCCATCGGGCTCGAAGACGTGCACCACGCCGTAGCTGAACCAGTCCGTTTCAGAGGCATACACCCGGCCACTCAACGGGTCTTCCGCAAGGGAATAGAATCCCGCCGTTGTTGCGCCCCAAGCTCCTTGGCTCTCGAGTCCATCCAGCTCCACTGTCCGGACTTCAAATTCACCCGAAACCTGGAAGGCCAGGCGGTCGTCAACGAACGAGGCCGCATTGCATCCTGCTGCAGCCGCCTCCACCGGTACGGTAAGAACCTCCCCTCCGGCGACATCCACCCGACTCAAACTCGTGGTCGACCAATCGCCATTGTTCACGGTGTACAATACGCCGTCGCGTTCGAGCAAGTGCACCGGATTCTTTCCCGCCTCTCCCAAATCGTATTCCACGTACTCCCCCGTGACCGGTGAGAATCGCCCCACTCGGCCCACTTCATTCCCCCAATCAAACCCGTTGTTCACGGCAACGAACACCTCGCCCCCGACCGCTTGAATGCCTTCGCAGGCGAATTGTGGTCCTTCCTCCACCGAGAGGCTGCCCTCCCACTCCAAGGTGATCGCGTCCAACCACACCAAATACGAATCGAACGCAACCGGCTCCCACGTCACTTGATCGAAATCTCCACGGCTCACATAAACGCGATCCTCGTGCAATGCCAACCGTCGGCCCCCTTCGAATGGCACAGAAGCCAAGAGTTCGCCGGTGTCCTGATGGTAGCGGAGGATTTGTCCTTGAGCAGCCACATAAATGCCCATCGGAGTGCAAATCAAATCGGAGGCGAACGTCGAGCCCTCAACCACTGCCACCGCCTCGTACGTTGCGGTTGCCACGTCGAAATGCCCCACTTCCACGGGCGCAAACACCTCCCCCGTGAGGGCGTCCCCGTAGCCTTCATTCAAAACCCAAACCCCGTGGAGCGCTTGCTGCGCCAGCGCCGAGCTAGCAACCGACAAGGCCCCGATGGCCAACATTCCAAATCGTTTCATTTCATTCCGTTTGAGGGCAAAAGTACGCCTTGTCCGACGGAGCGCGTTGCGCAGCAGCAGGAAGAAAAAAGGGGCCACCTCAACGGCAGCCCCTTCAACCTGAAATTCAGGCGATCATCAGTACATCGTGCCCCAAGCGAGGAGGAAGTTCAAGAGGTCTTGTGCTTGAACTTGTCCGTCGCCGTTGAAGTCGGGACAGATGTCGTAGGTGCATGTTCCATCGTCGATCGACGCGTTCGAATTGAAGTTCACGGCATCTGAGTCCGTGCAACCCGTCCAAACGCAGTCACCGCTATCCACCGTCGCCGCCGCGTCGTAGTTCGCTGCTGACGGGTATGTGCAACCGATCGCTTCGCAGTTCTCTGGAGCGTCCGGAGCACTGCAGTAATCGACTGCCGTGATGAGCTCATCCAACGGAATCGGCTCCACGTTGCAAGCACCTTGGATCCAGTCCAAACCACCCCACTCAGGTCCGGTTTGGCCGTATGCCAAGAGGAAGTCGAGGAGGTCTTGGTTCTGGACGATGCCGTCGCCATTGAAGTCCGCATTGGTTGGTGCATCGGTGCAAGAACCGTCATCCACGGTTGCCGTGGGATCGTAGTTCGAGAACCCTTCGTAGATGCAACCAGCCCATGCGCACGATCCGTCTTCGATGGTCGCGTCAGCATCGTAGTTGTCCGCCGTTGCGTAGGTGCAACCCGCACACGACTCGTAGTCGCAAGCACCTGCATCCGTCGCATCCGCGTTGTAGTCGCAGGCGTCCTCGTCTTGGCAACCCACCACTTCCAACTCGTCGCATACGCCGTCACCATCCGAATCGCCCAGGCAGTTGCCCTCGCAATCCAAGTAAGCTTCAGCCGGGTAGGTGCAGCTTCCGTCTTCATCGGTCGCAGCGCCATCGTAGTTGCAAGCAAAGAGGTCGGTGCAACCCGGAACTTCCAACTCATCGCAAACGCCGTCCTCATCCGCATCGTTCAGGCAAGCACCAGCGCAATCGAGGTAATCCTCAGCGGGGTACTCACACGCGTCAGGGTTGCTGATGGTGAAGATGCCCGCGACGTAGTTGCAAGCCGTTTCATCCAAGCATCCGGCGCACGTGAAGTACTCGCAAGTACCGTCATCGTCCGTTGCGGCTGCTTCGTAGTTGCAGGCTCCAGCATCCGTGCAGCCGTCCACTTCGATTTCATCGCACACTCCGTCGCCATCGGCATCGTTCAGGCAGTTGCCCTCGCAATCCAGGTAGGATTCAGCAGGGTACGTGCACGAGCCGTCGGAATCCGTAGCCGCCATGTCGTAGTTGCAAGCCAAATCGTCTTGGCAACCCGCCACTTCGAGTTCATCGCAGACCCCGTCGTTGTCGGAATCGTTGACGCAGTTTCCGTCACAATCGAGGTAATCCTCCGATGGGTAGGTGCACTGGTCATTGTCTTCATCCGTAGCATCTGCGTTGAAGTTGCAAGCCGTCTCATCCTGACACCCTGGCACTTCCAACTCGTCGCACACACCATCGAGGTCGGTGTCATTCAAGCAGTTTCCGGCACAATCGAGGTAGTCCTCAGCGGGGTACTCGCAATCGGTTGCATCGCTGATGGTGTACGCACCCTCAACGTAGTTGCAAGCAGTCGCATCCATGCAACCCGCGCAGGTCTCGTACTCACACGAGCCGTTGTCGTCGGTGGCCGCTCCATCGAAGTTGCAAGCCATCGCATCCGTGCAACCACCGATTTCAAACTCATCGCACACACCGTCGTTGTCCGCATCGTTCAAGCAGTTGCCGTCGCAATCGAATGCCGCTTCAGCATAGGTGCATGAGCCATCTTCGATGTTGGCAAGCGGCTGGTAGTTGCAAGCCAACTCATCCGTACATCCCGGGAATTCGTAGATGCATGAACCATCATCGAAATCAGCCATCGGATCGAAGTTGACCGCGATGTCATCCGTACAAGCGCAGATGCCGTTCACGAACGTCACGTCCACCCGATCATCCGTGGCTTGTTGTCCGCTCGGGAAGATTTGCGCACGGAATGAACCGTCGATCTTACCGTCCGTGGTCAATTGGGCAATCAGGATGCGGTGATCCTCTCCAACCAGCGCATTGGTCGCAGACGGAATCACATAGAAACCTGAACCGATTGCATCGTTGACGAGGAAACCATTTCCTGCCTCGAATGCAGCCACCCAAGAACCCGGAGCTGCGGCGATGTCCTCCTCACCATTGGCAGCGACTGCTTGAGCCGTCAAGTCCACCGTGAAGTAAGAGTCGTACTGTGCCAACGGATCAGCATCCAACAAGAACGGAGTCAACGAAGCCGAAGAATAGCCGGCACCTGGGTGCTGGTAGAAGCTCGTCGTCGTGTTGAATGCGAAGGGGAATTCGTCGTCACCAATGACCGCCGTCAAGACGTCGTCAGCGTTCGGGGTGTTCAGGTAGACGCGGTAAGTCGTCATGCCTGCCAAATCGCCTTCGGTGTGCTCAGCAACCGCATCCAAGTAGAGGGAGTAGCCCTCGATGGAGTACTCGTTGCCTTGGCAAGTGCAGTAGTCGCATTCGCTTGCATCCGTTGCCGTCGGCAAGTAGTTGCAGGCGCCCTCTTCTTGGCAGCCAACGATTTCATCTTCATCGCAAATGCCGTCACCGTCCTCGTCATTCAAGCAGGCGCCATCGCAGTCCACGTTGTAAACCACGGGGTAAGTGCATTGTGTGTTGTCCTCATCGGTGGCCTCAGGGTTGAAGTTGCAAGCCTCCGTGTCTTGGCAGCCTTCGACCTCAAATTCATCGCACAAACCGTCTAGGTCTGCGTCGTTCAGGCAAATGCCGTCGCAATCGTATCCCTCAACAGCGTAAGAGCAAGAACCGTCCTCGTCGGTCGCATCAGCGGAGTAGTTGCACGCGGAATCGTCCGTGCAACCGGCGACTTCGATTTCATCGCACACTCCATCGCCATCCGCGTCGTTCAAGCATTCGCCTGCGCAATCGAGGTACTCCTCCACCGGGTAAGTGCAGGTTCCGTCCTCTTCCGTGGCCGAGGCATCGTAGTTGCAAGCGTCAGCGTCCGTGCAGCCCAAGCTTTCGTCTTGGTTGCAAACTCCGTCGCCGTCGAAATCGTACAAGCAGTTGCCATCGCAATCAACATACCACGTGGCCGGAGCGGTGCAAGAACCGTCCTCATCCGTAGCTGCTGGGTTGTAGTTGCAAGCATCGACATCCGTGCAGCCCGCCACTTCCAATTCATCGCAAACACCGTCGCCGTCAGCATCGCTCAAGCAAGCACCGAAGCAATCGAGGTAAGAGATGATCGGGTAGAAGCAATCACCTGCATCCGTAGCGTTCTCGTTGTAGTTGCAGGCCGCAGCGTCTTGGCAACCCAAGATTTCGAACTCATCGCAAATGCCGTCGGCGTCCACGTCCACGAGGCACGAGCCATCGCAGTTAAACCCTGCATTTGCGTATTCGCAATCCGTCGCGTCGCTGACGGTGTAAGCACCCTCAACGTAGTTGCATGCCATCTCGTCCATGCAGCCCGCACACGAGGTGAACTCGCACGAACCGTTGTCGTCAATTGCAGAATCGTCGTAGTTGCAAGCCATCGGATCCGTGCAGCCGCAGTCGGCATCGCCGAAGCTCACATCCACCCGTACTTCCTGCGAAGCCACACCACCGGGGAAGACCTGTGCACGGAATGAACCGGACAAATCACCATCCGTGGTCAACTGAGCGAAGAGCATGCGGTTGTTCTCATCCATTTGGGCGTTCGACACGTCCGGAGTCAAGAACCAACCAGAACCGACGATGTCATCGACCACGAATCCAAGGCCCGACTCGAATGCATCCACCCACGTGGCACCCGGTGCCACAGAGATGTTCGACTCGCCATTGGCAGCCACCTCAGGCGCCGTCAAGTTCATCGTGATGTAGCTATCGAAGGCAGCTTCCGGGAAGTTCGACAAGAGGAAGCTGGTTTGCCCTGCTGCCGAGTACGTTCCGCCTGGGTGCTGGTAGAAGCTCGTCGTGGTGTTCAATGACAGGGCGAACTCGTTGTTGCCAGTGAACGAAGTCACCACATCGCCATCCGTGGTGGATGCCAAGTACAAGTGGTAAGTCGTCATTCCTGCCAATTCACCCGTCGTGTGCTCAGCAACGACTTCCGTGTAAACGGTGTAGCCTTCTTCTGACGCAAGGGTCTCAGAACAGCTGCAGTATTCGCAAGTTCCGTCCTCTTCCGTCGCATCGACGTTGTAGTTGCAAGCGTAGAAATCCGTACATCCGTCCACTTCAAGTGCATCGCACGTGCCATCGCCGTCCGTATCCACGCCATCACCTCCACAAACCATGCAGGCATCGAAGTACAGGCAAGCTGAGTTCTCTGCTGCATCGAAGTTGCAGGCGTTGACATCTTCACAGTTATCGGTTTCAGAACAAACGCCGTCGCCGTCTGCGTCATTCAAGCAGTTGCCGTCGCAATCGTAGAACTCAGCGGGGTACGTGCACATCAAGGCGTCGTTGTAGATCGCTTCCGCGTCATAGGTGCACGACGCAACGTCCATGCAACCCACGCACGACACGAACTCGCACGAGCCGTCGTTCTGGTTCGCTCCAGCATCGTAGTTGCAAGCCGTCGGGATGGTGCAACCGAGCACCGCGAAATTGCACGAGCCGTCGTCATCGGTCGCCGCAGCATTGTAATTCAATGCTTCCGCAGCCGTACAGCCAGCGATTTCGTCCTCGTCGCATACTCCGTCAGCATCTACGTCGTTGAGGCAGTTGCCCGAGCAGTCCAAGCCTTCTTCAGCGAAAACACACGCCGAAGGATCACTCAACGTAAAGGCGCCTTGTTCGTAGTTGCAAGCCAGGGCATTCATGCAGCCCGAGCAAGAAGTGTACTCGCAAGAACCGTCAGAAATGTTCGCCGTTGCGTCGTAGTTGCACGCGCTTGGGATGACACATCCTGGGAACTGGCAAGTGCCGTTGTCCAAGGTTGCTTCCTCGTCGTAGTTCGCAGCTGCTTCATCCGTGCAACCCGCGCATGATGTGAACTCACACGTACCGTTGTTGATGGTGGCCGCTTCGTCGTAGTTGCAAGCCGTAGCGTTGGTGCAACCTTGGCACGATGCGTAATCGCACAATCCCGGGAAAATGAACTCGGCGTTGTAATCGCAAGCCGATGGGTCCATGCAACCCGTAACCGCCAAGATGCATTCCGAGGTGAACACACAGTCCCCCTCTTCGAGGTAGTTGCATGCGCCCGGGGTCGTGCAAATGGGATTCATCGCTGCCGTTGCAGGGCCTTGAGGTGCAAGACCGCTTGAGCACGGGAAGTTCAAATCGCACATTGCGAAAATGAGGTAATCCGCAGCGGGGTCGTAGTTGCAAGCGAACGGCAAGACGCATCCCCCCACCAACGTTTGGCAGTTGCCGTTGTCGTCGGTAGCGAACGGGTTGTAGTTCGTGGCTGAAGGATCCGTGCAACCTGAGATTTCGTTTTGATCACAAACGCCATCACCGTCGGCATCGTCGATGCATTCCCCATCGCAGCCGATCACCCCACCCGGAGGCGGCATGATGCACAAGCCGACGTTGTTCTGAGTCGCCTCTTCGTCGTAGTTGCAAGCAATCGGGTTCATGCAGCCGACGCAGCTTTCGAAGTCGCAGCTTCCATCGGAGAGGGTCGCCTGAGCATCGAAGTTGCAAGCACTGGGGGACATGCATCCGTAGCAGTCGTAGGTGCAAGAGGTCGGATCAAACTCCGTTGCGTCTTCGTCGTAGTTGCAAGCCGTGTGGTCCGTGCAACCCGCCATTTCATCTCCGTCGCACACACCATCGCCATCAGCGTCTGCGAGGCAATTGCCGTCGCAGTCGTAACCTTCCTCAGCGTACGTACAGAACACGGGGATGGAAATCGTCACCGATGAGTCGTAGTTGCATGCCGCTTCGTTTCCACAACCGATGCACGACTGGAAGTCGCAAGAGAAGTCGTTGATGTTGGCTGTGGTATCATAATTGCAAGCGCCCTGAATCGTGCAGCCTGGGTAGAGGCAAGAACCATCGTCGTCCGTCGCCAACGGATAGAAGGCGATGGAATTGGGATCGGTGCAACCTAGCACTTCCACCTCGTCGCAGATGCCGTCACCGTCGGTGTCGGTATTGCAATCACCATCGCAATTGAGGTAAGGCAATTGCGGGTAAGTGCAGCTGTTGTCGTCTTGCGTCGCCGTAGCGTCGTAGTTGCAAGCCTCTGCGTCGGTGCAGCCTTGGCAGCTGACGAAGTCACAATCAGCCAAAATCAAGTAATCCGCATCCGCATCGTAGTTGCAAGCCGCTTCTTGCGTGCAACCACCAACCAAGCAAGAGCCATCGTCCTCCGTTGCAAACGACGAGTAACCGGGGTTATTCGGGTCGGTGCAACCGAAGATTTCCAATTGATCGCACACGCCGTCTCCATCGACATCGCTCAAGCAGTTGCCATCGCAATCATAGTATTGGACGGCGAAGGTGCAGCTAGCAGGAATCAAGGCCGCCGGATCGTAGTTGCAGGCGTCCTCATCCATGCAGCCCACACACGAGTTGAACTCACACGTTGAAGCGATCAAGTAGTCTGCTTCGGCGTTGTAGTTGCAAGCGAATGAAATCAAGCAACCACCCACCAAGCAAGAGCCGTCATCGTCCGTCGCGTCCGCGTCGTAACCCGGGTTCGTGGAATCGGTGCAACCCGGCACTTCGAACTCATCGCACACGCCATCGCCATCTGCATCGTTCAAGCATGCACCCGAACAGTCGTATCCTGACTCAGCGTAGTTGCAGGATCCGTCCTCGTCCGTGGCAGCGCTGTCGTAGTTGCAGGCAGCTGCATCCGTGCAGCCCGCCACTTCAAACTCGTCGCAGACGCCATCGCTGTCTGCATCGTTCAAGCAGTTGCCAGCGCAGTCGTAGCCCGACTCAGCGTAGACGCATGAGCCGTTGTCGTCCGTGGCCGCACTGTCGTAGTTGCAGGCCATCGTGTCCGTGCAACCAGCAACTTCAAACTCGTCGCAGACGCCGTCGCTGTCCGCATCGTTCATGCAGTTGCCTGAGCAGTCGTAACCCGTTTCAGCGTAGGTGCAAGAACCATCGTCCTCCGTAGCGTCCATGTTGTAGTTGCAGGCCATGTCGTCCATGCAACCAGCAACCGATGAGCAAGCCTCGCAGCTGTTGTAGCAAACCACCATGCCCACATAAGGTCCATCAACTTGGATCACCCGGTTCACGAACTCAGCCGGATCCGTTGTGCAGGATTCCGTTCCGTCAAACGACTCCGCCAAGCCCCAGTCGCCGTTGCCCAAGAACTTGTACTCGTTGGCACCGCCTGGGAGTGACAGCTGAACGCTGTAAACACCATCGCCATCCGCATCCTCCATCGGGTTGGACAAGTTGTTCCAACCGTTCGCCGTTCCTGCCCACGTTACCGACGTGAAGTTCGTTTGTGAAATGTCAACGAAAAGCGTCACGTCGTACGTGCAGCCCTCGTCGAACGTCGCGTCTGCGTTGTAGTTGTTCGCGTCAGCATCCATGCAACCCACGATGCCATCGGGGCACGCTTCGCACGAGTTCCAGCAGACCTCTGGCAAAACAGCCGTCTCCGTTACCTCGATGCTCCGGTTCGTGAACCCGTCGATCGTGCTCGTGCAGGCAAGGCCTGGCGTGAACTCCTCTTGGACGTTCCAGCCGTCAAGCGTGAACTTGTACTCATACGTACCCGGGTTCAACGTCACCGTCACCGAGTAAACCCCGTCGCCATCGTCGT
>Ga0209037_1000114_pt1 | contig 23699 bp, 16 predicted proteins | sample SaaInl25SG_5_DNA_FD_188225 | JGI IMG/M metagenome (GOLD analysis project Ga0209037, IMG submission 188225) | Marine microbial communities from expanding oxygen minimum zones in the Saanich Inlet - ESP_125SG_5_DNA (SPAdes) (version 2) | ecosystem: Environmental > Aquatic > Marine > Intertidal...
GTGACAACAGCATGGCCGCGATCTCCGTCGCCGCCGAAATGCGCCACCAGAACCATCGGAGCAAGAAGAGTCCACCCGTCCCGGCACCCAGGAGCAACAGGAGGTTGAATGCTTGGCCGGCATCGGTCAAGGTCAGACCCAGCCCAGCCCCCAACACCAGAGAAACGCCGGTCGCCACTTGCCCCGCCACGACGCGTTGCCGTTCCGTTGCGTCCGGCTTGATGAACCGCCCGTAGAAGTCGTGCACGAGGTAGCTCGCGCCAAGATTCAGCTGCGTGCTCATGGTGCTCATGAACGCGGCCAAAAGCGAAGCCGCCACCAGCCCCAACAGCCCCGAAGGCAGCAACGACAACATCGCGGGGTACGCGAGGTCGTGCCCCACCTTGTCTTCGGCCACATGCGGAAAGGCTTCACGCAACGCGTCGAGGTCTGGGAAGACAATGAGGGACGCCAACGCCACCAAAATCCATGGCCAAGGGCGTAACGCGTAGTGGGCCACGTTGAACAACAAGGTGGCGCCCACCGCATGGCCCTCGTCTTTGGCCGAGAACATGCGCTGGGCGATGTAGCCGCCTCCTCCAGGCTCGGCGCCAGGGTAGTAACTGGACCACCACTGCACGGCAAGCGGAATCAACAGCATCGGAATCCACGCATCCGCATCGCCCAAATCCGGCAACAACGACAACTGGGGCACGACGGATGGGTGGTTGAGCAAGCCGTCCAACCCGCCAACCTCAGGCAACTCCAAAATCCACCACGCGGCCCAAACCGAACCGACCATGGCGAGAATGAACTGCACGAAGTCCGTCAAAATCACGGCGCGCAACCCACCCATCACGCTGTAGACCAACGTGATGCTGCACGTCACCAGAAGCGTCAACCAACCCGGCCAACCGAGCAAAATGCCCCCGAGTTTGATGGCCGCCAAACTCACCGTAGCCATGACGAGCACGTTGAACACCAAGCCGAGGTACAGCGCCCGGAAGCCACGAAGGAACGCCGCGGACTTGCCCCCGTATCTCAATTCATAGAAACTGATGTCGGTCAGAACGCCCGACCGACGCCAAAGCCGCGCATAGACGAACACCGTCACCATGCCCGTGAGCAAAAACGCCCACCACGCCCAGTTGCCCGCCACACCTTGCTGGCGCACCAAGTCGGTGACAAGGTTGGGGGTGTCTGTGCTGAAGGTCGTGGCCACCATGCTGATGCCGAGGAGCCACCAGGGCATGTTTCGGCCCGCAAGGAAGTAGCCTGCGGAATCGGTTTTGGCCTGTTTGCTTGCCCAAAGCCCCACCCCCAAAGCCAGCGCGAAATACGCACCGATCAGGGTCCAATCCAAGGTTGTCAACTGCATAAAAACAAGGATACATCACGGGTGGACCCGCGGAAAAACTCAAAGGCAAGGAGTTCCAAACAATCCGAGCAAGGCCAACACGTCGGTGACGGTGACCACCCCGTCGGCGTTGACATCCGCCGTGCAGGACTGTGCACATCCAAACTCGGAAAGCACGACGAGCATGTCCGCCACAGTCACGTTTCCGTCGAGGTTAACGTCGCCCGTGCAACCCACGGCAGGCGGGTCGTCCACGTTGTAGTAATCCCCAATGTCCGGGTAGGTCGGGCACACCTGGCGGCTTGTGAATGCCATCACCGCCGCACGCGTCAAGTCGTAATACGTCGCGTCGGACATGTGAGGCACATGCCCGGCTCCTTGAAAGGTGGTCAAGCGGTGATCGAGCCCCACCTCCTCGGCGTGAATGTGAACCGGCCAGCTGCCATCGACCACGGTCACGTTGATGCCAAGCAAACTGATGGTCCCCGTGCCGTAAGGAACCGTGCCGTCGGCCGTGCCGTGAGTGCTCACCACGGGAACATCTCCGGCCTCAATCCAATCGGCGTCTCCGATGGCTCCAGAAATGTTGATGATGGACAACACCTCGGAAGAATACCCGGCATTGCCACTCAGACCTTCCAGTCCTCCCCCCAATCCAGGTTGAGTGAGGTCGATGACATCGGGCACTTCGGCGAGGTCATCGATGTAGGCCGCGTGCAACGCAATGAAGGCGCCAGCCGACGAACCGCCAAGCACGATTCGGTTGGGATCAATCCCCCAGGGATTTCCTTGCTCCGCATGGGACTTTCGGAAAAACCGAACCGCCGCCTTGGCGTCGTGCACCCCTCGCAGGACCGATTCCTGCAGCGACGTTTCAAGGTCGAACAGGTTGTCGATGCCCAAGCGATAACTGATGGACGCGGCAACGTACCCCATGCGGGCCAGGTCCTGGCAAAGCGGCACCACGTCCGTCCCGTCGTTGCTGCCGGCGAGAAAAAAACCGCCGTGCGCCACAAGGACCACAGGGCGATCCGTGACCTCATCTCCGACCGGCAAGTAGATGTCCATGTCGAGTTGTTCCATGGACCCCGAAGAACCAATGTTGCTGCCGTAGACGACGCCTTGTTGCGTTTCGATTTGGTCAAACACGCGGTAGCGGTAACGCGCCCCGTCGCATTGCGCCTCGGCTTGCCAAGCGCAACAACACACCAGCAAGCCCAGTAGAACCCTACGCATGACCCCCCAATTCAAAGCCCGCAAACCAACGGTCCAGGTCGTGACGCAGCTGCACGACATCTTCCACAATGAAGTACTTGGTTTGAATCACGTCCGTTCGGAACGGCGTGTTCATGACTTCTTCGAGGGAGAATGGAATCAGGGTTTCCCGAAGCCCCCAAGCGTGATTCGTTTCGCCAAAACTCGACATGATGCCGGCACCCATCAGCTGAGGTGTCCCCTCTGCTCCTCGGACAAACCCAAACTCCACAAAGTACCAATACAGACGCTGCAACCCCAGGACAGCTTCGTCCTCCCCAGCCGCAACCAAGGCGGCACCCACTTCACCGAAGCGATGCATGAACGCCGCAAAATCTGGGTCCATCAGCGGTGGAATGTGTCCAAACGTGTCGTGAAACATGTCCGGCTCCTCGATGTAGTCGAGTTGATCTGGACGGCGTACCCACGTGGAGGTGCAAAACCGCTTGTTCGCGAGCAGCTGAAAGAAATCATCCACAGGGATGAGGCCGGGCACAACGGTCAAGGACCACCCTGTGGTATCCAGCAATTGCGCTTCCATGGCAGGGATGCGCGGCACGACCTCGCACGTCAGCGTCTCGCTCATTTGGTCCAAGCTCGCCAAATACAACGGCGACGCTTTCCCTTCGAGGTTCGCACGTTGGCGCTCGTACAGCCGCCTCCACGTGTCGTGGTGGTCGGGCACGTACGCCTCCCATTGTTGTAACAATCCCTGGACCATGTGATGAAAATACATCACACAATCCAGGGATTCAACCGGTTGGAACCGAATGCGCTTACTGCACCGCGAGACGTGCCGTAGTCGTGGCACCGTTTGGCGCGGTCACCGCAACGTGGTACATGCCGGACGAAAGGCCGTTCAACTCGAGCTGAATCACAGCTCCTTGGCGCCATTGCGAAACGGCAACCTCACGACCGCTTGCGTCCAACACTCGGACCGCATCCGTCGCATGAACGCCCTGAATCCACACCTGCTCGCGGGCAGGGTTGGGCATCACTTTCCAGTTCCGAACGCCAGCTTCGAGCACAGCATCGCCCGTTCCGTTGATGGCGTTGACAATGCCGCGAAACTCTTGGTGGTACAGGTTGGCCACTCGTGCGTCGTGAACAATGACGGTGTTCTCGTCATTCACGCTCTCCGCACTCGAAGACCAGTTGTGGGATCCTGTAATGACGAGTGGATCTGTACCCGGTTCGCTGTGGTCGACAATGGCGTACTTGTGGTGGCAATCGCCGCTTAAATTGTGAGCGTACACCTGAACGCCGTTGCTGATCAGGTTGTCAAACTCACTCCCTGTTGTGTTGATCTGTTCAATGACCCCAACAGGGCTCACGAAGAAGCTTTGGTTCAACTCCACAATGGCTGCGCCCAAATCATCACGGGTCAGCGTCAACAACGCAAATTCGAAGTCGGCATTTGCGCCTTCAATTTCCTCGAGGATGGCCGCGTTGGTGCCATCCGTGGGCGAGAAGTACAACTCCACCTCGCTTCCGCCAATCAAGAAATTCACAGGCGTGTTCCATGTTTTGTCGGCGCCAAACTTGCTGTTGGCGGCATCAGGCGTCATGCCTTCCGAACCCCACATTTCCTCAAATTCCAGCTCATACGCTCGTGCCAGACTCTGGTCCTCAAACACAATCGCGTTGTTCAAGTCGCTCACGAGCTGTCCCGTTGTCAAATTGGTCGACCCCGTCAAGACAAACGCAGACTCCGCAAAATCCGCATCGCCAATGATGAACTTGTTGTGCATGCCGCTTCCTTCACCGTCGGTACGAGGGTGAGTCACCACAGCATCGTCTAAGCTGCTGAGCCCAATGTTCGCATTCTGGCCTTCGTAAATCCAGCGAACCTGGACACCGTTGGCAACCGCTGCGTTCACGGCATCCTCCACCGTTTGGTCGTTCAAATTGTACGCCGCCACGTCAAGTGTATGCTGCGCACTCATGATCCATGCCGCGACCGTGTCGTTCATGTCCGTCCCCAAGGAGAGCGCAAGCTCCTCTGTGGCCACGCTGTGGTCCACCGAGCCATTGAAGTACACGTGAATGTCTCCTGAACTTTCCGACACTGTGGCGTAAGGACGGATGGTGGACAGCGCCGAGGAACCGTCCTCCAAAGTGGACACCGCACGCGCGTAGTAGATGGTGCCGGGCTCCAAGCCTTCCAAGTTCACAAAGTGACTTGGCGTGTTGCCGGCCACTGCCGTTGCGACCGTTCCCAAGTCTTCTGTCAGCCCGTATTCCACGGTTCCATCGCACGCCAAATCCGTGGTCCACGACAACGTGAAACTCGTGGTGGCCAAATTGGTTTGTGTCACCTGAGAGGTGTAGCAAAGCGCAGAGGCAGGAATCAAATCCAACGGTCCGCGTGGGAGCATTTGGTATCCGCCGAATCCATCGAACGAGAACTGCGACACAATGCCGAGCATGTCCACTTCGCATCCGGTCAACTCTTCCCCCACGAGCGAATTGCTGGTACGTACGTAGATCACGCCCGACTCACCCGCAGCATTGAAATCGTACGTGTTGTTGCCCGTGATGAAGGTTCCGGCCAACGGAAACGTCACCCCGTTGATGCGCACCAACTGGCCTTCCAAATTCTCCCCCAATTGGGCCGGGGTGATTTCCAAAGGCGTGGGCACGGTTCCCGCCCCCCAAAAATCCACCGCAGTCAGGTTGGGTCCAACCTCGAGAAGGCCGTTGTATTCTGTGATCTCGCCCGTGACGGACAAGCTGTCTCCAATTTGTGGCGTGGCATCCCAATCGCCCCAATCGGCTCCAGGATAAATGGCAATGCCGGCCGTTGCGTCTTGGAGGTAACGGACGGAACCGAGGTTGTCGTCGCTCGTCACCACACCAGTGACGGTCACCGTTTGTCCAATGTTGTAGTTCTCGCGCATGTCGAGAATGTTGTCTTGCGCCAATGCCGCGGTAGACACGTATGCGGCCGTCAAGGCCAACGTCAATTTCAAGTTCATTCCTTGGGTTTCTTGTTTTGCAATCCTTTCAATTCGAGCACAGCACTCAGCCGCACCATACGCGGCGGGCCTACAAACACTTCAGCACGCCCACTGCCACCTTCCAACCCGTAGGGATTGGGGGCGTATTGCGAGTTGTTCGTGGCGTCTGAAACGTACAACGCGTTCAAGGCATTCGTCACGCTCAAACGCACGCGCAGCAAGGCGTTGTCCATCACATCAAACGACGTTCCGGCATTGAAGTTGAGCAACGCGTAGCCTGGCGTCACCCAAACGTCTTTAGGCTCCCCCTCGGTGATGACATCACCTGGGGAGAAATTGGCATAATGCTGCCAGAACCACGTGTTCCGAATTGAGAAGTACGTTCCCCGCTTTGGGCGGTAACTCGCCGCGAGGGAGATTTGGCGTTGCGCGGCATCCCCCACCTTGACCCCGTCAAGATTCACCAAAGTGTCGGCGATGCTCCCGTCTGCCACGCGTGTGATGAATCCGTTGGTCGTCTGGTTGATCAAGTCCACGCGTTCGTTGCTCGTCCAGCGCCAGTTTCCTGCCGAGACCACGCCTTGAACGTTGAGCTTGGCGGTGGGGTCGTAGGAAAAGTCCCACTCGACTCCCGAGTGCACCGCGTCCGCATTCAACAGATTGTACCCGAGGTTTCGGTCGACATCGTCAATGACAGACTGGGCAGACTGTCCCCACTCTTCGGCACTGACGTTGCTTTCCGCCAAGACAATCATGGCCTCGCGGCCCGCCACGGTGCTGGTGTCCGCATACACGGACAGCGTTGGGTCTTGCCACAATCCTGAAACTCCATAGAAGCGGTTGACTGGTTTGTTTTCCCACCCCGTCCGGTAGGCATTGACGTTGGAGGCGAATTTGCCCTTGGCGTATTTGACGCCCGCTTCCACCGCCTTCACGTACTGGTTCTCATACCCGTCGATGACGTTGTTGTTGATGTCAAACACCGAATTGAACAACGGAGCACGCTTGAGGTAGCCTACGTTGGTGTACGCATTCACCCACTCGTTGAAGTTGTAGTTTCCGCCCGCCTTGATGGTGGCGCTGTTCAGGCTCTCCCAGTCTGTGGTGTAAGAGCCCAAACCTGGGTGTTCAGCCGTCAGAAATGCCGTATCCGTTTGCCATTCCGTTTCCCCCAACACGCGAAATTCATCCGTCGACCGCACTTCGTACGTCGTGTCGTTCAAGGTCACCACGTTGGGTCGGAAATAGTCAATGGCTCGGTACCAACTCTGAGCGCCGGAGACGTTGATGAAAGCCGAGTAGTTGTACTTGTCGAGTTCCAACTGGAAATAGGAACCGCCCCACGCCACTTGGCCGTCGTCGTAGTAATAATATTTGTCACCTTCACGAAGGGGAGCTTCAAAGTCCGCGTTTTGGTCACGGCGGTCGTCCGGTGCGTCGTAATAATCGGACCCAAACATGTCCCCAATGGTCCGGTAATGGCTGCCCGTGTAGTGGCGAGCATCCACCCCTGCCGAGAAGCTCAACTGGTCGGTCAAGGCTGTGTTGAAATTGGACAAAGCGCCGTACCATCGGTGGTCGTTGTGCGCAATGCGAATGAAGTTGGATCCCTTGCGTTCCCCGTTTTCATCGACGTTCAAGCCGTTGGTCCCAAACTCAAACAACTGGTGCGAATCCCAGGTCCCTTGCATGTCCAACGTCCCGTCCGTCATGCGCGTTCCCGGGGTGCTGGCCAGCGCCTCGCCCCCGCCCGTTCCGAAGCTCGCATAAGCCGTCGTCGTCAGGGTGGATTTCTCGGACAAGCTCCACACGTCACGCACAGTAACGATGGGCTTGAAATAAGCATTTTGGCGTGGGTTGTAGCGTCGGAATTCACCGTAAGTCGTGTCCACCTGCCCCGTTTCGTCGTTGTAGTTGTAGAAAACCTCTTGGTAGTTCACCATGAACTCATTGAACTCCCGGCCGCGCGAAACAATGGACGTCTCGCTCAATCCCGAAATCACTTCCTGAAGTTCCGTCTGCCCGTCGCTGTCCGTCAAGCGTTCCGCCAAATCCGTGTCGTATTCGTACACCTGCATTTGGAAAGAGCGTTGCCCATGACGCTGTGGCGCGCCAAACGTGGTGACACTCAGGTTGTGGTTGCCCACGGTTTTGCGGCCCTTGAGGTAGTAAGCGTAGGCTTCCGACTCCAACCCGTCCGCAAATCCTCGGTTGGTCTTGTAGGATCCGACGAAGTGCAAAAAGCCCTTGTCTTGGTTGCCAAACACGCCGCTAAGGCTGTTCCGGTAGTAGCCGTAGGATCCAAGCTCGGCTTGGTAGTTGATGGATCCGTTGGCCGATTCGTCGCCTCCCGTGAGGATGTTGATGGTCCCCCCCACCGAAGGGATGGCCAGCTTGCTCGCCCCAAGGCCGCGTTGAACCTGGGTGGTGCGAACCACCAAGTCCAATCCTGCCCAGTTGCTCCAGTACACCCAACCGTTTTCCATGTCGTTCATGGGCACGCCGTCCACCATGACCGCGAGGTTGGTTTGGTCGAATCCACGAATGGTCACCCGAGCGTCACCGTCTCCACCCCCTTGTTGGGTGGCGTAAACCCCGGGCGTGGTGTTCAACACCAAGGGAAGGTCACGCCCTGCAAGCTCTTCTTGAATTTGGGCGGGCAACACGTTCGTGAAGGCCACCGGCGTCTTGCGTGAAATCACCACGTCAGCGGACACCACAGCCTCCTTCATGATGAGCGTCTCCATTCGGAAGCGCACCGAGGCTTGGGAGCCGTCGCACGTCAGCGTCCGCGATTGGCTCGCGTACCCGATGTAAGACACCTCTAACGAAACCTCACCTTTGGGCAATGGCAACGAAAACGCACCGTCCAAATCCGTGGCCACCACCGCGTTTCCAGCCTTGATGTAAGCTCCAATCAAGGGGTCACCCGTCAAGGCATCTTCCACCAATCCGTTGACCGTACACAACTGCGCTGTGGCCCCAGTCATCCCCACCCAAAGGCCGAGGACAACCGCCCAAGCATGCTTGTGAATTCGCATGTCGACTGCGTCTTACTTGCGGATGACCCGACGGGTCGCGCGCTCGCCGTTTTCAAGCACCACCTCCATGAGGTACATGCCCGCAGGAGCTGCTTCGAGTGACACGTCCACAATCATCCCGCCTTGAGTGGCCTGGCGCCTGACGCGTTGTCCCGCAAGGTTGTGCAAGACCACTTCCCGAATGGCTGAGTTCGCCTTCACCCAAACCACATCTCCTGACGCGGGGTTGGGGTACACGTCGAACGCAGCACGCAGCGGCTGGTCGGACACGTTGGTCGTGCCGCAGTCGCAGGCGTGAATGCCCAAGTTCACAAACACGTTGTCGAGCGAAGATCCCGTGCTGTCGCTGAACCACAAAATGCCGTCCCATTCGTCCACAACCAAGAAGTCGTTCAACGCGTCGGTGTCGCCTTGGAGAACCGAAGACTTGCGGATCAACGTGTGGTTTTGCGTCATTTCCGCCCATCCCGTCGTGCCTGGGTCTTCCCCAATCTTGCCAAAAATGTCCACCACGGTGTTGGATGAAATCTTGCGAAGCACCATGGCGTCGTTGCCGTTGAAGTACATCGTGTTGTTCTCGTCGTACACAGGACACACCCACAAATCGGCTACCGCTGCGAGCTCATCCCAAACGGGCGCTTCAAAATCCACCCCATCAGGGTCTTGCTTGTCCAACACCACCACAGCGACGCTGTCCGGCATCAACATGCCTTCCAAGTCCACTTTTTGGTTGTCTTGCGCCGCAGTTGCGCCGTTGGAGTAACGCTCCAAGCGGTAATCGCTCAAGTCCACCGTGGCGTTGGTGGGGTTGTAAATCTCAAGAGCCTTGTTGTTGCTCCACCCCTCCACGTATTCAGAGATGAAGAGTTCCGAGCATTGAGCTTGCGCAGCGCCTCCGGTTGCTGCAACCAAAACCAACAACATCGTGGCTTTGAGCGAGTTGAGAGTGATTTTATTCATGATGATGAGAATCGATTTCTGTGAATAGAGTGGGTGTATAACAACAAGGCGAAATTACCCACATCCACGCAATCTTCGACGAATCCAACTCAGGGTTCGATGGAAAGCCTCACCTTCCGTGTAAGGCCTTGCCATACGAGGTCGTAGCTGTGGTCGACCAAGCCTAAAAACTCGTCCCATGGAACATCCCCGAACGGCTCGGGGTGCACGCTGTTCCAATGTTTGGGGTTCAAGTACGGCCCCGTTGTCACCCCACTGTAAGTCGCACGCAACTCGGGAATGCGGTCGGGGGAACACTTCATTCCACACCCCTCAAATTCAAACGCGTCCACCAAACAAAACATCTTGCCCCCGACCTTAAACACGACTGTTCGGTCATCGAAAGGGAGCTCCTCAGTGGTGCCAGTCTTGGAGAGACAATGAGACCGCAAGCGCTCGAGCAAACGGTCGTGCGGGGTCATCCCAACGAGGCTTTCTTGTTCGCCACGGCCTGAAGAACTACGTCCATGGCCTCGGCCAATGGAGCTGGATCAAGTGCCCTCATGGAGGGTCTCCAATCGTTCAACATGCTGTTGATGGGTTCGGCTCCAAGCAACGTCATGGTCGGCTTCAACGAGTGCCTTGTGGCCGAAATCACATTCCAGTCCTCGGAGTCAGCGGCAGCAACCAAGTTCGCTTTGGACTTGACCAGAGTTGTCTCCAAAGCCGTCAAAAACTCCGCATACGACGACGGATCATCTCCAAAAATGGCGTCGTATTGAATAAATTGAGGCGTCAGGTTCATCGCAACCGCATTTCGCCTCCGAAGTTACTGATAAACCCGAACGTAATCGACCGCCATGAATTGCGGGAACAGCGTTGTCTCGTCGGGATAGCCAGGCCAGTTGCCCCCCACAGCGATGTTGAAGATGAAAAAGAAGGGGTCGTTGAACGGAGTGTCATACCCACTCGGCGCCACATTTCCTTCCGTGGTCAGCATGTGGTAGGGTTCTCCATTCATCAACCACACCATCGTGTCGGGTCTCCAATCCAAGGAGAACACGTGGTACTCGTCCACAAACGTGGTGGGAAAGTCAGAATAGGTGGCCGTTCCCACATTGGGATGACCGCCGCCAATGAGTTCCCCCCAGTGCGCGGTGCCGTGTACGTAATTGGGTTGATGCCCCAAGAGCTCCATGATGTCGATCTCCCCGCACTCCGGCCAACCGACTTGGCTGTGGTTGGCTCCGAGCATCCAAAGGGCCGGCCACAAGCCTTGGCCGTAAGGCAACACGGCACGGATGTCGATTCGGCCGTGGTCAAACTCTTGCAAGTCGCGTGACACCATCCGTGCGGAGGTGTATCCTGCACCGTCTTGAAGGGCGACGATGAACAAGTTTCCTTCTTCCACGAAGGAGTTCGCCTCATCCGCAGTGTATGCCTGAGACTCGTTGTTTCCCCAACCTCCTGACCCCACCTCGTGAGACCAGTTGGCCGAGTTGATTTCAGTACCGTCAAATTCGTCGGACCATGCCAACGTCATGCCTTCGGGCGGGTTGGACGGCGAGTGAGGCGTGTCGTATCCGCCTTCAGGAAGGGTGATGGCCAGCTCGGTGTCGTCGTTCAAAATGGTGCCCATAGCCACCTGCTGGTTGCCTTTGAGGTAGCCGTTGACGGGATTGGAAAGCACGACGGTGAATTCTTCGTCGGCTTCCAATCCGTCGTCAATGACGATGGGGACGGCGATTTCCTGTTTGATCTCGCCAGGGGCGAACACCAAAGTCCCCGATTGCGCTTCGAAATCCTCCCCTGCTTTGGCCGTTCCTTCGACGGTCTCGAAATCGACGGTCACCTCCTGCGTGTTGCTTCCGTCAAGACGGACTTCAAAGCGGAAGGTGCTGTTGAACGAGTTTTCCAGGGACGTGCGGTCCGCGACGAATTGGATTTCAGCATCGACTGGGTCGGTGCCGCTTCCGCAATCGGAACAGCCCGCAGCCAACGCCATCAATCCCATGCCGCCCAACCAAGAAGAAGATTTCGAGAGTCGCATCATTCTGCTGCAAAAATCAGTGTAAAGTATCCGCTGCCGACGGGGTTGATGCAATCGCCATCCTGCTGAAGCGCATTCAACACGAGACGATCTTCCGTCAATTCCGCAATGGTGTAGGTCGGACCTGAATCCCAAACACCCATCCATCCGCAGATTTCTGAGACTTCCGTCGTCAATCCGTTCACGGTGAACACATCTTCTCCGTTCGGTCCAGCGCCCAGTTCCAGCGTGTAGGTCGAAGGTGCCACCGTCATTTCCGTTTCGATGTATCCGTCAAAGGGATTCATGGTGCCTCCGTTGTTGTTGTAGAGGAATCCTCCGTCTTCGGTAAGCGACCAGCGGTCGTCGTATTGGAAATCGACAAGACCGCCTGCGGGAGACGCATACCATTCGGTTGACCCAGGTTCTGGGCCGATGGCGATGGCGCCAGCGTCCGAACCGAACTTCCACGTTTTGGGATTGTCGCAGCCCGTCAAGAGCGCCAACGTGCCCTCACAAGGGAGCTCCAGCGTCTTTTCGATGTGCACGCTGTCTTCGAAATACGCCATGCCCCCCTCGGCATGCCCCTGGTAAGAAATGCCGTAGGTGCCCTCCGCGTAGTAAATCATGGTGTCGACAGGAGACTCGCTGATTTGGCCGTTTCCAAAATCCCACAAGTGCATGAACACATCCTCACTGGCGTCCGCTTCCACCACCACCGTGTTGGAGTCAATGCCAATGACACCATCAAGGGTGTCTGGCAGGAAGTACCAAGTGACCTCTGCTGTGGGAGGTGAAGGCAAATCAGGCCCTTGTTCCACATAGGGGTCGCAGCTTGTGAGCGCCGTCAAGGCTGCCACGGAAGCGACCAAAGCAATGTTCTTCAGGTTCATTCGTAGCCGGGGTTTTGGGTCAACTGACCGTTGGACAAGGTGATCTCAGCCGTCGGAATCGGGAAGAGCTCGCTCTTTCCTGGGACAAAGCCTTCGAGAATGTCTTCCGCACGGCCTTGACGCACGAGGTCGAAGAAGCGGTGACCTTCCAGGCCGAGCTCCACTCGGCGCTCGTGCCAAATGGCGTTGAGAAGCGATTGACCGCTGACGCTGCCCTCTTGAATGAGCGGCACGGCAGCGCGGGTGCGAACGAGGTTCAGCGAGGCAATGGCCGTGGCTTCGTCGCCGAGCTGCTGGCAGGCCTCTGCGTGCATCAACAAGACGTCCGCCAAGCGGATGACGCGATCGTTCGAACCGCCGTTGGGGTTGGGGTCTCCGAAGGGGGCCAACTCCGCCGCAGGGTTGAAGTACTTGCGCGCATAATAGGGGTTGGGCATGCCGGTGGCATCCTCCGTGATCTCGCCCCAATCGGAAGCGTTGTCACCGAGCTGGTACACCGAGTAGCTCAATCGTGGATCGACTTTTTGAATGAGGTCTGGACCGATTTGCTCTTCCCACACTTCGAATTCATCCACGAAGTCTTGCGTTGGCAAATTGAAACCGTAGCCGCTGAACGTCCCGCGTGCGCGTTGGAACACATTGGTGTACGTGCCTTCGCTCCAGAACTGCGCGCCCCAGTTGCCGCCCGAGTTGTTGGCGTACTGGATTTCCCAAATGCTTCCAGGTCCGTTTTCTCCAGCGTCCGTGAAGATGTTGCCGTAGTTGGGATCGAGGAAGTACTCTCCCGATTCCACCACTTCTTCGCAACGCGTGCGGCAGTCCGCCCAGTTGCCTTGGTAGAGATGTGCCTTGGCAAGCAACGCATTGGCTGCACCGCGCGTGGCCCGACCGGTTTGCGACGTGCCGTAGGCGCTCTTTTCAGGAAGGTTGGCCGCGGCTTCTTCGAGGTCGGCCACGATTTGGGCCCAAACTTCGTCCGCAGTCGCACGAGGCTGAGCGTACTCGGAAGGTGCCAAGGTCTTCGTCACCAGAGGAACGCCACCGAAGGTGGTCACGAGGTTGAAGTACCAGTACGCCCTCAAGAATTGAGCCTCGCCGAGGTAAGCAAGTTTCTGGAACTCGTCCATCTCGATGCCCGGGATGTTCTCCAACGCAATGTTGCAGTACGTGATGCCCTTGTAAGCCGTCTTCCACTCGCCGAGCACGATGCCGCTGGAGGGGTCGCCAATGAAGCTTTCAAACTCAAGCATATCAGGCTCGTCCGTGTCACCTGAACCGCCTTTGTCTGTGTCGTCACTGACGATGTCCCCAAAGTACCATCGGAAGTGGGCCCCATCCGAGATCTCCACTTGAAGGGGTGCATAGCACGCGACGGTGGCTGCCTCCGCATCTTCCGCAGACTGGTAAAAGTTGCCGGCTGAGCTGCCGATGTAGGGGTCGCGGTCCAAGAAGCTCTTGGAGCACCCCGTGGACGCAAACACGATGACCATCATGGCCAACGCGCCCATCCATGAAAAGGTTGTTACGTTGTTTTTCATCAGAACGTCACGTTGATGCCCACGTTGTAAATCCGGGGCGAGGGGTAGAAACCACGGTCAATGCCAATTTCCAGCGTTCCACGCGTTCCAATCTCGGGGTCGAGGCCGGAATAGTTGGTGAACGTGAACAGGTTGTTGGCGCTCGCGTAGATGCGGAATTTTGAAATGCCTGCGCGGTCGAGCACTTCAGACGGGAGCGTGTAGCCCACCATCAAGGACTTGATGCGCAAGTACGAACCGTCTTCAATGAAACGGTCCGAGACGCGGTTGTTTTGGTTGAGGTCGGCGTGCGTCACACGAGGGATGTCGTTCGACGTGCCCTCCCCTGTCCAGCGGCCGAGGGCCGACACAGGCAGGTTGGTGGTGTTCAAATCGTAACGGAACATGCCCATGTACACGTCGTTGCCGTAGCTGCCTTGAAGGAACAGGTTGAAGTCGAAGTTCTTCCAGGTCGCGCCCGCAGTGAAGCCATACGTGAAGTCGGGGTGCGGATTGCCGATGACCACCTTGTCCTCGTTGTTGATGACACCGTCTTCGTTTTGGTCCACGAAAATCACGTCACCTGCAACCGCATTGGACTGGGCCGAAGCCGCAGCTTCCGCATCGGTTTGAAAGATCCCGGCTGTTTCGAATCCGTAGAAGGACGCGATCGGCAAACCAATGTCTGTGATGGCCACAAAGTCGCCGGAGCCGAACACGTTGCCCGTGAAAATGGGCTGGTTCAAGCTGTCCACAGGAGCGCCGAGGTCAGTGACTTCGTTGCGGTACATGGAGATGTTCCCGTTCAGGTTGTAGGTGAAATCGCCTTCGCCCCCTTGGTAGCCCACGGCCAATTCCGCACCGCGGTTGCGGGCCGAAGCCACGTTGGACGGGCCAGGCTCAAGGCCAGCTGTGCCCGGGTTGGGCACGTACGCCAACATGTCGATGGTGTTCTTCTCGTACACGTCGAAAATCACATTCCATCGGCCATCCAAGAAATCGGCGTCCAGCCCGAGGTTGATTTGCTCTCCGGTTTCCCACTTGAGGTCAGGGTTGGCGATGGCCACGGGGCCGGAACCAATGGTTTGGTTTTGCTCGCTTCCCAACGTGTAGTTCAACCCATTCACGATGATGGGGTTGTAGGCGTAGTCGCCAATCTCCGCGTTGCCATTGCGACCCCATGACCCGCGAACCTTCGCGAAGTCGATCCATTCCTTCTCCGCAAACCACGGACGCTCTGTGAGGTTCCAAGCGGCGGAGAACGAGGGGAACAAACCGAATCGGTTGTTCAACCCAAAGCGCGACGACCCGTCGTACCGAAGCGTTCCCATCAAGGACCACTCGTTTCCGAGGTCGTAAGTCGCACGGACAAACTGCCCAACCCACGCGGTTTCACTGATGCCGTCGCTGGCCCGAGGAATCTGGGGCTCCACGTTCAAGCTGTTGCTCAAGAACGCGTAGTAGGGATCGTTTGACGCCAAGCTATCCCGGGAAGCCGTGATGCTCGTGGACATGGATTCAAGTGCCGAGTAGCCCGCGATGAGCTGCAATTTGTCCTCGTTCTTGAATTCTTTCGTGTAGGTCAACGTGTTCTCCCACTGCCATGTGGACCACTTGTTTTCCGCGCGAATGAGTGAGTTCACTTCGCGGAATTCCGTGGCGGGGCGGTTGGGGTCCCCCGGGTACAAGGCCAAATCGTACGCCGGGAAGAAAATCTTTTGAGATCCCAACGCCAAGTCCACGTTCACAGAGGAACGGAACTTCAGGTTGGGGAGCAGATCCATCTCACCAAACACGTTGCCCACGAAGCGGTTCGTGGTCCAGTTGTCGAAGGTTTGTTCGATTTGGTTGATCGGATTGACAATGTCGCTGTCGATGTAATCCGTGTACGCGTACGTTCCGTCATTCCGGGTCACAGCCGTGACCGGGTCGATGTTCAACGCGCGCAACACCGGCGTGCTGAATTCGTTGTTTTCGGCCAAGGCGTTCCGCTTGATGTGCGTGAAGGTCACGTTTTGGCCCACGCGGAAACGGTCGCCGGCCTGCTGCTCCGAATTCACGCGGAACGTGGTCCGCTCAAAGCGTCCTTTGTCGCCGCCAATGATCCCGTCTTGCGAGAAGTGGCTGGCGCCCATGGCAATGCTGGAGGTCTCCGTGCCGTTGGTGTACAACACGCTGTGGTTGGCCATCGGAGCACGCTCGAACATGGCGTCTTGCCAGTTCGTGCCTTCGCCCAACGACGTAGGATCCGTCAACCCAGGAAGGGCGGACAATCCCGCTGCTGCACGGCTTTCGTTCATGAGCACGCCGTACTGCTCGGCATTGAGCAGCGCCATGTATTTCCACGGCTCCTGCATGCCGACGTAGCTGTCGTAGGTCAACGTGGCCTTGCTGTTCCGCGACCCTTTCTTGGTCGTGATCAACACCACCCCGTTCGCACCTCGCGCCCCGTAAATCGCCGTTGACGCAGCATCTTTGAGGATGCTGATGCTTTCAATGTCCGACGGGTTGAGGTAGTCAATGCCTCCGGACGGAATGCCGTCCACAATGAACAGCGGGTCGGAGTTGTTGATGGACCCCAAACCGCGAATGCGGATGGTTTGTGTACTTCCTGGCTGGCCCGAGTTTTGGGTCACCTGCACCCCCGCGGCACGTCCTTGGAGGGCCTGTTCCGTGCGGAGCACGGGGATCGAGGTGGCCTCCTTGATGTCGACCGTGGTGACAGCGCCAGAGATTTTGCTGCGCTGCTGGTTGCCGTACCCGATGACGATGGCCTCTTCAAGGCCAGCGACATCCGGCTTCAGCACCACCTTCAGATCAGACACCGTGTTGGCCACCGTCAATTCTTGACGGAGGTATCCGATGTACGAAAAGACCAAGGTGGCGCCCGACTCCACAGTCAACGCAAATTTGCCATCCAGATCTGTAGAGGTTCCGGCGTACGAGCCTTTCACCGTCACGGAAACCCCTGGCAAGGGAAGGTCTCCGTCGACGACGGCCCCTCCCACAGAGATGGTTTGGGCCCACACCCCTGACCCTGCTCCAAAGAGCAAGATCAGGGATGCCAGCCAGGAAAGTTGTCGAATCATTTCACAAAGCTCCAGGAAGCGCGAGCCTCCTCAGTTGAAAGTTGAAGGGTGTACACGCCGGCCGTCCAAGCTGCAGCGTCCAACACCAAGAGTTGTTCGTTTTGGCGCATCTGAGCCGAAGTCACCAAACGACCCTGCAAGTCACGCACTTCCACGCGCGCATCGGCGGTCAAAGGCGCTGCCAAACGGACGTTGAGCTGATCGCTCACAGGCACAGGGAAAAGTGCACCTTCCAAGACTGCGATGTCCTCGATGCCGTCGACCGTCATTGTCAAGCTCGCAGATGCCGTGCATCCGTTCGCATCGGTCGCGGTGGCCGAGTACAAGCCGCTGGAGAGCGAATCAGGGTTCACTTCCATGCCCGTCATGTTGGTCCACACCACAGCGTACTCTGGCGTTCCGCCCGTCACGGTCGCTTCGGCTTGGCCGTCACCCGCTCCAGAGTCCACGCTCACAATACTCACTTCCACCATCAAGGCAGGAGGTGCAGCCACAGAGAAGGCGGTGTCGTTCGAGCAACCATCCGCACCCAAAGAAGTCAGCACGTAGTTGCCTGGATTCAAGGCCAACGAGCCGTACACAATCACCGCCGTGTCCACAGAGAAGGTAGCGCCTTCAATCAATACCGTTGCCGAATCGAGCGTGATGGCACCCATGCCGTCGTGGCACAACGCATCCGCAACACTGAATCCAGCGGCAGGACCGTCACCGTACACGCAGCTGCCGTCGTCTTCGTTGGCGTCCGCGTTGTAGTTGCAAGCCGTCGCGTCGGTGCAGCCAGGAACGGGCACCACAACGCATCCCGTGCAGAGGTTCCAACACGCCACATCCAACACCTGGTCCCCCGTCACGTCCAACGTGCGGTTGGTGTATCCGTCAATCGTGGACGTGCAGGCCGTGCCTTCGTCGAACATTTCTTGGTCCGTCCATCCGTCCACCGTGAACTTGTATTCCACCGTTCCACCGTTCAACTCGACGTCCAAGGTGTACACACCGTCACCGTCGTCGTCTGTCATCACCGCGCATGGTCCGCACCAGCCGTTGAACGAACCGTTCAAGTTGACAGAGCCGTACGTGCCGGCATAACCCGCCATGTCCACTTGGAACGTAACCATGCCTCCGGGAGGTGGTGGCACGTCGTTGCACGTGCCGTCACACGTTCCGTAGTAGTCATTCGTGGTCGAGCCCGCTTCCGTTTGACGGTTCGCGTACGTGCTGAGATCGGTAACTGGCGCGCAAGTAGCCCCGTCCACCATGTCGTTGACCAAGTTCTCTTGATCAGCAAAGCCGTTGATGCCATACTTGTACTCAATCGTTGCGTCGGCGATGTCTTCAACCGTGACCGAGAAGATGCCATCCCCGTCAGGGTCAGTCATGGTGTTGTAAGGTTCGTTGGCGCACCAACCGCACCATGGACCCGTCACAAAGACGTTGTCGAATCCTTCAGGAGCGCAGGTCATGTCCACGTTGAACGTGGTTTGGGCGGCAGCGCCGAGCGTCAAGCCAAAAGCGGCTGCCAGAGAGAGCAAATGTTTCATGAGATGTTAAATGTTTGTTTTCAATTCAAATTCTGTGGTCCTGTCTTTCACGCGCAACCCAAACACGCCAGGCTCGACCACGTAAGTCAAATCTTGGCCAATGAAACCCAACTCCTCTGTCGAGACGTTGAGCTGCACCGTTTTTGTTGCACCGGCGTCCACAAACACACGTTTGTAGGCCTTGAGTTTGTCGAGGGGTGGTGTGACGGACGCCACGCGATCTTGGGCGAACACCATCACGACTTCTGTGGAGGTTCGATCGCCTGTGTTGGTCAAGGTCACTTCGATGTCCAGGATGTCTCCCTTCCGAACGTCACCTTGGTTCAACACACGAAGATCTGTGGTGATCACCGTGCTGTAGCTCAAGCCATGCCCAAAGGCGTATTGCGGCTGGAACGCAGATGGCCCGTCTCCGTGGCGAACGTCCTCTGTGCCTTTGCGGTCGTACGTCACGTGACTCGACGCCTCGCGCGGCCACGTGAACGGCAAACGTCCCGAAGGGTTGAAAGCTCCGCTCAGGACCCGCGCAACGGCTTGCGCACCAAAGTCGCCCGGCAAGTACGCCATGACCACGGCGTCCATGTCCTCCTCCACTTGAGAAAAGGTTCGTGGTCGACCTTCAACGAAGACGCCTACCACTTGGGTGCCGGTCGCCGCGACCTCGCGCACCAGTTCCAATTGGTTGTCCGGCAGCCGAAGGTCCCCAACGTTGCCGACGAATTCCGTGTACGGCATTTCGCCCAGGAACAACACAGCCACGTCGGCGCCTGAGGCATGAGCAGCATTCGAGACACGGCGAATGTCAGCCGCATCGAAGTCCATGCTCTCGAGTTCTTCGAATCGTATCCGACTGGCACCAAATTCCTCTCGCAATCCCTCCACGGCGGTCAACCGACTGGGGTTGTTGTAGGCCGGATCGGTGCCCTGCCACGTGCCCGACCACCCGCCATTCAGTGCATTCACCGAGTTGGCCGTCGGGCCGGAGACGAAAATGCGGCCTTCGCCGCCCAAGGGCAGGACGGGTTGTTCAGGATAGACCGCGTGCGTCCCCTCGTTCTTCAACACCGTGATGCATTCAAGTGCCGCACGGGCAGCGGGGCCCGCGAGGCCTGTGCGCTCGTCCTCGGTCAGCGCTGGAGGCAACTCGGCACCGCCCTCTTCGAGCAATCCAAGCTTTTCCTTGACGGTGAGGATGCGGCGTACGCTGAGGTCAATGCGGCTCTCAGAGATTTGGCCTTCTTCCACCAGTTCTTTGAGGAGAACTGGGAACTCGAGGTCCTGAGGAACCATGCTCATGTCAATGCCCGCCAAAATCGCCATGCGGATGGCCTCCTTGTACGTGGCCGCCACATGGTGCCGCTTGACCAAGAATTTGATGTCTTCCCAATCCGTCACCACCAACCCCTCAAAACCAAGCTCGCCGCGCAGGATATCCGTGAGGACATGTCGATTTGCGTGGGTGGGAATGCCGTTCATTTCCCCGCTGTTGACCATCACCGTCATGGCACCAGCCTCGACCGCCTGAGCAAAAGGAGGCAGGAACCATTCGCGCAGTTGGCGCTCAGGAATGTATGCTGGCGTGCGGTCCTGACCACTCCACGGAGTGCTGTAGCCCAGGTAATGCTTTAGCGTGGCCGCAACCTTGACCGGACCCTCTTGAAAGCCGCGAACCATGGATTCGCCCATGTCGCCCACGAGTTTGACGTCCTCTCCGAACGTCTCCCAAAAGCGTGGCCAACGTGGGTCGCGCCCTATGTCCAACACAGGAGCAAAATTCCATGGGATGCCACATGCGGAAATTTCTTGGGCGGTGCCCTCCGCCATTTTCCGAACCAAGGAGGTGTCCCAAGTGGCGGCCAAAGCAATTTGCTGAGGCCCCAACGCGGCTCCTGACGTGTACGTCGCCCCGTGAATGGCGTCGACGCCGTACAACGTGGGAATGCCCTTGGCGTGGATGCTCGCTTCTTGTATGCCTGCCACCAGCTCGCGCCATTGTTCCGCAGGGTAGCCGTGGCCACCGCAATTCAACACGCTCCCGACCCGGCCTTGTTCGAACGCTGCCATCAACTTGTCGTCATCGAGGGTGTGCGGCTCGTCGAGAATCACGTAGACGTCTTCCTTGTCACTGAGTTCTCCGACGCACAACATGTCCAAGGTGAGTTGGGTCATCTCGCCCACCTTGTCTTCAAGCGTCATGTCCGAGAGCACGGACTCCACTTTTGAGGATCCGCGAAAGGCTTCAAGTTCAGCGTCGGACATGTTGCCTGCAGAGGGGGCCAAATGACACGATTCCAAGCCGACTGAACACAACCCGACAAATGCTGCAAGCCTCCCAACAGGAGTTGCGGCCAAAAGGGTCTGTGCCATCGCTTGGAAATCAAGGCGCATGAACAAAGTTGTTTAGCAGGGAATTCAGGTGGAGCCGGGCATTTCAGAGGAATTCATTGTTCGCTCTTCAGAGGCAGGAAACACAGGCGGGCGCAAGCTACGTCAATCCATTGAGAATTGCACAACTTGGGGCACAAAGGTGTCCTAAAGACGCCATGCTCTTAGCCAGAATGGCTCACTCCCTTGAATCGGCTCGCCCACCAATTCATCGCCACCTCGACACCAAGCCTGTAATCGGCGGCCACCTCCTCTGCACCGACGGACCAAGAGTCGGTTTGCAAGGGATACGGCGGTGCGATTTCTTCCCAAACTCGACCCTCGTTGTCTCCGCCTCGAAGAAGACGATCAACGGTGTCGTTGTAGCGTTCATACCCGTTCAAAAACAAGGGAGCCAGCACCTCGTTGTGCCGGTACCAATACGAACCAAAAGAATCCATGTAACTCTGGGATGCGTGGTCCCCCATGGGCCTTGTCCGAACGACAAGGATGCGTCTTCCGCCCATCTCCAACGCCTTTTCCAATGGCAAAGGGTCGGAGTATCCTCCGTCGAACATCCATTCTCCCCGGAACTTCACTTTGCCCCTCGTCACCAAGGGAAGGGACGACGAGGCGACCAATGCATCCATCCACTCCCGCCCCTTGGGCTCGAGGTAACGTGGCTCACCTGAATCCATGTGCGTGGTCACCACAAAGGCTTGGGTGGATTCCTGCGCACGCGTCAACGCCTCCAAATCCAAGGGCGCATGTCGCATCACGTGAGCTTTCAAGTGGGCCAGGTTCATCAACCCTTCTTTCGACCATGCGGATGAGAAGCGGATGAACTTCCCGTCTTCGACCAAGTCACGCGAAATGCGGTAAAAGTGCTTGTATTGTCCCGTGAGGTGAGTGGCCATCACCATGGAACCCGCACTCACCCCAAACATCCGGTCGAATGTGAGTGGACCCAACAACAGCAGGGCGTCCATGACGCCTGCCGTGAAAGCACAACGCAGGCTTCCTCCTTCGAGGATGAGCGTGTCGTATGAGGGTAAGGGTGTCATGTGCATCCAATCAAAACCTACGGAAATCCGTGCCAAAAGTTGCCCTCACAAGTCCCATTTGGGGCACGTGTCGCATTCCCGTTCCGACTTGCCCCATCGAAGCGCCATTCCCGCACTCACGTAATCGGCGCGCCAATCGGTGAAGCGCAGCGACACGAAGGCGTCGAGGTTGGTGTGAACGGACAAAAACAGTTGGGCCTTGTTGAAGCCTTGGAGGAAACCAGGTGTGGGGTTGGCGAGCACGCCTCCTTTGAGGAGGTCCAGGCGTGCACGGCCAAACATCCACGACCAGCCTGCGCACAGGCCGGGCTGAAGGCGCTCCAAGACATTGGCCGCCACCGTGTCGGACGGAGCGTCGGTGGCCGGATCGGCGCGGCGGGCGCCGTGATGCACGACTGAGGCTTGGGCCGTCAACGCGTAACGCGGACTCCACACGAACGACGACTGCGCAATCCATTCCTGCACGCCGTAGATGTGACCTCCGTAGCCTCCGTGATCTCGGCCTCCCAGAGCGAATCCCACAGCAGAGCGAAGGTCCCGGGGGGTGGCGCCGTCCATGTACACTCGTCGGCGCGGGGTTTCCCCCGTTCGAATCACCAATGTCGCGTGAGGCGTATTGATGCCTTTGTTGGGACGACGTAACGCCCCGTTGCTGGTGTGCAAGATGCCGACTCCCAGGCTGATCGGGCTGTCGTTGGCCACGGTGATGCCGAGGCGCACGAGCCCGTTGAGGTGGGTGCCGACCGCTTCGAGGTCTGGAGCCGTCTCAGGGTCGTAAATCTTGGCGTTGTAGGCGAAGCCGGTGCTGAACGACCAGCCGATGAGGCGGGTTTGACCCGTGCGCAAGGTCCAGCCGAGTTGGGGCTGCCAGCCGTAGGAGGAAGCACCAATGCGATGCATGCCCACGAATCCCCCGTGCTCGATGCCGCCAAAAAACGCCGCCCACCCGTTCGTTGCACGGGTCATCCATCCAGCATAGGCTCCGAAAGCCGTGCCGTCAACCGCGTCCCGCATGTCCCCTTCCGCAAGCCAAACCCCGCTCGTGCCGCTGACCTCGGTAGGCCACCATTGCATTTGGGCTTTTGCCTGAAGGACGCCAAGGGCGCCCAGCACAAAGAAGAGCGCCCTCCTCATTTCTTTCGGAATGCCGATTCGTAGCGCGCGATCCAATCGTCCGGCGTCATGCGTGTCGCCAACTCGCCAATCAAGTCCCACGGGATCTTGTCCATTTTCTTGAAGCGGATGCAGCTCTTCCCCATGTCGAGTTTCCCAAACCGTTCCGCGTCCCAAGAATCCATGAACCACACCATGTCCTCGGGGCTCGCGTACAGGCCCATGTGGTAGAGGGCGACAAAGTTCTTTTGGTTCGCGAAGCTCACAAACGGCAGCGGCAAGCGCGGATCGCAGTGGTAACCGGGCTCGTACAAGCTGTGCGGCACCACGTACCCCGGCATGCCGTAGCTCAGCTCTTCCGAAAACCCCTTGGGCAGGTTGTCGCGGAGCACCTCGCGCATGCGGCGCAAGGCACCTTGACGTTCCTCGGGCGCCTTGCTGACGTACTCGTCGACCGATTTGGCTTCAATCTTCATGGCTTCAAGGTAAACGCAGAGCTCTGGTCAATTCGTGCGCGAGACCAAAAACCACGCGTTCAACAGCTCCTCGCGGTTGTAGCGCA
>Ga0209037_1000118_pt1 | contig 23215 bp, 17 predicted proteins | sample SaaInl25SG_5_DNA_FD_188225 | JGI IMG/M metagenome (GOLD analysis project Ga0209037, IMG submission 188225) | Marine microbial communities from expanding oxygen minimum zones in the Saanich Inlet - ESP_125SG_5_DNA (SPAdes) (version 2) | ecosystem: Environmental > Aquatic > Marine > Intertidal...
GGTCGCGAGCATCAAGCTTGGCGACGAGACGCTCACACGTGTCGTCAAGTCCAAGAAAGCGTCCGACACCAAGGACAATGCCCGTTGCATCCTGAGCGACTAAGGCTCGAGGACCCAGCAGGACAGAAGCCGAACACCCTCAACCCCGTTTTGGTGACGTGAAAAGAGGTTCCACACGGAGGTTTACCATTATAAAATTCAGCAAGTGCCTTACCTTCTTGGCATGACAAGAATTTTTTCTTTCGCTTGTTTTTTCTTGCTCGCAGTCTCACCATGTTGTGGCCAAACCAATGAAGCTCGTGTTCTCGTGATCGGTATCGATGGACTTCGATCCGACTGTCTGGAGGCAGCCAATACACCTGCCCTCAATAACCTCATCGCGGATGGCATCTACAGCCCCGATGCTCTCAACGACGACATCACATACAGCGGCCCCGGTTGGTCTGGAATGATCTGCGGCGTTTGGTCCGACAAGCATGGAGTGACTGGCAACAATTTTGTTGGCAGCGATTTCGAGACTTATTCCTCTTTCATGCGTCGTCTAGAATTGGAGAATTCAGACCTCAACACCTATTCCATTTGTCACTGGGCTCCAATCAACGATTACATCTTAGGGGAAGATGTGGATGAAGGCGTCAATGTGTCCACAGATGCCGCTGTGCGTGATGGGGCTGTAGCAATCCTGGAAGATGGGAACCCACACGCCATGTTCTTGCACTTTGACGACGTGGACATCAATGGCCATGGCTTCGGATTCAATGCCAATGTCCCGGAATACATGAATGCCATTGAAGCCACGGACCAATTCATTTCAGACATCCTCGTAGCGCTGACAAGCCGACCCAATTACGCGAATGAAAACTGGTTGACCCTTGTGTCAACGGATCATGGAGGTGTCGGATTCAATCACGGTGGCACCTCCATCGAAGAGGAGACCATTTTCTTCATCGCCAGTGGAAACGCTGTTCCTACCAATGTGTTGGTCAAGGACACGCTTGAGGTCTTGCCCGCTCCTGAAAATTGCATCGCCCCTGATGTGGCAGAATTGCAATTTGATGGCGACGGCGACGCAGTGGTCATTGAAGATCACCCGTTGCTTCAACTCGGCGCGGACCAAGACTTCACCCTTGAACTTCGGATTCGCACCGAAGCCACGCCAGATGTGGCTATTTTTGGGAACAAAGATTGGAATTCAGGCCTAAATCCTGGGTTTGTTTTCTCTTTTGAATACCCCAACGGTCCTGCTTGGAAGGTGAACATTGGTGATGGCAATCAACGTGCCGATGCCAACGGTTTCAGCGGCATTGCAGATGGCCAATGGCATACCCTTTCATGTTCATTTGACCGAGATGGAATGATGCGTCTCTACACCGACGGTGAGTTCTCGGCCGAGGAGGATATCTCTTTCATTAGCGACATCGACGTAGGCAATGGCTGGTTTGCAGGTTCGGACATCCTAGGGGCTTACAGTTACTCGGGTGCCATCGCTGAAATCAGGTTCTGGCAAGGCATCCTTTCTGAGGAAGTCATTGGCAATTGGCATTGCCATGCCTTGGATGAAAGCCACCCGAATTGGGAGTCCCTGCAAGGACACTGGGCCCTGAATGAGGGATCGGGTTTGCAAGCAAACAACAACGTCAACGAAGAACTGACAGGCACCATCCAGGGTGCAACATGGAACGAGCCAGAGGGTGTGATTGCTTTTGATTACAGCAACACCCCACGCGTTGTCGATGTGGCGGCAACGGCACTCGACCACATGTGCCTGGACATCGACCCGAATTGGGAACTGGATGGAATTTCATGGGTTGATGGGTGCAACAGCTCCGACGTCGAACGGCTGGAACGGCATTCCATCAGAACCAACTTGTTCCCAAACCCAGGAACGGATGCTTTCCAAATTACAGGCCTTTCGCCCGATGCTTCAATTGAGATTTTTGACCCACAAGGACAGTTCATTCACCTCGGAAATCGCGGAACAGACCGACACTCTGTTCCCCACGCATCAGGTCGGGGAGTTTATCTCATACGCATCGTCGACGGAGAAGAGCGACGCACTCTGCGTTGGGTGAGGCAATGAGCAACTCGAGGCTCTTGAAGTCCACTTTACATGTGGACCCAGCAGGACAGAAGCCGAACACCCTCAACCCCGATTTGGTCCGGTAACGCTGTTGTAGAGGCCGTCAGATTAATCTGAACAAACCGATCCAAAGAGACCGAGCATGGCGAGGATGTCTCCGACAGAAACAGCTCCGTCGCCATTCATGTCCCCTGCGCAGGTGGAACAGGGTGTCCAAGAGCAAGACCCGTCATCAATCATGGCGTTTTCATCATAATTGTCAGCGTCCTCGTACGTGCAGCCCAGAGCCCATTCTTCAGACCAAGCGCAGGATGCAGGAGGAAACGTACAAGAACCGTCCTCAAAGGCTGCCCCGGGGTCAAAGTTGCAAGCCAGCGGGTAGGTGCATCCGCCGTATTCGATGACAATGCATGGGCCGTCCTCCCAAGACGTCACACCTCCTGAATACGTCGCCACGCATGAATTGGAATACGTCACCCCATCGCACCCACAGACCGGCTCATAGATTTCCGGACAAAACATTTCAGAGTCAATCAAGCCCGGATCCACACACGTGGCTGGTCCACTCACGTCCACCCCAGCACTTCCGCCCAAAGTCCATGAACCATATTCTGTTCCACTAGGGTAAGTGTAGATTTCCCAGGTGAGGTAATCGTCCACAAGGCAAGCCCATGGATATTCGCTGCCATTGTGGAATACCGAGTCGTTCGTGTGCCGCACAGATACGAACAGGGTGTCTGTGAGAGTCAAGTCAAAACTGAAGCTGACAAAACTCTCATCAACCAGCGTTGCTTCATGCAAAACGTTGCCTTGGGAATCAGTGAATTCCCATTCCAACACATTTGTTGCTGGAGGCCACGTTAGATAAGGCCCAGGATGGTATAGATTGATTGTGCTTGGCTGCGAGCAAACGTTGCAAGAGAGACCATGGAGGTCGCAATCGACAGAAGTGACTACTCCCTGAGAACGCCCGAGTCCAACAGCTGCAAACAATGCAAAAATCAAGAAGGAGATTCGAGGAAATGTAAGTGTGTACATGGGTGCAAGATGCCTCCAAAGAAGCACAAAGCGCTCACGCTTACGGGTGAATTTGCTCTCCCTTCTTGGAAATCGTGATTGCAGAATGCAGCAACGCAATCTTCTTGTACTTCGTCTCTGTGATGTCGAAATAGCCGTACATCCTGCGCAGCGAAGAACCAATTCCATCCACACTTAAGCAAGCCCTTTCCGCTAGTTTGGCATTGGTGATGGTGGGGTCGTCAAGCAACAAATTCAACACGTTCCAATCCGTTTCATTCAACGATCGTCCTAGTGAGTTTTCAATGCGGTCTCTGTTCAAAGACTCGAATGTGGGGATGGCCATGTTGTGCTCCGAGGATTTCAGGAACTGAATCTCGTCAAGAAGCTGGTGGCGCTTTTTCTCCTGAGTTGCACGCATCCTCAAGATGAACATGACCAACAAGACGAGGACCGCCCCAAAGCCTACAATCAACCCCAAGACCGTCCGCAATTGAGAAAGGCTCTGGCGGTCGCGATGCAGTTGGGCATTCATCTCAACCATTCGAACCTGATGCTCCTTGTCCTTTTCATATGCCGCGCGGGCAATGGCGAAGCTGTTGGTTTGAGTTTGAACGCTGTCGTGGTACAGCTGGAGTTTCTCATGCTCAAAGAGGGCTTGCTCCGCATTGTTCAGTGCTTTGAACGCTGCGTACCTGATGCCATGGAGCTCTTCTAACAGTTCAAAATCTCCCAGTTCTTGAACCTCATTCTGAATGCGACCTAACAGCTGAAGCGCCTTCGCAGGCTTATCCATTTGCCTTTCAATGTCAGCCTTCATCAACTCACAGGCGAGCAAATCCTCGAGTGCTCCGATGGTCTCGCACTGGGTTATGCCGGAATCGACGTAGGCCATGGCCAACTCAAGTTGCCCCATGTCCAGGTGAATCCTTGCTAGGTTGGTCAAGCCCCCCCCAATGTGAAATCCTGAATTGTATTTGCGAAGCCTTTCAAGTGCCTTCAAGCTCAATTCAATCGCCAACTCGAATTCTCCAAGCTCGTATTCGGACCAACCCAAATTCAAATCAAGTAGGCCCCTGAGGCGGTCATGATCTTGAATTTTGGGCAACTCGTTGGCAATTTGCTCGTAATGTGCCTTGGCCAAAACATGGTCACCAAGCAAGGCAAAGACCGAGCCTAAGGCCATTCCAACTTCGCGAGTACGGGCAGAGTCTCCCACGGCGCGGTAGCACGTCGCGGCACTCGAGAAATGTTCTAGTGCCTCAATGTATTCTTTCCTTGAAGCATGGGCAATGCCCCGGTTTTTTTCAACCGACCCCAATCGCAGGCTATCGCCCAACAAAAGGGCAACCCTTTCAGCTTTGTCGTATGCGTCAAGGGCTTCCTCGTTTTGCCCACGGTAGTTGAGTAGACCACCCCGCCGCAGGTGAGCCTCGTAAGCCAAAACGGGCTGGTCTGCCTTTCGGCTGAGGCTAAGCAATGTGTCCAGTTCCACCAAAAACACCTCTGGGAATTCCTGGTGAAAGTGGACATAGCCTTTGTGCAATGATCCGAGGCGATCCTCAAGTTCCAACGAATCACTCCTCCATCTCTGGAGCAAACTGTCCAACTCCGCATTGGACGATTGACCAAAGCCCATATTTACCATGCCCCACACCCCCAAGACCATCAAAATTCGATTCATGAGTCGAATCTACCCAAACACATCAAAAGCCAAATTCCATTTTGTTGTCTGTAGGCTGTTGCCAGTCAGTTTCACCCCTAAACGTGAAAGACACTGACCTCTTGTCCAATCGCGAATCCTACTTTACATGTGGACCCAGCAGGACAGAAGCCGAACACCCTCAACCCTGATTTGGTCAAGTAGGCTTTACAAATTCATCCAGGATGTAAAGTCCACTTTACATGTGGACCCAGCAGGACAGAAGCCGAACACCCTCAACCCCGATTTGGTCAAGTAGGCTTTACCAATTCACTCAGGATGTAAAGCCCGCTTTCCAATGGGCGCGTCTTCATTGCCTTTTTTAGTTCATTCAGATTGCACGAAATCCTTCGATCATGCCGAAAAAAAATCCCGACCTATGCGGCCGGGATTTTTTCTGCTCCTTCCCTCGAGCCTTGCTGCGCAAGGCCAAGATTTAAGAGTTCAACACTCGCTCGCTGCGCTCACTCGGCATACCGGACGCAACGAACGGAAAAGCCGAAACGCCGATTGGTGTTGTAGCGGTAGACATACTCGCTGCCGTTGCTCAGGTAGCGGTACCAAGCACCGGAGCCATTGGGCGAGGAACTCCACCAGAGTCCGCCGTTTCCAGCGTCGACGAAGTTCCCATCGTAGTAGTCGCGGAAGCCGCCCGGCAAACCTGAAAAACCGCTCGAGTTCGTGCCGTTGCCGCCGTTGAACCACCCGTAGTTCGTTTTCATTTGGCCTCCAGCCACAGACTCTCCCCCAAAATGGTCGGTCAGAATTGTCCACTCTCCATCGGTAGGAACGTGCCAGCCGCTTGGACAAAGGCCACGCGCGTCGTCCACTGCGAACCAGTTGTACAAACCGCCATAGGCTGGCCCGTCATTGTAAAATGCCATCGCCCCGGAGGTCGTGCTGAACCATTCCCCATCGCTGAAGTTTTGCGGAATGGCTTCGCCGTTGAGGTAGGTTGTTGTGCGAAGGTTCTCGGTAAACCAGCACTGGTCACCAATTTGGACCGTCGAATAGTCAACTCCCGCATACCCTATGGGGTCGCCACATGACCATTCGGTTGATGTCGCTTCAAACGCCAACCCGTAGGTGCTCAGAAAATCTTGCAAATCGGTAACGCCAATCATTCCGTCACCATTTCCATCAGGATTGTAAGGTGCCGAGCTTTGGGCGAAACTTGTTGTTGGCATCAGGATTCCTGCAAGCAACATGCATGCGAGTGAGAGAGCGTTTTTCATTTGGTCAGAAAATTTGAGCACTCGTAAGATAAAACATAATCCCCCCCCCTTGCCAAATCGTCTGTGTTACGCTTTGGCTTTTTGGAAGATCTCGACTTCTGGAATCAGGACGTCAAGTCCACTTTACTTGTGGACCCAGCAGGACAGAAGCCGAACACCCTCAACCCCGATTTGGTCCGGTAACGCTGTTGTAGAGGCCGTCAGATTAATCTGAACAAATCGACCCGAAGACGCCTAGCATGGCGAGAATGTCTCCGACAGAAACAGCCCCGTCGCCATTCATGTCACCTGCGCAGGTGGAGCAAGGCGTCCAAGAGCAAGAACCGTCATCAATCAGGGCGTTTTCATCATAATTGTCAGCGTCGGCGTACGTGCAGCCTGCAGCCCATTCGTCAGACCAAGCGCAGGACACAGGAGGAAACGTGCAAGAACCGTCCTCAAAAGCTGCCCCGGGGTCATAGTTGCAAGCCAGCGGGTAGGTGCACCCCCCGTATTCGATGACAATGCAAGGACCTTCCTCCCAAGACGTTACCCCCCCTGAATACGTTGCCACGCATGAGTTGGAATACGTCACCCCATCGCATCCACAAACCGGTTCAAAGATTTCTGGGCAAAACATGTCAGGGTCAACCAAGCCTGGATCCACGCAAGTTGCTGGCCCACTCACGTCCACCCCGATACCTCCATCCGGCGCACCCAATGTCCATAAGCCATATTCTGTCCCATTTGGGTAGGTGTAGATTTCCCAAGTGAGGTAATCTTCCACCAGGCATGCCCATGGATATTCACTGCCATTGTGGAAGGTCGAGTCGTTGGTGTGCAGCACAGACACGAACAGGGTGTCTGTGAGAGGTAAGTCAAAACTGAAGCTGACAGTGCTCGCATCGACCAGCGTTTCTTCATGCAAAACATTGCCTTGGGAATCTGTGAATTCCCATTCCAACACATTGGTCGCTGGAGGCCACGTCAAATAGGGCCCAGGATGGTACAGACTGATTGTGCTTGGCTGCGAGCAAACGTTGCAAACGAGACCGCCTAGTTCGCAATCGACAGAGTTGATGACATCCTGAGAATGCCCGAGCCCAACAGCTACAAACATTGAGCCAATCAAGAAGAAGATTCGAGGACATGCAAGTGTATTCATGAGCACAAGGTGCCTCCCAGGAAGCACAAAAGGCTCACGCGTGGGGGTGAATTTGCTCTCCCTCCTTGGAAATCGTGATTGCGGCATGCAGCAAGGCAATCTTCTTGTACTTCGTCTCTGTGATGTCAAAATAACCGTACATCCTACGCAGCGACGAACCAATTCCATCTACACTCAAGCAAGCCTTGTCCGCGAGTTTCGCATTGGTGATGGTGGGGACGTCAAGCAACAAATTCAACACGTTCCAATCCGTTTCATTCAATGACCTTCCTATTGAATTTTCAATGCGATCTCTGTTCAAAGACTCGAGCGTAGGGATGGCCATGTTGCGCTCCGAGAATCTCAGGTTCTGAATGTCGTCAAGAAGTTGTTGGCGCTTTTTCTCCTGCGTTGCACGCATCTTCAAGATGAACACGACCAACATGGCGAGGACAGCCCCAAAGCCCGCAATCAATCCCAAGACCGTCCGCAATTGAGAAAGGCTCTGGCGGTCGCGCTGAATTTTGGCATTCATCTCAACCATTCGAACGCGATACTCCCTTTCCTTTTCATACGCCGCCCGGGCAACGGCGAAGGTGTTGGCTTGAGTTTGAACGCTGTCGTGGTACAGCTGGAGTTTCTCATGCTCCGAGAGGGCTTTCTCTGCATTGTTCAGCGCTTTGAACGCTGCGTACCTGATGTCATGGAACTCCTCCAACAACTCAAAATCTCCTTGTCCTTGCACCTCATTCTCAATGCGATCCAAAAGCAGAAGAGCCGTCTCAGGCTTGCCCCTTTGCCGTTCAATGTCCGCCCGCATCAATTCACACGCGAGCAAATCCTCGACAGCTCCAATGGTCTCGGATTGGACTGTCCCTGAATCGACATAGGCCAGGGCCAATTCAAGGTCTCCCATGTCCAAGTGAATCTGCGCAAGGTTGGTCAAGCACCCCGCGATGTGAAATCTCGAATTGTACTTGCGAAGCATGCCAAGCGCCTTCACACTCAATGCAATCGCCGATTCAAATTCTGAAAGCTTGTAGTGGGACCACCCCAGGTTTAAGTCAAGGAGGCCCCTGAGGCGATCATGATCTGCCCCATTTGGCAGCTCGTTGGCCATTTGTTGGTAATGGGCCTTGGCCAATTCATGGTCACCCAGCAAGGCAAAGACGGAGCCCAAGGCCATTCCAACATCGCGAGCACGGGCCGAGTCCCCCGCGGCGCGGTAGCAAGTCGCTGCACTCGAAAAGTGCTCAAGTGCCTCCACGTATTCTTTCCTTGAGGCATGCGCAATGCCGCGGTTCTTTTCGACCGATCCCAATCGCAGGCTGTCGCCCAACGAAAGAGCAACCGATTCAGCCTTGTCGTAGGCGTCAAGGGCCGAATCGTTTTGTCCACGGTAGTTGAACAATCCGCCCCGCCGCAGGTGAGCCTCGTATGCCAAAGAGGGTTGATTGGCCCTTCGGCTGAGGCTGAGCAACGTGTCCAGTTCAACCAAAAACACCTCGGGGAATTCTTGGTGAAATTGGGCATAGCCTTTGTGCAATGTGCCGAGCCGTTCATCGAGTTCCAGCGAATCATTTCTCCATCTCTGGAGCAAACTGTCCAACTCCGCATTGGATGATTGACCGAAAATCACATTCACCAGGCTCCACATCCCCAAGAACACCAACATTCGATTCATGAGTCGAATCTACCCCAACACATCAAAACCCAAATTCCAATTTGTTGACAGTAGGCTATTGTCAGTCAGTTTCACCCCTAAACGTGAATGATTTTGACCTCTTGTCCAATCGCGAATCCTACTTTACTTGTGGACCCAACAGGACAGAAGCCGAACACCATCAACCCCGATTTGGTCAATTGAAATCCAACGTGGCACACCAATCCCGGATGGCCTGGCGGTCGGCATTGGAGATGGAGCTGTGGTCAAATTCTGTCGCGCTGGTGAAGGGCGCAGGCATCTGAAGCTCGTCGAGCGGGTAGTTCTGCCATTGTTCGGTGCACTGCGGACGGTGGCATGACGTGCAGCTGTTGTCGATATCTGATGAATACAACGGTCCGAACTCAGCTCCTACAATGGAATACGGGCCATTTCCGGTGATGGGCACAAGCAGCTCTGTCGTGTCTTCGGGATTCTTCAGCTGATCGACGGCGGGTGAATGCAAGAAGGGACTGGACATGTGGCAGTTTTGGCAGTTGTCATGCGCCACCACATTGGGCCATTGCCAACTGTTGTTGTAGTTATCCTCACCTGGCCTTGGGATGTCCAAATCAAACGCACCCGTCGTCTCATTGTTGATGTGCAAGAAGCACGTCTCGCCAGTCGAGAATTTGTATCCAATCACGCCCAAACCTCCATCCCGGCAATTGGTCAGAAACACGACATCTTCATTGGGCGTGCCGTCCTGATTCAGCCCGGTGTATCGCCCGACGCGGAACCCCGGATCACAGGCCTTGCCGAATGCCGCCGGACAATCGCACAGGCTCGGATCGTTGGTCTCGCCTTCTCCTGCTTGCTCTGGCGTCAGGGGGATGCCATTCTTGGTCACAGGCACCAGCACCGCATCCGCGCATGAAAACCGAGGCAGTGGCCCTAGCACAGCCTCGCATTCATAGGCGTGCTCAAGGGCAGTTCTTCCTTCAGGTTGCGGCTCCTTGTTGCAAGCCGTCCAAACCATGGTCAAGGCAACCCCGAATGTCGCGGTCGTGAATGCAAGTGAAGAAGATTTGGTCATGAGGTCGAGGTGTTTGTGTCACCACAACGATAACCCATTGAGGACTGTTGTCCCTTCCTCTCAATGTCAAGTCCACTTTACTTGTGGAGAAGCGGGGCGGGAAGTCGAAACATTTTGAAGAGGATCTGATTTCAATGTAAGAAAATTATAAATTGTTCTCTACTCGCGTATTGTTTAGACAACGGTACATCCACTTTTGCACCATCGCTTCGGCAAGGGAACGTCACAATCTACCAGCCCAAACCCAACCTTAGATGAACCGTTGGCGCAAATGTGATTTTAAAAAAGTCACTTGGAAGGTGCAGTAGGTCCACCCCGCATCCCAATTCCAAACGACCACGTGCTTTGATATTCATATTGCGACCAACGAGCAGAGACGTTGACAATTCGGTTTGATTAATCAATAAATCACTCGAACTGCCAGTCAAAACTATGCTTCGATCAGAAAGTCTCTTTGCCTTGAGTGATACAAAGTTGGAGTTTCCCTCTTTTCGTGAGCTCCAATACCGGCGCATTTCTATTGATGTTGCGGGGATCAGTCTGCTTGAAAAGCTGTCTCCGTCTTGCAGAGGACCATGTCCTTGAAAATCACACCCGACATCAGCCCTGTAGGTCCAGGATAGACCGATGGACCTTTCCATATAGGCATATATACCAAGCAAGCTAATTTGCCCTCCTATTTGATGATTGAATCCCACTGACGAATTTGACTCTGCAACGTCAACTTGGGCGTTCATTAACATTGGGAGTAAAATGAGAACGACGACAATGTGAATGTTTTTCATAAAATAATTTAGCTTATCAGTAAACAAAAATTGCGCCAATAATGATCACCTGAAAAAGAGCTGACAATGAGTATTTTATCAATTCTGTCTCGCAGAAACCTGGTTGAATGTTTGAGAGTTGTAGTTGATGTCTTCAAAGTACTCCTCAGGGAAATTCAATACCGTACACAATTGAATCTCCAACAGTGCTCCCCCCTACCCGTGCAGTGGACCCAACAGGACAGAAGCCGAACACCATCAACCCCGATTTGGTGAAGTGATTATCTGAGAATCTGAATCGTCTCCGTGTGTTTTGCTTTTGACGACATGACCTCCACGACGTAAAAGCCCTCGGGAACGCCTGAGACATCGATTGCCGAATTCTGCTCCGACTTCAACAGGACTCGCCCGGACATGTCGATGATTCTCACCCATTCAAAGTCCCCACGGACATTCAGATGGTCTCTCGCAGGCACCGGAAACAGGAGAGCGGGGATGACTGTTGTGGTGGCGATCGATGTGCTGGCATCAATGGGCTGCCAGAATTGCAACCCTGCGTCCCAGACTTGGGTCAAACAACACGTCAGCGTATCGCCTGGACAGGAGAAATTGCTGACGTCCATGAATTCGATGCAAGTCGTGATGGTGTCCATCCCAACACCGTTGAAGGCAAGGTGCGTGCAAGGTCCCCCAAAACAACTGTCCTCACCCAGCAAAAGTCCTCCCGCATAAGTGCTGACGTACAAAGGTGCCATTGGAGGAAGGCCATTGCCTGTTGTGGGTATTGCAACTTCTATCTCAGATTGCGAACCAATGGTGTACACGAAGTCACAAAGAGGCTCGTCAATTTGAGCACTGGTCTGTCCGGCAGTTATCCCTTCACCAATTTCCAAAGCATACCCCACCTCGTGCAAAAAGATGGTGTCATTGCCAGCGGAAACTTCCAAAGAAATCCATCCTCGTTGACTTTCTCCTGCGATATGGATGTTGAGTCCGAGGTACTTCAAGCCTTCCCCAGTAAAAAGGCCACCTCCGCCAACATCCGTTCCGAGAACGGCATTTCCTTCAGAATAAGGTTCGGAAACACCATCGCCACAGTCTAGCGCATCGGGATATCCAAACGTGGAGTTGTCCATCACAGATGAACCTCCTAGTGAAATGATTCTTGCCGCACTGGCCATCTCGGTCAAGGTGTAAATCTCAAAGGTGTAATCCTCCGAGCTGTCCCCATTGACATCAATGGAAAAAGAATTTGATGCAAGGGTTACTGTTTGGTCAATCGAGTAGGTATTGATCTGCGCTTGACAAAACACATGCATGTGACACATGAACAGTCCAATCAAAAAACGCGAAACAGTCGTAAGGGTATTCATGCGCTAAAGATGACTCAACCGAATGACAACACTTTCACGATTGCAGGTGAACTTATCGATTTACATGTGGACCCAACAGGACAGAAGCCGAACACCCTCAACCCTGATTTGGTCAAATAGGCTTTAAAAATTTGCTCAGGATTTAAAGTCCACTTTACTTGTGGAGCCGGGGGGTTTATGGCACCCCCAATGAATCGCCAGCTTTTACTGGTATTTCAAAAGGTTAGTGGATCTGCGGCCATCCTAAGCGCAAACCTTGAGGGACTGTAAGCACCGTCGTTCGTGGGGATTGGCGAAAGGCCAAGGAGCTTTCTGAGCATACTTTTTGGAATGATATTGGTCAACACTGCGCCTTTTGGATGAGCATGTGTTTGAAGATCCAGCAGCATCTAATCAGCATTGACTGTGATTTGTCTTATTCGTTTTGTCATCGAATCGTGACAGGAACACGTTTGAATCTTGCGAGGCATCGTCTTTTATGCCACCCTCTCCATCAGGGTCTTGAGATTGGACAAAAGACGGTTGTGGTGAACAAAAAAGGGGATCCACTCTATCAAGTGAATCCCCTTTTTCTCAATTGCTATGTGGTCATTGAATGATGAGTCGTGCCGTGTGTCGTCTTCCTCCGTCCTCCACAATCGTCAAGACATAGAGCCCAGGAATCAAGCCTTCGACGGAGACCTTTGTAGGCCCAACGCCTGACAAGGTTTTGGCAGTGGAACCAGTCGAGCTAAAAATTGCGCCTTTCCAAGAGGAGCCGAATGGAATGCCGTCTACAAACGTCATCTCGCCGGTTGGATTGGGATAAATCGAGATGGCCGTTTGTGATGAGGCTATGTCATTCAGACTTGACGTTTCATTGCTTTCCCCACCGTCAATCACATTGATCGTGAATCCAGTCAAAGGCAACCCTGCACCCACGAGGATGCCGAATTCGTCCACGCTGACAGAGTCACAGTACGTCTCACTGCAGCCGATAGACAAGTCAGTCACGGTCAAGCAAACCTCGTAAGGACCATTCTCTTCATAGGTCCAAACTGGAAATGGATATGCACTGCTACCTCCATCTCCAAAGGACCACGCATAGGATGCGTTGGGGTTGACATCGTAAATGACGATCTCTACAAACCCAGGAAGATTTTCGTCATCTGTGGTAGTGGCCTGCAAAACATCAAACGTAGCATTGCATCCCTCTGCCTCTAATACGTCACTGCAAATCTCAACGCCGAAAACACTTTGTGGCACTTGATCCTCAGAATTTTGGTCAACCACTACTTGCCCGTTGACATCGAGGACAGTGTAGCCGCACAATTCAGCGTATTCAAAAGGCTCATTGACAATTTCAAAATCAACTTCCCCGTCGGCCACTGGGGCAAAGGCCCGAAATGTGTATGAAGAATTGATCGTGCTTTGCAAGTGTTCGGTGTAGGAATAAGAAAAGTCGATCAAAATGTCAGGCTGAGATTCAGATGAGATGACGAAGGTTCCTCCACTCCATCCTTCTTGGGACTCATCGATCAACCTCAATTCTGCATAGCCACATGTGCTTTCCTCATTGCAGGGCCTCAGGCCAAAGACACTGGCTGGTGCCGAAGTCCACTCACCCGCTACAAAGAGGTCTGAGACAGAAGAGAATATGATGTCACCTTGCTCATTGAGGATTTCATAGGCCTTTCCCATTCCCGTGCTGCCATTTCGGTTGAAAATGAAATCAACAACATCTCCTTCGTTCACGGCAAAAGAATAGGTGCTCATGCCCTGAACATCAGGGAAGTCATCCCCATTCAAATCCTCGGCAGTTTCATTTGTGCCCGTCGATGAGAAAAATGCTCCGTTTTTGAAAACGTCCAATGTGGCATCTCCCCACCCTTCATCCAAATCCCAGTTGTAGAGATTGATGCTCCAGCTTCCGCAAGTGCCAGAAGGTTCAGGGAGCTCAAAAGGGAGAACGCCTGCAATGGAATGAACAACACCATTGTACGCCAACAGATCGGGAGTTTCGACGAGCGTTCCTGCAACATAGACTGAATTGTCGCCTGAGATTTCGATGGAGATTTCATCCCCATTGAGAGCCAAAAGGGTCTCTCCATTGTTCAAATCGGCACTCTGCATGTAGCCGATGATGATGTGCCGCTCTACAAAATCCTCAATGTATTGAGAGGTCAAGAAGTCTTGAACATTGGCAAAACCGTTCGCTGTGGCAAATGCAGTCAATGCTTCGTCAGTTGGGGCAAAGACTGTAAAAGGACCTGGGGTCGGGTCGCCGTTGTTGTCGTCTGGCGCCTCCAAAGCGTTTTCACTCAGATAGTCAGCCAGGTAAGCGTTGTAAATGCCCTGTTCAAACAATTGATGGTCCTCACTTTCGGAAATGGCGGTGACCACTGTCGCCTCAGGGTAGCCTGCGGGTGCCAGACATTGATCGATAACGTGAATCACACCATTGTCTGCCAAAATGTTGGACTCAATCACCTGAGCGCCATCCACCAGCGCATCATTTCCCGAAATGGCAATGGAAAGACTCTGACCTTCTAGGGTCGGAAGGGTGGAGATTGTGGCCAGGTCCTCAGCCAAGAATGTACCAGGCACAATGTGGTAGGACAGCGCTGTGGGCAGATCGGAAAAAGTCAATAAATCCCACTGATTCAAATTCAGTAGCGCTTGAACATCTTCAACTGCAGCGTCCGTCGGCACAAAAACGGTGTATGATGTGGAGACATCATAGAGTTCTTCAGGGAAATAGCTCTGAAAGGCGTACCCAGAGAGGCCGCAACATGGTTCCGAATCGTCGGTTGCGTACATGATCGTGTTCAGTGCGTCGTGAAGAGTGTAGTCCCATTGGGCTCGAAGGACGCTTGATTGCAGGAGCAGCGTAACGACACTCAAGCAGATGATGTGAAATGATTTCATTTTCATGTTTTAATTTCTACTATCATTTAGCCGAGGCCAAGCGTGTCTGTGACAGAAGCAGGCATGAATGACAATTTTGGAGACTTGAACTGGCTTGTTTAATGTTTGGCTTCTGAATGGGAAAAGAACCGTGTCAAACCCATTTGAACGCTTTGCGTGGCAATTCGTCCTGTCCATGGTCGGGCTTCTATGCTTGTCATGTCTTCTGACGATGTGCTGTTGAATCCCTGAACTCCCGCAGTCCATGACAAGTCAATGCGCCATTCTGGTTGAAATTGAAAGCCTCCGTACAGTCCAATTGTTGGGGAAACATTGAGCTTTAGCCGTGGAAGGTCGAAGTTGGAATACGTAAAAATTTGACTGTCAGCGGTGGCCATGTACCCCTCACCTTGGACCCTAAACAAAGCCGTAGCTCCCAAAGAAATTCCGGCGGTCCATCGTCCAATGGTTTCTTCTTTGCGCCATTCCACGGGCATCGCAATCTGACGCAGCCGATTGTAACTCAAAACATGTCTTTGGTGATGTTCAACTGACGTAACAGGCCCCAAAACGTTGGTTGTGTCTCCTGAAATGGGATTGATGAGCACCGTCTGGACTCCCTCATTGTTGATGAACTCTGTCGTGACCGACATCTGATGCTCCATCACTTGGACAAATTCGTAAAACCCAATCCCTAACGACCAATGCCGGCCATTTGCGCCACCCCAGTCAATGGCGACGCCTCCTCCGGCTCCGAACCCAGATCTGTATGCACTCCCCAAGGCCTCATTGATGGATGTCTGACTCACCGTCACCCCTCCGAAGGTCCTCATGGCCAGATATTTGGAACAGTCGAGTCGGTGGACATGTTGAGCCATCAATGGTCGATTGATTGACCATGGCTTGGGGTATTTTGGATGCAGTTGTTGAATGTCTACGGAATCCCCGCCACGGTTGTTGAAATCTGGTTTTGGACTGCTCTTATCTGCAGTCTTGGTTAATCGGTGAGAATGGTTCGAGCGTTCTTGGTCCAAGAATTGTTGTTCGGTGCCCGTTTCATTCCGCTCTCCGGCAGAATGCTTTGTATTCGCGCTGACGTCTGTCAGGTCTTTCCCAGAAGCTGTCTTCTCCAAAGCGATGTGTTCGAGCTCCTGAGTCTTGACTGCATCTTCTTTGGTGGTGGATCTTTCCAAATCCGTGAAGGATGAATCTTGAACAACGGATTGGCTGACAATCTCCGCAGCACTGGATGGTGCCTTTCCTTTTGTCAATGATCGAACGCACGTCGTGACCAAACAAAGTGACCCCAAGATAGCAAGCCATCGAAGGAGAGTCCTTCTCGGGTGGTGAACGGTTGGCTGAGGGGCCTTCGGAGCTCCGTCCATACTCAACCCTTTGTCAATTTTGTCCCAAAGTTGGTCGTTTTGCGACTTGCTTCCTGGTTCTTGTTGCCCAAAAAGTTTTCGTTTGAGAAAGTCTTCCATCTCTTTCATGACTTGTCTGCTTTGGGGTTTGGGATCAGTTCTCCGTTGTCGACTTGGTATCTCTGACTCAACCATTGTCTAGCGCGTGACAGCCGCTGCCTCGATGTTGACCTTGAGATGTCCAACATTAGAGCAATTTCTTCGTGTCGAAATCCTTCGACAGTGTAGAGCATGAGGACGTTTCGAAAAGCCGTAGGCATCTGTTTCAGGACATCCATGATGTTACCTATGGCCAAGAATGATTCCACATCAGGCAATTGTCCCTTATCGTGGTATGCCGAAAGCTGTTCATGCTTGTGTCGTTGCTGATTCTGACCGAATCGTATAGCACAGTGTGCAGCAATCTTGGAAGACCAGGCAACGAAACTTCCCTTTTGGGCATCAAATTTTTCGATGTTTTGAAAAATCCGGACAAATGTTTCTTGCAGCACATCCTCGACATACGCGTCTTCCCAAACATATCTTCTGGCTACGGCTCTTAGTGTGGGAACCATTTCATCGAACAACATGCGCTGGGCGTGACTTTTTCCCTGACGACAACCCTCAATGAGGACGTGAATGGCCTCATCTGGATAAGCATGGTTTTTGCGCTTCAACACGAAATGCGTCAGGTCAATTGGGACAAGCAATGACGAAATCGGCACTGCTTCCATGGATGCCTTCAGAATTGAAGAGATGTGCTTGTGCAGCTTCTGGCCCGTTGTCGCAATCAAATGCAATCCCAACGATTACGTCGCTTGTTCCAGTCGGAAACGTATAAATCCCTGTTGTCGAGCTGCCTGCCGTCAATTGAATGCAACACTCGCCCTGCATGAGTGGGTCTGACGAAGTCACTGCCACTTCTTTCGTGTCGGGAGTTTCATTTTCAATGGTGATCGAAATGAACTCTTCACTGGCATTCGAGAAATCGACGTCACAGGTGCAATCGTCTGAGACGACACCGGGCACGTTGAAAATGTGAGATTCACAAGTGTCTCCGACATTGAGCCAGAGGTTGGGGCAGTCAACAACGTAGAGAGTGTCAGGCGGCGGGGTGTGGACTGTCGTTGACTCGATGTCAAATCCTTCCTTTGTACACGACAAAAACGTGACCGCTGAACAAACGGCCAAGCCTAAAAGGCGAAGCTTGGATCCATGAATTGAAAGTGATTCGACTACAGCCATCACCTATTAACTATACCCTACAACACGAAAATGTGACATCGATAGTTGCTTTGTTGTTTCACAACCTCAAGATCCAATGGATCAAGTCCACTTTACTTGTGGACCCAGCAGGACAGAAGCCGAACACCATCAACCCCGATTTGGTCAAGTAGGCTTTACAAATTTACTGAGGATGCCAAGCGCGCTTTCCAAAGAGCGTGTCTTTGAGGCTTTGTCCCCTTGATTACCGCGATTACCTTGCACAAAAAGCCAGATTTGATGAGAAGGAAAATCGCCGTTGTGGCAACAGCTATTCTGATTTCGGTTGGAAATGCCAAATCACAAGACACCCTTGTTTCGGCTTTTTTTGGACTTGACAATGCACTTCCAGGTCTGTTGTGCAATCAACCTGGAAGCCTTTTGGACGGTATGCCTGTCAATTTTCAATTCCCACTGGATGCATCCAGTTTGTCGGAAACTGATTTTGAAGTTTTAGATGGCCTTGGAAATGCGCATACCCCGATCTGTGCTTTGTTGGCCCCGGCCAATGAAAACGGAGAGAATCGAACTGTGCTTCTTTTGGGTGAATTCGGCACAGCGGTTTCCAATCCCCCTGTCGAAGTAAGAGTGGTAGGCGAACTGTTTACGACGGAAACTTTCTCCGGAGAGTCCGCATGTTCAGAGATCATCAATCTGAACGGAATGACCACTACAAATGTGGTTCCGCTTGCTGATGGGCCAAGCCTCTTTTTTGCTCAAAAAGTTGAGGGTGATCTGAATGAATGTGATTTAGGAACACAGACTATTCAGGTTGCTTGGAACGGTGGCGTCACACCCTACATCAGTGGTGATGTCGAATCTGACTTGTTCCAATACTACATAGGCTATTCAGACAGTTCTGGGGTCATGGTTCCGCATGTACCGATTTCCATCGCAGACATCAATGACAACGACAATTTTCACCAACTGTGTTTTCCTACCAGTGATGAAATCGTCAAAATTTCAATGATGGCCAACACGGTCGAAGACCCAAACCAAGACCCCAATTTGTACAGCGAAATTGATGTCAGTTCGTGCACTTCTTCGACAAATGTTGAAGAGGACCTTTTCGAAAAAGGGTATCAGATTTACCCGAATCCGTTTTCAGATGAAATATTTGTCGAGAATTTGCGAGGCGATGAATGCTTCATCGTGCATGACTTCTCGGGGCGAAATGTCATCGAAGGAAAGTTTTTAGGTCCGGTACAAATGCCTGCAACAAACTCAGGAATATACTTTTTGACCATCCTAAACAAAACCAATCAGACAACCTTCAAGTTGGTCAGAAGGTAACTGTTTACTTGTGGACCCAACAGGACAGAAGCCGAACACCCTCAACCCAGATTTGGTTAAGTAAGCTTACCAATCGGATTTCATCACACGTTGGTGTGTTCCATCGCTATACATGTAAATCAAGGGACAATTTGGCTTGAATCCGGTTTCTCTTCCGGTCAAATCAATGATTTTGACAAGTTCTCGCGCTTGGTTTTGATAGACCTCTTGCACAAATACTTCATCGGAATTGCTGACTGCAAAAGTCACAGTGGATCGTGGCGGAATAGAAAAATCCATTTTCTGGGAGCCGATAACCAATTCGATATCCTCAGCATCATCCAATCCTCCCCAATAGTTGTAGGCAAGAATTGCAAGTGTGTTGTCGGGATTTTTGAATCCCGTAACAAGAAGTTTGGAGCTTGACGTAGTCACGTTGATTCTAACGGCATCTGGCTGTATGAATTTGGAAGCATGCCCAACGATGTAATACGAGACGTTGGTGTCGTATTGCGTTTCACTCTGGATGGTAAGGGCTCCCAAACAATCTGAACAACCAAATTGCGTGTGGGGACCGTAAGACGAGTCTGTCGCCAAGTTCCATTCCAAAACGCATTTGGACCAGTTGTTGAGACTTCCAATGAGCACATTCTCCATATGCCACCCCATGTCTCCATTGAAGTCTCCATTTACGTCGGTGTACTGCTCCGTGAAATAAACGTTTTTGCCCGTCGCTTCTTTGACAGTGGTCAAGGCTGATATACTCCCAGCATACATGTGGAAAGCCGCGCCGTCAACGTAGGGGCTCTCATTGAGGACACTGATAGGGTAGGCTGTGTTGTCGCAATTGTGATCGTAAGCGATAATCTTGGGCGAGAATTCACTGGAATCGAGATTGGGGCCCAAATGTTCGTTGATGAATGTAATCTGTTCAGACGCACTCATCAGCATGCTCGGTTGATTCCATTGATTTGCAGGTTCATTTTGAGGCGTGATCGCCCAGATGTCAATACCATGATTTTCCATCTCCTGCAAATACCTCAGGAAGTACTGGCTGTATGCACTATAGTATTGGGGATTCAAACTCCCTCCAATCCAATAATTGTTCGTTTTCATCCAGGTGGGAGCAGTCCATGGAGAAGCCATCAGCTTGATGGATGGATTGATCGCCAATATTTCCTGAAGCAATGGAATCAAGTGGTCCAAATCTGGTCCTTCAAGGCTGAAGCTGAGCATGTCAACATCACCCGGTGAATCGTTGTAAGTGTAAACGGAGTTGCTCAAGTCAGAGGCTCCCAGACTGATACGCAGCATAGAAATGCCCAACCCAAACGGACCGAACAGGTCATTCAACAAACTGGCCTTGGTTTCAGGATCCAAACCATTGATGACTTCAGCGCTTCCTTGGGTCAAGCAGAAACCGAATCCATCGATGGACTGATAGACAGTTGTGCTGTCGACCAAAATGGTCGTGCCGCCTCCCAAATAAGGAACCAAAGACGATTGCTCTTGCATCTCCATCATGGCACTCTGATCCCCCTTCGTCAACCAGGGAGTGACTGTTTGAGCGGTTGCGCCACTGCACCAAATCAACATTCCCCAGCATGCACTTGCACACATTGTCGTCCAAGTCATTTTGAAGTGTAAACACATAAGCCTCGCAATTTGGTGACGAAATTAGTTTTTCTGGGTGGACCCAGCAGGACAGAAGCCGAACACCCTCAAGCCTGATTTGGTCAAGTAGGCTTGACAAATTCGTCCAAGATGGAAAGTCGGCTTTCCTTCTGGACTCAAAAAGACAGAAGTATTCGTCTTACTCAACCACCAACCCCTGCTGAGAAACCACAAAATCGAAGGCCAATTCATAAAGGGTTTGTGATTCGCCATTGGCATCAACTACGGTCGCGTCCCAAGGGCCATGTCCCGCACCGTCAAGGGGATAAAACACATAGGGCACCCCAATGGATTCCCAGGTGTCCTGCAACAACAATGCATTTGAGAAGGTCACTGTGGAATCTGCTGTGCCATGAGTGATAAACAAAGGAGGATCATTTGAGTCGAATCTTTCGACATCGTAAACCCCCTGCAGCAGATTAACGGACGTTGGAGAGCCCCAAAAGTCAAGAATGGTTCTCACGGCATAATCCTGATCGAGGTTTGTGGTCAGGACGGTGGGATCTTCCAACTCAGACAACTCGTCGCGAAAGTCACCAGGCTCAGTGACACTTACTCCAACTGATGTTATGGCTCCGGCTGAGCCTCCACCAACAGTCAGGTAATCCATGTTGATTGAATAATCCTCTGCGTGTTCGGCAACCCATCGCAACGCCGCCTTGGCATCCCTATGGGCAGGATAAATCGCAATCGATTGTGCGATTTGTGCGATCGTAACACTATCCGAACCGGCACCAGCACCAAAAACATAGTCTACCCACTGTTGTGGCACGGTGCCTCTGTCGGCGAGAATCCGATAATCGATCGAGAAAGCCACCCAGCCTCGGCTTGCAAAATATTGAGCCTGAGCAACTGGCCTCCATCCACTCCTTGACCCTCCTGTAAATCCGCCGCCGTGTATCACAACAATCGCTGGTCGGTTCCCTACTGAACCTTCAGGGACATACGCATCGAGCAACAATGGCATCGTGGTGTAAGAATCAGAGTTCAACGTTTCGTGACTGAGCCCCGACCCATAAACAATTGCGGTATCCACGGTGAAGCCGTACGTGGAATCACTGGTCACCACGGGCGCATTCAATGGATCTTCACAAGGTTGACCAAAAAAGGTGATAATCAACAGAACATCATCAACGCCAACAATTCCATCGTTGTTCAAATCGGCTTGTCCGCAATCCTCTTCGCAACCAAAGGTTGAAAGCAAACTCAAGACATCGGCCACTTCTACCGTTCCACTGCCGTCAAGATCACCTAAACACACTGCCCAAGTCTGCTGTGAAAACGACAAAAAGCACAGCATGCCAAATATGTGATTCCTCATGAATTTCGTTGTAATTCAAAAAGTTACGACCTGACTTCTAGAATGACAAAACATCCATCTAGAATGTGAAGTCCACTTTACTTGTGGAGCAGAGGGGAGTCGAACCCTTGAATCCATGCCTCGTGAAGAGGTAATTCTGCGATTTGCCTCTGGGGACTTTGGTTAGAGGTCTGCAGGGGAGACCACGTCGTGGCCGCCGGCCTTCAGGTAGGCGTCGCGTTCGAAGAGGGCGAGGTCGGATTGGACCATCTCGCGGCACATTTCTTCGAGGGTCGTGCTGGCCGTCCAGCCGAGGACCTCGCGGGCCTTGGTGGCGTCGCCGATGAGCAGGTCGACTTCGGCGGGGCGGAAGTAGCGCGGGTCGATTTTGACGAGGACGTTGCCGGTCTCGGGGCAGTAGCCCTCTTCGTTGGCGCCTTCGCCACGCCAGGCGACGGTGATGTCGACTTCACGGAACGCCATGGTGGCGAAATCCCGGATTGTGGTTGTGACACCCGTGGCGAGCACGTAGTCGTCGGGGGTGTCCTGCTGGAGCATGCGCCACATGCCCTCCACGTAGTCCTTGGCGTGGCCCCAGTCGCGTTGGGCGTCGAGGTTGCCGAGGTACAGGCAGTCCTGCATGCCGAGCTTGATGCGGGCGACGGCGCGCGTGATTTTTCGGGTCACGAACGTCTCGCCACGGCGTGGGCTCTCGTGGTTGAAGAGGATGCCGTTGCTGGCGTGGATGCCGTAGGACTCACGGTAGTTCTTGACGATCCAGTAAGCGTACAGCTTCGCCACCCCGTAAGGACTGCGCGGGTAGAAGGGGGTGGTCTCCGACTGGGGCACCTCTTGCACCAAGCCGTACAGCTCGGAGGTGCTGGCCTGGTAGAACTTGACCGTCTTCTCCATGCCGAGGATGCGGATGGCTTCGAGGAGGCGAAGGGTGCCGAGCGCGTCGGCGTTGGCCGTGTACTCCGGCGTTTCAAAGCTCACTTGGACGTGGCTTTGGGCCGCGAGGTTGTAGATCTCGTCGGGCTGAACCTCCTGCACGATGCGGATGAGGTTGGTGCTGTCCACGAGGTCGCCATAGTGCAGCTTCAGGCGCACGTTGTCTTCGTGCGGATCCTGGTACAGGTGGTCGATGCGGTCCGTGTTGAGCTGGGAAGCGCGGCGCTTGATGCCGTGGACTTCGTAGCCCTTGCTGAGCAGGAGCTCGGTGAGGTAGGCGCCGTCCTGGCCTGTGATGCCTGTGATGAGTGCTTTTTTGGTCTTCGCCATGGGGACGAAAATACGTCCGACGGCCGACCCGTTAGCCTTGCGCTGCCAATTCTTGGTTCTCCACGAGGCGCGCGTAATGCCCGCCTTGCGACATCAGTGTTTCG
>Ga0209037_1000121_pt1 | contig 23011 bp, 42 predicted proteins | sample SaaInl25SG_5_DNA_FD_188225 | JGI IMG/M metagenome (GOLD analysis project Ga0209037, IMG submission 188225) | Marine microbial communities from expanding oxygen minimum zones in the Saanich Inlet - ESP_125SG_5_DNA (SPAdes) (version 2) | ecosystem: Environmental > Aquatic > Marine > Intertidal...
CTTTCCTGCTATGTTTGTTAACAAGGTCTAACTACCCCGTAGCTGCCCTTAGGCTGCTAATGCTATATTTGCGTTTGCAATTATAAAGTGTGTTCGCGGTACGGCGCTTACATCCCGGTAACTCCACTTTCTCTCTTACGTGTATCGATACCTGCTTCACCCCCATCAACTATACACTCAGTAAATGTATACTTGGTGGAGGTGCCGGGTGCCGCCCCCGGGTCTACTCCGTCGTTGCTAAAGTTTCAACATTACAGTTATATTTATACACTAATATTAGGTGTTTGTCAAGAAGTTTTTTGCTTCTCTTTCTTTCCAAGCTGCTTCAAATCCTATAGCATGTATTTGCGCTTCGTGGTTGCCCCATAAGCGAGCAAAATAAGATTCATAAGTTTTCATAATATCTGTTTCGCTCCATGATTCGGGAATAAGCTGTCCTTTTACCATCCAGTAAAAACGATTAGCTTCTTTAAGTTGAAAGTATGTCATACTGTATTTACAGTATGCTTAGATTATAGCGTTAACATCCAGTTCTTTTTCTTCTTTTTTGCGAAGAATATCTTTTGGTGGTTCTATCTTACGTAGCCAGCTGTCTGCAATGTATGCCTTAGGTGATGGGCCTAATTGTATGTTTAGATCCTCTGCTTCGATCCACCAATAGTGATCATGCACAAGGCAAGTGCTGGTCATTCCGAACGCTTCGAACTGTTCGCCTTCTTTGAACTTGCCGATATATTCTGCTACATTAACAATTCTACCTACATTACTAGGATTAACACTAAAAACTATAACGGCTTTATCACCTTCATTTACGTTCATTTTTCTTCGCTTCGTATTTCATAACCATTGCACTAACATCTTCTACTTTGCACAGCCAGCCGCCTTCATTTACAATGAACACATCACCGGGCTTATACAAATGATGATCTTTGGGAGTGCCGTCTCTTTGTACCCCCATAACTTCACCTGGCCAATCGCCTTCGATTTTGAAGTTTCTGCCAGCTTGTGTTATATTATAGTCAACCCACATCATACTTGTTCTACCTTCTTTATGTTAGAATATTTAAGTGCAAACAATATTGCTTGTTTTGATTCTGGAACTTCTACATATATATCACAACGGCAGTAAATATCTCCTGGTACGGTTTGACTTTCGCTCCGCAACAATTTCCATTCCCACCCTTTGGATTCTACAGTTTTATAAAGTTCATCGCCAAGCTCTCGACGTATCCATATGTGTTCCATAGCAGTATGGGCGTGTGTCCACTTGTATTCGCATGAAGCCAAATAGTACCTCATAGTCCTATAAGTCCCCAACCGTGATTAGCAATTGCGTTTAGTATAATAGCAAGACAGGTAGCAATGTGTAATAGTATCCACACCGTGCGGATCATTGCTACTCGGTCTGCTTTGCGGTCATCGTTGTAGGCTTTGTATCCTATGGCTTTACACCACAATTCCCACATTAGAACATTCCGTCAAAATTTACACTAACACCACAGCCACATGCACTTTGTGCATTTGGATTGTTTACTTCAAACATCGAACCTATAATATCTTTTTTGTAGTTAATTTCTGTACCTATCAAAAACATTACACTGTGTGCTCCTACAATAAATGTAGAATGCTCAGTTGCGTAAATTAATTCGTCGTTATCAAGAAGTTCATCTGCTGTTGCATATGTTCCCCATTCGTATTCAAAGCCAGCACAACCGCCGCCTTTGACATTTAATGTAACTGCATAACAACCATGCTCTTTACATAAGTTGTCAATTTGTAGTTTAGCTGCCGGTGTCAGTGTAATCATTTACATTTCGTTTTTCTTGTCTTGTATTTCCTTGCGGCGCTCTTTTGTAAGTTTGCCAAGGTCGCCAAGTGCTTTGCGAGCTCTTGCCGCCGCAGCCTTAACACCTTTTTCTTCAAATGTAGCATGTTCTGCTAGATAGTTTTGGTACGCTTGTACGATTTCGTCGTGATTTGTCATTTGCCTTTTCTCCTTTATGAATTTACTCTTGTATTGCTAGATGCTGTAATGATTGTTGCAACATAATGGCCTTCGCCTACTCGATCATTTAATCTAGCTGTTGGTCTTCCGTTCGTTTTATTTGTACCGGAACCTGTAATGATCTTACCTCTGTGTCCACAGTCAGTAAGAACAATATCGTTAAGTCTTGCAACACCTTTGTTGTTTGCTTTAGTGTCGCCTGACGCTGTAATTATTTTTCCGCCAATCCTAATTGGTACTAAATGACTCGGATGCGAGCAAGTACCATCAGTTCTGTCATCTAATCTTGCTACACCACGTGCCATTATGCTAATAATGCTCTAAGATCATCTAAGGCGCCAGTAGCTAGTGTCTCTAAGTCGCCTGCTACTGCACCCATTGCTCCAGAGGCTGCTTCAGCGGCAGCGCCTGCGGCGCCAGCGGCGGCGGCACCCAATTCTTCTAAACTGGGTGCAATGCCTTCTACTGCACCTTCGAGACCTGATGCTAAACTTGCAAGCGAACTACCTGGTGCAATAACGGCTGCTAGTGCTCCAGCGCCTGCTTCTGCTACATCGTTAATAGAATCAAGTGCGCCAACAACGCCACCGCCAACACCTGCAATAACATCAGTTATCGCACCACAAGATGCTGCACCGATTGCACTTACTGCCTGTCCTACTACGGCTGCTACGTCATCTAAGGCGCCGCTGATGGCTGCTGTTGCATCGTTAAGTGCTGTTTGTAAACCTGCTGTTGCATCGCTAATTGCTGAAGTTATAGAATCTAACGCACCTTCTACTGCACTTGTTAATGACAATATTGCATCAACTGCAAGACTCGCTAGCTTATCAACTGCTCCTGCAATAAGACTTGTTACTTCAGCAATAACTTTACCTACTACTGCACCTACGGCTGCAACTGCTCCTAGTGTTAGTGCTATTGCATTTTCAGCAAGTCGTGCTGCTTCTCCGACAATGTCGCCAGCAACTGCTCCTAGAGTTCCTAATAGATTACAAGCATCGCCGCCTTGTGCTGCTAGCTGTGCTGCTCCTGATTCAACAGCCGCTTGCAGAGGTCCGGCTGCTTGTTCTAATTGAGCCCCTAAACTTTCAAGTGGATTTGGAATAGCTGGTAATACCATTTAAAATCTCCTTTAGACCATTTGGATACCGCTAGTTTGCGACAAATACTGTTTTCCAATTTCTTCTTCAGTCTTTGCTATACAACTAACTGCATTAGCTTGTAGTACAAACTTGCCATCTGGATTTACGCTGAACATAAAAGGTGCTAAACCTAGACCTTGTTGTTGAGCAATAAGTACCATTGGCTTTTTTAGTGTGTACGATTTATCATCTTCTTTCTCTAAACGAGCAACAATTTCTTCGCCTGAGCTTAATTTAAAACTTACTGTGTCGCCTTCTTTATATGGTGTTTCGATTAACATTATAGTGTGAGTCCTGTTCCGTTATAGCCTGTTTCTTCTAAATAAGTACCTAGTTTGTCGTATCCGCCAATACTAGATCCCTGTACTTTAATCTGTGGGAAAGTACGTGCTCCAGGGAACATTTCTAGTACTTCCTCACGAGTAAAGTCTACATCAAGTTGATAATATTTGTATTCTAATTGACGCTGTTCGCATAATCTTTTTGCTGCATCACAATGCGGACATGCCGCTTTGCCGTATATTTCAATCATAAACTAAATCCTTTTAGACTGTCTTTATCAACATCTTGTTTAATGCCACCAATGATATAGCTTTCAACTTCTGTCTCTTGAGGAGCGACTTGCAAGCCTGAACTGTTAAGCCAATGTTGTGTCCATGGTAGAGGATTAGTGTTTACTGGTGCATCAAAGATAGTCTTTAAACCTAAGGCCTTTAGACGACGATTAGCAATATATTCTACGTACTGATTAAGTAATTGTGCATTAAGACCAATCATGCTGCCATCTTTGAACAAATACTCTGCCCAATCTTTTTCTTCTTCTACACACTCGCGCCATAGATCGTATACATCTTCTTCGCACTCTTTAGCAATCTTAGCCATGTCCGGGTCATCTTTGCCTTGTGCCCACAACTTTAATACGTGTGTGCTTAGTGCTAGATGCTGTGCTTCATCACGAGCGATAAGACTAATAATCTTAGCACTGCCTTCCATTAGTTTTAGTTCGCCGAAGCCGAATGTACATGCAAAACTTACATAGAAGCGTAGTCCTTCTAGAATGTTTACAGTCATCATTGCCATATAAAGTTTCTTCTTAACTTCATACTCGCTACCTTCACCTCTGTGATTAAATGCATCGGCGGCTTCAGTAAACTCGTCATAGTGTTTGGTAACACTTGTTGCACGAGCAATGATCTTTTCGTCATCTAGAATAGTGTCAAACACTTCTGCAGGGTCAGCATACACATTCTTCATAATATGCGTGTAGCTACGTGAGTGAATTGTTTCAAAGAAATCCCAAGTAACAATACAGCCCTCTAGTTCAGGAAGTGAAACATGCGGCAAAAATGCTAGGCATGGACCACGTCCTTGGACACTGTCAAGTAGTGTTTGGTATTTTAAATTTGCAGTAAAAATATGTTTCTGCTCGGGACGGAAGTTAGCAAAGTCAGCACGGTCCTTCTGCAGACTTACTTCTTCTGGACGCCAAAAGTATCCTAACATGGTCTGATTTAATTTATCGAACACAGGAAACTTAAACGTATCATAACGCTGTGTGTTCTGATCTGCTCCGAAAAACATGTTCTGTTTTGTGAAGTCTACTTTCTCTTTGTTGAATACTGTCTTTGACATTCTTTCTCTTCCTTAATACTTTCTTTATAATACTTTCAAACAATCATTGTGTCAACCACTAAATTGCGCAGGCCTCACATTCTTCACCGTCCTGAATATCTTCTATAGAAGGTGCTAGTTCTACTTGTGGCTTTTCGTCTAAGTCAACTTCGTCTGTTTTGAAATCGTAAGTGTTTTGATAATACGAAGTTTTCCACCCGTATTTATACGTATTCAACATGTCCTGTATCATTACACTCATTGGTACTTCGTTGTCTGGATAATGTGTTGGATTGTACGACCAATTGCCGCTAATAGCCTGATCAAAGAACTTTTGCATTACTGCGACAACTTTGATATAACCTTCGTTGCTAGGCATGTCCCACAACAAGGTGTAGTGTTGCTTAAGGCTTTGATATTGTGGGACAATCTGTTTAAGGGGTCCTTTTTTGCTTTTCTTAACGGACAAGAATCCTCTAGGTGGTTCGATCCCGTTTGTTGCGTTCGACACAACGGAACTGCTCTCCGATGGCATTTGTGCGGACAGTGTTGAGTGCCGTAGTCCGTGTTGTTTAATATCGTGTCGTAAAGATTCCCAATCATAGTTTAACTTGTTCTCCACAATAGTATCTACATCCTTTTTGTATGTGTCAATAGGAAGGATGCCGTCTGCGTATTTAGTACGATCAAAGTACTCACAGGCGCCGCGTTCTTGTGCAAGTTTGTTTGATGCTTTGAGCAAGTAATATTGAAACGCTTCTGTTAAGTCATGTATAATCTTCCAGGCTTTTGGATCTGAGTATTGTACTCTTTGTTTTGCTAAGAAGTGTGCTAGACCAATGTATCCTACGCCTAGCGAACGACGAGCTTTTGTTGATTTTTCAGCGGCTACAATAGGGTAGTTTTGATAATCAATAATTTCTTCTAACGCTCTTACTGCCAGTTCACACAAATCTTCTAAGTCATCTAGTTCCTTAATAATGCCTACGTTAATTGCTGAAAGAATACACAATGCAATTTCACCTTCTGGGTCATCAATATGTTCTAGTGGCTTAGTCGGTAATGTAATTTCTTGACACAAATTACTCATGTATACAGTGTCTTTAAACGAACTGTGTGTATTAGCATGATCTACATTCATAATATAAATGCGTCCTGTCTCTGCTCTCTCTTTAATTAGTGCAGAGAACAATTCCATTGCTGGTACAGTCTTTTTCTTGATGCTTGTTGCACGTTCGTATTTTTCATATAGTTCTTTAAACTCGTTTGCATCGCCAAAGTATGCTTCGTACAGTCCAGGTACATCATGTGGCGAGAAAAGAGTAATATCGCCGCCGGATAACAATCTTTCATACATAGTTAGGTTAAGCTGAATGCTGTAGTCTAGCTTGCGCACACGATTGTCTTCGGTGCCCTTGTTGTTCTTTAGCACAAGGATGTCTTCAATCTCTTGATGCCAGAACGGGAAGTGTGTAGTAGCTGAACCGCCACGAACCCCATTTTGTGTACAGCAACGCACTGTGCTTTCAAACTTCTTTAGAAACGGGACAATACCTGTGTGTGCTACTTCTCCGCCTCTGATTTTTGCGTTGACTCCTCTGATGCGTCCCGCATTGATGCCGATACCCGCTCGCTGTGCAGTGTATCTACCAATCGACATATCACTAGCGAAGATACTATCAAGGGTGTCGTTGCTATCAACAAGGACGCAACTAGCAAACTGTCGCACAGGCGTTCTGACTCCTGCCATGACCGGCGTTGGGATATTGATTTTAAAAAGTGAGGTCGCATCATAGTATCTCCTTACATAATGCATACGTTCTTCTTTAGGATAGTTAGCAAAAAGTGTGGCTGCGATCATCATATACATATATTGTGGAGTTTCAAACAATTCTCCTGAGCTTCTATCCTGTACAAGATACTTGTCAACTACTTGGCGCAGTCCGGCATAGGTAAAGTTTTCATCACGTTTGTGATGAATGTAGCTATCTAACTTTTCGATTTCCTCGTCGTCGTAGCTTTCTAAAATTGCAGGATCATATAACCCACGCTCAATGTTTAATTTAATAATATCTTTAAATGGAATTGCTAAAAACTCTCCAAACACTTGTTTGTATAATCCGTAGCTAAGAAGTCTAGCAGCCGCATATTGATAATTTGGTGCTTCTAGTGAAATAAGATCGTTTGCTGAACGAATTAAAATTTCTTGAATTTCCGATGTGCTCATACCATCATAAAATTGTAAGTTCGCGTTCATTTCTATTTGGCTAGAACTAACACCAGCTAAACCTTCACAAGCATGTTGTACCACTTTGTGAATTTTATCAATGTTGAGGTGTTCTTTCTGACCATTTCGCTTAACGATCATGGTTCCGTTTGACATTCTTTTTTGCTCCTATTTGCTTTAATTTATAAAATATTTAGTGTAAGTTAGGCATCTGATAGATCTCTTGTGGCGAATATGTTGTAGGCAATTTTGACTTATCCACATAGGAATCTTCCAATCCAAATACTGTATCATCGACAAATAACAAGAAATGCGTTGACGATGTTTCATTGTCTATACCAATATGTATCTCAAATTTAGACCCCTTAAAGCGATCTGTTAACTGTAAAGAATAACACATTCCTAGCACACAACAGAAGTCATCATACTGATTCTCATTTATAAGCTCCCAAGGATTTGGCCACATTTCTCGAGTCCAAGGATCTGTATGTATGCTTACATACGGTGCCTTTTTATAGTTATTGATAACTTCTTGAAATGGGTTATCTACAGTCTCTAGAGATTCTCTAAAGTCTCGCCAGGAGGCTAATCTGTTTTCATAAGTATTATCAAACATTAATTAATATCAGTTTTTTTTGCTTCGATTGTAAATTTAAACTGTGTCTGGTCATCTACAGGCATAGTTGATGTAATATTAACATCAATTGTATCCTTTGTCAAGTCTCCATCTACATCCCTTAGTACAGTAGAAAACTCAATACTATCAATATATGCATCGTCGCCTACGTATTGAAACTCATCTGATATTTCAGCAGTATTGTTATAGCTGTTTACAACAATATGCAATGTTCCCGATCTTGAAGAAATATAGTTATTGCTAACCATGGTATAGTGTATTTTATAGCCTTGATTAATTACTCCGGGTAATCTAAACAATCGAACGTTTGAGATTTGACCAAAGGTTATTGCCTTTTCGTATTCTAAATTGTAAAATACAGTGCCTTCTATTTCAGGGACATAAGGTATTGACCCAAGCCCTGATCCTGAAATAAGTGCCGATGTTCTTGTAAAAGAATCTTCAAAACTTTTGTTAGTATTTTTTTCGTATTTTAAAATAGAATATGCAGGAGAAGTTTCTAGTCCTCCGTTGTTGCCTACTAATTTATAATAACATCCTCTACTAGAGTTAAATGTTCCGTTAACTATCCATATTGCATGTCTGTTAATGTTTTCAAAATTACAAGTTTCAAAGTTGTTATATGTCGGACCTGTGCTTTGTCCTGATGCAGCCGATCCGAGTATCATGTCTTCGCCAAAAACTACACCATAACCTAATGTATCAAAATTACAATCATTAAAAGAATTGTGATCGACATCCCAATTTGATATAATTGCATATGAATAATTTTCAACAGTACAATTATCAAACTGATTGTATGCTGTTTCAACTGAGCCGCTCAAACTGCTTAATTCAATCGCGGCACTTGTTTTTGCAATAGGACTACCCGGTGTCCAAGAACCGACAAATTTGATATCTTTAAAATAACTATCTTTACAACTTTGTAAAACTAATGCTTTGCCGTCAGTTGTATTTTTCAATGTCATGCCTTGTATTCTAATATTCTTAGCTTGGTTTAATGACGTTGATGATGAATCGTCTGCAGGTGATCCTGGAGTGCTGCTAGAATTAACTGTACGAAAAATTGCTGTAGCAGCCGAAGTTTCAATAATTGTTTGATCTGATCCTGCGCCTACTATAGTAGTATATGGCGGTAGGTATATTGTTCCATCGATCTTGTAAGTACCTGATTCAAAATGTAGTATTACTCTACTCTGTGGATTTGTTTTATTAGCAGAATTAATATATAATTGATCTATTGCTCTTTGTAATTCATTTGTACATATCTGTACATTATCGCCTAGTACTCCAAAAGAACGAACACTAATTCTGTCATCTAAACGATCCTGTAAAGTTCTTTTAATAGGGTTTGAACTGTTAGGTCCTGTTACAACAAAAGAATCGTCTGCTCTATATGTATAGGTATCGGCTAATGCAAACAAGTCGTCGTATTCAGTAAGAACTTTAGTATTACCGACAGCTGGTGCGCCTTCGCTTACTGCACCATTACCAATAAACAACTCTCGTGTATCAATTGCCCACCCAATTTCGCCACTTGCTAACTGTGGTAAGCCTGACCCTTGATTTTTTTGTCCCCTACGAACTTGTATCTTACTAATTTGTACAACAGCCACGTGTTTCTCCTACGCATTTATTATATGTATTTATACGAAAGAAGGGGACCTAAGTCCCCTATCAATTTAACAACTGCCGCCGAAACTAAGTCCGTCTGGATCACAAGGTGCCTGAGGTTCCTGAGGGCGCACATAACATGCTTCTATGCTGTATCCTGGAGGAGGTGCTATACCGCCCCATTCCCAGCATATCTCATCGCCAGTTATTGGCTCAGGCTCGTAATCACGTTTGCTCCAAGGCTTTTCCTTGAAGAAACGCATAGTTGTACCTACAGTACCAGTCAATGAATAGATATTGTCTTTCTTAGAAATGTATACCTGTTCACGTCCCTGTAGGGTATAAGTTGATCCATCTTCATAATTTATTACTGTTTGAGCAGATACCGAAGATGTAATTAGTATCATACCCAACATTGTTGATAGTTTCATAACTACCTCCTTTGTTGAGCCAGTGCATGATACCACCGTGAATCCACTGGCTTCTTTAGTTATTGTGCCACCCGGCACAATAAAATCCTTTTATTTTAATTGTTCATAATATTTGTATACTCGCTCGTACCATTCGTTGCGCCATTCGTCGTACTCATGTGGCCACACATCAAACTGTTGATATTCTCCTGCACGACTGCACATAAACACATGTCCCTCTCGGATTTCTGTGCCGTAGATTTCATTGTGTGCTTCTGCGTATGCTACAAGTTGTAAGAAGTAGTCTACTACCCATTCAACTTTCTTGGGCTTATTTGTCTGCTTAAAATCCATAATTGCAGGCTGTCCTTTGTAAGTTCCTACAAGGTCTGTAGTACCTGCATATAGTTGTGGCATATACAATGCTACTTCGCTGCCCCAAACTTCAACATCGTCCATGACATTATCTTTAATAACTTGTGCCATACCGTGTGCTTGCTGTGCAAATGGATTACTACCCGGAGTAGGCCATTCGCCCGTTTCAATATACTTTTCAAGATAAGTATGCATCCGTGTACCTACACCGGCTGCTTCGGTTGTAATTTCTTGTGCTTTAGCATGTCCTACACGTTTTCGCCAGTTTGCTAGAGCTTGTTTGCTCTCTTCTGGTTTTGTACGATCAAGTATAGTTGTTACACTTGCAACAGCATTTCCGTCAGGCGTTTCATATAAACGTTTACCGTCTAGTTGTTTTCGTGAAATTGGTTTATAATCGAACTTGTTTATTATTAAAGTCATTAAGATTCCTATACTATTTTATTATAGTATACAGTCTAATTATTTAATTGTCAAGTAATTTATTATAAATCTGCACCAACATCAGTGGCACGTTTAGCCATTTTTGACACAGTATTGTCGCCGGCAGCACTTGAAGTGGCACCTTGTTGTGCATCTTCTTTAGTCTTTAACGTAATACCATCTTCTGAAAAGTCTTTGATCATTTCCTTTACACGAGGATCTGTATCATATGCGTTCTTAAATGTGCCATAAACAAATGACTCGCCGCCCATGTTCTGCATAACTTTGTTCAGATCAACGTTAATTGATCCTTCTTTAATTTTATCTTGTGATGGGGATTCAAAATGTAAAAAAACTGGCTTGCCTTTTTGATCTGCTGCTTGTTGAACAGTTCTTAAAGCCATAACCAGCTTTTCGTTAGCCATATTACCGGCTTCACTTATTTTTTTTTTGAAAGAATAGTACCTAATTTTCTGCTCGTTTCAATCATCTTGCGCTTGTGTTGTACGCTTTCACGTTTTGCACGACCAGCTTCTTCTTCGCCGCCTGCTGCTGCGTCTGCTGCGCCAAATGGTTCTTCTGCTGCACCTGCATCTGCATCAACAGTTGGTTCCATTTCTGCATCAAGATCTGTGCCGCCTGCTTCTGGCTCTGCACCCATCATATCATCCATTGGTTCGGCTTCGCCTGTTAGCATACCAACACCTTGTGTTAGTGATTGACGTGTAGTTTCCATTGCTGCATATAATGATTCTAAACCTGGCTTAACTGTATTCACAAATGCATCTGACTGTTCTTGACCTTTTTCATCACGAATGGCATCTGCCAGTTCTAGCATCGACTCTGTTTGCATTTCTGCTGTGTCTTCCATCCAACCAGTAAGACGGTCAACCATATCTTTTGCTGCCATTACAAGCTCAGCTTGGTCTTCGGCGCCTTCTTTAACAATGCTTTCGTTTTTCTTTTTCTTCTTTAAATCGTTTGGACCTTTGCCATCTTCTGCATAATCCGGAATGCCGTTATTATTTTTGTCTGGCTTTGCTGCTTCATTGGCTTTAGATGCCTTAAACTTAGCTGGGTTTCCGGTGCCGCCACAATCTGGGCAGCTCTTAGGACAGGTCTTATCGCAATCATTTGATGCTTCCGAAATAGCCTCACGCTCTGTAATCTCTGCATTTAACACATCAAGGAAGAGTTTATTTTTTTGATATGATTCGCTTTGTACAGTATTGAAACTTTCGTTAGTTTCAACTTGGCTCAGTGTTGTTCTAACTTTATTACGGACGTCTTGCAACTGCTCTAGTGTAAATTTTTCTAGTGCAATTTTTTGTCCAAACTTTTTAGCAAGGCTTTCGTTTAAACTCTTTGCTGTTATAGGTTTTGAAATCTCTCTAATGTTCATTGTTTAACTCTTCCTATTATGGATTATATCTATTATATGTATTATTTAGTCTTTTTACCAAATAAATTGTTTAATTTTATTTATGGCATTTTGCTCAGCTGTTTTTGAGATATCGTATCTAACCCAAGTTGCTTCCCATTTTAAATTATTTGTAGTCTTTTTTAAAGTATGTTTATAAAACAAGCAATCTGTTCTATGTTTTGCAGCAATATCATCTAATTTTAATATAGTAGAAATATCTTTATTTTTATTTAAACATTTAGCTGCGGCTACGGCAGCAGTTTTAGTAAAGGTTTCTGCGATAATTTTATTAGATTTATAACTTTTTATAGAATACATTCCATCTTGACATCTTATTGAGTACGAACCTATATTGATCCTATCCCCTGTTTTAACTGGGAAAAGAGTGGGATCTAACGGCTTTTGGAGTAGTTCTTTAAACTCACTACTAAACTTCTCATTAATCATTTCTCTGCACCATAAAAGTATTGTTGTATCTTACTTTACTTATTAGGCTTTTCCTGATTAGGTTTTCAATTACGAATTGTTCTCTTTCAGTATATGCTTCCATTGGTCGTAGGCCTTCGACCTTATGAAGAATTTCTTTTTCTTCATTGGTCATATAAACCTGAAAGTCGTTTAACAATTCGTTAATCTTCATTACATTGATGCCAATTGTGTTTGCAATCCCTTTAACTGGTCTTGTTGCATTTTAATTTGATCTTGTGCTTGTTTAATTTGAGTTTGTAATTGCTTCTTGCGTTCTTGAGCTGCCTTTTGCTGTGCTGCTGCCGCTTTTGCAGGATCGCCGCCGGCAACTCCTCCGGGTTGACTAGTTCCTTGACCTGTTTGTTGTTGAGAACTAGGCATATTAGGGCTAGGCATTGGATTTGTATCTATTTCGTTTATTTTCATCTCATTTTCCTTTTACGAGGATTTAATCTATTTAATCTTCTTGAAGCAACATTATACTTTCTTGTTCTTTTAGACATTACCTTTCGATGGCTGCCTAACTTTGCTTTAGTCTTTTTAAGCTGTATCGCTTTTTTAAATTTGTACGGTGCATTACATGATGCAGGACTAGCTCGCATTTGGCCTTTGCGTGGCCCAGACGTACAACGATAACGTCTTACGTTTTTATTTCCCTGACGTTTCCATGCAACTTTTGCACCTGCTTCTTGTACAATCTCACTAACTTGCATTATCTTCTTCTATTCATTGCTTGCACTCTACGGCTTGCAGGATTAATGCGTTTAGTTTTACGTGCCTTACGAGCCATTCTAGAACCTAATCTTGCTTTTGTGCGTTTTAATCTTAAGCTGGCTTTTACGTCCTTTGCTGCAAAACATTGTCCTGGTTTAGAAACAACTCTGCCTTTTCGATTACCAGAAGTACAGCGATACTTTCGCACCACTTTCTTACCCGAACGTGCCCATACTTGCTTCTCGTCAAGAGGCTCTAAAAACATTTCTCTCAATAACATAAATGTATTTAGTTTTTTTGGTGGGTGTTTATTGCGGGAAAGATAATAGCAATACAACTATCGTTGATAATAGTCCTGCTACAATGGTGCCGGCTGCACCAATTAAGACTTTGGTCATTGATTTCTGACCTTCGGTAATGTCTTTATGAATATTGTCTACTTTAGTTTCGAGATTAGTTAAGCGATCGTCTAGTTGCTGATAGCGAAGAGCGCACAGATCAACGTGTGCTTCTAAACTTTGTTTTTCTAAACTGGTTGTTGGCAAATCGCCCATATTAAATCTCCGTAAAGTAAACTCGTGGTTGGCCTTTGTTCTGTTTTTAATATGCCTTAATAGTATTGCCCTGTGCTATTATTTATCAACTTTAATAAAAATAATGTTTTTAAATTTACTATTTTTTGTTTGGAATGCACTAGGATCTATTTTTGCTGTTTCTGTTAAATCTAAAACTACAGGCACTAAGTCAAAATCTTCTGTTAAACTTTCAACACTAGTAGAACCGTATTCTAATTCGAATACAAATTCCCAATATGCTTGTTTTCCTTTATATTGACTTCCAAAGCCTATACCAGAAATTAATTCTTCTTTTTTGATTACGCTCTTAGGTGTTGGGTTAACTCTTAATCCAACAACTTGAATTAATGTATCCCAATTTGATTGTTGACCTACAGCAACTCGATCTGGGCCGCGGCGTTCTCCGCTTTCAGTAATATCAACAAGTGTTATAATTTTAAATTCCATCTAACTATTTACAATCATAAAAAAAGGGTCCAGTAAAAACTGAACCCTTTTAGTGTGACGCCTGTGTAAGCAATCACGGTTCCTAAGGTAGTAAGGAATTCTTATGCTACAGTGAAGCTTGAAGCTGCTGCAACAGTTGTGTCTGTTCCAACACCGTCTAGAGCAACTAGTCGTGCTTTAACGCTTGCTGCTGTGTTGTGATGTCCGTCCATCACAATATGCATTACACCTGTACTGCCGTTTGGTGCAAATGCCAACATTGGGCTTAGTTCACGTAGGATTAGGTCATATAGTGAACCTGATGCTCCGTCGTTTGCTGCTAGATCAATTGGTGCATCATCTGTACCGTCTGAATCACTATCTAGTGAGATGATGTATGCTTGTATTTGTGCTGTAGTTTCTAGTGTTCCTACTGCGTTTGCTCCACCGTTCGCTGGTGTTACGTCATATGTTACTGCCATGATATTTCTCCTATTTTCTCTATATCATATAACCTGCTACTCTGCAGGACCAACTATATTGTTGGCTGTTTTACACATGTATTTAGTCTTTTTACACAAAAATAGGAGTTATTGGCGTTTTTTGATCGATTTGTGAACTGACTTCAGTCTTTGTATTGCACCAGGGCCTGCTTCAACAAAATCATCTATCATATCGAAGATAGGAGAATATGCCTTTACAAACTGTGGTGGAATTCCCTTACCCTGCTCTGCAAGTTCTGCTGCCCTGATGGCTTTCATTGCATTATCTAAACCTACAAGATAACCATATAAAGCAACGTGTCTTTTTTGTTCCGAACGTTCTAGTCTTCTAGCTCTAATGTCCGCCCAAGCATCTTCGTCTAGTTTCTTTTCAACTAGTCCTTCTTCGTACATGTTTTTAATAAATTCCATGCTGTTTTTCATTAACCTAGGTATCTCTTAACAAACAACGAAGGCATTTCGTGATAATCCATGTCTAAGAAATCCTGCAATCCGTGTGAATGTTGAATATCTTTCTGAAATTGTGCTCTTACATTAGGCTTAATTTTATCTGTAGTCATCAACATACGAAGCACCCGTGCTTGATCTTGTGTAATTTTAATTGTTTTGCCGTCGTCTGTAATAACAGTACGTTGAGGATTTTTTATGTCATCGCCTTTACTCTGTACTACCTTTTCAAGTTGATCTGCCATTGGGTCTTTGTTATAGCCTTTACCTAATTTGCTATCGTCATCTTGATCAAGCTCACGGCCTACATCATCTAAATCTAAATCTTTATAATCATCGTCATCTTTAAGAACAGGTCTTACAATATTATTAAGGGTGTCCTCAAATTCTTTTAAATAGTCTTTCATTTATCTCTCCACAGCTCTATTAGCTTTTGTAAAATATTCTCTCGGTACTAGTTTGATATCGCCTTCTGGGTGCGCTAGTACGTATCCTTCGCCGCCTTCTCCGTGCCCTGGAATAGACTGCTTAACAGTTTGATCATGATTGTCAAACTGTGCAATGATATCGTCTTTAACTTTAATGATAGCATTAACTGTTTGCCACATGATTCCAAATGCTTGACCGTGCATCTTTACATACTCGAGTATCTTTACTTTCTTACGATCGCTAACTTGTTTGCGTTGTTCTAACCACTGTGCAAAGTCTGCACCTAGATTCTCTAAACTTGAATCTACTTTGGAATTAGTATATGCATATAAGATCTTAGGAAAGTCTTTCATTTGCATTCTAGTAAGCTCTTGTTGGTTGAGCAGTTCATCAAGTCCTGCTGAATTCTTTTTGATCATTGCTTCTAGTTGTGCAATTTCTTCGTTCGGTGCATCCGCAGGACGCTCTACACTAACAGGAGGTACTACCAATACGTCAGTGCCTTTAAACATATCTGTATTTTGTAGCGGCCCTTCATTGCCTTGCGCATCAACTTCTCTATGTATAACTACACCTGTTGTGCTTCGTGCAATCTTTTTGCCTAGTTCGGAATCAGAATCAACTGCATACTCTACAATGTTTGGTTTAAACACAAAATTACCATTGCGCTTTTCAGGTGTTGTAAAGTATAGTAAGTCTCCTTTAAAGAATCCTCTGTAGTCTTGCGGTACTGCTTTTTCAAACATATCAAAGATACTGGCCATTCTGCCTGCAAATGCTTTATAGTCTGCGGCTTTGCCAGGATCAGGATTGCTTGCACCCTTGCGATTCATTAGCATTTGTTGGAGGGCTTCTGCGGAGGTTGATTTTCCGTCATATCCTGTAGCAGTGAATCCAGATTTATCTGTAAGTATAAAATTGCCGTCGCTATCACGGCCGAAAATAATAGCAGGAGATCCATCCCATTTAATTGTAACATCTTTATGTCCCTCACCTTCTAAACTTTTAATAGCTTCTAACGCTCGCATAGCACCAGCACTGCCTTCAAAGTATACTAAGTCTTCTGCGTGATCAATACGAGCACCTTCATTAAGTTGAATACTCTCGTTTGCTTGAGTTTTGTTTTTACGCATTGCAATACCTGGAACAGGATCTACTTCTATCCTTTTCATAGGTTTACTCGTATCATCAATAAAACTATCAACTTGATCTTGTAATCCGTTTTGTCTAAGAAACTCTGCTTCTTTATCTAGTCGAGTTTTTTCATCTTCCATACTTTTTTCAAATGACGCCGATGTAACATTAATATCGCCTACCATTGAACTAGTTGTTGATTGATTCTTAAGTTGTTGCCACGATATGTATTTGGTCTTCCAGTCATTCAATCTTTTTTGAAGGCGAACATTACCTTCTACTATTTTAAAATCGCTAAATCTCATAGCAATAATTCCTTAATTCTACGAAGATGTTTATCTGCTAAACTTTCTTGCACTCTATCTTTTAGATCGTCCGGCACTCCGATATCTTTAACTTGGTTGTTTTTAACAAAGCCGTCTAATATATTGTTTACCATATCATCTGGATAGTTCTGTTCAATTGCGTCCTTTAGACTTTCATATGAATTTAAGTCTTTAGGACCATTTAGTTTTAATGCTTTAGCAATGCCTGCTGCATCTTTAATAGGTTCGCCGATGATTTCGTTTTTATTCTTTTTAGTAAAGCCAGTACCTGCTTTGTTAGGCACAGGTGTGCGCTTAATTCGAACAAGACCATCGGCCGGACTCCACATCCAACGCTCACTCTCTACTGAGCGGCCATCATCAATCTTTTCTTCTGAATCTTTTCGGTCAAGCACGGCAGCAATAGTTGCAATCATAATATTACGAAAGACACCTTTGTACTTGCTTTCTGTTTCACTTGGTGAATGATAATATGTTTTCATCCAACCCGGATCGCCTGGCATAAAATCTACTTGTACAAATCCGGTACGAGGTTTAGTTGCTTGTTTTGTTTGGTCGAAATCTATAATTTTAACCTTTGTCATAATTACAGAGCTTTTTGCAAGATCCATAATCTCAGGAATTTTTTTTAGTTTTTCTACAAAACCTTCTATTTCTTCTGGAGTAAGTTGTATAGCAACATCGATATCGCCACTAAATTCTTTTTTACCAACAGAACCTAAGACGTTGTTTTTCAGATCGATTCCTAATTTCTTTTCTAATGCATCAAGTGTAGGTTCAATTTCATCAATATGAATAGGACCAACACCCGGCATTGAGCCGCCTTCAAATAATATCATTCTTTTTACTCTCTATGACTTTACTCATTCCTCTTTTAAATTTTCGAGGATCACCACTTTTAATAGAATTAAGGAAACGTCTTTCTAATTCACCAGCCGTATCTGCGTCATATGTTCTGCCTATTCGATCTAGTATGTTTATTGCACTTTCAATAATATTACTAGCTTTTGATTCGATTAGATGATCGGCATCAGAACTACGGCTTAGATGATTAAGTTCTTCTAAAATACTTCTAGTACGTTTCTTCATGCTACTATTACTCCGTTAATGTATTTAGTATATACAACTTATAAATACATGTGCAATTGGGGCAACACTTTGGAGGGTTAAATGATATCACAAATGTCTTTTCCTGATCGTTCATTATTATTTGCAAAACTTAGTAGTATTGCGTATAATGATAACATCACGGAAGTAAAAAAGCAAGTAAAAAAATTAGGATTTACAACTGTTGAGTTTTACAACAGAGAAGGCGCACAAGCATATCGCTTCATGAACAAAGACGATTTAGTTATTGCATGTCGTGGAACACAACCAAGCGAGTTTAATGATATTGCGGCTGACCTAAAGGCAGCACCTGTGGTATCAGAAACTGTATCAAGAGTACACAGGGGTTTCAAAGCAGAAGTAGACGAGCTTTGGCCAATGGTATTAGAAGACATCACTCGTACACAAAACAAAGATAAAACATTATGGTTTTGCGGACATAGTCTAGGAGCAGCAATGGCAACTATTATGACAGCCCGTTGTTTCTACGAAGACGGCGTTCGTGATGCAGAAGAACTTTATACATATGGTTCACCTAGAGCAGGTTGGGCCGGATATGTGAACACCATGCAAACTAAGCATCATCGCTGGGTGAACAACAATGACATAGTTACTACAGTTCCACCTTGGTTGATCGGATATAAGCATGATGGAGAAGAACATTATCTCAACTGTTGGGGCAATGTTCGCAAGCCCACACGTTGGCAACGTTTCAAAGATAAATGGCGCGGCATATGGATGGGCATCAAACGTGGGCAAATAGACAGTTTCTCAGATCACTCAATGATTAATTACATCAACTATCTAGAAATGTATGCTTCTGGTAAGGAAAACAGTCAAAAATAATAGAAGTTCAAGAGAAAAGGCAGTGCGTTGATTCACTGCCTTCCTTTTATTAAAATCCGCTAGGTACAATAATATAATGGATCATCAGCACAAGTGCAACACTTGCACCTAAGCCTACCATCATCTTACCAAAGTCCTTTGCAACTAGTGGGAACACACTCTTTGTTTTCTTCTTGCCAAAGTATGTTGCCATTGCTAGTTCTCGTCCTGCTAACAAGCCCACGAACACCCATGTTGTTGACATAGGAATGTCGTTGAGCTCTTTGAAGAAGTACAAGCACAACCAATAGAACAAGTCAATTAGTGTTGCACTTCGTACATAACGAGTGTTGTGTTTTTCTAGAACAATCTGTTGTATCTTGCCACCTCGTTCTCTAAACATAAAGAATAAGCCTGCGACAAACACAACTGATATAAACATCATTAGATCCACAGGAACTTCGCGTGGAAGGAATACTGCGATGTTTGCAATGTCATGACTCAGCCATGTCCACCACAATCCGCCTGTTGCTATCCATTGTGCAATGCGCCAGTACCGTTTGTTGCCTTCGTCTACTGGTTTTGTTTCGTCATACCAGCGGCCAAAGTATTTGTGTATTGCAAACCATACCACATATGCAAATGCGGCTGCAACACCATATCCCATAATTGATTTCATAAGCATCTTCTCCAACACAAAGGTTGAAGCAAATACTGATAACACCAAGAATGACGTTGATACTGGAACACCTAGTCTAGTTAATGCAACTAAGATTGCAGGTGCGGCTGCGTGATACCATTGTACTTCTTGCCATGGGATTTTGTTTAGTCTTCCATAACTGATGTCTCCACCATTTACACTCCAACCATACCATAGCGTTGCAAGTAGCACTGCACTTGCTGCTGCCCATAGTGTTTTGTAGTTGAATCTCTCATTGTTTGATGCCATCCATGTACCAAGAGTTTGTACTGAATCATTGGCTATTACTGCATAGGCAGCAAGTAGGAACCCAACTAGGCTCCATAAGGTGAGTGCGTCCATTGTTTTCTCCTCTGCTTGACGGCTTTACCCCGTCGCTCACTTCGTAGGTAGGCTCGACGTTGCCTACGATTTATTTATGATAAGATTATTTCTTATCTTTGTCAACAGAAATAAATAGTACGGCAAGATATGTTCTCGACCTGACACGTTGAAAAGACAACGGGCGTTCGCCTTAAAAAACATCATTACAATTGGAGAAAACAATGATCAACTTAGCAAAATCTATTGGTCGTGTGATGATGGCCGCGGTCTCATCCCCACGATCAGATAAAACCTTAAAAGAACTTGGTATGGAAACATACATTAAAACTGAATTTAGACAAAATGACCAAGCATACGTTCGAGAATGTATGAGGTACGGACGTAGAATAGATGTTCGTAATATAGTATAATTTAACTTGCGCTAAACGCATAACAGCAATGCACAAATAACCGTTGATTTTTGTCAACTACCGTTATACTATAGTATAAATACAGATGTTGCAAAGCAGCAAAGCGTCTTCAGCTTTTAAAAAATGAAGGGCATTTCCTATGCCATACAAAGGTAGCGCCGGGGGAGACCGGGGTACGTGATGAACCTTAGAAGCACACACACATATACATAAAAGGAGAAGTTAATGACTTCATTAGTAATGGCTGGTGGCAATTTCAGTCTAAAATCAATTGCACAGTTTTTCGTTAATCTAAACGAGAAGCGTATTCAACGCAAACAAATCAACAACACAATCAAACAACTCTCAGCTCTAACAGATCGTGAACTAACCGACATGGGTATTTCACGCTGTGATATTTGGCAGGTTGCACACGGACATGATCCTCGCAACTTTAACGACAATCTAAAGGGGTGGGTGTAATGCAAGTATCATTAGAAGCAAAACGTAACGGCATTGCATTTAGACGTCCAACATTTCAAAACCCATTACCAAAGATGTTCAGAGCATTAGGTAAAGGTTTTATTGCTGTGCTTATGGCTATTGTAGCATTTGGAGAGTCGGCAGGTAGAGCAAGAGCGGCTGCTGAACTATCACGTCAAGGCTATCATGAAGAAGCACGAGCATTGATGTTGAAGGAGCATGGATAATGTTTAAACGTTTTATCAAAGCAATGGAATACCGTTCATACTGCATGGCTATTCAACAACTACGTTCTAAAGGCATGTACAAAGAAGCACAACGTATAAGTGAATACAAACATGCAATGTACAACACTGTCGGATAAATTCGCCTACGGTTTAACTATGTCCTTTCGCTGGTTCGCAGACACGTTCTTCGCAAAGCGTTATGGACATAGAGCCGTTGTGCTTGAAACTGTAGCAGGTGTTCCTGGTATGGTTGCTGGCATGTGGAATCACTTGCGTAGCCTAAGAAAGATGCAGCCAGATGAACGTGGCTGGATCAAGACTCTGCTAGACGAAGCAGAGAACGAGCGTATGCACTTAATGATCTTTATTGAAATTGCCAAGCCAAATTGGTTCGAACGACTTATTATTCTTTTAGCTCAGTTTGTGTTTTGGCATTTCTATTTCTTACTCTACGTGTTCTTCCCCCAGACAGCACATCGTATGGTAGGATACTTTGAAGATCAAGCTGTAATAAGTTATACTCAATACCTAGAACAGATTGATGCAGGTGCTATTGAGAATATCGAAGCACCAAACATTGCCAAAGACTATTACGGTTTAGATTATAATGCAACACTACGTGATGTTGTTATTGCTGTGCGAGCAGACGAGCAAGGTCATGCAGATGTAAATCACGGAATGGCAGACCAATTAAAAGGTTGACATGCTAGCCAACTTGTGCTAGTTTAAAATATCCAAATAGAGAAAGGACTCACGGATGAGAAACTTACTATCTACTATTGCAGTTGTGGCAGCACTTGCTACCCCAGCTTTCGCAAACAAAGAAGAAATTCCGCCTGCTCAGTATTTTGTTGAGATGTGGAACAAAGACCCAGAAGATAAAAAGCGCCGCATGGTGTTTTCAGAAGAGATACTTGTTGTACAACCAGGAGACTTGATCCAGTTTGTTGCAACAGACAAAGGACATAATGTACAGTTTATTGACGGTCCGGACGGTGTCAAACTTCCTGGTAAATCAAAGCTATCGAAAGATGTAGAAATTGTATTAACAGCACCAGGCGTATACGTTTATGTTTGTACACCGCATGCTAGTATGGGTATGATTGGCATTGTTGTAGTAGGAGACATCACGCAAGAAGCTATTGATGCTGTTCGAGATGCTAAACTAAAAGGCAAGAGCAAAAAGAAGTTTGAAGGTCTGTTAAACGAACTTCCATGAAGCCAAACACAAACTTCAAACTTTCAGTGCGTGATCTAGAAGTTATCGAACATGCACTACAACGACAATTGCGTGTGCTTGCAGAACGCAGGCTCACGCACATACAGAGCACTATCAAACCTGAATGGGAGTTAGACAGTGTTCGAGATATTGATGCAGAAATGAAAGAGATTAATAATCTACTAGGCAGACTGCACAATCAAAAGAATTGGTTTAGACCCAAAGACAATTACGTTAGTGGTTGACAAGCATAAATAAGTTTGTTATATTAATAAAGTGATATAACACTACACACAGACACATAGGAGAATTAAAATGTCAAAAGTAGAAACTACCTACGGGGAAACTATCCTCAAGCAAACGCAAGAGCTTGCTGACATGTTCAAGCAGGCAATGCCAAAAGTAAGCACAAATAAAAACGGGTACGAAATCCGCACACAAGTATTAGAAATGGCAAAGGACAATGTCTGGAGCGATTACCATGCGAAGTTTGCTGGATGGGAACAAACTGTAACACGTGATCCAGAAACTGGCGAAGTTGTTACTAAGGTAGAAATGCCTACTGTTCCTGGAGCGGAAGCTGTACTAGAAGCGGCTGAGAAGTTTTACGCTTTTGTTAACGGCAACAAGTAAATAATAGTTACAATTAATAGTAAGTAATTGGGGCATAGCCCTTTATAATAATATAGTAAAAGCAAGCCCTCGTTCTAGTACCACTAGTTCGGGGGCTTAATCTTATCTAACTTCAATCCAACCCATGCTGGCCCAACCGTCTTTGTTAGCACCAGTTGCGGCAATAGCAACCAAGAATGTACCTGATGTATCACCTAGTGTGGTTGTAGTTT
>Ga0209037_1000123_pt1 | contig 22800 bp, 15 predicted proteins | sample SaaInl25SG_5_DNA_FD_188225 | JGI IMG/M metagenome (GOLD analysis project Ga0209037, IMG submission 188225) | Marine microbial communities from expanding oxygen minimum zones in the Saanich Inlet - ESP_125SG_5_DNA (SPAdes) (version 2) | ecosystem: Environmental > Aquatic > Marine > Intertidal...
CAAAAGTAGGCAAGTCCAGGTATTTCATGAGCCCGTCCATCGCCTTTTGCGGATTTGCGGTAAAGTCGTCGTACCAGATAATGTGCAATTGGTCCAGCGGGAAACATTCCAACCAGCGCTGCAACTGATTTGCGTACTGACCCAATTCCAAATAACATTCGTCCTGTCCCCAATGCGCCGGGTGCAATGCTGCCTCTCGTTTGAATGCCTGCAGTGGTCCCTCCTGCTCCATTCCATATTTTAGCGCCATGGTGTAATGGCTGTAGGCGCGGTCGATGGGATTGCGTAAAAGCAACACAATTTTCGCATCCGGAGCGTAGTGCCTTAGTTCTACTGGCGCCTTTGCACTGTATAAATAGGCTGTACTTGCATCCAAAAGGTACGTATGCTCAGGGTAGGTAGCAACCGCCTGATCGACCAATTTTTGATAATTTTCCTCACTTTCAACAAATCCAATATGGCGCTCTTCGAGCGGCGCTTTTTTGAAATAGGTGTCTTCATCCCACTGCAACAATCGATTGTATTGTGTTGTAAATAGCGGTGTGCGTAGGTCTGTGCTGAAATGGCCCGGCTCTTTGATGGGCAGCGGTGCAATGGCAGGATGCTTGGCCAATGTCGCAGCGAGCGATGTGGTTCCAGATTTCGCTGCACCGATAAGGAAGAGGTTTGCCTTTGGTTTCATCATACCGGATTCTTTTTAGCCAAAAACGGCACGGTGATCAGGCCATGATACTTGTAGACGAGAATCCCCGCCCAGAGGTTCCAGCCAATCATGGTGGATGCTGTTGCGATTGCCGCACCGAGTGGACCCCATATAGGGATGCATAGAGCATTGAGCGCAATATTTGCCGTAGCCATTACGAGCATGGTATTCCTAGCACTCTTCTCATAACCGGTCATGTTCAAAACGTTCAAAACGGGACCGGCGAAGGCATTGGCTAATTGGCCCAAAGCTAAAATGAGCAGCCATGGATACGCCTGAACCGCTGATTCGACACCAAACAACCCGATCAACCATGGACCAAGAATAACAATCACTAAAAAAATAGGACCAGCGGTGTACAGGTTTAAGGTTGCCACCCTTTTAGCGAGATGGCCCATTCCTGATCCGCCAGAATGAAGACCGGCAATCATCGGTGTCACAACAGTGTTTAAAGCGAATTGGGCAAAAGTGATTAACGTCGTAATCTTAAAAGCTATCCTGTACACTCCCACGGATTCTTCTGGGAGGTAATAGCTGAGCATTAAGGTATCTGACCAGCTCATCACGAGAAAAAGCGCGGAGGAGATTAGCATGGGTGTTGCTGAAGCGAAAAGTCCACTGGAATAGGCTTTGGGAACGGGAACGTTTGGACGACACAAACGCAGAATATGCTGGAAGGACAATAAAAAGAACAATCCACTTAAACCAACGAGGGCTACAAGGGCCAATTGGGCGCTCCCCATGGCTCCAACGCTCCAATCGGACCATGGTGCAACAAGTAACAGCACTGCGATCACTAAATACACCGTTCCGTGTTGGTTCAATGAAAAAAGTAAAGGCTTGTGCAAGCCGCGGTACGCTTCGGCATTGAATAACATCAACGTAAAGGGGACAATCGCAATCGCGGCTGTAGTTAATACAGCCGTTGGTGTCTGATCAAAAAACAATGCGGTAAAGGTTGCGGCAAGAATGAACATTGACGCGGAGATAAGCAATGTAACCCCTAAAACGCGCGTAAAAAGTTTCAAGTACAAAGGCCTTGAAGGTGCGTCATTCATTTGCTGCTGGCCCAAAGCTTTGACTAAGACTGTATCTAGTCCCCACCGACCTAAAGTGGAGCCGATCAGAATAATGGTGAAGGCTACTTCGTAGACGCCGACTTCGCGTTCACCTCCAGTCGTGCTTAGACTAAAAAGCAACACATAGCCGCCCAATGCACCAATAACCTTAAAAAAGAGCACAATAAAGCCTCCCTTCGCAATGGAAGCAGTCGTAGGTTCCTTCAGAAAATCCAACAATCGATTGGCCATGGTTTTGTCCTCAACAAGGAATTGTCGGCGAATATACCGCTTTACTAACGTGCAAGTCGCTGCTTTTGTACATTTGAAACTATGAAAATTGCGGTTAATGCTCGATGGCTGTTGCCAAACAAACTCGAAGGCACAGGGATTTACACCCTGCGCATGCTCGAGCAGATCATTCCCACTTTTCCTCAGTATGAATTTCATTTGTTGCTCGACCGTAGTGTTGCCACGGACCAATTCTCTTTAAACTTCCCAAATGTTCACTTCCATGTTGTGGCTCCGCAAGCGCGTCACCCTTTGCTCTGGACCCTGTGGAATGACTTTTCCGTGCCTCGCGCACTGAAGAAGCTTCATATCGATTTGTATTGGTCACCAGATGGACTGCCCGCGAAAACAAAAACCAGGCAATGGCTCACTATTCACGATTTGAATTTTGAGCACCATCCAGAATGGGTACCTAAAAATGTGGCCACCTATTACCGCAGACAAATTCGAAAAGGTGCTGCTCAAGCGCAACAGATCTTTACGGTTAGCCAATGGAGTGCTGAGGACATTGCCATCACCTATACTATACCTGCTGAAAAAATCGCGCTGACGTATAATGCGCCACAACAACGAATGGAAGCGGGCCAGATGAATACCGAAGACCCCTACTTCTGTGCAGTAGGCGCGCTTACTCCGAGAAAAAATCTTCGTACACTTTTACTTGCGTTTGATCATTGGGTTTCCAAAAACCCCACTGCAGTACACCGCCTAAAAATTGCCGGAGCAGCACACTTTAAAGACCCTGCTTTCGAAACTGTTCGCAATTCTCTGAAGCATGCGGATAGGATAGATTGGTTGGGCAGACTTTCAGGACCGGCGCTTGAAGCGCTTTACGGTGGATCCACTGCCTATTGCATGCCCAGTGCCATGGAAGGATTTGGGATTCCATTAGTCGAAGCCATGCAGTGCGGTACCGCAGTGATAGCCTCAGAGAACAGTGCTTTAACTGAAGTGGTGGGTACCGCAGGATTGCTCGTTTCTACTTACGACGTGGAGGCGTGGAGCGCCGCGTTACAACAAATCATTATAGAAAATTCGATCTGGCGTGAGCGAGCGCTGAAGCGAGGTGACTTTTTTAATTGGGAACAGAGTGCCGCTGCATTCATCGAAGCATTGCACGAATGAAACGTCAGCATTCAGTTAAAGCCATCATTGAAGCCGGTACCGATGAAGCGGGCCGTGGGTGTTTAGCCGGTCCGGTGACGGCTGCTGCTGTAATATTGCCGCCTGACTTTAAAAATGACCTGCTCAACGACTCCAAACAACTCACAGAAAAACAACGCAACCTGCTTCGACCCATTATTGAAAAGGAAGCAGTTGCCTGGGCAGTTGCCCACGTTAGTCCGGAGGAGATAGATTCGATGAATATCTTGAACGCAAGTATTGAAGCGATGCACAGGAGCATTGCACAATTGGACCCCCAACCCCACTTTATCGCGGTCGATGGGAACCGATTTCATCCCTATCAAAACATCCCTCACCACTGCCAAGTAAAAGGAGACGCTACTTACCAGAACATCGCAGCCGCTTCGGTCCTCGCAAAAACTTACCGAGACGGTCTTATGCGTGAACTCGCACTGGCTCATCCACAATACGGTTGGGAGCGCAACGCCGGCTATCCTACGAAAGCACATCGCGAAGGCATAAAGACGCACGGTGCTACGGAACACCACCGCAAAAGCTTCCAACTTCTACCGAGCCAATTGGACCTATTCGATTTGTGAAAAACTGTAGGATTTATACCCTAAAGTAGTGCAAACGGCAGCGTAGCTTTAGGTATAAATTCGCCACAAATGAAATTGGTCAAATTCAGTGCATTACTTCTTGTAGCAATCGTCTTTACACAATGTGGTAAGGATGCCGCGCCTGTCTCCGCTCCCGCAATGTTGCCCGTGGATGCACCACTCATTGTACGTATTAATGACGCTGAAAAATTCACAGCCTTTTCTGACTCCGTTTCCCTACCCTATGTACAAGCCATTGATGTCGCTATTCTAAATAAATACAGCAATGGACCTTGGACCGGTGCGTTAGTTGCCTCTGGAGCGGATAAATTTGATTGGATCTGGACCTTTAAAGACACGCTCGGTCAGGGCGGCTCCATGACGGAAAATGAGACCATTTATTCCATAGACAGCCTTTATGGGTTCAAAGTGGGGTCTACGTGGACGATTAGTAAAAAATCGGCGCTTTTACAGGATTTATTGAACCAGCGCGCCAATGGGTTTAGCCTTGCGAAGGACGCCCAATTCTCTTCACTTTGGAACAGTGCCTCAAAAGCGGATGTCATGAACTTGTTCATTCAGCATAAAGAAATAGCCCCCGTAGGAAACCAATTCTTCCAACAAGATTGGAGTTGGATGACGCATGTCGCAGCATGGAGCGAAATAGATTTGGCTTTGCGTAAAAATAAGCTCATCGGGACATCAGTTTCCCTTTGTCCAGACAGCGCACAGGTCTTCCTCAATACCTTCACTAGTAGTGTGAGGTCGGAAAATAGTAGTAAATATGTTGCTTCTTCATCAACCTACGCCTTAGGAATGAAAACAGGTAGAGTGGATGTTTGGCTGCGTTCATTTAATGCTTACCGCGCTCAAAAACAACGACTAAAACCCGCACAACGGATTACTAGTGAAGCGAATGTGGACCCTATCCTTTTTAGCACGAAAAACTTAACTGGAAATTTTATCCGAGTAGGCTATGGAGATGCCACCATTTGCCTAATCCCGCTAAAGATAGGTAGCTCGAGTGAAGTGGCAGAAATACTCTCAGCACTTTCTTCAACTTCTGGCACTACTGATGGGCGCTCAAGCGGAACGCTTAAAGACACACATAAATTTCTGTTTAGCGCTTTGTACGGCTGGTTCTTTTCTAATCTCGGGACACCTTCATGGACCGTCAATAAAGACGTCTTAGCTCTCGCCCCCAACGCAAAAATTCTTGAGGTCTACATGAGTGAGATTGGCCTTGGAAAAACTTGGGATGGCGTTGAAGCATTTGCGCCCCTTGCAGAAACGTTAGACAAGGCAGACCACCTGACTTTTGCTACTAGCTTAAAAGCATTTACGAAATCCGAATTTTGCCCTGGCGATGAATGGCCCGGAAACTTTAGTAACGCCCTATTAGGCGGCTCTATAGAAGTCAAAGATGAGCTAGCATTCGGTTCGCTCACGGTTCAGGGCCAAAAAGAGCAAGCGATAAGCAGCTCGTATTTATGGTCTACACCCTTAGAAGCTCCTGTTATTTCAGGACCATTTTTGGTTAAAAACCACCGTTCCGGGGTAAATAATGTTGTCGTGCAAGACGAAACAAACACATTGTATTGGCTGAACGAAGTGGGCGAAGTGCAATGGACGAAAAAATTGGACCACCCGGTCATAGGTCCAATTGAGCAAGTGGATTTATTCAAAAATGCCAAATACCAATTGGTCTTTACCACTTCCAACCAACTCCATTGTATTGACCTACTGGGAAGAAATGTGGAAGCCTTCCCTATCGAACTCCCATCGACTACTACGTTAGGCCTTACGGTAGTGGATTACGATAAGAATAGAAACTACAGGTTCCTTGTTCCTTGTGGTGATCGGTTGTACAACTTTACTAGTGATGGTAAACGGGTGGAGGGCTGGAAAACCGACGCATCCAATGGAACCCTAACACAACGACCATTCTTATACCAACGTAGCGGAAAAGACTATATCATTACCTCGACCCTCGAACAGGCGTTCATTTTGAACAGACGAGGAGAAAGCAGAATTAAAACCAATGCACTTCCCGCCACTGCAAATCCTTGGGCACTTTCACCAAGTGGTTTACCTAGTATTGTTCGCGTGGGTGATGACGGAGAGCTTCAAGAGCAAAGATGGGACGGTACGGTCGAGATTCTAGAACACGACGTAAAAGATTTGATTGGCCTAGAACAACAGAGCTATGGACGAATTTATTGGTCGAACGAATCCGTTACCGTACAAAGTGGAAGCAACCGCTACAACTTGGCTATTGATAACAGACGTATATCGTCCGTAGAGACCTACCCGGGTGGAACAGGCGTAATCTACTGTGACGACAACACCATTCATGTTACCCTTCTCAACGAACCCATATCAAGCGTCACGCAGTTCGACGGGACCCACGCCAAAGCAGGTCGTTTGACTACTACAGGTCCACCTGTTTTAGTCATCGCACAGGGCAACGCCGTTATTGCGTATCAGCTGTAATTATTTCTGACGGAAGAATATTTCGATAGGGGCACCATGGAAATCAAATTCCTTACGCATCTTGTTTTCTAAGAAGCGTTTGTACGGCTCTTTTACGTATTGCGGTAGGTTTGCGAAAAAGGCAAACTGAGGCGTTCGTGTAGGCAACTGCGTACAAAATTTGATTTTGACATATTTCCCTTTGACTGCTGGTGGTGGAAAGCCTTTGATAATTTCCAACATGGTATCGTTCAGCTTACTGGTCGAAATCTTTTGCTTTCTACGTTCGTACACTTTTACTCCTTCTTCGAAGGCCTTAAGTACGCGCTGCTTCGAAATGGCGCTTGTAAAGATGATAGGGAAATCTGTAAACGGTTCTAATTTCTTGCGGATATGCGCCTCAGCATCGCGAATGGTATTGGTGGATTTTTCAACCAAATCCCATTTATTAACGACTACAACCAAGCCCTTTTTATTCTTTTCTACCAAGGAAACGATAGAGAGGTCTTGCGCTTCAAATCCTCGTGTCGCATCGACAATCATCATACAAACGTCTGCATGTTCGATCGCGCGAATAGAGCGCATGTTAGAATAAAACTCTAAATTTTCATGAACCTTGCCCTTCTTTCGAAGACCGGCGGTATCAAGCAGCATGAAATCAAAGCCAAATTTATTAAAACGAGTATTTACAGTATCTCTCGTAGTTCCCGCGACTTCAGTAACGATATTACGTTCTTCATCGAACAGTGCATTTACAATGGAGGACTTACCAGCATTTGGTCGTCCTATAATGGCCATTTTTGGCAAATCATCGTAGTCGTCCACTGGATTCTCATCCATGTAAGAAACCAATTCATCAAGTAAATCACCTGTTCCACTTCCGTTTACTGCGCTGATCGTGTGGTACTTTTCAATACCTAAACCGTAGAATTCCGTAGCCTCTAACTCAAGCATGCTATTATCTACCTTGTTTACACAGTATACAACCGGCTTTTCAGTCTTGCGGAGTAATTCGGAAATGATCTTATCGAATTCTGTTAAACCCGCTTGAAGGTCCAATACGAAAAGCACAACCGAAGCCTCTTCTAGCGCCAACTCGACCTGACGGCGAATCTCCGCTTCGAAAACATCTTCCGAACCGTCAATATAACCACCGGTATCAATGACAGAAAATTCTTTTCCGTTCCAGTCACTCTTGCCATAGTGGCGATCGCGAGTCACACCTGCAACGCTATCAACAATAGCGTCACGGCGTTGTATGAGACGATTAAATAATGTGCTTTTCCCAACATTTGGGCGTCCCACAATGGCAACGATGTTACTCATAAGTCGATTTCAATCTTGGTGCAAAGGTCGTTAACTCTTGACAATACGCACCATAGAAGTCCTATTCCTCTGAATTATTTTCAAAAGGTAGGTACCTGAGGATAGCTTTTCGAGGTTGATTTGGCTGGTGGGGTGAGCGTCAAACTGGACCAACACCCCTCTCATATCATATATCTCGCAGTGTAGTAAAGGATCGGTTCCTGTATTTTCAATGCGCAACTTGTTTTGTACGGGGTTCGGGTAAACGCTCAAATCTGGGTTCCAATGCTCGTCTAAACCCACCATGGTTACTTCAAAAATCAAGCAGGTCGTATCCACACCGCAAGCATTTGTAATGGACAAACACACCGGGTACAGTCCGGCGACGGAATACGAATGAACGCCTATCATGTTGTTCGAGAACGTACCGTCCCCAAAGTCCCACCAATAGGAACTTGCTGTGGTATCCTGAGGTACAAAAGTCCATACCTGATTCGAATCCACAGAGTGTGTGTAGGATGCTGCAGGAGGGGAACATAGCACCACCTGCTGACACGCGGTATCTGCGCTACATGAAGTGGTAACCGTGTGACACACGGTATGAACACCCCCGGTTGGAAAGGTATAGGTCGGCGTATCCGCAATGGAGAAATTACCGTTGCCAAAATCCCATAGGTGGCTCACCCCTGTCGGCGCATTAAAGAGCGGAATAAAATCTACGGTATTGCCCGTGGCGGTATAGGTATAGGCAGCCACAGGAGGGTTACATTCCGTGTAGTAAATTTTGATGGCGGGATGGTTGGTCGAATCTGCCGCATTGCTCGAAGCACAGACCACGGCGCGCCATGTTGCTTCAGTGACCAAGCGCATAAAGAAGCCGTGATTGCCGTATTGCAGCTGGTCCTCGACCAAATTCTTTACATCAATCTTATAGTCCATCGTGTTCGAACTTGAAGCTCCCACCTGCACTTGGTTAGTTGTGGTGGCAGATGGCGCGTTGTTCCAAGTAATGGAATCTTCATCCCATGAAGAAGTGACACGGCGCACCCAAAAAGTATTCGAACCGCTGTGCAATCCGCTGTGCGATGGTGCTGAAGGGTTGTTGTTATAGAAGATGAAAGCACTATCAATAATAGCACCCGCTGGAATGTTCGAGTAATCAAATTCGATGTAAAAACGCTTATAGGAGGGATCGCCTTGATAGGTCCATGCCGTCATGGTCGCCTCTTGGTTCCAGCCCCAAGTAGAATCTGGGGTAATGCTCCAAACTATAGCGTCTTTCCCGTCTAAAGGACCGGGTTGGAGGACCAGAGAATCCTGGGTTTGTGCAAGTACAATGCTTGAAGAAAGAAGAAAAAAGAGAAAATATAATCGACCCATTAAAAACTGCTTTGGATCAAAAATATTAATTAATTCCTATATCCAAAACGCTTCAACTGTAGATCATTGTCGCGCCAATTCTTCTTGACTTTTACAAAGGTTTCCACGTGTACTTTTTTCGCGAAAAACGCTTCTAGTTGTTTCCGAGCACCTATTCCCACTGCTTTTAGCCGACTCCCTTTGTGGCCTATTAGTATGCCTTTTTGAGAATCGCGTGCAACATAAATGATGCATCGCATGCGAATAATATCTTCTTCCTCCTTGAATTCCTCAACATCAACTTCGACGCTGTAAGGAATCTCTTTTTTGTAATTCAGCAGGATCTGTTCTCTTATGATCTCACTAACAAAGAAACGTTCTGTTTTGTCCGTTAACGCATCTTTATCAAAGTACGGCGGACTTACGGGAACCAATTCTTTCAATCGACTCAATAAATAGTCCGTATTCGCCCCTTCGAGGGCACTGATAGGAATGATCTCCGCATTAGGCAAACTGGTCTGCCAGTAACCTACCTCTTCCTCTAAGGCCTCCTGTGTGGTTGTATCGATCTTATTGACAATCAAAAGCACGGGAACTGTTGTAGTCGCCAGTTTTTGAAAAAAGCCTTCATCCTTCAGTGCGCGATCGCCAGGTTCCACCAAATACAAGAAGACATCAGCATCTTCAAAAGCATCTGACACAAACTTCATCATGTGCTCTTGCATTTTGTACGCTGGCTGAATAACCCCTGGCGTATCTGAAAAGACAATCTGGTATTCCGGTTCGTTTAAGATACCAAAGATGCGGTGTCGAGTCGTTTGTGCCTTTGGCGTGATGATGCTCAATCGCTCACCGACCATAGCGTTCATCAGTGTACTCTTCCCTACATTGGGATTCCCGATGATATTAACAAAACCGCTTTTGTGTTCCATGCGGCAAAGATGCAACTAAATCGTGCAGTTACGAGCACAATTGGCCTTCTTAAAACTTCAGCTGCTCATCTTTATCCCATAGACCCCATGATGCGCCAACATCGCCCTCCTTCTCTATCTTCCAACTTTCATCGAATGAAGAGAAATAGAACATAGGAATATCTTCAGCAGACGACCAGCGCTGTGCACTAATGAAGTACTTCAGACTGTTTTCAAACGAGGCATGAGCGCCACCTATACTCTGACCGCTGCTAGGCCAACCGGTTTCAGTGATGAACACAGGCTTGCCTTTACCGGCAATCTTGGCTTCCATGTACATTTGTTTCATGTACATCAAAGAATAGTCTAAGGCACAACCTTCCCAATAGGGGTAACAATTCGCAAGGATTACATCACAAACATCCGCAACTTCGGGATGATCGGTAAACTCGTAATAGGCATCTACATAACCAACCGGCACGCCAGAAACCTCAGCCTTGACACGCTCAATGTAGTTCACCAATGCATTTACTTCAAGGTCTTCGCGGTACAATACTTCGTTACCTACCGCTGCAACATCCACTGCACCCTCTCGACACAAAGTGATGAGGCCTGCAATCTCGGCTTCGTTCTTCTCGAGATCGTCCCCCAGCCACGCACCAACTAGGGTTTTTATGCCTAATTCATGTGCAATCTGCGCAATCAGTTCGTTGCCTTCCGTACAAGAAAACGTACGCACCCAAGAAATGTGGGGCTTTAGAATACTCAATTTTCTACGAACCTGTGCCTCTGTGAGCTGATCACCAGGTTGTTGCCCTTCGTCATAAGCACTAAAACAGATACCATGAATTCCGGCATCTAATAAACTACGGCTAATATTTTTTAGCTCATTTAATGGATGTTCAACAGCCGTAATGCCGGCCAATGACATAAATTTTTCCTTTCTAAACGACATGTTTGTGTCTTTAAAAATTTAGTTAGCTGGTTGATTTCGTTGGTCCAATTTCGCGCGGACCTCTCTCGCGTATTTCTCATCTACATTGTACTTCCACATGACCGCGATAGCGATGAGCGTACATAGAATTGGTAAGCCCGAAAAGACCATTCTTAATTGGTCTACCGCACCTTCTGGCTGCGCTACTGCGCCGCTTTGATACTTTACTAATGTCAATATCAAGCCACTTAAAGCGCCTGCAAAGGCGAATCCAAGCTTGACCATCCACCAATAGATTGCTCCAAAAACACCTTCTCGGCGTTTACCCGTTTTCAGCTCATCGATATCCAAAACGTCGGACGTCATAGACATCATAATGGTAAACAAGCCACCGATACCGAATGAATGGAATGGTAAGGCAAATAAGAAGAGGTACGGTTTGCCTGGAACCATAAGGAACCACAACATAACATAGCCGACAATGGAAATACTCTGCGAAATGATAAAGGCACGCTTCTTACCCAGTGATTTTGACATGCGTGCGACAATAGGAATTACCAAAAACGTAGTCACCAATGCACCTACGCTACCAAAAAGTGTAGGCCAAACCCCCACAGCGGATGCATCATCATTGAAAAGGTGACTCTTGATGATGAAGAAAGTAAAACTCGCTATAGTATTAAAACCATTGAAGATTAAAAACGTCGTGATGCATAGTTTTCGGAATGACGGTAGCGCAAACGCTTCAACGAAGCTGCGTCGGATACTACCCAAGCTACGAATGATATTTCCAAGACTCAGCGACTCGTAATCTGTCCGGTCTAAAGTAGATTCACCTTTGATGAAAATTGCGGGCACCATTGCACAAATGGTAAAGACTATACCTACCCATACCGCTAAGGTTCGTGTAGCAACATCTCCTGATGGGAACCATTCAGGGTCGTACATAATGACCCAAAACCAGGGCGCAATGACCCAAGCCCACTGACCAATCCATTGTGATATGGCCATAACGGTCGTGCGCTCATGAAAGTCGTTACTCATCTCATAGCCCATACTCACGTAGGGCACGCCAAAAATGGTAAGGCCTAAATAGAATACAAACGACCAAAGCATGAAATACGTGAAGTTGTAGGACAACGTATTTTCACGGTAGACTTGCCACAATAAGATGAAGGACACCCCCATTAACAGGGCACCGATAAACACATATTTTCTACGACGACCCCAACGAGAGCGGGTATTATCCGAGATAAAGCCCATGATGGGGTCTAAAATGGCATCAAAGGCACGAGGCGCGAAAAAGATTACACCCCACATCCATCCAGGAAAACCTAAATCTTGGACCAATACAACCATAAAAATACTCATGGCCGCTGGAAACATCTGATTCGCCAACATACCCACACCAAACGCGATCTTTTGGCCCATAGGGACTTTTGTTGCTGCTACTTCACTCATATCATATGCAGTTAGGTTCTATTACTATGGTTTGAAGGGCTTGCGCATCAATGGCAATCATTCTTGCTGTTCCGTCAATATTCAAATCAAAACTTCGTGGCAATTCACCTTCATTAAATACAACCACAACGATGGATCCATTTTCATTTTCAGCGGCCGTTACCATAAGGTCACCGTCGGTGTGGCTTACCTCCAGCACTTGCGCTCCTGGACGGATATGCTTACTGAAATGTTTCATAACGTAGTACAGCGGCGTGTAATAGACCTCATCCTTCTCGGGATCGACGATAATAGGTGCAATACACCAGTTTTTCGCCCAATTGGGTCCACCCTGCGTATCCAATACCATGTTCCAATCTACCCAGCCTTGAACCCAGTGGTTTAGACAACCAATGATATCTCGTGCGTAACGATTCACTGGTGCGTATTTCGGATGCAGGTAGCGATTTTCTTCTTCACGCCAGTAATACCCCCAATCTGTCGCCTCCTTTTGCCAATACCACGCATCATTGCGCCAGACCGGGACTTGGTTATCTACACATGCCTCCGTTTGAAGCAAGATCTTTTCAGGTGCGGCATTTCGTGCATACTCCAACATATCTGGAAAATAATCGTAGGTGCTCTCGTACCAATGTACAGCCAGGCCATCATAATAGCGCTTCGTTGTATCGTCACGGTACATGACATCTGCCCATTCCGGTACACCCTGGCGGTTCTGATCGTACCCCATGATGATGAGATCGCCCTTACCATCGGCCTCCAAATGCGGACCCAAATGATTCACGACGAAATCGGTCATTTCCTCAGGTGAATAATGCATACTCTCCCAATTATTTCCGTTACCGTGCGGCTCATTTTCCACAGTGAAACCCCAAATATCAACCCCTTCTGCGCGAAACGCATCGACGTACTTACTGAAAAACAAGGCCCACGTATCGTAATACTCTTTTTTGAGTTTACCGCCTACGTAGTTATTGTTGTCCTTCATCCACGGTGCTGCTGACCATGGGGAACCGAATATTTTAAACCCTTCTTTTGAAACCCCTTGTGCATCTTTAATCATTGGAAGGATATCTGCACGATCCGGATCGATGGTAAAGTGCTCAAGCAACGTATCACCTTCAACGGGTGTGTAGGAGTAGTTCGTAACCGAAAAATCACAAGAATTCATGTGTGTGCGCGTCAATGAATACGCTGCTCCGTCGTCCCCGAAATACGCTTCAATAATTTCAGACCGATTTTCTGGGCTCAATAAATTGATGTTATGAGCCGTGGCCTCCGTAAAAGCACCGCCAAAACCAAAAATGGTCTGTTTTCTATTTTTTGTATCGATTGAAACGATTGAGTGCTGTTCGGATTTCTGAAAATCCTTCTTTTCAGCGTATAAACTACCACTAGCTGAGGTTTCAAAAACATTCATTTGCGATGTGCTATTAGAGGAACAACTGGTAATAACCAAAACGGAAAGGATGAACCAAAGTGATTTTTTCATTCGTCGTTAGTATTTGTGAAACGCTGTTTAATCGCGTCAAAAACTTCTTTTTTCTCTCTGTTGATATCGACAATACCCCAATATTCTTCATTCGGAGCGCCGTCGTAAGGTACCCCGGAACTGTTGGGTGCCCAGCCACCAATATCCTGTGTTTCTGGATTACCAGCCTTCCACCAACCATCCGTGAACGAAAAGAGGGTAATGCCCATACATTCATGCTCGTGGGCCAAAATTTCATCTAGAATGTGAGCTACCGCAGCAGCCTGAGCGCTTTCATTTGTGCCCTCTGCAAAAGTATCCGTGGCAACAGTCATGTAGCTGTCTGCCCCAACTTCTGAGAAATAGAATGGTTTATCACTGATTGCAGCCCAATCGGTAAAAAATGATCCTGGTACATCCCAACGGTACACGTTGAAACCCCACATGTCAAGATTGCGACCTTTGTACAACGCAACGGAATCCGGAATTTCTCCATGCGCAGTAGTTACTGGATGAAAGGTATCAATCGCGTGTATGGCATCCACTGCTTGTTCTAAGGCATCGTACCAGTTATTCAAATCGTCGTTGAACCACTCAGGATGGTAGTTATATTCATTCCCTAATTCCCAGAGGTAAATGGCTGGATGTGCTTTGAATTGGGCAACATAGTCAATGTAATTGCCTGATATTAAATCAAAAACACTGTCTTGGTTGTAACCAAAACTCGTGATGACACGCATGTCTGCAGCGGCTATTTTATCAAGAACCCATTCCTCGGAAATGGGAACATATACTCGAATGGTGGTAATCCCTGCCTCTTTCATCAGGGCGAGATCCTCGTCCAACATTTCCCAGCTGCGCAAGGTATCGCCAACGGACACCGGATGGTAACAGATGGCCTTAAAGTAAGTCGACGCATTTTCAATATTTTCATCTGCGTGCTCTTCTGCTTGTTTTGTTGAACAAGCTGCAAGTACCGTGAGTCCCAAGAGTGCGGTAAAGAACTTCATCATTATCTTCTTCTTTTAGGCGCGCTTACCGTTTGAAGCATTGCTGTTGTATCTCCTTCAAAGGTTTTAGTAATCGGATTGCCTCCTCTTAATAAACCCTCGAAATCTCCATTATCTACGGACTCCCACAAAGCGAATTTCGCCTTTCCATCCAGCGTAATTAGTCCAAAGTGGTTCTCCGATCCATCCGTGTGGTTTGGATCTTTCCATTGCTCGTCAAATGCTTCAAAATAGAAACAGCTTATTCCTTCCGCATCCGTCCATTCACGCATAGCTTGATGGTATAACGCCTGTTTGTATTCATCTGCAGCAAAGGAGCCGTTGTTACCATAGAAACCTACACTCACTGAAGACCAACCCGTCTCACCAATATGTATGGGCTTTTCCGGATCAATTCCATGTACATAAGACTTCACACTTTCGTATTGACCTTGTGCATAAAACGCCGCACGTTGCATGGCTGAAAGCACTCGGTCATGATCAGAATACCCCTCTTCATCTGAGGCTGGACTCTCCCAATAAGCGCTGTTGTAGTGTGTATCGTGAAAAGGATAGGTATGTGCACTAACGTAATCTACTGCTTTAACGAGAGCCTCAAGTTCAGGCAGATGATAGTCCGACTCTCCTCCGCCCCAAGAGGCAAAATTATCAGAAGACGTAATCCACAAATCCGGTGCTAATTTTCCGACTTTCTTTAGCTCCTGTAAGTAATTTACATATTTCAGAATCACCGATGGATGAACAAAATAGCTCGAAGCCCAATGTACCATCGCCTCATTACCTACTGCAATTACCTTTACGATATCTGGGTATTCCGTAGCATAACGTACGGCTTTCTGAATCTCACTTTCATTGTTTTTTGGGTCTTCGATGGAATGATCTGGATGGTCGGTCCAAGCATTCAAACAATCGATCCATACGCCCAACATAACGTACATTTCGAATGTAGGGTCCTCATTTTTCAATTCACGAATGGCTTTTAGCACGTTCGGTGCATGAGCCAATTGCAGATTGTACGTGCGTAAAATCTTAATGCCCATAGCAGACATGATCTTCAAATCTTCTTTCAACTGCGGAATGGTAGGTTGCTTCGCGCGTTCCTTACCGCGGTAACCTCCAAAAGAGATGGCTCTATATTCAGGGTTACCTAAAATTTCAGCGGCGGCTTTTGATTTTGTCATAGGTGTATCTTTAGATGAACAAGAAAACAAGCTTGCTGCCAAGAGTACTGCTGTGGCTACATTTCTCAGTCCTCGTATCATCTTAATTCTTATTTAACTACGCTTACTTCTAAACGAACTACTTTACCGGTGCGTTGGAACAATTCCCTCGTCCATTCGATACCCAGTGTGGTTCCTGGGATAGTACTCGTCGAAGCTTCCGTAACCACGGTTATGCTCGCAGATTCACCCAAACGGTAAACCACCGGTACTTGGCAATAGGTGAACGCTAGTGTGCCTTCTTCTAAGGCAATACTCGCTTTCTGATTATCTAATGTGATGTAGTTGAATGTTTTTGACGCCGTTAAAAACTCTTCTTTGCGCAGTATTTTGGGTACAAAGGATAATTGGCCATCCGAGACATGAACGCCCAATTCGCCAAAGCGACTAATTAAATCCTCTTTGACCTGACCAGTCATTCCTGGTTGTTGCGCACCTTTTCCTCCTGGCGTATGAGAATAGGGATCTGTTGGGAAGGCTCCATATAGTTCAGGCGATTTGTGTGCGCCGATACCTGCTAAAATCTCAAAGTAATGGTCGAACATTCTACCTACCAGGGTCGGATCATCTCCGTTTAGCGCAGCGTTCGTGTTTTCAAAAGCAGCTAGAAGTAGCTTTGAGACCATGTGCCAGTAAATAGACCCCAGTCCCTCATATCCAAAGAAGGTTCCGGAACGACCGGTAAATGATTTATGATCGAATACTTCTTCAAAAACAGTTGCCAGCAAGGTACGGTCCTTCGCAACCAGGGCCGCATAGTTGGCTGGCAATGCGTCCAAGGCTGCATGCAAACTGTTTACATTATTGAACATCCCGTTAAAGTGGTAAAGACCATTGCGGTCTCTCAGTACTACCGTTTTATTTCCGTCAGCTACCAAAACATTTACAAGCTCTGAGGCTTCTGCACGCGCTGCTGGAATGCAGTTCTTGTCGACAAATCGGGGTAATTCTTTGTTTGGATACAGAATATAGCTGTATTGATCTTTGCGGAACAGCGCGCTAGCCTTCAACGCATCTAAAACCTCGGTACCTTCATGAGCGCTCAAATATTTTGAACTCAATACAGCAACTTGACCTTCCAACATTTCTGGTAAATAGCTAATCTTCACCCCGGTTTCAGTCACCGTCATTAGATTATAAGCATGGTACAAACCATCTGTGCGCTTATTTGCATCTATCGAATGCTCCATGTAGGCTGTTGCCATTCGAGCAAACGAACGAACGTCTGCAATAGAAACCGCCGTATAGCTCCCTGAAAATCCAGCTTCGTAAATACGTTTTCTATAGTCACTTGCTGGCTCACCTAATCCGTCAAGTACAAGCTTGCGATCGGCATCGGAAATAGAACCGTTTAATAAATTTTGATGGGCTTCGAGCGTTGTCTTCACACGGGTAAAGAAGGTAGCCAATTCGGAAGAAATCTTCACTTCTCCGCTTGCCTCTGCGAGCAATTGATCCATAAAACTCAAGAACCGACGCAAATAGTATAGCGTAACCATACTTACACCATTACCTACTAAGGCATTATTGGCATCGTTCCATTCAGGACGCTGCGTATTCATCCAAATTCCCCCTTCCGGGATGAAGTTTGAAACCTTCGCAAGCACTGTGGCTAGGATTTTCTCGATGAAGTTCACCTTGTGGATAGCTTGTCCTGCGTTTATCAGTAACGCACCGTCGATACCCAGGCTTTTGCGCTTTGCTTGAATGGCATCTTCCGCTTCGTGGTCAAAGTCAATAGTATTCTTAGGATCTTTTAAAAGGTCCGAGTACTCCTTGATGCGGTAAGGAACATTCGCATAAACAAAATGATCTTGAGTGAAGTATTCCTTTAACGTACCTGGATAATAGTCTTCGATGAATTCAAGGAACTTGAGTAAATAGATGATCTGATGGTCACCCCAATAACCAATATAAGACCAAGGGTTATCCGGCTCGATGGTTTCCCAATCAAAACCGTCTTTAATGACGCGGTAAGGATTGTATCCATCAAATGTGGTAGCATTCAAGAACTTATGAATCATTCCCTCCATGAACTCCGGATAAGAATGCGCTAATGCCTCCCAATTCTGAAAAATATCGCGCCAGTTTCCCTGGTAATCTAAAATCTTCGACCCATCAACTTCATTGCGGGTATTGATTGAAAATTTATTCCAAGGTCGAGATGGATCTCCATGGCGACGACTGAATTTTAACGGCAAGTATTCGTAACTCAAGCGCTTAAAATCGGCGTCTGTTGCTTCAGTAGCAAGAGCCTTTAACGTTTGAAGCGTAAAGGTTTCTTTAAGTCCTACTAAGGTTGACTCTACCCTCTTGTAGACCTCAATATTTGCTTTGTGTATGTAGTTGGTGAAATCCGCTTTTTCAATGGTGTAATTGTCATCAAATATCCCACCGCGCATAATGTTGAACATGGTGTTCGCGAAGTGACGGATGTTTAACAATCGATCATTCGTCAGCTGCAAGCCGTCTGAAGCCGCCACCAATTCCATGAGATGTGCTGAACCTTCTTCCACATCGGCCGCTACTTCCGCATGTAAAGACTCAGGATTTTCAAGTGCCGCCATCAGATTGGCTACTTCTACAGGTCCTTTATTGACGTCTGCTAAAATGCTCCAGTGCTCCGCAGCACCGGCTGGAAGTTCAACCGTATCACAAAGCATGTAAGCGCCACGCTCTGCCTTAATGTCTACTTCTTGTTTCGGCATTTCGCCGTTTCTAAAAGCATTCAGTTGCTTTGAAGAAAGCAACCTAATCGCATTAGGTCTACCGAGCGACCATGCCACGTTCGAACGCAAAGCCTCACTTGGCTCAGCTTTATCAACGATGATGGCACTTAACGAAAAGAGGCCTAAACCGACCGATTTTTCCAATTCGCACTTTTTATACGCGTCTACCAGGTTACTGCTCGCACCTTGCAGCGCATCCTCAACCCCATAAGGAAGTAGGTTTTGTATCCCGTCAATGAATTGGGCAGTTACGCCAACGTTACCGTGATTGATTAAAGCCGATTTGCGCACAAAGCCAAACTTGTCGCTTGAATTCCATTCATAAGTGAAGGTTAAACCGAGGTCGTGATTCACTTCCTCGAACTTCACTTTATTTCCGAATGAATTCTTGTACAGGTTGCGGCTGAGCTTGTAGACACCCTCATATTTTGACGAGAACGGCTCCCAAAGACTCGTCTTACCCGACCGCGTGATTAAGCACAGGGTCTTTGAGCCAGTCGTCTCTGAGGATTCTGTGATTTTATCATCGGTATAATAGGGAAACAATGCAAAGTTACTGTTCTTCCTACCCGCCGTTAGGCCGCCGGTACTCGATAAAAACATCCAATGGTTCGAATGGCTAACGATGCTCATAAAGAAGGGCCGCATGGCGTCGTAATTTGCTATTTTATAGAAGGTCTCGGCACCAATTTTTACCTCTGTTCCGCTAACTTCCTCGAAAGAGGCTGCCCGTTTTTGAGCGCCCAAGTAAATTTCTTTGTGTGTCTTCATTCTAAAATTCCCGTTTCGCAGGACTTTTGTGTTTTAATAGGTCAGAAATACATTTTATCATCGTTTCAAGCCGTTTGCTCCCTTCAAACGAAGGGTTTGGTTTAAAAGAACCAAATGGAAATATTCTATTCCATCACCAAAATCGGCCGAAACGGCTGTAAATACAAGGCTTTAAGGGCACTCGATTTATTCGCTTACAATAATAACAACTACAGTGAAGAGATTAGCCGGACAATTACAGGACAAAGCCATAAAACAAGGACTTAAGGGTCTTTATTCACCTTTTAAGGAACAAGACATCTGTGAAGAATTTAACTTTATCTTTCTTGCAAAATAATTCATCCATGCGCGCGAGCCTATTCCTTACCGTTCTCCTTTCAGTCTTCATCACTCCGATCACTTATGGGCAATGCGGTCAAAACTACGATCGCGAAGTACGTCGGATTGTAAAGGCATCCGAGAAGTTGCCTCACGAAAAAACAAGGATTGTTTTTGCCGGAAGCTCCACCTTTCGACTCTGGGACAACATGGCTGAGAGTTTCCCAGAATACGAAGTGGTCAATGCGGGCATCGGAGGCTCATGCTTCGATGATCTTTACCGTTATAAAGACGGGCTCATTACGGGCACCAAGCCGGATATCCTTGTCATTTATGAGGGGGACAATGATATAGTGCATCAAGAAGAAGATGGCAGCCAAAGAGAAGTATTTACTATTCATTCTGACGCTTGGAAACTGATGAATTGGATCCAGTATACGCACCCTGATCTTCCCGTGTTTCTCCTTTCACCAAAACCTTCGCCTTCGCGATGGGAACACCTGGCAAGATATAAGGCAGTGAACAGCCTACTTAAAGAAGGAGCAGAAGCGTACAACTATCACTTCATGGATTGCTGGCCTTGGCTCACCGACAAGAACGGAGAGGTCGATTCCAAACTTTTTATTTCTGACATGCTTCACCTAAACGCCAAAGGGAATGGACGACTAGGCTATCATATTTCGGAAATAATTCGCAACGCTCACCCCGAAGAAAAAACACTTAATGTATTTATTGACCAATGGCACCTAGCCGCTGCTACGGCAGATTCGGCTGGTTATTTCGGAGCCTTTTATAACGAACACAGCATCTTCCAAGGCACCGACGGCGGTGAGTATTGGACTGCTGGAGAATTCCAGGCTTGGGCCGCTCCTTACTTCCGAAGAGAAAGCGCTTGGACCTTCGAGGCCTTCGAACGCCATTGGTACAGAAAAGGAAATACCCTATGGTTCAATGAACGGTTAGATTCACCACACATGGGTAAATGCCGCGGTGTTGGCGTTGTACGCGCCACAAGTGATGGCCTGAAAATAGACCACTACAGCTTGAGCTTCGAGGTTCCGAATGAAGTTGTAGGAGAATTAGTTCCATTGGCCACACCAGAACGCATAGAGGTGTTGAAGTACCAACAAGAATTGGACGATTTTTATACCGATTCCACAACCAGTCCTCTAACTCCAGAAGAACGCGCCGCTTTCCAAGGACATCAATTCTTCAGCTACAATCCGGAGATGGCCGTTGAGGCGAACATTGAAGTGCTCGAATATGAACCGTGGTTCAACATGGCCACTAGCTCAGGGGTGAGTAGAGCGTACCGCCGCTACGCCAAGGCCACCTTCGAACTGCGCGGACAAACTTTGGAATTGTTCCTCTACCAAAGCAAAAGGTTGATGGCCATGGAAGAATATCAGGACCACCTTTTCCTTCCTTTCATGGATAAAACTACGGGAGTGAGCACCTACGGCACGGGCCGATTCATGGACATCACCAAGCCCGAGGGAAGCACCATGATCTTGGATTTCAATTATGCCTACAACCCGTACTGCGCCTATACCGACGGGTACTCATGCCCTATCACCCCTCAAGAAAACTACATCGACATTGAAGTAAACGCGGGCATCAAGGGACCGGAAGGGCATTAAAACAATGTGCTCACCTTAATTCCGACCAACAACCCTGTCCTTTTTTTCTCGCAGCTTCTCGCAACGGAGTTTTTTTAGGTGAAAACATTTTATGAATTTTGAATACGCCTAATTTCGCAAAATGAAAAAACTACTCGTACTCCTTCTAGCCCTATCGCTTTATTCCCTGAATGCACAAGTCTATGACACTCTCGTGTGGGCAGATGAATTTAATGGAACCGGCGGTGTGGACACTTCAAAATGGTGGCATCAAACAGTCTTGCCTAATGCAGGACAAAGCTGGTGGAATGGAGAAATTCAACATTACACTGACCGCGACACGAACAGCTATCAACAGAACGGGGCATTATATCTGACTGCACTGAAAGAGTCCTACACCGATCAAAATGTCACCAAAGATTATACCTCAGCACGATTAAATTCGAAATTTGCCTTCACATACGGCCGTGTTGAAGTTCGTGCGCAATTACCCGCAGGCGTGGGTACTTGGCCTGCAATTTGGTTGCTCGGACAGAACATTACAGAGGTAGGTGCTTACTGGTACACTCAAGGTTACGGCACGACTGGGTGGCCGGCTTGTGGCGAAATAGACATTATGGAACATTGGGGACACAATCAGGATTATGTTTCGAGTGCTATGCATACACCGTCGAGTTTTGGCAACACCTCAAATAAAGGAACTCAATATGTCAGTGGCGTTTCCAGTGGCTTTCATGTTTACGCATTGGAATGGAGCGAAGAAAAGATGGTTTTCAGCGTGGACAGTGTGGTACATTACACCTATGAACCCAGTACCCAAACCGCAAGCACTTGGCCATTCGACGCGCCGCAATATTTGCTCCTAAACATCGCCATTCAAGGAAGTATCGATTCGAGTTTTACATCCAGCCCCATGATTGTGGACTATGTGCGCGTGTACCAAAGCACTTCAATCGGAGTTGAAGAAAATTCGGTAGAACAGTCCCGTTTTTACCCTAATCCAACAGAAGGTACTGCTAGAATCAAACATAATGCGCATAACGCCACTCTGGTCATTTACGCCAATACAGGTGAGAAACTTCTTGAGATTGATAACTACAAAAGCGACGTGCAGTTTGACCTCAGCCATCTCGCCTCGGGAGTCTATACCTATACACTCGAAAATAATCGTGACATTATTCAAAATTCATTTGTCAAGCAGTAAGCGGCGACGAGTGTTTCCACTACTTTGGCTGAACGATGACAAAGAGTAAGGAAACGAACAAATGGATCTTAGGGGCAACTGGTTATGTTGGACAATTGGTCACGCACCGGTTGTTCACGGAGCGGACAAAAGGGAATTGGTCCGGGCAACTCATCACCTTAGGTCAAAAAACCATAGTACCATGGATAATGGAAAGAACCAATTTTCATCTCTTTCCATTGAGTGCCATCCCGGAGTACC
>Ga0209037_1000132_pt1 | contig 22133 bp, 18 predicted proteins | sample SaaInl25SG_5_DNA_FD_188225 | JGI IMG/M metagenome (GOLD analysis project Ga0209037, IMG submission 188225) | Marine microbial communities from expanding oxygen minimum zones in the Saanich Inlet - ESP_125SG_5_DNA (SPAdes) (version 2) | ecosystem: Environmental > Aquatic > Marine > Intertidal...
AGACAGGCCTTGGTCATTGCAAGTGCCTTTGTGTTCAAAAGTAGGGCGAATGTCCTCCCCGAGGTGTGACCGGTTTCTCACCTTTGGTTCATGAAACTGTTGCACGCGTTGTTCGCGGCGGGTCTGGCGGCCGGGTTGCTCGCCTCCGCGCAAGCCCAAACCACCACCCTCCCCGACCTCGACCAAGGCCGCTTGTGGGTCAGTCCGCTCGCGGTCCTCACGACCGGGGTGCATGCGGGCTACGTCTTGAACGAACCCTCCACGTTGGTGGGCATCCAGGGCGCACGCCTCGAATTCAACGTGTACGACCAAAAATTTCGCCTCTACGCCTTGTGGCGCAAGGACCGCTCGGCACCTGGCAACGAACAGGCCTTTGTCGAGTACGGTGCTGGCGTGGCCAACTTCGGCAACTTCGGGGTCACCTGGGCAGACCTGAACCGCCACGCGCTTGCCCCCTCCGGGTACATCGCGTGGGGCCACACGCGCCGAACCTTGGAGTGGCAGCGCGGACGAGGCAAAGGCACGATGCCCATGACCACGATGTGGGGCGTGCGCGGCGAATTCTTATACCGGGGCGGGGCTGAAGGGGACAACGTCGGCCTCTACCTGCCGTTGTTCATCCGCCTGCAATTGCCGATCGGCTGACCTTGCGAAGTCCGGGAAGTCGGGATTGAGCTTGGTCAGCCTTGCAACGCGGCCGCGAGCTCGTGAAATTCCGCCACGCTGAGCTGTTCAGCGCGTTGACCTTGGAACGGCTCGGGGATGAGCGTGGCGTCAAAACCCCCGCTCTTGATGCTGTTGCGGAGCGTCTTGCGGCGCTGGCTGAACGCGGCTTTCACGACGCGACGGAAGTGCTCGAAGGAGATTCCGTGGGGCAAGTCCGTGACGTCGTTTCGGACCAAGCGAATGACGCCACTCTTGACCTTGGGCGGCGGATCAAACGCGTTTTCGTGCACCGTAAACAAGTACTCGATGTCGTAGTAGGACTGAAGCAGGACGCTCAAGATGCCGTACGTCTTGGAGCCCGGTCCTTCGGCGATCCGCTCGGCGACTTCCTTTTGGAACATGCCCACGCATTCCGGCACGCGGTCCCGCCAGTCCAAAACGCGGAACAAGATCTGCGAGCTGATGTTGTACGGGAAGTTGCCGGCCACGATGAACGGCGCCCCGCCCGGGAACGCCTCGTCCGGGTCCCATTTCAGCAGGTCAACCCCAAACACCCGGTCCGCGGCAAGCACGCCTTGCGTGGTGAGGTATTCCACGGATTCGCGATCGAGTTCGACGGCCCGGAGCTCGAGGTCCCCGCGCTGGAGGAGCGGCCGCGTCAGTGCGCCGGTTCCAGGACCGACTTCCAACACGTCCGTGCAGCCGCGGTGTTTGGTGATGCCTTCGGCAATTCGCCTGGCGGCGTCGAGGTCGCGAAGGAAGTGCTGACCGAGGTGTTTTTTGGCGCGTACGTGCATCAGGAGTGGGGGGACCTAAGCCAGGGATCAGTTCTTTCCGGGTTCAAATCCGGCCGTGGGGTGCCCCTCGGCGATCAAGGGAAGGACGGTGCGGAAGGCGACGGCCTTGCTGCCCCATTTGGCCTGGTGGTCTGCTTGGAGAGCAGGCGCACAATCGCGCTGGTACGCCTCAAACGCCTCCACGTCGCGCGCCATGTACTGCACCGCAAAGGTGATGCCTCCCTCCGCTTCCCCTTGCACGTGGCACAGGCGGAAATCCCTAAAATGACCCGTCGCCAGCACCTCGGGGATGTGGTCCTCCATCATGTATTTCACCCAATCGTTGGCGCATTCTTGGTTGACGCTGACCGTGACGTTGTAGAGGACCATGGGGCGGGGTTTCAGGTTATTCGAGTTCGTCTCCGCGGAGTGCGCGGAAGCGCTTTCGGGCTTCCACGGCGTGAAGCGATCCAGGGAAGTCAAACAGAAGTTTCTCGTAAAGGGATTGAGCCGTGGTCAAATCGCCCAAGCGGTGGTGCGTCAGGTCCGCCAACATCCACAGCGCGTCGTCGCCGGTGATGTCGTCAAAGTGCAATTCGACCACTTCTTGGTACAGGACCATCGCGGTGTCGAGTTGGCCTTGTTCGAGGAACATGTCGGCCGACATCATCAACACCTCATCGTCGAGCGTGTGGCCAGGGAAGGCTGCAGTCAGCGAGTCGAGGGTCGTGCGGGCTTCGTTGAATTTGCGCTGCATCCGAAGCAAGTCGGCCCGCGCGTACATCTCCATGGGCAACGTCAGCGTGTCGAGGTTGAAGTTGTCCGTGATCAACAAGCTGAGGTCGATGGCGTCGTTGGAGATGAGCTTGGATGTCGAGGCTTTGAGGGCGTCGAGTTGGCTTTGGGCCCAGTTGAAGTCGCCGCCGTAGTAGCTGACGCGGGCGTTGCGGTATTTGGCTTCGTGGGCGAGGGGGTCGTCCTTGAAATCGAGCACAACCTGCGAGAAAAGCAAGGAAGCATCCCAGATCAATCCCTCAAACACGTAGATGTCACCAAGCGTCAGCTTGCAGACGGCAGCCACGCGCTCATTGAGTCCCTCTTGTTCAAGCAAGGCTTCGAGGCTGGCGATGGCTTCGTCGGCGCGCTTCAGGTAGAAGGCCAAAAGGTGCGCTCGGTCCTTCACCATCATGGCCGTCTCCGAGCGCACGCCAAGGTCGCGCAGGCTGGAGGCGTATTCTTCAGCCAGCATGCTCATGGCGTCAAGGTCAGCCGGCACTTGCGCCGTCAGTCCCTCAAATCGGACTTGCAGGACCTCGTTCCGCGCCGTGAAAAAGTACGGGTTGTTGGGCCCCTTCGCGGCGACGTAACGGTAGCACTCGAGCGCTGTTTCGAGGTCGCCGTTGGCTTGAGCCGTGTTGCCGAGTTCCATCAGCCGCACGCCCTGTTCTTGCAACCGGAGGTCGAGGGCCTTGGCGTGGATGATGGACGACGCAAAGTCTTGGATTTGGTTGAAATGCCAAATCAAGAGCTCCGGAAACACCGTGTTGTCGGGGTACTTCTGGATGGCCCGAAGCAACGACATGCGCACCAACTCGCGGTTGTCCTCCGTGGTGGTCAGCCGCAGGTTGCGGTTCAGGCTGTTTTGGACGGTGCGCAGGTAGTTGGGCTTGGTGCTGAGCAAGGCCATGTAAGCGTTGAGCATGCCCTCGTAATTCCCTCGCATGCCCTGAAGGTTGGCCAGTTCGTAGTCGAAGCCCACCGTGCCGAGTTTTTCAGCACGTTCGTAGGTCGCGAGGGCCATGTCGAGCTCGTCGAGCTGGATGAAGGCGTTGGCGAGCGAGACGGCGGCCGCCCGGCCAGGCTGCAATTCTTCGAGCGCTTCCATGAAGGCTTCGAGGGCTTGTTCACGCTTGTCGAAATGCAAATACAGCGACCCCAAATCCACCAGGGCCGTGGACCGAGAATTTTTGTGGCGGCGCTTGAGTCGCTCCTTGACCACGTCTTCAGCCGTCTCAAAATCGTCCAAGGCGAGCAACGTCGCGTAGTACATCTCGTACACGGCGTTCGTCTTGTTTTTCTTCCAAATCCCCTCGAGGTACAGCCTCGCTTGGGGGTAGCTTCCTTCGTTGTAGTAGAACTCCGCCAATTCCAAATCCGTTTGGGCCATCACCTCCTGCGGCACCCCACATCCGAGGATGGCCAAGCCGACGGCCGCCACAACGTGGCGGAAGCGCGCCTCCCGCAGCAGGCTTGCAAGTCCGTGATGGAACCAGGACGTCATTCGTTCTCTGCAATTTGCCGCGCCCATTCGGCGCGCTTGGCGCGGATGAGGCTGTCGAGCGAAGCCCGCGTCTGGCCCTCGAGCTCCAATCCGGAACTCACCATCCGCCTGGTTTCCGCAATCGCCGCCTCCCACTTCGCCACAAGTTCAAGTTCGCGCGCCGCCGCTTTGGCGAAGTAGACTTCGTCCATGGGCGTGCCTTCGGAGTCCACCGTCGCCTCTTCGCGAATGGCTGCTGTCAGGTTGTCGAGTTGCGCAAGGCACACCTTGCCTTCCTTGGCCAAGGCCGTGAGTCGCTCGGGTCCGTCTTTCAAAAAGCGCTTGACGCGGTTCCAGTCGCCGATGAGTTGGCCGTCCGCCACCGCAAACGTCAAGGTGGTGTCGGCGACCAACCAATCGAGGTCCTTCAAGCGTTCGCCGACGCGATTCCGCGCCGCTTTCACGCTGTCCACGTCCCAAGTCGCCAAGGCCGTCATGCCTTGTTCGACGGCCCGGTGGGCGTCGTTCAGGGGGGCGAGGTGGTCGTCGCCAGGTTTGGCGCATCCCACCCACCCCAAAGCGCACACGGCCAAGAAAGTCAGCGTGCTCATGGCGATGGAGGGTGCGGTGTGAATCATGCGTCGATGCGCTCGAATCCGACGCAGGGAACCAAGGCCTTGGGGATGGTCACCCCATCGTGATCCTGGTGGTTCTCGAGCAACGCCGCGACGATTCGTGGCAACGCCAGCGCGGATCCGTTGAGGGTGTGCACGAATTTGTTCTTGCCGTCCTCGTCCTTGAAGCGGCACTTGAGGCGGTTTGCTTGGAACGTCTCGAAGTTGGACACCGAGCTCACTTCCAACCAGCGTTCCTGGGCGGCAGACCAAACCTCAAAGTCGTATGTCAGCGCGCTCGTGAAGCCCATGTCCCCTCCGCAAAGGCGAAGAATGCGGTACGGCAACTCGAGGCCCTCGAGCAGTCCTTTCACGTGCTCCACCATGGCGTCCAGGGTGGCGTAGCTCTCGTCGGGATGCGCGATTTGGACGATCTCGACCTTGTCGAATTGGTGCAGGCGGTTCAGGCCGCGCACGTCCTTGCCGTAACTGCCCGCCTCGCGTCGGAAGCACGGGGTGTACCCGCACAACTTTGTCGGGAGGTCGCTCGCGTTGAGCACAACGTCTCGGAAGATGTTGGTCAGGGGCACCTCAGCCGTCGGGATCATGTACAGGTCGTCGTCTTGCATGTGGTACATCTGGCCCTCCTTGTCCGGGAGTTGGCCCGTGCCGTAGCCTGAGTCGGCATTCACGACGTGAGGCGGAATGTATTCCGTGTACCCGGCCTCGTCTGCACGCTCGAGGAAGAAGCGAATCAACCCACGTTGCAACTTGGCTCCCTTGCCCTTGTAGAACGGGAAGCCTGCTCCGGTCACCTTGGCCCCGAGGTCGAAGTCGATCAGGTCAAATTCCTTGGCGATGTCCCAGTGGGGTTTGGCGTGGCCGCCCGCTGCCGGGGGTTCGCCGCTGCGAAACACCTCGACGTTGTCGTCGGCGCTCTTTCCTGAAGCCACCAAGTCACACGGCGTGTTGGGCAACTGAACCAACAGCTCTTGAAGCTGCGCCTCAGCCGCGTCCATGGCTTCTTTCAGCTCGTGGGTCTTGTCCTTGAGGCCGGCGGTTTGGGCCTTGATGGCCTCCGCTTCGTCCTTCTTGCCCTCACGCATCAACCCCCCAATCTGGCGGGACAATGCGTTGCTCTCAGCGAGCACTTGGTCGAGTTCGGTCTGGGTGGCCCGACGTTGGGCGTCCAAGTCCAGGATCTGATCCACGGTCGAGGCGGCGTCGATGTGACGCTTGGCGAGGGCGGCCAGCACGCGGTCGCGCTCTTCTCGGAGGCATTGGAGGGTCAGCATAGGTGTTGGTCTGTGTTGCTCAAAAATAAGAACTCCCGACCTGTTGGGGCCGGGAGTTCACATGCTTTCTGTACGTGCTTCAATCAGGCGTCTCCCGCGGGAATCACGGAAACGAACGAACGGTTGTTCGCCTTCTTGCGGAATTGGACGTGGCCGTCGGTCAAGGCGAACAAGGTGTGATCCTTGCCGATGCCAACGTTCTCGCCTGGGTGGTGCTGGGTGCCGCGCTGCCGCACGAGGATGTTGCCAGCAATGCATTGCTGACCGCCAAAGATTTTTACACCCAACCGTTTGCTGTGGGACTCACGTCCGTTCTTCGAACTCGCTGCCGCTTTTTTGTGTGCCATGGTATCGGGGGTTAGAGACCCTGGAGGTCTGTTTTATTCTTCTGACTTCGCAGGAGCATCGGCCGGAGCTTCCTCCTTCTTCGGTGCAGCCTTTTTCTTGGCTGCAGCCTTCTTGATGTCCGTGATTTTGATTTCCGTCAGGGAGGCGCGGAAGCCATTCAGCTTCTGGTGTCCCTTGCGACGCTTCTTTTTGAAGATGAGAACCTTGTCTCCCTTCAAGTGCCGTTCAACGACGGCGTGGACGGCCATGCCGTCTACCGCTGGGGCGCCAACAGTTACGTCACCGTCCTTGTCGACGAGGAGCACGCGGTCAAAGCTGACCTTCTTGCCCTCTTCTGCGTCGAGGCGGTTGACGAACACCTGCTGGTCTTTCTGTACCTTGTACTGGTGCCCTGCGATCTCTACGATTGCATACATGAGTGTTGTTTTTTTCCCACAAAGGGGCCGCAAAGGTAGTGATAAAGTCTGAAATGCTCAAACCTATTTGCCCCCTCGGTTCACCAACCTCACCCCAGCCAAGACGACCAGCCCTCCAACGAGGTGCAGGAAGGTCAGCGGTTCGTCGTCCAACCACCCCCACATGATGGCGAAAATCGGGATGATGTAGGTCACCGTGCTGGCAAACAGCGCGTTCGTGCGTTGGATGATGCGGTTGAAGGCGATGAGGGCCAGGCCTGTGCCGACCACGGCCAGCACCACCACCGCCGCAAGGCCGCGCAGGCCGTCCGGATGCCCCGCCACGAGTTCGGCGCCCGGGCCGGTGAGGGCCACGGCCAAGGCGGGCAGCCCGACCAACGCAAGGGCGAGGGACGCCACGGCCGCGGGGGGGACGTGGCTGAGTTTGTTCCGGATGGTGTTCACGCTGACGCCGTAGAAGGCCGTGGCCAAGACGACCCGTCCGGCCCCCCAAGTCATCCCGGACTCGAGGTCCGAGCTCATCCCGGGCTGAAAGGCCAGGATGCCTGCGCCGACCAAGCCCACAACGAGGCCGACCACCTGAAGGCTTTTGACCCGCGTCCCAAACAGCGCCACGCCCACGAGAAATGTGAACATGGGCGTCAGGGCGTTGAGCATGCCTGCGACGGAGGAGGGAAGGAGGGTTTGGGCGGTCGTGAAGAGGTAGGCCGGCATGAGGTTGCCCACGGCGCCGACAACGAGGAGCCACGGCAGGGTCTTGCGGTTGAGGTGTTTTCTGTGCCGAAGGGCCACGGGCAAGAGGGCCAGGCCGGCGATGGCGATGCGCCCCATGGCGACATCGAGGGCAGGGAAGAGGGGCGCTCCGGACGTGTCGAACAGGGCCAACTTCATGAGGATGAAGGAGCTTCCCCAGATGAAACCGAGGATCAGGAGTGCCAGCCACATGGCTGCGTTGGAGGTCCCCATGAGGATGCAAAATTAGCACAAGGCGCATGGCGCGCACACAGGGCGCTTCTATCTTTGAACCATGCGAACCCCCTCTCTTTTGGCCTTGGCTGCAGCCTGCATGTTGTCCGCGTGCGGCGGATCCAAACCTCCCGCCGTCGAAACCGTCTACTCCGAAACCCGCGTCGAAGGCACGGTGGAGAAGACCGTGGCGGAATTGTCCGTGCAAGGCATGATGTGCGAAATCGGCTGCGTGGCGAAAGTCCAAAAAGAACTCCTCGAAGTCCCCGGCGTCGCGTCGGCCAAAATCAACTTCGAGAAGGACCGCGCGCTCAACACCGCGTTGGTCATTTACGACGCGGAGGTGGTGGATGCGGTAGCCTTGGTGGCCAAGGTGACGGCCATCGGTGACGGCATGTACCCCGTGCCCAAGGTGGCGGTGACGCACTACGGAGAAGCGGACGTGCGCCCATGAGCGGAGCGCTGCTTCCGCTGGCGCGCGCCTCGTTTTGGCTGGCCTTCCTCGTGGTCTTGGCCGGGAGCGTGGTGCGCATGACCGGAAGCGGCATGGGGTGCCCGGACTGGCCCAAGTGCTTTGGGCTGCTCGTGCCCCCGACGGAAGAAGCCCAAGTGACCTGGACACCCGGCGCGCATTACGACGAGGGTCGGATGCTGGTGAAGAACGACACGCTTTGGGTGGCCCAAACGGCGCTCGTAGCTCGCGACTTCGACCTCGAACGCACCCGAGGCCAGTGGCAACCCTACCTCAAGCACGACTACGCGACGTTCAACGCCGCCCACACCTGGATTGAATTCATCAACCGACTTTTAGGTGCGCTGGCGGGGCTTCCGGCTGCCTTGCTGTTCTTGGCGGCGGCGTTGTCGCGGGACTTGCGCACCACGCTGCTGGCTTTGCTCGGCGTGCTCTCCCTGGGCTTTGTGGCGTGGCTCGGCAAATTGGTGGTCGACGGCAACCTCATTCCACACAGCATCACCATCCACATGCTCGGTGCGTTGGCCATCCTGTGCATTGACAGCGTGATCATCCAGCGATTGCGGGGGTTGTCCGTTCGTTGGCATCGTTCGGCTCGTTGGGGTTTGTTCTTGGCCCTTCTGTTGACCTTGGCCCAAATCCTGACCGGCACCGAGGTCCGCGAAACCGTTGACGTCCTGCTCAAGCAAGGCTTGGATCGCCCTGACCTCGCTGCGTCGTTGGCGGAAAGCCAAGTGCTGTACCTCATCCACCGTTCCGGATACTGGGTGGTGTTGCTGGCGCATGTGTTTTGGATGTGGCGGATGGGCCCCTTCGGCCACACCCACGTGCTCCGGGCGCGAAACCTGGTGGCGCTCCTGTTGCTGGCTCAGTTGGTCACGGGCATCCTGTTTGCGTACGGCGCTTTCCCAGCCTGGGCTCAGCCCCTGCACTTGTTGTTGGGTTTGGGGGTGTTTTTGACGTCGTGGGGCCTGTTTTGGCGCACCACGTCCCAATGACTTGACGTCGGTTGTGCGAGATTTGACGCATGACCTCATTCTCTCACTCGTTTCTCTCTGCGATCGCCGTGCTGTTGTGGTTGGTCGGTTGCGCCGATGCGGAGCCCCAACCCGTGCCGGTCGCGGACGGTGATGCCAACCTGACCCACTGGGTGAACCCCATGATTGGGACGTCCCGAATGGGGCACACTTACCCCGGGGCGACGGTGCCGTACGGAGGGGTTCAGCTCAGTCCCCAAACGCGCTTCGAACCGATCCTGGCCGAGGACGGCGGGTACAACCCCAAGACGTACGCGTATTGTGCGGGTTACCAGTACGAGGACACGACCATCCTGGGCTTCGCGCACACCGCGTTCAGCGGGACGGGGCACAGCGATCTGGGCGACGTGCTGGTGATGCCGACGGTGGGGCGGCCCGACCTTGCCGACGGCGAGCGGGGCGGCCCGAGTTTCGGCAGCGCCTACCGCCACGAGACGGAGGAGGCCGAGCCGGGCATGTACCGCGTGCGGTTGGACCGCTACGACGTCCTGGCCGAGATGACGGCGACCGAGCGGGTGGGCGTGCACCGCTACACTTTTGAGGAGGGCGGGGCGGCGCACCTGGCCGTGGATTTGGCCTACAACATCTACCACCACCCGGACAAGAACGTGTGGACGTTCGTGCGGGTCGAGGACGATTCGACCGTGGTCGGTTACCGCCAAACGCTGGGTTGGGGCCGCACCCGCCTCGTGCACTTTGCGATGCGCTTCGATCGGCCGATCCAGGACTTTGGGCAACGCCGAGGCCAAACCCTGGCCTACAACGGATTCTACCGCCGCTTCGACGAAGACCACGGCTTCCCGGAAATGGCCGGGCGGGACGTGCGGGTGTGGCTGGACTTTGGGGAGTTCGAACCGGGTGAGGAATTGGGGGTGCGGGTGGCGCTCTCGAGCGTGAGCACAGACGGGGCTGTGGCCAATCTCGAGGCCGAGGCGCCCACCCAAGACTGGGACGGCACACGTGCGGCCGCAGACGCGGCATGGGAGGAGGCACTTTCGCTCGCGAGCATCGACCCGCTCCGCCCCGAGGACCGGACGACGTTTTATACGGCGCTGTACCACAGCATGCTCGCCCCGGTCGTCTATGAGGACGTGGACGGGCGGTACCGCGGTTTGGACCAAAACATCCACATCTCCGATGGCTTCACCAACCACACCGTCTTCTCGCTGTGGGACACCTACCGTGCGCTGCATCCGTGGATGAACCTGACGCAGCCGGAGCGCGCCTCCGACATGGTGCACAGCATGCTCGCCCACGCCGACGAGAGCGTGCACGGGATGCTTCCGATTTGGAGCCACTACGCCAACGAGAACTGGTGCATGATCGGCTACCACGCCGTGTCGGTCCTCGCCGACGCGGTCGTCACCAAGGTCCCCAACGTGCCTCTCGATCGCGCCCTCGACGCGGCCGTCACCACGGCTTCCGTGCCCTATTTCGACGGCCTCGGCGCCTACCTCGAGCACGGTTACGTCCCCGACGACCTCAGCCATTCCTCCGTGAGCAAGACCCTCGAACTGGCCTACGACGATTGGTGCATCGCCCGCCTCGCCGAGGCGGCGGGACGGCCTGAGGTGATGCAGGCGTTTGACCGGCGAGCGGGGTCGTACGCGGCGGTTTGGGATGCGCGCTCGGGCTACATGCGTCCCCGCTTGAGTGACGGCTCGTTCCGGCGCAGCTTCGACCCGCTCGACACCCACGGCCAGGGCTTCATCGAGGGCAACGCCTGGAACTACGGCCTCTATGTGCCGCACGCCATGGACAGCCTGATCCTGTGGCACGGTGGCCCCGACGCGTTTGTCGCCCACCTCGATTCGCTCTTCACCATGGAGCTCGACGACAAGTACTTCGCCCACACGGAAGACATTTCGCGCGACGGGATCATCGGCAACTACGTCCACGGCAACGAGCCGGGCCACCACATCGCCTACATGTACAACGACGCGGGCGCTCCAGAGAAGACCCAAGAGCGTGTCCGGATGATTTGCGACGCGATGTACGGGCCCGACATGCTCGGCCTGTGCGGCAACGACGACGCTGGCCAAATGTCGGCCTGGTACCTCTTCTCGGCCCTCGGTTTCTACCCCGTCGCTCCCGGTTCAGGCTGGTACGAGCTCGGCAGCCCCGCTGTCCGCGCCGCCACCGTCAAGGTCGGCGACGGCCGACTCCTTCACATCGACGCCCCGGGCAACGATCCCGGCGTCACCCACGTCGCGCGCGTCCTTTGGAACGGCACACCCGTCACGGGCCACCGCATTCACGCCCGCGACCTCCTTCAGGGCGGCACGCTCACCTTCGAGATGACGAAATAAGTTCAAAGCCGGTCGAGCGCCGCGCTCCACCCCCAGGCTTGGGGAGAGGTGGCGGTGCCGACGACGTGGAGGCCGATGCGGCGCGCGTGGTCGGCTGTGGTGTCGCCGATGGCAATCACAGGCGCGGAGCCTCCGCTTTCCAAATACCCTTCCGCGTTGGAGGGGCTCAGCACGAGGGCGAGCTCGTGGGCGGGCAGGCTGATGGGCTTCACGACGACGTCGTAGAAATGCCATGCCCGTGCTCTGGCGAGGGGGCCTTCCCAGCGCCGCATGGTGCGGTTGGCGTGGGGAATCCAAACCGCCACGTCCCCGACGACACCCGCCAGGTCTTCGAACACCTCGACGGGACGTCCGTTGCCGGTCCAGTCGATGCGGGTGCCGGCGGGCAGCGCCTGCCGCGTTCCTTCGCCCATCGTCGCCACGCGGAAGCGACTCAGGTCGTGTTGGGACGCGAAAAGCTCGGCGCACTTGGGCGATCCGAGGAACACCCAATCGCCCTCCTGCGCCTCGCCCGGCATCGGGCTTCCGGACGGCTGGACCGCGATGCACGACGCGCCGTGAAGGGTTCCACCCCGGGCCCCAAACAACGCCCGGAGCGGCGCGTCCATGTCCAGGTCTTGGGTGATGAAGGTCGTGGGCCAGGTGGCGGGCTCGAGGAGCTCTTTCAGGAAGTGGCCGTCCGCCGCATCGTCCACGGTCACCCCCGTCCAGGACTTCCGGATGGGGCCGCAGGGACTGCCGAGGTAGGCGTGGACCGAGGCCGGTCCGGAGCCGTCGTCGGAGTGCCCGTTGTCGGCCAGGACCTCCAAAGGCACGTGGGCTCCAAACGGCAACTGGCACCCCCCTTCGAGCTCACGCAGGATGCTTCGCTCGAGATCGATGGCGCGCACTGTGTTGGGGTCGGTGAGGCCGGCCACAAAGGCGCGGCGCGGGTCGTTCGACCGCATCTGCAAGGCCAGGGCGCCTTGGGCCGGGGCGGGCACGAAGATCATGGGATCGAGCACGTGCACGTGCAGGTCCGACAGGTCAAGGCCAAGCCGGTGCACGCCCGCATGGGCGAGCATGATGGCGTCGTACTGGCCTTCCCGAAGCTTGCGGATGCGCGTCGGAACGTTGCCGCGAAGGGCTTCGACCGTGAGGTCAGGTTGCCAAAACTCGAGCTGCCGACGACGACGCATCGACGACGTCCCCACCACGGAGCCACGCCGCACCTGCAACGGCGCGGTGAGGTCCACGTGGTCGGGACGCACCAACAAGATGTCTTCGACAGGCCCGCGCGGCGGGACGGCCGCGACGACCAACCCGGCAGGCGGCTCAGTTTCGAGGTCCTTGTGGCTGTGCACCGCGAGGTCCACGTCGCCTTCAAGCAAGGCTTGTTCGATCTCCTTGGTGAAGAACCCCTTGCCCTCCATCTTGTCGAAGCTGACGTTTTGGATGCGGTCGCCGCGCGTCTTCAGCACGACAATTTCCACGGTCGCACCGCGCGCTTCAAGCAGGTCGCGCACGTGATGCGCCTGCCACATGGCGAGGTCGCTTCCGCGGGTTCCGATCTTGAAATGGAGGTCGTGGGCCATGGCCAAAAGGTAAGGCGCTCCGACGCGCCACACATGTCATGTTCAGGACTTGCGGAGCTGTTCGAGCACCGCTTCTTTTGCGAGTTTCATGGGCAAACCCACGTACTTCTTTTCGAGGTAGGCCACGATGCGCTCCACCACTTGTCGAGCCTCTGCGTCCAAGCCTTCGAGGTCGTCCGCGAAAATTTCGCCCATGGCGGTCTCGCGAATCGCCTTGATCATTTGCGGAAGCTCGATCAACGCCAGTTCCACTTCCCGAGCCTGCAAGCGCTCGAGGTATTCGTTCAATCCCGCCTCAAGCAGCGATTCGCACTTGCTCACTTCGGTGGCGCGGATGGCCAGGTTGAGGTCCGCCACTTCCTTCAGCGCGGCCATGTCGACCACGGTCAAGTCGGGACGTTCGCGAAAGTTCGCGTCCACGTCGGACGGCACCCCCAAGTCCAGCACGTTCAACGGCCCCTCGGGGAGCATCCGCGCGTGGTTGGCGCCGAGCAACGCCGCGTCGCTTCCGGTGCAGACCACCATGGCGCGCGGCCCTTCCTTCAACGCTCCCGCAAGGTCGTCGAGGGTCCCGGCCCGGTCCGTCCCGAGCACTTCAGCCAGGGCTTGAGCCCGCTCCAGCGAGCGGTTCACGACCCGGACATTGCGGTACCCCGCCTTGACGAGGAAGCGTCCGACCGCCGTGTTGGTCGCCCCTGCTCCGACCATCAAAATCGGAGCGTCGAGCGGCAGGTTCCAGGACTTGAAGGCCTGCCAACCAAGCGAATTGACGGACACCGCTTGCGTGGCAACGTCCGTGTGGGTGAAGACCTTTTTGGCCGTTTCCACCACCGAACGACCGGCTACGCGCAAGCGATCGCCAGCCAGACGGTGCTCCATCGCCAAGTCGAAGGCCTCGCGGACCTGGGTCAAAATTTCGCGCTCGCCGAGCACCATCGACTCCAAGCTCGAAGCCACGCGCATGAGGTGGCGCATCGCTTCCTCCCCACGGTACGCCTGCAACGCAGCCGTCACTCGACCCAACGCAGCGGGTTCGAGCCCAAACCGCTGAAGCAGTTGCGTCGTCCGACCCATGCAGAAGTACTTGTCGTCGCTGAGGATGAACTCGACTCGGTTGCATGTCGACAGGAACACCATGCCTTGAAGCTCGAGCTCCTTGACCCAAGTTGAGATGGTGGCAGGCTGATTTTCCAACGCGACGTGCAGCAGGCCCACGTCATCTACGGACGTGTGCTGGACGTTCAGCGAAAGGATTTGAAGGTGCTCGGCTCCCATGGGGATGTGAGGTGCATTTGCGCTGCAAAGGTCGCACAGAAGGTCTGTGGTTGTGTCATTCAGAGGTCAGATCCGCGCTCCATCAAAAAAGGCGCCCCGAAGGACGCCTTTTCGCGTTCAGCCAATGGCTCGGATCACCCGCTGCACATTTCGCAGTCGGGGCCGTTTTCGATGCTGCAAGCTTGCACTTGCTGCTCGTAAGTCATGTCTTCAGGTGCAGCGGCTACGGCCGCTTTTTCGGCTTTCGGCTGCTCCTTGTACTTCTTGTCCACGGTGAATTTGATCGCGTCCGTGGCGGCCTTCGTTCGGAGGTAGTACATGCCTGTCTTCAACCCTTTCTTCCAGGCATAGAAGTGCATGGACGTGAGTTTGGAGTTGTTGACGTTCTCCATGAAGATGTTGAGCGATTGGCTTTGGCAGATGTATGCCCCACGGTCAGCGGCCATGTCGAGGATCGCGCGCTGGGGAATCTCCCAAGCCGTGCGGTACAGCACCTTCAGGTTCTCGGGGATCTCCGCAATGTTTTGGATGGATCCGTTGGCCGCGATGAGGCGGTTCTTCATGTCGTCGTCCCACAGGCCCAATTTGGTCAAGTCGCGAAGCAGGTGCTTGTTGACCACGATGAACTCTCCGGAAAGGGTGCGTCGCGTGTAAATGTTGCTCGTGTAGGGCTCGAAGCACTCGTTGTTTCCGAGGATTTGAGCTGTGGATGCCGTAGGCATGGGGGCCATAAGCAAGGAATTGCGCATGCCGTGCTCCTTGATTTCCTCCTTGAGGATGTCCCACTCCCAACGGTCGGAAGGGCTGACACCCCACATGTCGAATTGCAACCTGCCTTCGCTGGCGGGGGACCCTTTGAAGGTCTCGTACGCCCCTTCCTCCTTGGCCATGTCCTTGGACGCGGTGCAAGCGGCGTAGTAGATGGTTTCGAAGATGTCTTTGTTCAATTGGCGCGCTTCGTCGCTGTCGAAGGGAAAGCGCATGAGAATGAATGCGTCGGCCAAACCCTGAACACCCAGTCCAATGGGGCGGTGGCGCATGTTCGAATTTCGCGCTTCAGGAATGGGGTAGTAGTTCCGGTCGATGACGCGGTTCAAATTGCGGGTCACGCGGTACGTGACTTCAAACAACTTGTCGTGGTCAAACGTGCGGTCTTCCTTCACAAACTTGGGCACAGCCACGGATGCCAGGTTGCACACCGCGACTTCGTCGGGTGCGGTGTATTCGATGATCTCTGTGCAGAGGTTGGACGAGCGAATCGTGCCGAGGTTCTGTTGGTTCGACTTGCTGTTGGCCGCGTCCTTATACAGCATGTACGGCGTGCCGGTTTCCATTTGGCTTTCCAAAACCTTGAACCACAAATCTTGCGCTTTGATGGTTTTGCGGCCTTTTCCTTCCGCTTCGTACTTGGTGTAAAGGGCTTCAAATTCGTCTCCCCAGCTGTCGGTCAATCCGGGGCACTCATTGGGGCACATCAACGTCCAGTCTCCGTTCTCTTCGACGCGCTTCATGAACAAGTCGGGTGTCCACAAAGCGTAGAACAAATCCCGAGCGCGCTGCTCTTCCTTTCCGTGGTTTTTCCGAAGCTCCAAGAAGTCAAAGACGTCCGCGTGCCACGGTTCGATGTAGATGGCAAAGGAGCCTTTCCGCTTCCCACCCCCTTGGTCCACGTAGCGGGCTGTGTCGTTGAAGACGCGGAGCATGGGAACGATGCCGTTGGAGGTGCCGTTGGTGCCTTTGATGTAGGACCCGGTGGCGCGAACGTCGTGAATGGCCAGGCCAATGCCTCCCGCGTTCTGCGAGATTTTGGCACACTGCTTCAACGTGTCGTAGATGCCAGTGATGCTGTCTTCTTTCATGGTGAGCAAGAAGCAGCTGGACATCTGTGGTTTTGGTGTGCCTGCGTTGAACAGCGTGGGGGTGGCGTGGGTGAACCACCCTTCGCTCATCATGTTGTACGTCTCGACAGCGCTTTCCAAGTCGTCTTTGTGGATGCCCACAGCGACGCGCATCAGCATCTGTTGAGGGCGCTCGGCAATCTTGCCGTCAATCTTCAAGAGGTACGAGCGCTCCAGGGTCTTGAATCCAAAGAAGTCGTAGCTGAAGTCCCGGTCATAAATGATGCTCGAATCGAGCAACTCGGAATTCTTCTCGATGATTTCCCAAACATCTTCCGCAATCAAACTCGCATTCTGTCCCGTGATGGGGTCCACGTATTCGTAAAGGTCCTTCATCGTCTCCGTGAACGACTTTTTCGTGGCCTTGTGCAAGTTGCTCACCGCAATGCGGCTAGCAAGCTGTGCGTAGTCAGGGTGAGTCACAGCATTCGTGGCAGCCACTTCTGCCGCGAGGTTGTCCAGTTCGGTTGTGGTGACGCCGTCGTATACCCCTTCGATGACGCGCATGGCAACTTTGGTGGGGTCCACGGCTGCGTGAAGGCCGTAGCACAATTTCTTGATGCGGGCTGTGATTTTGTCAAACTGGACCGGTTCGCGTCGGCCGTCGCGCTTCAATACATACATGCGGGAGGGGAGAAAGAAGGTTTACGTGGAGAGGTTGGTTGGGAATCGCGAGGGAAGAAGCCTTAGAAATCGGCGTCGAGGCTGAAACTGTTGTCTTCTTCCGAAGTCTTGTTGAGGACACCGGCCTTTTGGTACTCACCGACGCGCTTCTCGAAGAAGTTCGTCTTGCCCTGGAGGCTGATCATGTCCATGAAGTCAAAGGGGTTGGTGACGTTGAACACCTTCTCGTTGCCGAGCTCCACGAGCAGGCGATCGGCCACGAATTCGATGTACTGGCTCATCAAATCGGAGTTCATGCCAATCAAGCGGACGGGCAAGGCCTCGCAAATGAATTCCTTTTCAATGGAGACTGCGTCGAGGATGATTTTCTCAATGGTCTTCTTGGGAAGCTTGTTGACGATGTGGTCGTTGTAGAGGAGGCATGCGAAGTCGCAGTGCATGCCTTCGTCGCGGCTGATGAGCTCATTGGAGAAGCTCAATCCAGGCATCAGGCCGCGCTTCTTCAACCAGAAGATGGAGCAGAAGCTGCCCGAGAAGAAAATGCCTTCCACCGCCGCAAACGCCACAATGCGCTCGGCGAAGCTGCCGTTTTCAATCCACTCCAATGCCCAGTTGGCCTTTTCCTTGACGCAGTCGAGGGTCTCGATGGCGTTGAAGAGCTTGTTCTTTTCTGCCTTGTCTTTGATGTAAGTGTCAATCAACAGCGAGTACGTTTCGCTGTGGATGTTCTCCATCATGATTTGGAAACCGTAGAAGAATTTGGCTTCGGTGTACTGCACTTCCGCCACGAAGTTCTCGGCAAGGTTTTCGTTCACGATGCCGTCCGACGCTGCAAAGAAGGCGAGGATGTGCTTGACGAAGTAACGCTCATCGTCGTTGAGCTTGTCGTTCCAATCCACAATGTCCGCCGCCAAATCGATTTCCTCCGCCGTCCAGAAGCTGGCCTCCGACTTCTTGTAGAAATTCCAGATGTCGTTGTGCTCAATGGGGAAGAGCACGAAACGGTTGGGGTTGTCCTCCAAAATGGGTTCCACCACGGCCGTGTTCTCGGGCAAAACCTCTTCGATGGCGGTCTGCTTGTTGACGACGGCGTTTTCGACGACGTTTTCAGGGGTGTTTTCGGTAGGGTTGTCCATGGTCGGAGTGTTTTTCAAGAGTCCTGAAGGCGAATTCAGGGGAGAGGTCGGCACGGCTGCAAGGGTTGGTATTGCAGCCAAAACGCGGTTTGACGATTCAAAAAAAGGAGGTTGAGATGGACTTGCAGAAGCAAAGCCCAACGCTCCCTCCAAAGAAACTTCGCAACCCCCTTGCGGGGCAAACCTTTTCCGTCCACAATTGAAAGGAGTTCTCAACATGACGTGAATTGCGTTCACATAACGAGTTGAAATTCAGGATGAAAGACCCCTTTTTGGATTGTTAAAATCGCCGTGAGACTGACGAAATGGCGGATTTTTTGGCACGGTTTTTCCGGCAACGAATTTTGGCCTTCGGGGGGGGTCTTCGCGTTGTACTTTTGCTGCATGCTAGCGAAGCTATTTAAGGCCTTTGTCGGGGACAAATCGGCCAACGACATCAAGGAGGTTCAGCCGGTGGTGGATCGGGTGAAGGAGATTGAACCCTCGCTGGCCGGGTTGAGCGCGGACGAGTTGCGTGCAAAGTCGGCGGAGTTGCGCGAGCGCATTCAGGCGCACGTGTCAAGTGAATGGGCCCAAATCAACGACCTCAAGGCGCAAGCAGCGACCTTGCCGTTGACTCAGCTCGACCAAAAGGAGGCGCTTTTCGAACAAGTAGACGCTTTGGAATTGGCGGTAAACGACCGACTTGAAGAGGTCTTGGAGGAAATCATGCCGGAGGCGTTTGCCCTGGTCAAGGAGACGGCAAAACGGTTTGCCGCCGACGGTGACCTCGAGGTGACAGCGACGGACCTGGATCGGGAGATTGCGGCGACAAGGGACTTGGTTCGCATCGAGGGAGAAAAGGCGTTTTGGGCCAAGTCGTGGACCGCAGCCGGCACCACAGTCACGTGGGACATGGTGCACTACGACGTGCAGCTCATCGGCGGGGTCGCCCTGCACCGAGGCAAAGTCGCGGAAATGCAAACGGGCGAAGGAAAGACCTTGGTGGCCACGCTCCCGGTTTTCTTGAATGCCCTGGCGGGGCGTGGTGTGCACGTCGTGACGGTCAACGATTACCTCGCGCGTCGTGACGCGGAGTGGATGGGTCCGCTCTACGAATTCCACGGATTGACGGTGGACTGCATTGACAAACACCAACCCAATGGCGAGGCGCGACGCGACGCTTACAAGTGCGACGTGACGTTTGGGACCAACAACGAGTTTGGCTTCGACTATTTGCGCGACAACATGGCCAACCGGCCCGAGCAGCTCGTGCAACGCAAGCACCACTTCGCCATCGTCGATGAGGTGGACTCGGTGCTGGTGGACGAGGCTCGGACGCCGCTCATCATCAGCGGCCCCACCCCCAAGGGCGACGAACAGGAATTCGACCAGCTGAAGCCCAAGGTGGTGAGCCTGGTGAAAGTCCAACAACAAGCGGCGCAAGGGTTCTTGTCCGACGCGAAAAAGTTGTTGGTGGAGGGCGCCTCGAAGGCGGAGGTGGAGGAAGGTGGTTTGGCCTTGTATCGCGCCTTCAGAGCCCTGCCCAAAAGCAAGCCGCTCATCAAGTTCCTCAGCCAGGACGGCATGCGCCAGCAGCTGCTCAAGACCGAGGGCTACTACCTCGCGGACAACCAGCGCGAGATGCACAAGGCGGACGCGGAGCTTTACTTCGTGATCGACGAGAAGCAAAACCAAATCGAGCTCACTGAGAAGGGCATCGAATACCTCGTCCGCAACATGGAGGACGAACATTTCTTCACGCTGCCGGATTTGGCCACCGAGCTGGTCGGCATCGACAACGCGGAAGGAAACGACGAAGGAAAATTGGAGCAGAAGCAGCAGCTCATGCAGGATTATGGCGTGAAAAGCGCCCGCATTCACAGCATGAACCAGCTTTTGAAGGCGTACACCTTGTTCGAGAAGGACATCGAGTATGTCGTGATGGAGAACAAGGTCAAGATTGTGGACGAGCAAACGGGCCGAATCATGGATGGCCGCCGTTACAGCGACGGATTGCACCAAGCCATTGAGGCGAAGGAAGGGGTGAAAGTGGAGGCGGCAACGCAGACCTACGCTACCGTCACACTGCAGAACTACTTCCGGATGTACCACAAGCTGGCCGGCATGACCGGAACGGCGGAAACGGAAGCAGGCGAGCTCTGGGAGATTTACAAATTGGATGTGATGGTCATCCCCACCAACCGCCCCATCGCGCGGAAGGACATGGACGACCTGGTGTACAAGACCAAGCGCGAAAAGCTCAACGCCGTCATCGACGACGTGGTCGAGCTGAGCAAGCAGGGGCGTCCGGTGCTCGTGGGCACGACCACGGTCGAGATCAGCGAGCTCCTGTCCAAGATGCTCGGCATGCGAAGCATCAAGCACCAAGTTCTGAACGCGAAAATGCACCAGCGTGAGGCCGAGGTTGTGGCGGAAGCGGGCAAGCCTGGCACGGTGACCATCGCCACGAACATGGCCGGTCGCGGAACGGACATCAAGCTTTCGCAAGAAGTGAAGGACGCGGGAGGTCTCGCCATCATCGGCACCGAGCGCCACGACAGCCGTCGCGTCGACCGGCAGTTGCGCGGACGTTCAGGCCGTCAGGGAGACCCCGGCTCGAGCCAATTCTACGTGAGTTTGGAGGACGACTTGATGCGGTTGTTTGGGTCCGAACGTGTGAGCAAGATGATGGACCGCATGGGCCACCAAGAAGGGGAGGTCATCCAGGCGGGCATGATCACCAAGAGCATCGAACGTGCCCAAAGGAAAGTCGAAGAAAACAACTTCGGCATTCGGAAGCGCCTCCTCGAATACGACGACGTGATGAACGCCCAGCGCGAAGTCATCTACAAGCGCCGTCGGAACGCGTTGTACGGCGATCGCATCCGCACGGACATCGCCAACATGTTTTACGAGCTCGTGGAGGCGCACGTCTTGGCGACGCATCCGGCCAAGGAATACGAAGCGTTCCGCTTGGCCTTGCTTGCTGATTTTGGGATTGAACCGCCGGTGGACGAAGCGGGTTTTGCGACCGGCAAGCCGGAGGACATCGCGCACCAAACCTACTTGCGTGCGGAAGAACTGTACCAAGCCAAGTTGGAGGACCTGGCTCACAGGGCCCATCCGGTCATCCAGCGCGTGCACGACGACCCTAAGAACGATTTTAAAAACATCCTCGTTCCCTTCACGGATGGCCGAAAGACCATTCAGGTGGGCGCGGACATCGAGCAGAGTGTGCTGACCGAAGGCAGAAGCGTCCTCGATACGGTGGAAAAGGCGGTCGTCTTGGCCATCATCGACCAGCACTGGAAGGAGCACCTCCGCGACATGGATGACCTGCGCAGCAACGTGCAGCACGCCCGCTTCGAGCAGAAAGATCCGCTGCTCATCTACAAGTTTGAGTCGTACGAGCTTTTCCAGAAGTTGGTTCAAAAGGTCAATGCGCAGGTTGCGTCCTTCTTGATGAAGTGCACCATCCCGTCTGGCACGGCCGCCCAGCCGCCACGTCAGGCCCACCGTCCTGCAGCTGCCCCCCGCGTGCAGGAGCAAAAGGCCGGAATGGAAAACACCGCTCAGCAAGGCGCCGCCGCACGCGCCGCCGCCGCTCAAGGTGGCATGCCCGGCCGTGCTCCGATGCCCGGCCGTCCTGGCGCCATCGCTCCCGGTCGCATGCCGCAGCAGGCTCCGCGCCCGAAGCCCGTGCAGCCGATTCGGACGGAGAAGAAGGTCTTGCCCAACGACCCCTGCCCATGCGGGTCCGGCAAGAAGTACAAGAAGTGCCACGGGTGATTTCCCTCCCGGACGTTTCGCCTGACACGCCGTCGACCGCCGAGCTCCGCGCGGCCCTCGACCGTCTTGAAGCCGGTACGGTTCCGACTTGGGGCACCATGACCGCCCCCCAAATGCTCCGCCACTGTTCGCGGTTCATGGACCTGTACCTCGGAAGCGTGTCCGTTCCTGCGGGCGTTCGGTTGTTGTCACGGCTCCTCGGCCCGCTCTTTCTGCGCTCCTTCCTGACCAAGCCCATTGGCGCCACACCCCGGAACATGGGAACCATGCCTGCCATCAAGGCGCGGCCTGATGTGGACCTGGATTTCGAGGCGGAACGCGCGCGATTCTTGGAACGTTTGGCCGAAGTGGAAGCGCTCGACGGCATCATTCAGCACGCGATGTACGGCGCCATGAAGGCGGAAGACGCGAAGGCGCTGGTGCGCCACCACACGACGCACCACTTCCACCAGTTTGGGGGGGTGTGACTCAGGCGCGGGTCTTGGGCCCAAACGCCAAATCTCCCGCATCGCCCAAGCCCGGCACGATGTAGCCGTGCTCGTTGAGGTCGGGGTCGACCCCTCCCAGAATGAACGACGTGCCCTCGGGCAATGCCTGCTGCGCGTTGGCGAGGCCCTCTTCGCTCGCGATCGCGGCGAGGACGTGAACGGAGGCGGGCACGCCGGTTTCGCACAGAGCGTCGTAGGCGGCTTGTAG
>Ga0209037_1000138_pt1 | contig 21686 bp, 22 predicted proteins | sample SaaInl25SG_5_DNA_FD_188225 | JGI IMG/M metagenome (GOLD analysis project Ga0209037, IMG submission 188225) | Marine microbial communities from expanding oxygen minimum zones in the Saanich Inlet - ESP_125SG_5_DNA (SPAdes) (version 2) | ecosystem: Environmental > Aquatic > Marine > Intertidal...
AGATGCAGGGCGGCACCTTCACGATCACGAACGGGGGTGTGTTTGGGTCGATGCTTTCGACGCCCATCATCAATCCCCCTCAGAGCGCCATCCTCGGCATGCACAACATCGTGGAGCGTCCTGTCGCGATCAACGGCAAGGTGGAGATTCGCCCCATCATGTACGTGGCCCTGAGCTACGACCACCGCATTGTCGACGGCAAGGAAAGCGTCGGCTTCTTGTACATGATCAAGGAAATGATTGAGAACCCGGAGCGCATGCTCTTTGGCGGGAAGACCCCGACGGAGGTGCTGCTCGGGCTGTGATTCCAAGCGTCACTTCAACGAAAAACGGGGCTCCCACATGGGAGCCCCGTTTGCTTCAACCTATCCACGTCGGCCAACCAAAACCCTCAAGGAGCCGACGCTTCTCTCTTCAATTTACATGCCGTGCCAAACTCGGTCAATACCGAGCCAGCGACGGATCAATGTGTTCTTGCCAAGCCAAGATGCCTCCGGTGAGGTTCACCAGGTTGGTGTATCCGTGGACGTCCTCGAGTTGGCGAATGGCCTTGGCGCTTCGCGCTCCAGATCGGCATTGGACCACGACCGGCACATCCTTGGGGATGCGGGTCGTGCTCTCCACGACGGTGGCGAGCGGAATGAGGTCCCCGCCCATTTCAGCGATGCCGAATTCGTAGGGTTCGCGCACGTCGATGAGGACGTGTTCCTTGCCGCTGTCGCGCCATGCTTTGAGTTCGTGGACGTCGATGGCTGTCACTTCGCGTTCCTGAGCTTCGGGCACCCCGATGCCGCAGAACTGATCGTAGTCGATGAGTTCGGTTTGGGTGGGGTACTCGCCGTTGAGCGGGTTGCGTGGGTCTTTGCGAACCTTCATGGTGCGCGTGGTGAATCCCGTGGCGTCAAACAAGAACAAACGTCCACTCAGCGTGTCGCCCACGCCAGTGATCACCTTGATGACCTCGAGCGCTTGAAGCGACCCCAGGATGCCCGGAAGCACACCGATGACACCACCTTCCGCGCAGCTCGGCACGAGGCCTGGAGGCGGTGGTGAGGGGAACAAATCGCGGTAGTTGGGCCCACGCGTGCCGTCGGGCAGGAGCTCGTTGAAGACCGAAGCTTGGCCCTCGAAACGGTAAATGCTGGCGTACACGTTGACCTTGTCTTCAAGCACGCACGCGTCATTGACGAGGTAGCGTGTGGGGAAGTTGTCCGTCCCGTCGGCCACCACATCGTACTGGCGCACGAGATCTCGGGCGTTGGCGCTCGTGAATTTGGTGTTGTGCACTTCGAGGGTGATGTGCGGGTTGAGGGAAGCCAAACGCTCTTTCGCTGCCACGGCCTTCGCCACTCCCACCGATTGGATGCCAAACAACACCTGGCGTTGCAGGTTGCTTGCATCCACGGTGTCGAAATCGACGATGCCGATTCGGCCCACACCTGCCGCAGCGAGGTACAAGAGAAGGGGCGAACCGAGGCCACCCGACCCAATCACGAGGACGCTCGAGCCTTTGAGCTTGCGCTGGCCCTCGATGTTGAATTCCGGGATGATGAGGTGCCGGCTGTAGCGCTCGAGCTCCTCTTTGCTGAACTGAATCTGTTCCATGGTTTCCAAGTCTCAGGGGGGTCAGACGCCTCCTGCAATCGCGGGAATGATGCTTACTTCGTCGTTCGCCTGAAGAACGGTGTCTTCGCCTTGAAGCGCATGAATGTCTTCATCGCCGACGTACACTCGAATGAAGCTGCGAAGGCTTCCGGAGTCCTCAAACAAGTGAGGCTTGAGGCCGGGGTGTTGTGAGGCGAGGGCCGCGAGAAGGTCTTTCACGGTGGCAGCTTCTTCGGTGAAGATGCCTTGGCCGTCGGTGAATTTGCGCAACGGCGTGGGGATGATCAATTGAGCCATGTCAAGAATGTTGTGATGTTGTTGTTGTGTCGAGGTCAGGAGACCCGCCAGTGGTCGGGAAGGGCCACAATGGCCTCTTCGGCAAACTGCCGGCTTTCGTCCAATTGCCAACTCCTTACGTGGGCGGTGCCTTCAGGTTGCACACTCACGATGAGGTAGCTGAAATAGGGAAGAGCCACGGCCAAATCGTGTTCACTCGGAATCGCCGGGTGGAGCGGGTGGCTGTGGTACACGCCGAGCAAAGTCAACCCCTCGCGCGCGGCATGCCGCTCCGCGTTGAGGTAGTCTTTGTCCGAGATCGCGAAGCGACGGCGCTGGTCGCCCTCTTTGCTGTTGGTCACTTCGGTGGAGACGGTGACGGCACGGATTTGGCCGTCTTCGGAACCGTAGAAGAATCCGCAGCATTCGTTGGGAAAAGCGGCTTCAGCGTGGTCGGTCATGGCCTTCAGGGCCTGGGGGTCAATGTCAAGTGGAAGGAAGCTCATGGCAAGAGGCGTTCAAGGACTTCACTGTACTTGGTGGCGTCGTCTGCGAGCACCGTCACAATGACCCCTTCTTCGAGTTCTTCAGCAAGTTGCACGGCTCCGGCAAGGTTGGCCGCGGCGGACGGGCTGATCAAAAGGCCCTCTTCCTTGGCCGCGCGACGAAGCATGGTGTAACTCGCTTCCGTGGTGACCAAGCGCATATCATCCGGCACAGTGGCGTCAAAAATCTTGGGCACACGTGCCGTTTCGAGGTGCTTCCATCCCTCAAGTCCGTGCAGAGCGGTCTCGGGTTGGAGCGCCACGAGTTGGATGTCTTGGTTGAATTCCTTCAGGCGTCGACCCGTTCCAGTGAAGGTTCCCGTGGTGCCGAGTCCGGCCACAAAGTGCGTGATGCGGTGGTGCGTCTCTTCCCACAACTCGACCCCGGTGTGGTGGTAGTGCGCCATCCAATTGGCATCGTTGCTGTACTGGTCGACGTAGTGGTACTTGTCGGGCTGGGACATCGCGAGCTCGCGAGCCACATCTTGGGATCCGTCCGTGCTTTCAAAAGGGCTGGTCAAGATCAAGTCGACGCCGAGGGATTTCAAGATGTGCTTGCGCTCTTTGGATGCGTTTTCCGGAACGCACAACGTGACGGGAATTCCTGCTGCGGCCGCAAAAATGGCGTAGGCAATGCCGGTGTTTCCCGAGGAGGCGTCAAGCAAGCGACGGCCGCGAAGGGCACCTGAAGCCACGGCATTGCGCAGGATGTTGAAGGCGGGACGCGCCTTCACGCTGCCACCAAATTGCTGCCACTCGAGCTTGGCGTAAATCTCCACTCCGGGCTTAGGGCTCAGGTGAAGCATGGGGTGCAACGGCGTGTTGCCGACGTGCCAACGGAGTTCGTCAAGCGTCGCGAGTCTGGGGTCGAGGATGGGTGCGGTCATCTCAGTTTGGGTCAAAAAAAGAAGCCCCCGTTACGAACGGAGGCTTCTTGAGGTTGCGTGTTTTGTCTTAACTCTTATCCACGCACGTACAATTGGCCCCTGTCCGAAGGACAGCAGCAGCAACAGCAACATGCAGTGGTGAACATATTCATTATCCCAAGATGCTACCGTTTGTGGATAAATCCAAACAAATAGCGAAAATAAATCGACGAATGCTTTATCTCAGCACGAAGAATCGCTCGGCGTCCAATCGAAGCAGGATGCCCAAGAGCAGCGTAAAGCCCATCAGGGAAGACCCACCATAGCTGAAAAAGGGCAGCGGAATGCCAATGACGGGAGCCAGGCCGATGACCATGCCGACGTTGACCAAGAAGTGCATGAAAAGGATGCTTGCCACCGCGTAGGCGTAGATGCGGGTGAATTGAGAGCGCTGTCGCTCCGCAAGATGCAGGACCCGCAGGATGAGAAACACAAAAAGCAAAACGACCCCGGTACTGCCGAGGAAGCCCCATTCTTCCCCTACCGTGCAAAAAATGAAGTCGGTCTCTTGCTCCGGCACGAAGCCGTATGCCGTCATGGGGCCCTTCGCCCACCCTTTGCCTGTCCAACCGCCTGAGCCAATGGCGGCCTTGGCGTGACGGATGTTGTAGTCGGCATCGGGGTTGTCTACGTCAATGCCAAACAACACGTGAATGCGCTCCCGTTGGTGGCGCTGGAGGATGTGCTCCATTCCAAGATGCAGACCCGTGGAGAAGATCATGCTTCCCAGAAGGAGCACGCTTCCCCAGATTGTGGTTCGCTTGCGAAAGCGAGGAAGGGTGGCGGCACGCGTGAGAAGCAACGCGCCGAGCCCCAGCACGGCCAAGGCCACGAGGAACCACCAAAACCCAGAGCTCATCCCGGCAAAGGGATACCAGCTCTCGGAGGCGCCCAACAGGATGGTCAGCACGGCCAAGACGAGGGCAGAGACCCCGAGGAGCAGAACGTTGCCGCTGAGGCCTTCGCGGTAAAGCACGAACACGAAGCCCCCAAAGACCAGCACCGTGCCTGCGTCGGGCTGCAGCAAGATCAACCCGGCTGGAAAGGCAATCAGGGCAATGGATTGCAGTCGGGTTGCCAAGGTGCGCCAAGGTCGTCCGTCGCGGCTGAGGAACCAGGCGACCATCAGGGCGGTGGCGGTTTTGGCAAATTCGCTTGGCTGGATGCCAAAACTGCCCACCCCAAACCACGACCGCGCCCCACCGACCTTTTTCCCGATCACGAGGACCGCCGCGAGCAAGGCGAGCACCACGAGGTAGTGGATGACCGAAGTGCGAATGTAGAATTCCCCTTCGATCGCGAGGAGGCCCACCATGAGGATGCTGCACACGCCCATCCAAATGAGCTGTTTGCCTGCCTTTCCACCCATGTCCCAAACGACATCGGCCTCGGCCGTGGCGCTGACGATGTTGAGCCAACCGAGGACGACCAAGAGCACCACCGTGAGGAGCATGACCCAGTCGAGTCGTGAGGTGAGTTGAAGTCGACGCGAGGTCATGGGGCAGGTGTTGTGTTGACGGATGACGTGGGCCATTCCGCTTCTGCAAAATCGGGGTCAAGGGGGTAGGTGGCGCCCAAAATGCGGGCTTCGCGCTCGGAACTCGCGACCTCGCCTTGGATGTATTTTTCCACGAGCAGGCCAGCGATGGGTGCTGCCCAATCGCCCCCCGCACCGGCGTTCTCCACGTAAACGCTTATGGCGATCTGCGGGTTTTCTCGTGGGGCGAGTGCCATGAAAACGCTGTGGTCGGCCTTGTTGCGGTTTTGGACCGTTCCGGTTTTGCCGCAGGTGGTGATGCCGCGTGTGTAGGCCTTCCTTCCCGTGCCCGTGCCGTCTTCAATCACCAACTGCATGGCGTCAAGGATTGGCTCAAAATGCTCGGCATCCACGCCGACCTCGCGGCGCTGCTGCAGCGCGTCCGGTTTCCCCTTCCCCCCAATGTCACGCACCAAATGCGGTTCCATGTACCAACCTCGGTTGGCCATGATGGCCGCGAGGTTGGCCATGTGCAATGGCGTGGCGAGAAGTTCACCTTCGCCAATGCTGATGGAGTAGATGGTGCGGTAGGTCCAGTGCCGTTTGCCGTAAATGTTGTCGTAATACGTGGTGTCAGGGACGAGGCCGGGTCGGGTGCCGGGGATGTGTCCGCCCAAAGTGGTGCCCAGCCCAAACTCCTTGATCCGCTCGGTCCACCACCCCAAGCCCAAGCGCGCGTTGTCAAACTTGTCGAGGTCGGGATGGCGACTGACTCCGCGACGCATGACGTCGTAGAAATAGGGGTTGCAGCTGTGCACGACGGCCCGACGCAAGTCGTCCTGGGTGTGGGCGCCGTGGCATCCGATGATGTCGCGGTTGCACACGATGTGGGTGCGCTCAGAAATGACCCCTTCTTGCAGGGCCACCAACCCTTGGACCATCTTGAAGATGGATCCAGGCCGGTAGGTGCCTCGGACGGCACGGTTGTACAGCGGCTTCCAAGGGTGCTTGGACAGGCTGTCGTACGCCGCTCCTCGGCTCGTTCCAGTCAGCAAATTTCCGTCGTACGACGGGGCGGAGACAAAAGCGAGAATTTCTCCCGTGGCAGGTTCAATGGCCACAACAGCCCCTCGTTTTCCCTGCATCAATTGCTCGGCGTACAGCTGCAATTCCAAATCGAGGGTCAGCGTGACGTCCTCTCCCGAGACGGGCAAGGAGTCGAGTTCGGTCAATGTGTTTCTCACGTTGTTTCGAACGTCCACGAGGTGATGTCGAATGCCTGGTGTCCCTCGCAGCTCCAATTCGAACTGGGATTCAATCCCTGACTTTCCTTTGTAGTCCCCAAGGCGATACCGTGCATCGCGGTTCATGTCTTCCCGGTCCACTTCGCGGTACTCGCCTACGATTTGGCTTGCAATGCCGTGAACGTTTTGCCTCACAGGTTTGGTGCGAATGGACAACCCGGGATAGCGCCACAGCTCGGGGGAGAGTTTCGCGTATTCCTCGGCGTTCAGCTGGCGCAAGAGCGGGGAAGCCTTGTAACGAGAATAGCGTCGTGCTTTGGACAAACGGGTGTCGAGCTCCTCCCGTCCCAACCCCAAGAGTTGGGCCAAGGCCGTGGTGTCGATGTCGGCCATGGATCTCGGCACCACCATCAAGTCGTAACTGGGGGCGTTGGCGACCAACAGCTCGCCGTGTCGATCCAAGCAAAGCCCGCGTGAGGGATGCAGCACTTCTTGCTCTTCGGTCAACCGCTCCGCCCGGTTCTTCCATTCGTGGGTGGTCACCTGCATTTGGAACAGGCGAAACACAAACACGAGTCCCACTGCGAGCACAATGGCCCCGACGATGCGCTGCCGTGCCGCAAGTTCTGTGCGATTCAGCTCCATGGGTAGGCGCTTACGTTCCGTTGGTCCCCGCGCTGAGGTCGGTTCAGCAGGCCCTGAATGAGGAGAAAGACGAAGACGTTGAGCAGGGTGGAGGTGAGGGTTTGGCCTAAGGTGCGTCCCATGAGCGGCCACCCGTTTTGAAGCCCAAACAACACGGCCCAGTACAGCCCCACGCCCATGGCCACAAAGGCGGCGTACCGGCCCCATCCATCTTGGTACGGATCCATGACGTGCCCTTGGCGCAGCCCTTCGCGCGACTCCAACGACGACGTGAGCGCGGGGTAGGCCATGCCCAGCGTCACGGAGGCCGCGAGGTGCATGCCGCCCGTGAAACACACGAGGTCCATCACCGCCCCAGACACCGCGGCCAGCATGAGGTAGGTCGTGGGAGGCCATCCAACCGGCATTTTCAACAGGCCATAGAGGTGCACCGCCAACAGCCCGTACCCTCCCCAGAACACCCCAAACCGAAACAACAGGACCTGCGAGACCGTGGCCCAGCCCAACGTCCAGAGGAAGGGAATGAGGGCGTTCATGGCGCAAGTGTTGAGGGGGTGGACAAGCTGTCGATGCGGGCGGCGCGTTTGTGTTCGAGCCACATCGCTTGGCGTGCGGCGAGGTAATTCGCCCCCAGGGAGACGACGACCGTTTGGAATTCGTCCGCCTCGTTGCCTTGAACGTCTTCGACCAAGCCCACCGGCACGTCGGCCGGGAACACGCCGTCAAACCCCGTGGTCATGACGGTGTCGCCTGGCAACACAAGTTGAGACCAGGGAATGTCGATGACGGTCGCGCGTCGTACGTCGCCTGGAACGGCTACCAATCGGCCAGCCTGCCCTGAACGTCCCAACCGAACGCTCCACTGGGCCTCAGGGTGGGCCAAGGTCAAGACCATGCTTTCGTGGGCCGTGGTGTCGACAATTTTCCCGGCGGCGAATCCCAAAGAAAGGACACCTGTGCCCGGTCGGGCGCCGTCTCGTCCCCCGCGATCCAGCACCATCCACGGCGAACCGTTCCAGCCCGGCGCTCGAAGCACGCGGGCTTGACGGGCCTTCCAAGGTTCAGGACCTCGGTCTTTCAAAGTCTCGAGTTCGGACCGCAATCGGGCGTTCTCGAGCATGACCAGGTGGTGAGATTCGGCGAGTTGCGACCAGTTTTGGACGTCGCCCGCGGCGCTGAGCCAGGAGCCCGTTGCTCGCAACGACCAACGGGCCATGGCGGTGCGTTGGTGGCCATAGGTCGTGTTCATCCACGCCAGCGCGATTCCCCAAATCAGCAGAAACAGCAGCCAGCGATGCGTGCGTGCGAGAAGGGCAAAGAGGTTCCGCACGGCCCGTCGATCAATTGCGCATCAAGAACGGGAAGCGATCGATGTTCTTCAGGGCAATCGCGGTTCCTTTCGCCACGGCGTGCAGCGGGTCGTCCGCCACGTGAACGGGCAGCTTGGTTTTTTGGGAGATGCGCTTGTCCAATCCGCGCAATTGCGCTCCCCCGCCAGCGAGGTAGATGCCCGTCTTGAAAATGTCGGCGGACAGTTCGGGCGGGGTGTTTTCCAAGGCGCTGTGGATGCTCTCTTCGATCTTGCTGATGCTCTTGTCGAGAGCCCCCGCAATCTCAGAGTAGGTCACGACGATCTCCTTAGGGATGCCTGTCATCAAGTCGCGTCCGTGCACGGCGTAGTCCTCGGGGGGATTGTCCAACTCGGGCAACGCCGCTCCCACGGCGATCTTGATCTGCTCAGCCGTGCGCTCACCAATCAAAATGTTGTGCTGACGGCGCATGTATTCCTCGATGTCGTGGGTGAATTCGTCCCCGGCAACGCGGATGTTGGTGTCGGTCACGATGCCGCCCAAGGCGATCACCGCAATTTCCGACGTTCCACCTCCGATGTCGACAATCATGTTGCCCATGGGCTCTTCCACGTCAATGCCGATGCCGATGGCGGCGGCCATGGGCTCGTGAATGAGGTAGACTTCTTTGCCGCCGGCGTGCTCCGCGCTGTCCTTGACGGCACGCTTCTCCACGTCGGTGATGCCGGACGGGATGCAAATGACCATGCGAAGCGATGGGTTGAACCACGACTTGCGTCCCGAGATGAGCTTGATCATCCCCTTGATCATCTGTTCCGCCGATTCGAAGTCGGCGATCACCCCGTCTTTCAGGGGGCGGATTGTTTCGATGTTTTTGTGGGTTTTCCCGTGCATTTGCTGCGCGAGACGGCCGATGGCCACCACGTTGCCAGTCATGCGGTCTTTGGCCACGATGGACGGCTCATCCACCACCACCTTGTCTTGGTAGTAGATGATGGTGTTTGCCGTGCCCAAATCCATGGCAATCTCCTGAGTGAAGAAGTCGAACAATCCCATAGCCTAAAGGTAGATGGGGCATGTCGACATGCCGCGCCAATTCTGGCCAATGTGGGTGGATGGTTGATAAGTTCCACTTTGCCGTTCACCGGACGGTCTGGGAACCCCTGAGATGTGAAAAAACCCTACCGGCTGGGGTTCAGTGGCGGAAGTGACGCACCCCCGTGGTGTACATCGCCAGGCCGAGCTCGTTGCAGGCGTCGATGCTCTTTTGGTCGTTGATGGATCCACCGGGCTGAATCACCGCATTCACGCCCGCAGTTGCGGCCAATTCCACGCAATCGGGGAAGGGGAAGAAGGCGTCGGACGCCATGCTCGACCCCGTGAGATCGAACCCAAACCCTTGCGCTTTTTCCACGGCTTGCTTCAGGGCATCGACGCGGCTCGTTTGGCCGGTTCCGCTCGCGAGCAGCTGGCCGTTCTTGGCGAAGACCACGGTGTTCGATTTGGTGTGCTTGACAAGCTTCAAGGCAAACAACAAATCGTCGGCGCACTCGGGACGTTCTGCGTCGGTGGTGCACGTCCAGGTGTCGGCCGCTTCCATGGTGTTGTCGCGTTCCTGAACCAAGTAGCCGTTCAGCGCCGAGCGCACGGTAGCGCCTGGCAGAGCTCCGGGCTGGCGCTCGAGCAAGATGCGGTTCTTTTTCTGGGCCAACACGGCGAAGGCGTCTTCCGCGAAGCCGGGCGCGATGACCACTTCGCAGAACAACTCATGGATGAGGTTGGCCGTCTCAAGGTCAATTGGGCGGTTCGCGATGAGGACACCACCAAAGGCGCTCGTGGGGTCGCCGGCCAGCGCGTCGGCATACGCTTTCGCAATAGTCGGGCGGGTCGCACAGCCGCACGCGTTGTTGTGCTTGAGGATGGCAAACGTTGGCGCGTCGTTTTGGAATTCTTCCATCAGCTGCACAGCCGCGTCCACGTCCAAGAGGTTGTTGTACGAAAGCGCCTTGCCGTGGAGCGGCTTCAAGAGCCCGTCCAAATCCCCAAAGTACTGGCCCGCCTGGTGCGGGTTTTCCCCGTAGCGCAGCGCGCGCGATTGCGGCACGCTCACGTTCAACGTGTCGACGTGTCCTCCCGCCAAGCTCGAACCGCTGAGGTGGGCGTGGATCATCGTGTCGTAGTGCGAACTCACGCGGAATCCGCGTGCCGCGAAGGCCTTGCGTTCTTCGAGCGTGGTCACGCCGTCGCGCTTCAGCACGTCCACGAGCGCCCCGTAGTCTTCCATGGAGGGCACGATGACCACGTCGTTGAAATTCTTGGCCGCGCCGCGAATGAGTGCGATGCCGCCGATGTCAATCTTCTCCACGATGTCCGCTTCGGACGCGCCGCTGGCGACGGTCGCTTCGAAGGGGTACAGATCGACGACCACGAGGTCGATGTAGGGGAGGTTGTACTCGGCCATTTGGGCTTGATCGCCTTCGTGATCGCGACGGTTCAAAATCCCCCCAAACACCTTGGGATGCAGGGTTTTCACGCGTCCTCCCAAGATGGAAGGGTAGTCGGTCACCGCTTCCACAGGCACCACCTCGGCTCCCATCGCCTCGATCGCGGTCTGGGTTCCGCCAGTCGAGTAAATCGTCACGCCCAAGCGCTTGAGTTCCGCCACCACCGGTTCGAGGCCGTCCTTGTGAAACACAGAAATGAGAGCGGATTGGATGCGGCGAGAATCGGACATGTCGAGAAGAGGGTGGGTTTGAAAGGCGCAAATCTACGACGGCCCATGCGGATTCCCCGCCCCGCGCAGTAGCTTCGTTCCATGCTTTGGTTCAGGCTGTTTCGGGAGAGTTTGGCGTTCGCGTGGCAGGCCATTTTGGTCAATCGCCTCCGCACCCTGTTGAGCTTGCTCGGTGTGATGGTCGGCATCTTCGTGATCAGCGCGGTGTTCACGGTCGTGGACTCCTTGGAATCCGAGTTGCGTGACACCTTCAACATGCTCGACGAAGATGTGTTGTTCGTCACCAAATGGCCCTGGTCTTCCGGCGGCGACTACCCGTGGTGGAAGTACGTGCAGCGTCGGCCACCCACTGAGCGTGACCTCGAATTGCTCATGCCACGCTTGACGTTGGCGGAGGCGGGGATGTATCAAGCCAAGACCTTCCTCGACGCCGAAGCAGGCAACAACCGCATGCCGGGCGTGGTTGTGGGGGCGGGCTCGCACGACTACGACAAGGTCATCAGCCTCACCATTGAGCACGGGCGCTACTTCACCCCTTCGGAAAGCGCAGCGGGTCGTCCCGTCGCTGTGGTCGGTTACCAAATCGCCATGCAGCTCTTCGGGAAGCACAATTGCGTGGGTGAGACCTTGAAGGTTCGCGGCAAGCGCATCGAGGTGATCGGCGTGCTCGCAGAAGAAGGGGAAAGCATCGTGTCGACTGGCCTCGACGAATTCATGTTGCTCCCTTCGGCGTATGCGCCACGGGTGTACGACGCGCGTTCGGACGACGGCGCCCAAATCGCCATCAAAGCCAAACCCGGCGTCGAACTCGCCGCCCTCGAAGACGAGTTGATTCAGCAGTTGCGCGCAGTACGTCGTGTGCGTCCCGGCCGCGAAGACGACTTTTCGATCAACCGCATGGAGATGCTGACCAGCATCCTCGACAGCATCTTCACCAACCTCGCCGTCGGCGGTTGGTTCATTGCCATTTTCGCCATCCTCGTGGGGTGCTTCAGCATCGCCAACATCATGTTCGTCTCGGTCCGCGAGAGGACCAAAATCATCGGCGTTCAAAAGGCCATCGGCGCGAAAAACACCTTCATCCTGATTCAGTTCCTGTTCGAGGCGGTGGTGCTGTGCGTGTTTGGGGCCGTGCTCGCCCTTGTGGCCATCCAGCTGCTTGTGTGGGTGATCAACGCCTTTGACGTGGGGTTGACGTTGGGGATTGCGCCCAAACGCGTGCTCCTCGCCCTCGGCGTCGCCGTGACGTCAGGACTCCTCGCGGGGGTTGCCCCTGCGCGGCAGGCCGCGAACCTGCCCCCTGTAGAAGCGATGCGCGCCCACTGAGGGGCGCGCATGTCAAGGCCAAGATGTTGTCAAATCCACGATGCCGTGCCCTTGCTCGGGCCAGGTACTTGAGAAATCAAAGGTTGATGGCCAGACCCACGCGCACGGAGTACGGAGGAAGGGTCACGTCCATGGTTTGGCTGCTGGACACCGAGCCGTCGTTGTTGACGACAATGGTGCTGGGGTCCGCCACTTGCACCACGTTGCCGTCTTCGAGGCTGAACATTTGAGCGTAGCGCGCCGTGATGAACGACCGCTTGCCAAAACGCAAGCGCAAGCCCGCCGCGTAGCCGTAGTTGAAATTGGCGGAGAAGAAAGGCACGTCGTTCACGGGCTTGCGGTCGTCTTCACCGTCGAGAACGAGGCGGGCGCCGAGCAGCGATCCACGCACCCCTCCGTACCCTTCCACAAAGGGCTGGAAGCCGGTGTTTTGGAAGAGCGTGAGGCGCAAGAGGTAATGTGCGTGCGCCAATTGATTGCGGACGTAGAGTTGGCCCAAGTTGTTGCCGTCGGCATCCACGACCGTAGTGTCGAAGCCGCTGATGGGCTGGAAGCCGAGGTCAAAACCGCCGTCAAACAACCCCTTGCGGTCGTGCTTCATGTAGGTGAGCGCAAATCCGTAGGAAGGGTCGTCCAACACCGAGTTGATGTCTTCGCCCGGCACGTCTGAAATCAAGTGGAAGCCGACGTGACGCCACTTCTCCTTCAACAGAAGGTCTTTCTCTTGAGGCTCTTCCACGGTTGTCTTGGTGGATGTCTTGGTGGATGTCGCTTCCGGAGTTTGGGCCAAGCCGCCGAAAGGAATCGCCACCGCCAGAAAAGCGGCAACCAAGGTGTTCATGAGGTGTGTCATGGTGATTCGTTTTGGTGATTCGTTGAGGTCAAGTTCAAGCATCATGCCAAACTCTTGTCCACAACGAGAGGAAGGCAAAGATAGTTTGTGCCCTGAGGAAATTGAGGAAGAATGGGCCAAGTTTGCATTGTGAAGCAGGACAACAACGTGACAAAGGTGTTGGTGACTGGCGCCTCAGGTCAGCTTGGAGCAAGGCTTCTGGCATGCGGTTCCAAACGTCAAGACGTGGACCTGGTGGGGTTGGATCGCGAGGGGTTGGACGTGACGAATCGGGAGGCGGTCCGCGAGATGATGGCACGCGAGGTCCCGGACGTCGTCATTCACGCCGCAGCCTACACGGCCGTGGACGCCGCCGAGGCGAATGAGGCGGAAGCCCTGCGCGTCAATGCGGATGCGGTGGGGGTCGTCGCAGAAGCCTGCAACGCAGTGGGCGCGTCGATGATTCACCTCAGCACCGACTACGTGTTTGGGGAGGTCGAGCGTCGGCCGCTCTTGCCTTCGGATCCGGTGGCTCCGCTCGGAGCCTACGCTCGGACCAAACTCGCGGGCGAACGGGCTTTCGCCGCCTCGGGAGTGTCCGGGGCCGTGGTCCGCGTGGCGTGGCTGTACGACGCCAACGGCAAGAATTTCCTGAACACGATGCTTCGGTTGGCACGGGAACACGGCAAGCTCCGTGTCGTGAACGACCAGCACGGGGTGCCGACGTCGGCGCCGGTGTTGGCCGAGGCGCTGCTCGACATGGCGACGCGGCGGGACGCCATGCCCCAAGGGGTGTGGCATTTTGCGCACGCTGGCCACACCACGTGGCATGGCTTTGCGACGGAGATTGTTCGCGTGTCCGGACTTGACGTGCCGGTCGAATCCGTCGGCACCGACGCGTTTCCGACTCCCGCAAGACGACCTGCGTGGAGCGTGCTTGACGGCGAGCCGTTGCGCATGGAAATGGGATGGCCGGTTGTGACTTGGCAGGAAGGGCTCCAGCGATGCTGGGAGTTCAAGAAGGATGTGTGAACTTTGGGCTTCCCCATGAGCGATCAAACCCTCCTGAACGAGGTGCGCGCCAAGGCCCAAGCCTGGACTCAAGCACCTCACGACGCAAGCACCCGGCATACGGTGCAGACTTGGCTGGACACGTGCGAATCTGATTCCGAGGCCTGCGAAGCGCTGATCGATTCCTTTTACACGGAGCTGTCCTTCGGGACGGGAGGCCTGCGTGGAAAAATGGGGCCTGGCACCAACCGCATCAACGCGACGACCATCGCCAACGCGACCCAGGGCCTGGCGAATCACCTGCGCAAGTTGCACGGCGAGGCGCCGGAGGGCAAGCCGTGGCGCGTCGCCATAGCGTGCGACAGCCGCCACCGAAGCCAAGAGTTTGCCCAAATCACGGCCGAAGTCCTCGCCGCCAACGGATTTGAAGCCTGGATTTACCCCGAATTGCGTCCCACGCCCCAGCTGTCTTGGACGGTGCGGGAATTGGGTGCAGTGGGAGGTGTTGTCGTGACAGCGAGCCACAACCCGCCCATCTACAACGGGTACAAGGTGTACGCTGCCGACGGCGGGCAAGTTGTGGCCCCAGAAGATGCCCAGCTCGTGGCGGAGGTGCGCGCGCTTGGTCCCGATGCCGTGGCCCCGCGCAGCACGGACGGCATCCGCGTCCTCGATGCGTCGTGGGACGATCGGTTCCGCACGATGCTCGCGTCGTTCCGGCTTTCGCCCCACCTCGTCGAACACGGCTCGGACCTCACTCTGGCATTCACGGGCTTGCATGGCACGGGTGCGGTGGCGGTGCCACCGGCATTGAAGGCGTTTGGGTTCCGAAACGTTCACGAAGTGGCTTCTCAAGCCGTTCCGGACGGCGCGTTCCCGACGGTGAAAAGCCCCAACCCGGAAGAAGGTGCCGCCTTGGCGGAAGCCGTGGAGCTCGCCAAACAGGTCGGCGCGGCGCTCGTCATGGGAACTGACCCCGATTCGGACCGTGTGGGGTTGGCGGTGCCAGACGGCACGGGCGAATTTGTCCTGCTCAACGGAAACGAAACCGCAGCGCTGCTTACCGACCACGTCCTTTCGAAGTGGCAAGAGGCTGGGAAGCTCGATCGGCCGTCCTTTGTGGCCAAGACCGTGGTGACCACCAACCTCCTCGTCGACCTTGCTTCGCATTACGGTGTGGAGGTGCGCGAAACGTTGACCGGGTTCAAGTTCATCGCTGAGGCCATTCGCAAAGAGGAGGACACATTGCAGTATGTCGTGGGCGGAGAGGAGAGTTACGGCTACCTCGTCGGCGACCAAGTCCGCGACAAGGATGCCGTCCAAAGCTGTTGCCTCCTTGCCGAGTTGGCGCATGAACTGGACCAGCGTGGGGAGCGCATGCTGGACCGTTTGGCCTCGATCCACCGTCGTCACCGTGCTTACAAGGAGGGACTCGTGTCGCTTGTGAAGGAAGGCCGCGAGGGCAAAGCCCAAATCGACGCCATGATGCACGGTTTCCGCACTGCACCCCCCGTCGAACTTGCTGGCGAGCCTGTGGTGGAAATCCTGGATTTTCTCTCAAGCGAGGCCCGCACGCCTTCGGGTGAAGTGCTTCGCTCTCTGCCCCAAGCGTCGTCCAACGTGATGCAGTTTGTGACGGAGCAAGGATCTCGAGTGACGGTTCGGCCAAGCGGCACCGAGCCCAAGATCAAGTGCTACGCGAGCGTTTCAGAGAACTGGGATGGCCCGGAATCGCATGCGGAGGTCATGGCGCGCCTTCAGAGCCGAGTGGAAGCGCATTTTCGAGCGCTCGGCGTTCAAGGTCGCTGACCGTTTCCTGCACGGTTTCCTGCACCCTGTCCTCCAGAGGCTGCAATTCATCGAGCCGTTCGAGTGCGGGCGTGATGGCCGGTGCAAGGGCTTCCACGGGCCCCACCAGAACACTCGCAGGATCGCTTTCAGGAAGCCAAGCGCGGGGACCGACGGTTTGGTTGAGCAACAGCATCACAAAGGACAGAATGAGCGCCACCTTCAGCAGCCCAAAAACCGCCCCGGCCAGCTTGTTGACGAACCCCAGCGCGACAAGGTCCAAGACTTTTTCTAAGAGTTTGGCCAGCAGGTGCACACCGAGAACGACAAGCAAAAACGTGAGGGCCAACGAGGCCATGTGAATGGTGTTCACCGACCACGAAACATGCTGGGAAAGGTTCTCAGCGACGAGGTGCGAGAAATGCGATGCGGCCCAAATGCCACCGACCAAGCCTACCAAGGAGGCGACCGACAGCAGCAGCCCCTTGGTGAATCCGCGCCAAGCCCCCACGATCAGCACCAAGAGCAAGAAGATGTCCAAAGGAGCGAGCGGCAGGTTTTCCATGAAGGGCGTATTCTCGTGTGGGTAGAGGTTGGGGTACTTGGGGGACAAGGTAGGGGGGAAAAACGGCTTCTTGTCGCGCCTGTTCGTCCCCCGGGTGGCGGTAACTTCGCACCATCATGACAGCCTTCGAGTCCCATTACGAATTTGTCGTTCGCCCTGGCCAAGCTTCGGATTTGAAGGCCGTACGCGCCTTGATTGTGGAACTGGCTGAATACGAAAAGGCCCCAGATGAGGTCACGCTGACCTTGGATCAACTCGAACGCGATTTGGCCGCAGGGTGCTTTCAGGTGACCGTGGCGGAAGCCACAGATGGAACGGTGGTGGGCATGGCCCTGCATCACGCGAGGTACAGCACGTGGAAGGGCAAAACGTGGTATTTGGAGGACCTCGTCGTCACAGCATCATGGCGTGGTCGGGGAGTGGGGAAAGCCATGTTTTCGGAGGTGGTTTCCGTGGCGAATGCGCGCGAGGCAGCTCGCTTGGAATGGCAAGTGCTGGACTGGAACGACCAGGCCATCGGCTTTTACCAATCGATGAATGCCTCGTTGGATGGCGCCTGGTTGAACGGCCGATTGACCCGCGAACAACTGAACGCATGGCTGAGCAGACGGTGAAAAAAGGGTGCTCTGCCCACAAGTTTGGAGGAGCCTCCGTGCGGGACGCGGAGGCCATTCGTCGTGTGAGTGCACTCTTGGAGACGCAACTGGCCGCAGGCGAAAAGGCCGTGGTGGTGGTGTCTGCCATGGGCAAGACAACGAATGCACTGGAAGCGGTTTGGACGGCTTCCGGAACGCTGCGCCGCGAACGCTGGGACCACTGTGTGAACGCGCACAAGGAAGTGGCGCGGGAATTGGATTTGCCAAGGCTTGTGGTGGATGCACTTTCCCAACGCATGGAGGCTTGCTGGCACGAAGCGCACGGAGCGGAAGAACGAGGAGCGACACAGGCGGCCTACGACGCATTTGTGGCGGCTGGAGAATTGGCCAGCACGACGCTCGTGGAAGCGTGGCTTCGCTCAACGGGGCTGGCGTCGACGTGGTGGGACGTGCGCGACACGCTTGCCACGACAGGGCCGCATCGCTTTGCGCGTGTCGACGAATCCGCGCTTCACGATGCCGGTTCAAGGATGCGGGATGTCCTTCAGGGGGTGGAAGGAAGGCACGTGGTGGTCACCCAAGGTTTCATTGGACGCCACCGCGACGGCAGCACATCCACCTTAGGCCGGGAAGGCTCGGACTACAGTGCGGCCTTGCTTGCCGTTGCCGTGGGCGCGCGGGAGGTCACCATTTGGAAGGACGTGCCCGGGATGATGAACGCGGACCCCAAACGGCATCCCGACGCTGTGACGGTGCCGAGGGTGGACCATGCAGAGGCCCTCGAATTGAGCTATTACGGGGCGAGTGTCATCCACCCACGCACCATCAAGCCTCTTCAAAACGCGGGCTTGCCCCTCTGGGTCAAGTCTTTCTTGGATCCCCAAGGCCCAGCGACGTGCATCGACAGCTTCCCTGGGCTTGCCCCCGACGTTCCCATGTTCATTTGGCGGGAAGACCAATCGTGGCTGGAAATCTCGACGTCGGATCGGAGTTTCCTGGCGGAAGACCACCTGACGGAGTTGTTTGCAATGCTTGACCAAGCCGGCATCCACGTCCGCCTGATGCAGCAAAGTGCGACGCATTTTGGCTTGCTGACGGACGGCGATGCGACAAGGCTGCATGCCCTGAGGGCGGCTGCTGCGGGAACGTTTGAGGTCGAAGCGACCCACGGTTGGGTCTTGCTGACCGTCCGACACGGGAGCGAAGAGGTTCTGAACAAGCTGACCGCAGGTTGTTCGGTTCACGTGGAACAGCGAGCAGGAGCCACGTGGCGCAGGGTGCTTTCCCCACCTCAAACTCACACATAATCAACCAACTGCGTTCCCGGACTCACGAAAAAAGAAGGGGCGGGGTTTGGTTTTTCAAAACATTTGAATCACATTGCCTGAGCCAAAGGATTGGTCTCCTTTGGTGTGGTACAAACGGAATCTTCGGAATCCGTTTGAGTTCAATGTCAAGTGGGGCGGGGCGAAAGTCCCGCCTTTACTCTGCCCGAAAGTTTGGTTTGGACCAACCGAGATCCGGTCAGTACTCGTCTTCGTTGAAGAAGAAGTCTTCCTTGGAGGGATAATCCGGCCAAATGTCCTCGATCGTGTCGTAGGATTCGCCGTCGTCCTCCAAATGCTGCAGGTTCTCTACCACTTCCAAGGGCGCACCGGTGCGCATCGAGAAGTCGATGAGCTCGTCCTTGGTCGCTGGCCAAGGGGCATCCTCCAGATAGGAGGCCAGTTCGAGGGTCCAATACATGGCTTAAATCTTGCTGTCAGCGCGCAAAAATAACCGAATCTCAATGCGACGCAAGTTTCTGTCGGTCATTTGCATGTCACAGACGTTCAGGGCTTGGTCGGCGCCCATGGAATTTCCTCGGATTCCGTGGCGTGCACGAGCCATCTGCCCAGGATAAAAAGGGCATCGGAAAGCCGGTTGAGGTAGGACAAACCCAGCGCCTCGATGGCTTCGACGCGGTGCAATTCCACGCAACGACGTTCCGCCCGTCGGCACACGGTGCGGGCCACGTGCGCATCGGCCGCTGCGGGATGTCCGCCAGGCAAGACGAAATTGGTCAGTTCAGGCAAAGAGGACTCGAGGTCGTCCATCCACGACTCCAGGCCTTCGGGGCCCGTCGGGTTGAGGGCAGGGAGCCTGGATTTCCACTGGGGGTCGGTGGTCGCGAGGTGGCTTCCCAAGGTGAAAACCTCGCTTTGGATGGCCTGAATCTGCGTTCGAAGCGGCGCCGCGGCTTCGTGGGTGGCGACTTTGCCGAGCCACGCGTTGAGTTCGTCGAGCGTGCCGTAGGCTTCGATGCGGAGGTCGTCTTTGCCAATGCGGGCACCGCCAAACAAGCCGGTGCTTCCGTCGTCTCCCGTGCGGGTGTAAATGCGCATGCCGCAAGCTACAACGGGGAGGGCTGCGGCCCTGCGTTCCGAGTGTACCTTTGGGGTTCATGGACGTGAATCAAGACGCCAAGCAAAAGCGCTACGACGCTGCCTACATGCGGATGGCGCGCGAATGGGCCAAGCTGTCGCATTGCCAGCGGAAGCAGGTGGGCGCGATCATCGTCAAAGACCAAATGATCATCGCCGACGGCTACAACGGCACTCCGAGCGGGTTTCCCAACGTGTGCGAAGCTGACGACGGCTCGACCCATTGGTACGTGCTTCACGCCGAAGCCAACGCCATCACCAAGATGGCCAAGAGCAACAACAGCGCCCAAGGGGCGACGCTCTACATCACCTTGTCGCCCTGCCGTGAGTGCGCGAAGCTGATTCACCAGGCTGGCATTGTCCGGGTGGTCTACGCCGAGGCGTACAAGGATGAAAGTGGGTTGGACTTTTTGAACCAAGCGGGGGTCCAAATCGTTCCTCTTTCGGAATGAAGAACGCACAACCTCTTGCCTTGGCGTTGGCCCTCGTCATCGGTCTCTGGATGGGACGAGGTTGCGGGGGGTGGGACCGAAGCGGGGACACCCTTTCTCCCGTGGCGTTTCATGGGCATTGGAATGCGGGAGGCGACCAAGCACGGTTGCTGAACATTTTGCATCGCATTGAAGACTTGTATGTGGACACGTTCGACCAAAGTCGGCTCGTGGATGCGGCCATCGAGGCCATGCTTGAAGAACTCGATCCGCACACCGTGTACTTCTCAGGCGAAGAATTGGCGGAGATGTCCGAAAACATGGAGGGCAACTTCGAAGGCATTGGCGTGGAATTCTTGATTCAGGACGACACGTTGATGGTCGTGACCGCCATTCCAGGGGGACCTTCGGAAGAGGCGGGCATCCAAGCGGGAGACCGCATTTTGGACGTCGAGGGGGAGCCCATTTCAGGTCCTGAATTGACGAACCGCCGCGTGATGGAGCTCCTCAAGGGGCCACGAGGCACGGAGGTGACGCTGGGCCTGTCCCGCCGGGGAGAGCGCTTCCAGGTGCACTTGACGCGCGACCGCATTCCGATTCAAAGTGTGGTGGCGGCCTTTGCGATGGAGGATTCCGTCGGGTACGTCAAGGCCATTCGCTTTGCTGCCAGCACGGCGCAAGAATTTGAGGAGGCGATGTTCTTTTTGGCCGACCGAGGAGCCACCTCCGTGGTGATTGACTTGCGCGGCAACGGAGGGGGGTACTTGAACGCCGTGGTGGACATGGTGGAGTTGTTCCTCGACGAAGGACAATCCGTGGTCTACACCGAAGGCAAATCGTCGCCGCGCCGAACGTATAAAACGCGCCGTCGCGGGCCCTTTGTGGGCTGGCCGGTGGCGGTGTTGGTGGACGAAGGTTCAGCCTCGGCCAGCGAGATTTTCGCAGGCGCCATGCAAGACAACGACCGCGGCGTCGTGGTGGGTCGGCGGACGTTTGGGAAGGGGCTGGTGCAGGAGGAGTTTCCGGTGCCGGGATCGGGCGCCCTCCGCTTGACGGTTGCGCGCTTTTACACCCCGACGGGTCGCGCCATCCAAAAGCCCTACACCGATTACGAAGACGACTTTGACGTCCGCCTCGAATCGGGCGAGTTGTATCATGCGGACAGCATGCCGCTCGTGGATTCGTTGCGGTACATCACCCCTCTTGGCCGAGAGGTGTTTGGTGGGGGAGGCATCGCTCCGGACGTGTTCGTTCCTTGGGACAGCGCGGCGACGAGTGCGTGGGTGAGCGAGTGGATTTGGACGGGCGTGCTTCGGGACGCGGTGTTCGAATGGATGGACAGAAACCGCGAGGCGTTGGCGGGGTGTTCCCGGCCGCGCGACATTGAAGCGCTGCCAGAATGGAAAAGCGAGGTGCTGGCTGCGGTGAAGGACCAGGCCGAAGAACGTTCATGGCCTTGGCGGCCTCCGACCACAGAAGAAGAGGCCAAACTCCGGCACCGCTTCCTCGCCCAAGTCGTCCGCACCCTCTGGGGCGAATCGGCATCGTACGAGGTCCTGAATGAGGGCGATGAGGGCGTGGCCCGCGCCGTTCACGCCCTTCTGGAAGGCCAATCCTTCGTGCGGGTGGGCGGCACTGTATCTTTGGCCTTGACAAGCAACGACATCAACTCCAATACAGACGAACATGGCTTTTGAGCTGCCCAACCTCCCTTACGCGCACGACGCGTTGGAACCCCACATCGACGCACGTACGATGGAAATTCACCACGGCAAACACCACGCCGGGTACACGAACAACCTGAACAACGCCGTCGCTGGAACGGACATGGAAGGCAAGGACATTGAGTCGTTGCTCCGCGACCACAGCGACAACGGCGCAGTGCGCAACAACGGAGGGGGTTTTTGGAACCACTCCTTGTTCTGGACGAGCATGTCTCCCAACGGCGGTGG
>Ga0209037_1000144_pt1 | contig 21249 bp, 17 predicted proteins | sample SaaInl25SG_5_DNA_FD_188225 | JGI IMG/M metagenome (GOLD analysis project Ga0209037, IMG submission 188225) | Marine microbial communities from expanding oxygen minimum zones in the Saanich Inlet - ESP_125SG_5_DNA (SPAdes) (version 2) | ecosystem: Environmental > Aquatic > Marine > Intertidal...
GGTCAGGGGTCCATTGCATCGGTGTGCGTGAGCTATCTCTGTCCTCAAGCCAAATATTGTCCCCCATGCCAATCTCATCCCCGTAGTAGAGGAACGGGCTTCCAGGGAGCGACAAAAGCAGGGCGTGGGCGAGCTGAAGCTCGCTTCGAGAGTTATCGAGCAGGGGAGCCAGCCGACGCCTAATCCCCACGTTCACACGCATCCTCGGGTCGTAGGCATACCAGCCGTAGAGAGCCTGCTTTTCCTCTTCGGTCACCATCTCTAAGGTGAGCTCATCGTGGTTGCGAAGAAATACTCCCCACGCTGCGCCATCCGGGACGACCGTCGTTTCGGAGAGCACCTCCCGCAGGCTGTCTGCTTGCTGAGACCGCAGTGCATAAAAAATTCGCGGCATGATCGGGAAATCAAACGCCATGTGGCACTCTGGTGCATCATTAGTGCCGAGGTACTCCGCGACCGCTCTCGGCCACTGGTTGGCCTCGGCGATCAGAACCCGACCCGGAAACTCCTGATCGAGGAACTGACGGAAGGTACGGAGAAATTCGTGCGTCTCTGGCTCGCTCTCTCCCGTCCCCTCATCGGATTCGTAGAGGTAGGGAATCGCGTCCAAACGAAAACCATCCACACCCATGGCCAACCAAAACCGTGCCACCTCCCGCATTTCATCGTGTACCGCCGGGTGGTGGTAGTTCAGATCCGGCTGGTGGGAGAAGAACCGGTGGAAGAAGAACTGACGCCGCTCTGAATCAAACGCCCAGTTCGACTCTTCGGTGTCGGTAAAGATGATGCGAATCTGTTCGCGAATCTTGTCGGTATCCGACCACACGTAGTAGTCACCGTAGGGGCCTTCGGGGTCTGACCGGGACTGCTGGAACCACGGGTGCTGGTCACTCGTGTGGTTGAGCGGCAAGTCCATCACAATGCGCATATTTCGCGCGTGGGCCTGAGAGACAAGCTCCTGGAAATCATCAACCGTGCCGAACTCTGGCAACACCGTCATAAAGTCCGATACGTCGTAGCCGCCATCCCTCAGCGGTGAAGCGTAAAACGGGGGGAGCCACAGTGCGTCAACACCCAACCATTCGAGGTAGTCGAGTTTGCTGATTAAGCCGGGGATATCACCAACGCCATCACCATCGGAATCGTAGAAAGCACGCACCATCACCTCATAAAACACCGCACGCCGATACCACTGAGCATCGTGCTCGAGACCCCTTCGGGAGTAGGGGAGTGCAAAGTCCATGGGGCTCCTGGGTAGTGAAGACGAGGCCAGGCCAGTGTACGGGCCGGCAACGGGCGCTGGGCGCCCTAGAGGCGGGCGCTGGGCACTTCTTCCCGAGCCTCTGCTGGGTTTTGGTCGACCCACTCCTCCTCGGCGAGGGTGTGCGACTGGACCTCCATCGGGTCGTCAAAGGCGACAAGCTCGAGGGTTCCTGCCAGGTGGGAAAAACTGTGCACCGAGCAATTGGTGATGGGCTCTTTGTGGAGACCCGGCGCTGCATAATCCACTACCGAGCGAATCACGGCCCCGTGACAGACCACGATGATGTCTGCCTCGGGGTGGCGCACCGCCAAATCCGCCATGGTGCGAACGACCCGTTTGGTCACGTCTTCGCGAGGTTCGCGACCGGGAATATCCGCACCGTTGGGATAGCGCACGTCAAGGTCGTGGCCGTTCGACCCCTCCGCTTCGCCGTAGTTGCGCTCAATCAAATCCGAAATGGACAAAGGAGCCGGCATGCCCAGGCGTCGAGCGACAATGGTTGCGGTTTCCATCGCCCGCGAAAGAGGCGAAGAGACGATGAGGTCAAACCGGTGTTGCGAGAGGATGTTCCCGAGCGCCGCCGCTTGTGAGCGCCCGGTGACGTTGAGAGGGATGTCAGAGACCCCCTGGATGCGGCGAACACGGTTCCATTCAGTTTCTCCGTGGCGCACAAGAAAAAAGCGGGTCATAACACTCCTTGGGCGCCGGGCACCCGGACTCGAAAATTAGCGGCTCAGAAGTTGAACAAGCTGTTCGAGGGTTTCTGAAGCTCCACCCTCGATTCTAACCGATGCCAACCTGTCAGCCTTGGTATCGCCTCGATTGATCACCACAATGGGCTTCTTCTGTTTATGGGCGAGAGCAACAAGGCGCATCCCGGTATTCACAACAAGCGATGAACCGGCTACCAGAAGCGCGTCGGAGCGACCGATTGCTGCTGCCGCCTGCTCAAACACGGTGGGAGGAACAAACTCTCCAAAGAAGACCACTTCGGGTTTCACCACGCCGCCACAGTTGGGACAGGAGGGCACCACCATGTCGGCAACCTGCTCGACATCCACATCACCGTCGGGCCTGGTCGCCCCGGTGAGCACCAAAGACGAGACCCACGGGTTGGCGTTCTCCAAAACGTCCGCGATAAAGCTCCGGGCATACGCCTGATTGCAGTGAATACAGCGGACACGGTCGAGACGCCCGTGAAGATCCACCACCTTGCTGGACCCCGCTTTGTGGTGAAGGGCATCAACGTTCTGGGTGACCACACCGCTAAAAACCCCGACGTCCTCGCCGCGAGCAATGGCGAGGTGTCCCCGGTTGGGGACAGCCTGCGAAAACTTCGACCACCCGAGATGCGACCCCAGCCAATAGCGTTGACGATGCGAATGTGAGCCCAAAAACTCGGAGAACGACATCGGGTGCCCTTTAGGGGCGCCTTCTCCGCGATAGTCGGGAATGCCGGAGTCTGTCGAGAGGCCCGCACCGGTGAGGACGGCAACACTCTTTCCGTAAAGGGCGGACGACGCTTCGGCTACCTCAGGCGCAACCACGGGAGCCGGGGGGTCCAAAACGGCCATGCAGAGACTCCTTTAGCAAACGCGTACTCTGGAGCGTATCGCCGGTTCTTTTCCATTATGTTTCCGACACCGAGGGGTTTCCTGTGCAGTGGCTCACGTTGGACACCCCCGACGATGTTGCCCTGAACGATTACACCGGGCTCACGGATGTTGCGTTGCGAAGCAAGCGCGAACCCGCGGAGGGCCTCTACATCGCCGAATCCCTCAAAGTGCTCGGGCGTGCTCTGTCTGCGGGTCATCACCCAAGATCCATCATCACGACACAGCAGTGGGTCACCCAACTCGCCGAGCTGGAGGACCAGCATCCGGCTGTGCTGGCAAACACCCCTGTGTATGTGGGTGCCGCCAATGTTCTCGAGAAGCTCACGGGCTTTCACGTCCATCGTGGAACGCTCGCCAGCATGGCTCGTCCCGCGCTCCCGAGTGTTGCCAGCTTGGTGGCGGAAGCTCGCAGGGTTGTGGTCCTGGAGGACATTGTGGATCACACCAATGTGGGTGCGGTTTTCCGGTCTGTCGCAGGGCTGGGGGCAGATGCTGTGATCGTCTCACCCTCGTGCGCTGACCCGCTCTATCGACGATCGGTGAGGGTCAGCATGGGTACCGTGATGCAGGTGCCATGGACTCGAGCACACTCCTATGCTGACTGGCGCGAACCGCTGCGAGAAGCGGGTTTTCATGTCGCAGCCCTCGCCCTGGAGCAGGGGGCCCGCGGGCTTGATCAGCTTGCCGCTGACGCTCATGAGCGCCTAGCGATTGTGTTGGGAACAGAGGGCGATGGACTGAGCGCCGAAGCAGTAGATGGCGCAGATTCTGTGGTCTTGATACCGATGAGTCACGGGGTTGATTCCCTCAACGTGGCGGCGGCCAGCGCCGTGGCACTGTGGGCGCTTCGCTAACGAAAGTTTCGTGCGGTGTCGGGGACACCGAGTGCAAGTCGTTGCGCACCATCGGCAACAACCGACACCACGTTTTCGGGACTGCGCTGGAGTAATCCTCGAATGATCAGCGCACCGCTTTCTCGCAACATCACACGGTGTCGTTTCCACAAACCCACGCTGCACACCACGTTGACGAGACCTGTTTCATCTTCCAGATTCATAAACGTGACACCCCTTGCGGTGGCAGGTCTTTGTCGGTGAGTGACGATTCCCGCCACCCACACTCTGCGACCAGGCTCTAAGAGGGTCATATCGGCAACCGAGCCGACGCCTCGTGCGCTCAATGAAGAACGCAGATACCGCAGCGGGTGATCCCCAGGAGAGACTCCGGTGAACATGCGGTCTGTTGCCATGCGTTCCTGATCGGAGAGTTCTTCGAAGAGGGGTAACTCCACAGCGGTGCTGGTGTGGGGAAGGTATTGAGGGTGTTCTGCCGCGAGGTGTCCCGCGGCCCAGAGTGCCTCTCGTCTATTCATTCCACAATCCTCAAAAGCTCCTGCACTAGCGAGAGCTTCGGTTTGTGCCGTGGTCAGCCCGACGCGCCGTGCTACATCACTGGCGTTGACAAACGCGCCCCCTTCGGCGCGGGCACGAACAATGCGCTCGGCGGTTTCAACTCCCACACCACGCACCCGGGCAAGCCCCAAACGGGTAGCGAGGTGCCCATCTCGGCGGTGTGTGGTGGTGGGATCAACCCCGTCAGAATCAAAAACGCTCGAGGGTGTGGGTTGGTCATAGACCAGGCAGCTATCAAGCCCTGTAGAAGATACGGAGGTAGTCGTGGGGTCGCTGATTACTTCGACCGATGCCTCAACATCGGAGTGTTGAACAGAAGGTGCTCGGACCTCAACACCGTGACGTTCCGCATCGGAAACAAGAGAGGCTGCGGAGTAGAAACCCATGGGTTGGGCCCGCAACAGTCCCGCCAAAAATAGGGCGGGATAGTGGAGTTTTTGCCATGCGCTGGCATAGACCAGTAAGGCAAAGGCAAGAGAGTGGCTTTCGGCAAAACCAAAAGCGGCAAAAGCCTGAATCATTCGATACACACGATTCGCAGTGTCCTCGTCTAAGCCGCTCTCCGCCATGCCGGCAAACAGTGTTTCTCGCAGAGACTCAATGCGCTCTAAGCCTCGCTTGGAGCCCATGGCGCGCCGCAACAGGTCCGCATCCTCACCGGTACACCCGCCCACTGTCATCGCAATCTGCATGAGTTGCTCTTGAAAAATGGGAACACCCAGTGTGCGCTCCAAACACCCCTCGAGGGCCGGGTGCGGGTATTCCACCGGCTCCACGCCGGCCTTGCGACGGACAAAAGGGTGTACGGCACCCCCCTGGATGGGACCCGGTCTAATCATGGCAATTTGGATGGCCAGATCGTAAAAACGCCGCGGTTGCAACCGTGGCAGCAGACCCATTTGTGCCCGGGATTCCACTTGGAAGACACCAATGGAATCAGCGCGGCACAGCATGTCATACACGCCTGCTTCATCCCGAGGGAGTGTGGCAAGCTCCCACGTTTCCCCCAAGTGTGTGGTGGCCATATCGAACGTGTCACGGATGGCCTCCAGGATGCCAAGTCCCAGAAGGTCAAACTTGACCAAACCCATCCATTCGCAATCATCCTTGTCCCACTGCAAAACAGTGCGATCCTTCATTCGGGCGCGCTCAATCGGCACCACTTCAGAAATGGGGCGATCGGTGAGAACCATTCCCCCCGAATGAATACCGGTGTGCCGCGGTGCTTTCAGGCTTCGCGCCGCCAAAGCGCTCACCTGTGCGGGAATCGTGTTCTCCTCTTTCTCACGCAGAGAAGACGAGCGCTCAATCTGACGCGAGAGGGAATCCTGTTGTCCTGGTGAATACCCCAGAGCTCGTGCCATATCGCGCACAGCGCTTTTGGCGCGGTATTCGATCACTGTGGCAACCTGAGCTGCCCGCAGTCTGCCGTATCGACCAAAAACATATTGAATGACTTCTTCCCGGCGGCGGGATTCAAAATCAACATCAATATCGGGTTCCTCATCTCGCAGGGCAGACAAAAAACGCTCGAAAGGGAGGTTGTAATAAATCGAATCCACCGCCGTGATGTCCAGCAAAAAACAGATTGCAGAGTTGGCAGCAGAACCCCGACCCTGACACAGGATTCCTCGAGAGCGAGCGAATTGAACAATGTCGTAAACAATCAGAAAGTAACCCGCAAAGTCTTTGCTTTCAATAAGGGCAAGTTCTCTTTCAATACGCTCCCAGACCGCGGGGGTCGCCCTCGGGTAGCGACGGGGGACCGCCTCGTCGATGATCTGACGCAAATAGCTCATGGGGGTGTGCCCTTCTGGGCACACGGAGCGTGGCAAACCGGGCGAGACCTTTTTGAGCGAAAAAGCTAACTCCTTCGCCATGTCTGCACTGCGGGTGACCGCGTCTGCGTAGTGGGGGAACCGTTGCAACTGTTCGGCACCCGAGCGCAAATATCCCGCAGGGGAAGAGGGAAGCCACGAATGCAGCGCATCCATGCTGGTTCGCGCCCGAACAGCCGCCATGGCCTGGGACATATCGGCTTCAGCTGCCGTGGCGTAGTGCACCAAACCCGTCACCACTGTGGGTAAATGATGACGCTTGGCGAGAGTCGCCAGAAAGCTATTGTGCGCGCTATCGAGAGGCGCCTGATGGTCGAAAAGTTCAACGACCACGTTGTCTGGCCCGAAACGATCCACCAGCGCCAGCAGTGCGCGCTCTGAGCGTTCCTGCTCGAGCGCGCTGGGCATTCGATGCTCCGCCAACGGTTGCCGCACGGCACCCTTACGGCAGCCGGTGAGGATCACCCAGTGACTTTCCGCACGATCCGCGAGTTCATCAAGATCCGCGGTCATGGTGCCCTTATCTTCTGTAGCCAGATGCGCATCGGTGAGAGCGCTGGAGAGCCGGTGGTAGCCCTCAGCACCCCGGGCAAGAGCCAAAAGGTGTGTCCCCTGAGGGTCAGGGGCATCAGAACGCGACTGCACGGTGCCCAACGTTATTTCTGCTCCTAACACCGTGGGCATCTGATGGGCTGCCGCTGCTTCTGCGAACCGAACGGCACCATAAAACCCGTTGTGGTCGCTCAAACCCATTCCTGCCAAGCCCAAAGCGGCGGCTCGCTCGACAAGCTTTTCTGGCGAAGAAACACCATCGAGAAAGCTAAAACTGCTGTGTGCGTGAAGTTCTGCGTAGGGCACAGCCTCCTCGGGGGAATGATGCGTTGCCGGTACTCGATAAGGGTGCCGATGGGCAGACCATGCGGGGGAGTCGCCGCCATCGGCGCCCTCCAGGGCCGTACTACCGGGCCTGGAGGCATTGCGAAGAAGCTTTTCGTGCTCCGACCAGGGGATAGGGGGATTGCTCCAGCCCATTAGTCATACCGGGCTTCGACGACCCATCGGGACTGCTCGTGCGCACTCACAAGCCAGCCCATACCGCGGTCATCGACCAGTTGAACACGGTGCAAGAAACGGCTCTGCGCGGGGTCCCACCATTTTTCCCACACCGGCCAGGGTCCCGCCCAGGATGAGACGGTCACGCTGTTTGTTCCAGAAACCATGAGGTGTGGCGGGCTAGAAAGTTGGGCGCTCTCGCCCACCACCACAGGGTCACCATCCGCCCCGAGAAGTGTTACCTCGCGGGGCGTGGAAAATACCGTTCCCGGCAGGGGGCTTGGCAAAGCCCCGGGTAGTGGGCCAGGAGCTTCTGCCTGGGGCGCAGTATCGCCCCACGGAATCAACACCTGGGTTTCCGCTGCCACCCTGGCAACACGGGGACTTGCGGTCACAACACCGTGTGCGCCCACCATGCTTTGAACGCGAGAAAGAACATGGTGGACCCTCGCATCGGGTCCCTGCCCCCACAGCCCCGGTTCGTGGTCGGAAACGTCTTCGGGAGACAGTGCTTCACATTCCACAAAGGCCACCGCAAGGGGGTATTCCGAACCTTCCTGTTGGTGTGCACTAAAACACTGCTCTAACTGCCACCGCACACGGTCCACCAGGTCGGGAGTATCAAAGTAGCGAGGGTGACGCCAGGCTCTCTCGTGAGTGGTGCCGTCATCGAAACCGATCGTAACTTTCACGTGCGTGCACACCACCCCGGCAGAACGAAGTGTCGCCGTGTAGTCCTCTAGTGGCCTGCGCAGAGCAAAACCCACCTGGTCCACCGAGGTCACAGCGTCCGGGAGTTCCATCCGGGTTACCGGGTCAAGGGGAGCGCCTGACATCTCCAAAAAGTTATCTCCGAGGCCGCGAGCTAGTCGATACAACCTCTCGCCCAGCGATCCCAAACGGTCACGAATAGCGTCAGGGCCCAGGGCAACAAACCCTCCAAGAGTCGTTATCCCTAACCGCGTGAGAAGAGAAACAGTGGCGTCATCTTCCAAAAACTCCACAGGGATATCCGCCAGAAACTCTTCTGACGCTTCTGGCTCCACACGGCGCAGTGGGTAGTCCCTAGTGGTGTGGCGGGCAGCAATGACAGCACTAAACACGTCATCCGCAATGCCCACTCGTGTGCTGGCAAGGGGCTCGCTAGTGGCAACAGCGTCCATGAGCATTCGAGCAGCTGCTTCCTCGCTGCCATAAAACCGTTCCAACCCTCGGGCATGAAAAGCAACAAGTCCGGGGGCGAGTAAAGAATGATCCGATACGCACTGGGCCAAATCCACGAGAACGCGATCAAAGGCGTGGCGGTCACGTTCCAGATCACGTGCCGTCAGCACCAAAGTGGGGCACATCAAATGGGCGTCTCGGCGACGCATACCCGCGCGCACACCCGCTCGATCAGCTTCGGGGGAACATTCCTCCACGACACCTTTGTGAAGGGTTGCTATGGGAATCCCCGGGGTTGCTTCGGGGAGGGAGCCATCGCCATAGGCGCTTACCAGGGACCATCCAGGGCACCACAGGACGATGGTGCGCCGCATTGCTAGCCCACCTGCCTTTGAGTAGCAATATCAATAACAGGGGCCTGCGGTGTTGTGTCGTGCGCACCCCAGGCGTCGATCATCAACTGTGCGTGGCGCACAGGATGACCGTGACGTGGGATGGCCTGGATGCGAACCACGTGTTCGTTCAGTAGGCCGCTACCCTCTGCTACGCCCGTCCACTGATGGTGGACTTCAATACGGGATTCGCAGCGGGGCCAGGCCTCGCGCACCAATAGCGTTGCGTCACGTTCGCGCAAACGGCCAGTAAGAGTCGACAGCATGCGATCTGAGGGTGCAGCCACGGCGCCGAGTGCCACAATGCCGACGACATCAATAAGCGCGCCCACTACCGAAAGCCACTGTGTGTCCGGGTAGGGGACAAGAACAAGTCGGTCAACGTTGACCCCCAATTCAGCGGCAGCAGCAAGGCCAGCGTCGGGTATTCCCACCACAGCACACCAGGTGCCCTCCATTGTGGCTTTGGCAATCAAGCTCCAGAGAAGCGAGGCAGAGGGGTCGACCTGATAGAGAGAACCCTTGCTTAACCCTCCTTCGGGAAAGAGGTTCTCCAAGCCAAACCCGACAGGAAAAACGTGATGGTCCGCACTAACCGATTCCATGGCGTGAATGCGCTGCTGTAAAGCACGAACATCGGGGCGCCGGGGTGGGGCACCTTCGAGGCTAAGAGCGGGGGACATGAGACTATATTCGAACATCTGTTCGATTCTGTCAATATCCACTGACAGTGGACACACACGCTCCAGAGTGCGGCCACCGCAACGCTTGGCGGGAACCTAGTGGGGCTACAACGCGCAGGCGTCAACGAACTCCACAAGTCCGATCTGTGCATCAGCAATGTGGGTAGGCACGTCGGCAAGCGCCGACACACTGGGGTCAGCAACAGCGGCGAGTAGCGCATTCACCGAGGCTGACACTTTGGTGTGAGCAACTTTGAGGCCCGGTTCAAGAGGATCGAGAGCATCAAACTCATCGAGTAACTGGCCCAGCTTTTCCGCATACGTGGCGACACCCGCAGGATTTGTCGCAGCCAAGAGCACGATCTCCCGCATGTCTCGCAAAATACTCGCCGATTCGGCACACACCTGGGTCGTGGACACCCGCTCCGCAACAGCCTGGGGCGAGCATCCCGTGAGCAGGAGTCCCGGCACCAGCAGCAGGATTACCGGCATCAACGTCTTCATGATGGGTAACTGTAGCGCCCGCACCTGCTGAGATTCCGGGGCGGAAGCCCCGAGACCGCGTCGAAACAAAAAACCCCCGGAAATTAGATTTCTGGGGGTTTTTCGAGGCGTACACCTCGGTGTTGCCTTTGTGCGCGAAGGGGGACTTGAACCCCCACGCCCTAATACGGGCACTAGCACCTCAAGCTAGCGCGTCTACCAATTCCGCCATCCGCGCGCAGTTCGCCGCGAACTTCACGAACGAGCCAAGTGATGACATTACCACTAAAGTCCTCCTGCCATCGGGCTGGTGCCACTAGCGTGGGGGCATGGGTCTTCTCGAGGCGATACTGCTAGGAATCGTTCAGGGTCTGACCGAATTTCTTCCCATTTCCTCGAGCGCCCACGTGCGCATTGTGGGGGAGTTTCTGCCCAGCGCCACTGACCCCGGCGCCACCTTCACCGCGATCACGCAGATCGGTACCGAAGTCGCCGTACTCGTCTACTTTGCGAAAGATATTGGCCGCATTCTGGGCGCCTGGTTCCGCTCGCTGGCGGGACACTCCTGGTGGGCCAACGCGGAAGCCTCCGCACGAAGCGACGCCAGGATGGGCTGGCTCATCATCGTGGGAACCCTACCCATTGTGCTGATTGGCTACACCGCGCAGGAATACATCCGCAGCACGTTTCGCTCACTCTGGCTCGTGGCGGCGGTATTGATCGTGTTCGGATTAGTCCTTGCGGCAGCCGACGTGTGGGGCAAAAAATACCGCGATCTGTCGACGCTCACCCTGCCCCACGGGTTGCTCTACGGGTTTGCTCAAGCATTGGCCTTAGTCCCGGGAGTATCCCGATCGGGGGCCACCATTGCGATGGGGAGAACACTGGGCTACGACAGGGTCTCGGCGACACGATATTCGTTCTTGCTCGCCATTCCCGCGGTCATGGGCAGTGGTCTATACGAATTGACCACAGCTTTCAGTGAAAGCGCCCAGGCGGGACCCTTCAGCCTGGTGGACACGGCAGTCGCGACCATCATCGCTTTTGGGGTGGGCTTAGCGGTCATCGCCTGGCTGATGCGCTACATCAGTACGCGAAGCTTTCTGCCCTTTGTTATCTACCGGCTGGCACTGGGTTCACTACTCTTCGTGCTGCTCGGCACCGGGGTGCTCTCCCCGCTGTAGCTAGCTCTCGTTGGAGCCTGGCCGGTCGGGTCTGCTTTGCAGATACTTCTCAAACTCTTCGGCGATCGCCTCGCCTTTGGCTTCGGGGGCGTCTGCAGCGTCGCGCGTTTTCTCCAAGCTTTCGATGTAAGCGCTCATGTCGTCATCATCCGAAGCCAAGGCATCAATGCCCTCTTCCCAGCGCCTCGCTTCGCCCTCCAGGTCCTCGCGGTCCGTCACGATGCCCACGCGCCGCTCGAGCTCTTCCAGCAACGCCAGCGTGACCTTGGGGGAGGGGGAGGTGTGAACATAGTGGGGCACATGCGCCCACAGGTGCAGCGCGGGGATTCCCGCTTCCTGGGCAGCTAAGGACAACACGGTGAGCACTCCCACGGGCCCCTCGTAGCTGGATTTTTCAATATCGAAGTGCTCCCGAATCACCGGGTCATCACTGGTGGCGGTCACTTTGACAGGCCGCGAGTGGGGGACATCCGCGAGCATGGCCCCGAGGAAGACAATCGCTTCAACACCATGGCTCAACGCGTGATCCACCATCTGCGAGGCAAAGGATTTCCACAGGCGCGAGGGTTCGTGCCCCAACAACACCAGGGGTGATTCGTCATCTCCGTGGCTTGGCGCATAGAGCGTGACGGTCGGCCACACCAGGTACCGCGAACCATCGGAGTCATGCTCCACTTCGGGCCGGGCGATATGGAAGTCAAAGAATTCTTCGGGATCGATGTCCAACACCGGCTGGTGGCCGTTCTGATCCACCACCATTTGAGCGGCGGTGGTGGCTGAGTCTCCCGCGTCGTTCCACCCTTCGAAAGCAACAATCAGCAGCGCGCTGGGGTCGCTCAGGGGAACACGAGTCATGCAGCCTCCGGTCTCTTTCGCCACACTCTACTCTTCCCGACCCGCTAGTAGACTTGACGCCCGTGACCTCCCATCAGCTTCGTGGCGTTCTTTTTGACATGGATGGCACCATCATTGATTCCGAGCCGTATTGGATGCGGGCTGAGCGAGAACTAGTGGAAAGCTTCGGCGGAACCTGGGGAGAAGAGCAGGCCTACGCCCTTGTGGGCTCGGGGTTGTGGAACTCGGCAAGCCTGTTGATAGCGGAGGGCGTTGAGCTCGAACACGAGGTCATCATTGACAAGCTTTCGGCGCGCGTTCGCGAACAAATCATCGAGTCCGTGCCGTGGCGCCCCGGCGTAAGAGAGCTCATGGCGGAATTGCTCGAGGCTGGTCTGCCGATGGCCCTTGTCACGATGTCGATAGGGCTCAACGCTCGAGCGCTCTCGGCTGCACTCGATCAAGAACTGGGTCAAACAGTCTTTAGTGCGATCATTTCTGCCGACGACGTAAAGCGACCCAAACCGGACCCCGAAGCCTATTTATCAGGCGCTGCTGCCATCGGAGTCGATATCGCCGACACTCTGTCGTTTGAAGATTCCAGCTACGGCGCCGCCAGCGCGTTTTCCGCAGGCTCGGTCACCATCGGAATTCCTCTGCACGTCGAAATCCCGCAGGGATCCACCCACGAACAGTGGGAATCGCTCGCGGGAACACGCTTGAACGATCTTCACCAGGCGTATAGCCGACACCGGAGGGCGGCATGAACCCCGCGCGAGGAGACTTCGTGGAGGGTGATCACGTCCAGCTTCGGGGCCCTAAAAGCACGCTCCACACCATCACCTTAGAAACCGGGGGACAGTTTCATACGCACAAAGGTGTGATTGCCCACGATGACCTGATCGGCTCCCCGGAGGGCTCCGTCGTCACCAGCGATGCGGGGGTAGCCTACCTGGCGCTTCGCCCTCTACTCGGGGATTTTGTTCTCTCTATGGCGCGCGGTGCTGCCATCATTTATCCCAAGGACGCCGCCCACATCGTCGCCATCGCTGACGTAGCGCCCGGGCATACCGTGATGGAGGCGGGTGTGGGCTCTGGCTCCTTGACCTTGTCACTGTTGCGGGCAGTGGGGGAGAGCGGTCAGCTCATTTCCGTTGAGAGGCGGGAAGAGTTCGCCGAAATCGCCGCAGCCAATGTCGCCACCTTCCTGGGGGAATCGCCCGCTCGGTGGGAATGCCTCATTGGTGATTTTCAGCAGCGGGCTCTCGAGCGCGAGGCGGGCAGCGTTGATCGAGTGGTGCTCGACATGTTGGCACCGTGGGAATGTGTCGACGCGGTGTCTCACGCACTGATCCCCGGTGGAGTCGTGACGGTCTATGTGGCCACCGTCACCCAACTCTCGCGGGTCGTGGAAGCCTTCCGGGTGTCTGGTCGATATACCGAGCCCCAGGCAGAGGAAGTTCTCATTCGCCCCTGGCACGTGGAAGGCCTGGCGGTCAGGCCGGAGCACCGCATGATCGGCCACACCGGGTTTGTGATGACCGCGAGGCTCCTTGCCCCTGGTGCTGTGTTGCCGGAAACAAAAAGACGGCAAGCGAAGCCGGAGTACTCGGATGAGGACATCGAACAGTGGACTCCCGGAGCAACCGGGCAGCGCCACGGCAGCGATAAGAAGATTCGACAAACCGTGCGGCAAGCGCAGGCTCGGGCAGATCGCTCCCGCAAAGCCTCCTCACCCGACCTCCCGTAGAATTGGCACATGCCTCTTTTTACTCTGCCTCGTCTTCTCGGTCTCGCCTCAGCGGTAGCGCTGGTGGGCGGGGGAGCAGGAATCCTTGCGGTCTCCACCGTTAACGCCGGGGAAGAGTGCGCACTACCGTTCAGCTCGGGAACCACTTCGGATCTTGTCTCCGTGTCGGGCGAAGGAAACGGCGTCCCGGACATCAGTTTCCCCACACCTTTAGTCACCGATGGTCGCCAACTCACGGTTCTGACCGAAGGTAGTGGCCAGCCAGCGCCGGCGGGTGGCTTTATCGATTTTGATGTTTCTGTCTTTGTTGGTGCCGATGAAGCTTTCCTCACGGCGTCGAGCTACCAGGAGGGCAACCCAGTTCGCCGACCTGTAGCGGGTATCGTTCCCGAGTTCTTTGGTGAAGTGCTGGAATGCCAGAAGCCGGGAGCCACGGTCGTTGTCACGTCAACGGTGGGCGACGTGTTCGGGCCGATTGGTGAGGATGATTACCTTCAGCTCGATTCGACCATCGCTGTCGTTGTTGATGTTCGCAACACGTATCCGGGCAGCGCCACGGGTGATGCGAGGCTTCCGCAGTCCGGGCTTCCCACTCTCTCGCAGGCGCCGAGTGGTCACCACGGGTTGACCTTCCCCAACGCCCCGATTCCCGAAGAATTGCGGGTCTCGGTGCTCAAACAGGGCGAGGGCGAAACTATTGCCGAAGGCGGCTTTGTCACCGCCCACCTGACGGGCTTCGTGTGGGAAACCCGCAGTGTGTTTATTTCCTCGTTTGACCAGGGTGTGCCGCTGTCACTCGTGGCCACCGATCTCACGAGTGCTGCAGACGGGGTTGGTGTCATACCCGGCCTTGCCGCAGCGTTAGTCGGTCTCCCGGTGGGTTCACAGGTGCTGGTGTCTATCCCGCCGGGCCTGGGCTATCCCCAGGGAACAACGCCACCAGGTGTCCCGAGCAAAGCAACCCTGGTGTACGTCCTCGACATCCTCGGCGTGAATAACTAACGGTTTCGCTCCACTCGCGCTCTAGGATGGCGTCGTGAGCGAGAAGAGCCCTTCGATTCAGCCCGAGGATCGGCTTTTTCATCTCATTCTTGCCCTGATGTCGAGCTCCTACGGGCTCACTAAAGATCAAATCCTCGGCAGCGTGCGCGGTTATGCCGACTCTGATCGATCAGAAACCAGCGAAGATTCGCTTAACCGTCGCTTCGAGCGGGACAAAGATGCGCTCCGGGAGCTGGGAATCCCCCTGGAAGTATCCATCCCCGCCTCCGAGGATGTGAATAACCGTTTCACCACGTATCGGATCCCGAAGGGTTCCTACGATCTACCCGACGGTGTCGAGTTTTCCCCGACTGACGTTGCCCTCCTCAACCTCTCGGCGGCGCTCTGGCGCGAGGGGACCCTGTCAGTGGAATCACGGGTGGCCCAAATGAAGCTCGCCAGTTTTGGAGTGAGTGTGTCGGAATCCTTGATGGTGTCAGCGCCGGTGATTTCCACCCGGGACCCCGCACTTCAAAAAATTCGCGACGCCATCGACGAAGGTCGCGCGATCAGCTTCAGCTATCTGAAACCCGGGGAGTCCCAGGCGACCAAGCGCGACGTCTCACCCTGGGCTCTGGTCAGTCATGAGGGTCGCTGGCATGTGTACGCGTATGAACCCGCCAGCTCACGGGCGAAGACGTTTCTTCTGCGCCGCATTGTCTCCTCCGTGTCCTTATCCAACGACGACGTGACACCAGCGCCCGACGGCGTCACCGAAGAAGCGGTGGGAGCGCTCCAGGACGTCTATTCGCGTCAGCGGGCAGATCTCACCATTACTCCCCACTCGGAGGCCTGGAGCGTTCTGGCTGCCCGCCCGGACAGCAGCGAGGAGGGCACGCACGTGATGGTTCACTACACCGACTTAGCGATCTTTGCCGATGAAATCACCTCCTATGGGCGCGACGTTGTCGTCAACGGCCCACCGGAGCTTCGCGAACGAGTCACGAGCAACCTGGTCGAACTGGTGGGCCGTCATGGCCGCTAAGGGACTCACACCGGCCAGTGACAACCTGATGCTGTTGTTGTCCCTGGTTCCCTACGTCCTCGACCGCACAGAGGTATCGGTTTCGGAAGCAGCCGCACATTTTCGACGCGCCGAGACCGACATTGTTCGCGCTGTGGAGCTCATCGCCTGCGCCGGTGTTCCCGGGGACAGCCGCGCCTACTCGCACCTAGATCTGTTTGACATCGACTGGGACCTGTTTGAGGCTGAGGGTCGAATCACTTTTTGGAACACCGTGGCGCTCGATCACAAACCACAGTTTTCCGCCAAAGAAGCGTCCGCTCTGATTGCTGGATTGCAGTATTTGGCGGTCCACCCCGCCTACGCCGGACGAACCGACGTGCAGCAGCTCACCGACAAGTTGCGAGCCGGAAGCGCTCCCGGCGCCAACGATCGACTCCGCGTGGTTAACGCCGCGGCGGAGGCAAGACTGGAAGCACTGGGTGACGCTATCGACCGTTCGCTGTCGGTGACCATGACCTATCACAACAAGCGTGGCGAGTCCGCGGAGCGACGGATTGACCCTCTCCGGCTCGAATCACGAGACAGCCTGTGGTACGTCCGCGCCTATTGCCACACTCGAACGGCACTGCGAACCTTTCGCGTGGACCACATGGACAACGTGAGTGTGGGGCCGACCGCGCAAGAAACACATGATGACGCTTCCACCTCTTTTACCGAGAGTCTTTTTGAGCCAAGCGCCGATGATGTAATTGTCACGCTGGAATGCGCCAGCGAAGCGCTCCCGCTGATTGCCGACTATCTGCCGCGGGGCTTTAAGGCGCCGTCGGGGCAGGACACGATGACTCTAGAGGTGCCGTTTGCTCACTACGGTTCGCTGACGCGCTTTGTGGCGAGCTTCCCAGGCTTGGTCACGGTACTGGGCCCCCCGTCTGCGGTGGGCGCCGTGCACGGTTTTGCGGAAAAAGCACTGGCCGCTTACCAGGAATAAACGCCTGGCCCCCTGGTACAGTGGGGAAACCACGACGAAAGGGCATACCGTGTCGGGAAATCTTGGCGGCTGGACGGGTCTCGTCCTTATTGTCGTTGTCTTGCTGTTGTTTGGTGCACCCAAGTTGCCAGGCCTCGCGAAAAGCCTGGGGCAGTCTCTCAAAATCTTCAAGAGCGAAGTGCGTCCCGGAACTGATTCAGGGGAGTCGGACAGTCCCGCAAGCTCCGAGGGTTCTGAATCTTCTAAGAAGTAGTTGTGGCGGAGCGTCGCCACCGCTCCCCGGAGGGGCGAATGTCCCTCGGCCAGCACCTCGTTGAGCTTCGCCGGCGTCTGGGCATTATCGGGATTGCTGTGCTCGTGGCCGCGGTCGGCGGTTGGTTCCTTGCCGATATCGTGTGGGCGCAGTTGAGCAACCCCGTGATGGAAATTGCGCAGGAGCGCAACCGAAACGCCGAAATCAACTACACCTCGGTCACTGAGGCCTTCGACACCAAAATTGCCATTTCCCTGGTGTTGGGAATTGTGATGTCGGCCCCCATCTGGCTTTATCAGGTGTGGGCGTTCTTTGTCCCCGCCCTGCTGCGCCAAGAAAAGCGCTACGCGCTGGGTTTCCTGGCAGCGTCCATCCCGTTGTTTTTTGCCGGGGTCGCGATGGGCTGGTGGATTATGCCCAACGTCGTCACGCTGCTCACAAGCTTTGCCCCCGAAGACAGTGCGACCTTGCTGACCGCCAAGGTTTATCTCGACTTTTCCCTCAAATTCGTCCTCGCGATCGGGGTGGGTTTTGTGCTCCCGGTCTTCCTGGTCCTGCTGAATTTCATCGGCGTGCTGAGCGCACAGGCCATCATCAAGGGTTGGCGGTGGGCGATTGTCATCATCGCGCTCTTCACGGCTCTCGCTACACCAGCAGCCGACGTGGTGTCCATGATCATCCTCGCCATCCCCATGGTCGGGCTGTACTTTCTGGCCGCAGGGATTGCCTGGCTGCACGATCGCCGCGTCGCGGCTAAAGCTCGTTCCTGGGCCGCACAGAATGCTGCGTCTACATCGTGACCGACGTGTCACCGGCCGAGCGTTATCAGACCGCCCAAGCCCGAACCAAAAATCCCTTGCTGACCCGGTTTCGAGAGATACAGGCATTCGATTTAGACCCCTTCCAAATTCAAGCCTGCGAGTCGGTTGAGGCGGGAAAGGGAGTCCTCGTCGCAGCTCCCACAGGAGCCGGTAAAACCATCGTCGCCGAATTTGCGATCCACGTCGCGATGGCGCAGCCCGATGTGAAAGTTTTTTACACGACGCCGATGAAGGCGCTGTCGAACCAGAAGTTTCAGGAACTTGTCGACACCTACGGAGCAGACCGAGTCGGCCTGCTCACCGGTGACACCAGCATCAATGCCCGCGCGCAGGTGGTCATCATGACCACGGAAGTGCTCCGCAACATGCTGTATGCCGACAGTGAGCTTCTGGAAAACCTGAGCTACGTCGTCATGGATGAAGTGCATTATCTTGCGGACCGTTTCCGCGGGGCGGTATGGGAAGAGGTCATCATCCACTTACCCTCCAGCGTCCAAGTTATTTCACTGAGCGCCACCGTCTCCAACGCAGAAGAGTTTGGGGATTGGTTGCATACGGTCCGCGGCCATACCGATGTCATCGTGAGCGAAGAGCGGCCAGTTCCTCTCCATCAGCACATGATGTTCTCGCACAAGTTCCTGCCGCTGTTCGCCTCCTCTGACGGTGATACGGCGGTGAACCCCGAGGTGGTGCAAACCGCCCAGATGCTCGGTCGCGGGAGCGGGCACCGCACCCGCGGGCGCGGTGCTCCGCGGTACCAGCGCTATGAAGATAAACGCCACAAGGTTTACCGCTCCGATGTTGTGGAGCAATTGGGCGACGAAGATCTTCTGCCAGCGATTTTTTTCATCTTTTCCCGAAAAGGCTGTGACCAAGCGGTTGATCAAGTGCTCCGACGCGGGGTCAGCCTCACCGAAGAGCACGAGCGCGAGGACATCCTCGATCTGGTGGAGGAGCGCTGCGACCGGCTCGACGACGACGACCGCGCCGTGTTGGGCTACCACGAATGGGTGGATGGACTGCTGCGCGGAGTGGCGGCCCATCACGCGGGCATGCTGCCGGTGTTCAAGGAGGTTGTGGAGGAGTTGTTTCGACGCAAACTCCTCAAAGTGGTGTTTGCCACCGAGACGCTGGCGCTGGGGATCAATATGCCCGCACGAACGGTGGTGTTGGAGAAGCTCGACAAGTTCAACGGGGAATCCCGGGTGCCGATCACAGCGGGGGAGTACACCCAACTCACCGGCCGGGCCGGTCGCCGCGGAATTGATCACGAAGGTCACTCGGTGGTGATCTGGCAGCCAGGAATTATCCCCGAGGCTGTTGCCGCATTGGCTTCGAGACGTTCCTACCCGTTGAAATCGAGCTTCGCTCCGACCTACAACATGGCTGTTAATCTCATCGCCATGTTTGGGGTGGAGCGCACCCGCAGCATTCTCGAATCATCGTTCGCGCAATTTCAGGCCGACCGCCACGTCGTTGAGCTCGCCCGGAGTGTGCGCAAAAACGAAGAATCTCTGGAGGGCTACAAGAAAGCTTTTGAATGCCACCTCGGGGATTTCGAAGACTATGCCGCGTTGCGCCGGGAATTGAGCGACAAAGAGCGTGAAGGCGGGCAGCGCTCCCGCGGTCGGCGAAACCAAGCGGCCCGAGGGGAAGACCTCGACCAGCTGAGGACGGTGATGAAAACACACCCGTGTCACCGTTGTGATGATCGTGAATCTCACGCCCGGTGGGCGAATCGCTGGTGGAAACTCGAGAGGGAAACCGACAAGATCCGCCGACAGATTCGCAAGCGCACAGGTGCCATCCCGGTGGTGTTCGAGCGGGTCATGGCGGTTTTGCACGACGCCGGCTACCTGCGCGGCGAGGGCGATCAGGCGGAACCCACCGTTCATGGCGAAACCCTGCGGCGAATTTATGGAGAACGTGACCTCTTGGTCGCCGAATGCTTGAGGCGCCAGGTGTGGAGTGACCTTGACGCACCCTCACTGGCAGCAATGGTCGCCGCGGTTGTCTACGAACCGCGGCGAGATGACGCCCCTCTTCACCCGCACGACATGCCGGGTGGAGAATTCCCCAACGCACTGCGGGCCACGATCTCGCTGCACGAGAAGTTGCGCCGCATCGAAGCTGAGCACCAGGTCGCGGGCTCCAGTGACCTGGCCGCACACCTCTCGCTTGCGGTGTATCGCTGGGCATCCGGGCGGCGGTTGGAGTCAGTTCTCGATGGCCACGATGTGCAGGCGGGCGACTTTGTGCGCTGGTGCAAGCAAATTATCGACGTTCTCGACCAGATCATCACTGTGGGGGTGGGGCCCATCCACGAGGTGGCGCTCGATGCCCGAGCGAGAGTTTTCCGCGGTGTTGTCGCCATGAGCAGTGTGGCCTAAACCCATGATTCCGCTGCTTACCCTGCTTCCCTCGCCACGGGACATCCGCTTCCGGGTTCCACTTGCCCTCGCACTTCCCATGGCGGTTCTCGCCGGCTGGGTCATGGACCTTGGGTTCCCGGATCGCGACTGGTGGCCACTCGCGCTGATCGGGGCAGGGCTGATGATTCTCTCGGTAAGGGGAGTGAGTTTCCCGCAAGCGCTGCTCGTGGGCGCACTGGGAAGTTTCTCGTTTTACGGAATTCATATTTGGTGGCTCACGATCTACCTAGGGTTGATTCCCTGGTTTGCGCTCGTTCTGGCGCAAGTATTTTTCTTCTCACTCGGGCTGGGCCTCATATCCCTGGTCTGGCGCTATTCCTCGGCACAGTGGACATCGTTGTCGGCGAGGCTCGTTCTTGTGCCTGCGCTGGTCGCCGGCGCTTGGACGACGCGAGAGGCGATCAGCAGCGTCTACCCGTGGGGTGGTTTTGCCTGGGCCAGAATGGCACACAGCCAATCCGAAAGCCCCTTAGCTCCCTTAATTGCCTGGGTAGGAACCAGCGGTTTCAGCTTTTTGCTCATCTGGTTGGTTGCCGGGGTCATTGCTGCTTTCACCGAACGCCGTCTCAGCGCGGATTCTGCCCTCACGGTCAGCGCGGCCGGGCTCGTCGCGCTTCTGGTGTGGCCCGCCTGGCCGATTCAGGAATCAGGGTCGCTGCGTGTCCTGGGCGTTCAAGGCAACGCGGATGCTGGTCTGTATGCGGACTATGACCGTGGCGACAACCTGCGGGACCACTATGCGGTGACCCGCGAGCTGTATGACGAAGAAGTGGACGTTGTTATTTGGCCAGAAAATGCCTCCGATATCGACCCTTTGAGATACGCCGACGCAGCCGCGGTAGTTTCCGAAGTGTCCCGCGCGCTCAGCGCACCACTCGTGGTCGGTGCGATCACTAAAGACGGTGACGATTCGTACAACAGCATGCTGCTGTGGGAGTGGGATGAGAGCTCGGGCAGGGGTGTCGCCAGGGACCAATACGACAAGATTCACCCTGTTCCCTTCGCCGAGTATCTCCCGGAGCGCGAGTTTTTCTACCCGCTAGCGCCCGCGCTATTTTCGATGATTCCCCGGGA